>Ga0210404_10000357_pt1 | contig 25483 bp, 24 predicted proteins | sample IncBWH28MmetaG_FD_155455 | JGI IMG/M metagenome (GOLD analysis project Ga0210404, IMG submission 155455) | Forest soil microbial communities from Barre Woods Harvard Forest LTER site, Petersham, Massachusetts, United States - Inc-BW-H-28-M | ecosystem: Environmental > Terrestrial > Soil >... | reverse complement strand
AAACGATCAGAAAATGCATGTTCCGCGTGAAGAACCCGGATCATTTCGTCCCTTTCGATGGCGAGTATGGTGGTGGGCGTGATTGCGGTCGCCGTCCCCGTAGAGATCTTCTGCCCTGCCAAACAGCCTTCGCCGAAAAAGTCACCGGGTCCTAACATTGCAACGATAGCTTCCTTTCCGACTTCGTTGACCACCGAGAGCTTCACGCCACCCTTTTGGATATACATTACATGCTTCGAGGAATCACCTTGTGCGAAGATAACCGTTTTTCTCTGATAGTCCACGGCCTTTCGTGCGACACCAGTCGAGTCCAGAAAGGCTTGAACGTTAAACCGCGATGTCTTGTTCCTCTTCATAATCAAGCTACCTCTCGAAAATTGCTGTTGGGAATTCTTGCTTTCACTTTTGTGCCGTTGCTGCTGGTTTCAATCTCCAGGCAGCCACCGAGTTCCTCGGCTCTTTCCCGCATGCCCGTAATCCCAACCCCAACTGACTTAGTTTGCGACGAGTGATTCAGTACTCCCTCGGGTATGCCCTGACCATCATCACGAACCTCGACCATGACGCCATCGAGAGTCTGTTCGATCTTAACCGTGGCCTCCCGAGCTTTCGAATGAAGGTGAACGTTCGTGAGACTGGCTTGCACGATCCGGAAAATCGCGAGTTCAGCGTCTTCCGACAACCGACGTAAGTTCTGAGGTATTTCTACGTCCACGTGCAGGCCCTTGCGTTGGTTGATTCCGTCCACGTACCAATGAATTGCGGTGTTCAAACCGCATTCATCCAGCAGGGGTGGGTGCAGCAAATAGGATAGGGTCCGTATTTCGTCTGCGATGCTCTTAGTGAGAGACGTGCATTCCGAGATTATCCCGTTGTCATTAGGCGCCACTCTAGGGATCGCGCTCTCTACGTTTGACAACTTCATCCCCAGAACGGCTATCTTCTGCCCCGTACTGTCGTGCAGCTCACGAGCGATGCGACGGCGTTCGTCATCCTGAGACTGATAAAGTCGCCTTGAAAACTCGCGAAGTTCTTCTTCGCTGCGGTGACACTCGATGGCAATCGCCGCTATATGAATGACCTGTTCAATCAGCGCCAAGTCCCCTTTGGTTGGCCGATAGGCTGTCGGATAGAACAAAATCATTGTTCCCAAAATCTTGTTGGCGCCCGACAAGATCGGCACGGACCACGCCGCCCGCACACCCTGACTGGAAAACAAGTCCCAGGAGGCTGCAAACGAGGGATCACTTTTCATGTCGGCAACCGGTACCGGATCTTCCCGAGAGGCGGCAGCCTGGAAGCTCGAATAAGAAGGGACTTTCAAACCGTCGAAGGCCTCATTCCAGATCTCGGGAACTTTCGGGCCGGCCACGAGCCGGAGACGCATTCCGTCGCGATGGGGCAACAAAACTGTCGGGATTACGCCGGGCGACCTAATATCGAGGAAGTTGCACAGTTCGTTCAGGATTTCGTTGATAGGCGCGCCACGAGAGAGCATTTTAAGTACGTGGGTTTCTGAGATTGGCGTTTTAGAGGGTTGCTGAGAGGAAGCTTGTAGCATGTGGGTTGTCCTTTCTAAGATTCGGCACGTCCTCCCCAGAACACTCTCCTTACAGGAATAAGTAACTTACAGAAGAACATCCTACCCGCGTCACTTTGGGAAGACTGTCCGCTTCGAGACACCTTCGAAAAGCAGCCCAAGACCGTCGGCTAGGAATGGAACCGGGACAAAGCGCGATCCTTCAAAGGTCAGCAAGTGGTGCGGGAACGGTGGGCCCTATAGCGTTCTAGTGCGGGCAGGCAAACCCAGGTGTGCGCGCTTCGGACTGCCGTGGCCAGTCTGCGGGGATGACATTGCGGCAAGGGATAACGCTTTCAGGGACTGCATCGCTCTAATCCGGAACAGTGAGCCGCTTTCCCTGACAGGGCGCCCAAGACCCCAAAGGAAAGCATGACGACCAGGCCGATTCAACTTCCCAAGCAGTCGGTTTCAGGATTGCATGAGGCTTTAGCAATTATGGCCGTAGACCCGACGCGGTACGGCCGAGTGTTGGATTTAATCGGCGCGACGCGCTGTTTGAGTGGGATCGATAAAGAGGGATTGGGCGTGTTTTTAATCAGGCTCTAACCCTCACGATCTGCGCCTTTTAAGGGATCGGTCACCCTTGTTTCTTGTCCTGCGTGGCATTGCGCCTTCTCTAACGTGAAGCTGCATTTGCTTTTCAGTCGTTTTCGCGTCTCCCTGTCCATGTGGCACGGGAACTGAGGCTTCCCAAAAATTGAGTGGATCTCTAAGATTCTGCAATTCGCGGTAGTAATAGAGCGGGGCGGGCCGGGGCCCTTTCAGCCTCAGCGCCTTTAGGAACTCGATTTCTGCCTCCGTAGCATCGCCGCTCAGGGAAGGGTCGAGAAGAAATTCATTGAATCCGGGTTCTCCTTCAGAAGGTTCCTCGACCTCCTTCTCAACAAACTCAAATCTCTTCGGATACCCTGGGGCTAGTCCGCGGTTTAGCACAATCTCCGTGGCAAAGGTCACGAGGTCGATATCCCAAGACTCGATCAGAGGATCAAGGAAAGAAACGCAGTTCTCAACGGAGACGTTGAAAACGTCAGTGTCCAGAAACTCAAGGATGATGACTCGCATTTGCTCGTAGCTTCGACCGCTCAGTCGAGCTACATGTTGTAACCAGTCTTCACTTTCCAGTTCTCTTCTCGCCACTCTCTTGACTACGCCCAAGAGTCTTTGTGTGATGAGGCGTTCGAGTTCACCGAAGGGCTGCTTCTCAAAAATGGCGCGTACTTCCTGTGCTTTGTCGGGTGCACACTTGCGCAGGACCAGTTCCCGCACTTCTCTCAACAAGGGTACCGGTGGATCCCCCAAGGTTCTCTTCAATTCCTCTTTGCGCTGGTGCTGGGCCAGCTCGGAGAGTTTGGTGGTGGGGAATTTCAAGAACTTGCCCATCTTGTCGTAAATATCTGTTCGATCCGGTGCAGGAGGTAACTTCTTCCGTGTCAGCAGTTGAGAAATATAGGAGTCCGTAACTCCGGCTGCATTGGCTAGGTCCTTCTGCTCGAGCCCCAATTCTTCTAGCCTCTGTTTGATCACCAGACAAACGTCCACGACTGCCTCCTAGCGATTAACTGCCGTGAATGAACCGGGAAACATAATATCAGAATTCGATTGACAATGTTAGTTAATTAACTCAATATGGTTAACGGACTGAGGGCTTCTTCAGCTGACCTAACAGTTGGCAGTTATCTGAATCACCTCTGGGCCATGAAGAGAAACCAAGGAGACCTCCATGTTTGCACGCAAAGTGTATGTGCACCTAAAGCCCAATAGCGTAGCCCAATTTACGGAAAGGCTTGAAAGGGATGTCATCCCCACCCTTCGAAAACAGAAAGGGTTCCAAGATGAAATCACGTTCGTTGCCCAGTCTGGAACCGAAGCGTTCGCGATCAGTTTGTGGGATCGTGCGGAAAGCGCAGAGGCTTACAACCGCGGAAGTTACGCCGAAGTGGCGAGACTGCTCGCGACAGTGGTCGAAGGACCACCGCAGGTGGAAACATACAACGTTGCGAACTCCACCTTCCATAAGATCGCTGCCGCTGTCGCCGCCTAGAACCCAGGAACCAAGCTCTGGCTCGGGGGCGGGGAGATTCCGCCCCCCTCCCACGAGGAGAATGTATGCACGCACTACTCTGGCTCATGGATGGTTTGGTCGCGGGTTGGCTCACCGGAAAGATGATTGCAGGAGAGGGGCGCCACCTAGTGATGGATGTCGTAATGGGCATGGCAGGCGGAATCGCCGCAGGGTTCATCGCAGGGAGGTTGGGCACCCTCGTCCAGGGAAAGATGATTTTCACGGACTTGGCCGCCATGCTGGGCGCCGTAGCTTTGACCGTGCTTTCTCGCTGGCTCGGCGGCAGACGGAAATACGGTACGACAGGCTGATTCGGGGTCTCGAAGAGCCGGACCACGTACATAGTGGCTTCTCGGTTGAAGGCATTGCGAGATCCGCTTCCCCAGTCATACCGAATGCACTCGATGGAGAACGAGGCGTCCAATGGTCACGAAAATTATGAGTGGATTTCCACTGCGGCGTTGCTCGTGGCCCAATCTGCCAATCGTGCCCACTTTGCTGACTCGGGAAATGATTCGCTGGCTGGATTCGGTTTGCCTCAAACGGATCCATTTGAGGGCGTCAGTTTGATGGTGCCAAGCACCACGAAAGAGCTCGAGGAGTCGCCAATGGAACGTGAGATCGCAGCAGGGACAATCCTGATCAAGGACGACGCACTCCTGCCCACAGAATTGCAGTTCGAAAGCGAGCCTTGTGTGCCGGGCTGGAGGCTAATAAAGGATTTCGACGGGTACGGATGCGATCGAGCGATTCAGAAAACAGGATGGACCTTCTTCTACTTGTATGGCGAAATTAAGGCGACCGTGTTCGGTATCGAGAAGGAAAAGATGGTTCACAAGGCCATCGAGCGGATTCTGGCCAAAGTTGAGTTGGAAAGATTCAATTCCTTGGAAATCACGCGAGTGGACTCAGTATGCTCGGGACGCTTTCCATTAGTTCGCTATGTCACTGTACGCGCTGAGTCGCGACATATTCAGGAAAGCATGTTTCTTTCGTCGTCTGAACGCATTCCGGGGTCGCAGCAGACAAAGCTGACGGTCGCTCGAACCAAGCCGTGGGGAGTCACGAGCACCGAAGGACTTGCTTCCGAAAAGGCGAACGAGCGGGTCGGCCTGACAGCGACCCCCAGCTTCTAATTGTTTAAGGAGATGCTTAAATGAAGACAGTTCACAAATCAACGATCGCCCTAGCCCTGATCTTTTTTTCGACTTCTATCATTGGCGCCCAGGATCTTTCCAAATACAGAAACTTTTCGCTGGGAACCAGTGTGGCGGGAATCTCGAAGCAGGTAGATGCAACGCCGAGTCAGGTTAGCGTGACCCACCAAAGCCCCGTACTCATTCAGGAGTTGACGTGGTGGCCGATAGAATCCAGTGAATCCTCCAGACGAGCCGAGGCAGTCGAGCAGATTCATTTTTCCTTTTGCAATCGCGAGCTCTACAAGATCGTAGCGAAGTATGAGGATACCGCCACAAAGGGCCTGACTGCCGATGACATGGTCCGGGCCATTTCGGCCACCTACGGCATCGCAAGACGACCTGCTGCCGACCTGAGTGCCCCAGCGCAGCTGAGTTACAGCAGCGCTGACCTGCCAATCGCGCTCTGGGAAAACGCCCGATATTCCGTCGCGCTTTCCCAATCCCCGCTCTCGGATTCGTTCCAGCTCACCCTGCTGTTAAAACAGCTGAATGGTCAGGCCGAGGCGGGAATTGTAGAAGCGGTAAGGCAGGAAACCGAAGGCGCTCCACAGAGGGAAACCGCGCGCGTGAAGAAAGAGGCCGACGACCTCGAAGCCATGCGGCAGGCCAATTTGAAGTCGTTTCGGCCGTAATCACTTTTCAACAGCGGCGCGAGACTTTGAATTTCAGAATCAATGAATCGGAGGCAACAACATGACAATGAACGTGAAACCCCTGCATGACCGCGTATTGGTGCGGAGACTGGAAGAGAAGGAAACAGCGAAGGGCGGAATCATCATACCCGATACGGCCAAGGAGAAGCCGCAGGAGGGTGAAGTGATCGCGGTCGGTGCCGGCAAGCTCAACGAGAAGGGCGCGCGCATTCCGCTCGACGTCAAGTCCGGCGACCGCATCCTTTTCGGCAAATATACGGGCAACGATATCAAGATCGATGAACAGGAGTATCTGATCCTTCGCGAGGAAGAGATTCTGGCGAAGGTTAGTGGCATCGCTAAAGCGGCAACCAGCAAAAGGTAATTCTCCGATCCAAGGTTTCGGACCGGACCGTAACAGGTAGTGACCCGAGGAGGGTGGAATTCAATGGCAAAACAAATTGTAACTGGTGAAAATTCACGTCAGGCGATTCTACGCGGCGTGAACATTCTTGCGGACGCGGTTAAGATCACGCTCGGCCCGAAGGGCCGCAATGCGGTAATCGAAAAGAAGTTCGGTGCGCCGATCATCACGAAGGACGGCGTCACAGTAGCGAAGGAAATTGAGCTGCAGGACCCGCTCGAAAACATGGGCGCGCAGATGGTTAAGGAAGTTGCTTCCAAGACATCTGACGTTGCCGGGGACGGCACGACCACGGCGACCGTGCTGGCACAAGCTATCTTCCGCGAAGGCGTGAAGACGCTAGCGGCCGGCGCAAACCCGATGGCAGTGAAGCGCGGCATCGAGAAAGCTGTTGACGTTGCCGTCGAGGAAATCAAGAGACTACACAAAGATGTGAAGGGCGACATGATCGTCCAGGTTGGCACAATCAGCGCCAACAACGACAAGCAGATCGGCTCGATCATTGCCGAGGCCATGAAGAAAGTCGGCAAGGACGGCGTCATTACCGTCGAAGAATCGAAGACGATGGAGACCGCGCTTGAAGTGGTCGAAGGAATGCAGTTCGATCGCGGGTATCTTTCACCCTATTTCGTCACGGCTCCGGAGCGGATGGAGTGCGTGCTCGAAGACGTTTGCATCCTACTCCACGAAAAGAAAATCGCCTCACTGAGGGAGTTGCTGCCCTTGCTCGAACAGACCACCAAGGCGGGCAAACCTCTGTTGATCATTTCCGAAGACGTGGAGGGCGAGGCTCTGGCGACTCTCGTGGTAAACAAGCTGCGGGGAACCCTGCAGTGCGTCGCAGTAAAGGCTCCGGGATTTGGCGATCGCCGCAAGGAAATGCTCGAGGACATCGCCATTCTGACCGGCGGGAAGGCGATCAGTGAAGATCTTGGCATCAAGCTCGAAAACGTGAAGATCGAAGAGATCGGCCGCGCCAAGAAAGTGATCATCGACAAGGACAACACCACAATTATCGCGGGGGCCGGCAAGGCCAGCGAGATCGAAGGACGCATCAAGCAGCTCCGCACCCAGATCGAGGACGCCAACTCGGATTACGACAAGGAAAAGCTGCAGGAGCGTCTGGCAAAGCTGGTTGGGGGTGTAGCTGTTATTAAAGTGGGTGCCGCAACCGAGACCGAGTTGAAAGAGAAGAAAGCCCGCGTGGAAGATGCGATGCACGCCACGCGCGCTGCGGTCGAGGAAGGCATTGTTCCGGGCGGCGGTGTGGCACTGCTTCGTTGTATTCCGGCACTGGAGAAGCTCAAGCTTCAGGATGACGAAGCCATCGGCGTCAACATCGTGAAGCGAGCCCTCGAAGAACCTACCCGTCAAATTGCCCAGAACGCTGGACACGAAGGAGCGGTTGTCGTCGGCCGCATGCGCGATTCAAAGGAAGAAAGCTTCGGATTCAACGCAGAGACTGGAGAGTTCGGCGACATGATCATGGCTGGAGTAATCGATCCGGCCAAGGTCACTCGTCTCGCTCTGCAGAATGCCGCTTCGATCGTGTCACTGATGCTGACCACCGAAGTCCTCATCGCCGACATCAAGGAAGAGGAACAAATGGCGGCTGTAGGGGCAGGCCATGGCGGGATGTACTAAATCGGTCGGTTTCTAGCTCATTTAACCGCGTCGAGGTGCCTGGCAGCGAGTGTGGACGTCACTCGCTGCCACCCAGGTCATCCGCCAGGTGGGCGAAGGCCGGTCGCGTTACTGCACGAAAGGGAGGTTACAACCCTGGCCTTATACATAGAGAACCGCGAAGTGAGTGGTATGGCTGTCTTGACGCTGAGTGGGCGCATCGTGCTCGGTAAAGAGAGTAGTGCGCTGCGCGAGAAAGTGAACGACCTGCTCGTCGGCGGCAACAAGAAGATTATTCTAAACGTGGACAGGGTTGGATATATCGACAGCTCGGGTCTCGGTATCCTGGTCGCGATGTATCACGCCGCAAAATCGCACGGGGCGTCGCTGGCGCTCTGCCACTTAGGCGCGCACTTCGAGGGAGTCATGCAGATCACCAAGCTGCTGACCGTCTTCGATACCTACAAGACCGAAGCAGATGCGGTGCGAAGTCTCGCGAGTTAGCGCTTTCGAGGGCCGGGCGGCCAACTCTACGCGGCCGGTATGCTGCTGGCCTTGCGAGGATGTTCACCGCGTCTTGGGTCTTGGCGCCACTTTTCTTGGCTTCCTCGATAAACCGCTGGTCAGCGTTTGAGGTTCCACTTGTTGCAGCACTTTCAACCGCTCCCGTTCTCTCGCGCTCAACTCGATTCGCTCCGTTTCCATCCCGCCCCCCCCAACCAGGATGAAACCGGACATTTCTACTTTGCACAGACCGGACATTCTCATTTTGCCGCGACACGAACGCGCACACACTTGACTTTCACCCTCAGACATCTCTAACCTAATCGAACGATGCGTTTGGCTAGAGCAATTCTTTTGACGGCGATTGTGGCTGCGCTCGCGGCGTACGCGATTGACTGTTCAACCGTCGTGTCGCCGGATCAGAAGATGCAATGTTGCAAGACAATGCCCTGCGCTCCGCAGAGTCATGGCAAGAATTGCTGCGAGACCACGCCGTCCACGCATTCGCCTTTCGTGCAGTCCGCGTCCCTAAACAAGATCAGCCTTTCGTCACTAGGATATTCGGCATTACCGGCTCATGGCGCCCATTCGCCGACTGGTGCGGGCGCTGAAATCATCGTCGCGCAGTACCACGCTCCGCCCACCTTGTCAGAATCCTCGGCCCCTTCTCCGCTTCGTATCTAGAACTCCGCCCAAAGCTGGATTGTTTCGGAGCACGAGTGTGCTTCTTGCGATTCCATCCGCTTGGGAGGACAGCTGTGAATTTCCGCAAACTCTCGGCCATCGGCCGAGCTGTGTTCTTGTTTTCTGTCATCGCGTTTCTTGGCGTCTCCGTCGCCCGGGCGCAAGGTCCCGCGCCCGAGACGGCGGCACCGTTGTTTCCCGGCGGTGCGCTGGTGTCGTACAACTCGATCTTCACTACGCGCGGTCCTCTTGCCGGCGGGCTCGATGACATTTCGGCCAGCGCGCGGCCGACGTTCTCGCATCAAGGCGACTTCACGTTTACGTGGGGATTTTTCCGCAACTTCGATCTGACCGTCACCGTGCCCGTGGTGACGAACGATTTCAAGTTTTCGGGAACTCCAACCGTCGGCGGGACTGGCCTCGGTGACTCCATGGTCCTGGTGAAATACCGCTTCTATCGCAGGGATTCAGAACGCGGCACAACACAAGCCTCCATCACGTTCGGACCGAAGATTCCGACGGGTAGGACCGATCTCCAAGGCCCGAGCGAGTCTCTTCTCCCGGCAGGGCTTCAACCCGGATCGGGCTCAACCGATTATTTTCTCGCGGGATACTGGACGTATACGGGACTGTTCAATATTCGGCGACTGGTTGCCGACGAAGCCTTCACGTCGCTTCTGACGACGGAGGGTTCGCAACACACGCGGCTAGGTGATGGCTTGGACTCTCGATTCTGGCTCTCCTATCGCCCGTTTGAATCAGCAAACGTCGGTCGGGAGTGGTTCATCGGCCCCGATCTGATCTGGCTGCATTCACAAGATGATCGCGTCGGGGGAGTCACGCAGCGCGGCAGCGGTGGCGACGGGCTTCTCGCCGGCGTGACGACTTACGTCGGCGTGCGGCCGGGAATGCACGTTTGGGTGGGAATGGATTGGGACGTCGCGCACTCAACTAGCGCCCAATTCATGCCCGTCCGCCGCCACATCAGCTTCGGGATAACTCAGCAGTTTCGAATTCACTTCAAGTAAAAGGAGAAAGCATGTCTAACAGGAAAATTGCAGTCTTGTTACTGCTCGGCGGCCTTTGTGCCTCGGGTGCGCAGGCGCAGATCAAGCACATCGAAATGCGCGTCGAAGGCATGACTTGAAACTTTTGAGCCTTCGGGGTGCAGCAACACCTCGAACGTCAGTCTGGCGTTCAAAAAGCGGTGGTCAGTCTGCGGGACGGCTCGGTCGAAGTCACCCCGAAGGAGGACGGCCAGATCGATCCCACGCAGCTATTGAAAGCGACCTACGACAGCGGAGTCACAGTCGCGTACATGGAAATGACGGCATCTGGAAAGGTCACTCGACTGGAGGATGGCGAACTCGGTTTGCGTGTTGCTGCGAATCGCTCGTTCCCGATTTTGCCGAACGATTTCTCAAAACAGCTCGAATCGATGGTGGATTCCGGAGACGATGTCACGGTTCGCGGGCAGTTGTACACGAAAGCGGACAGCAAGAAAAAGAATCAGGCACCGGCGGCATTGAAGCTGTTGATTCTGGAAATTCAGAAGAAGGAATAGATGCGAGAATTCCGACAGAAGCCGTTGATGATGATGGTCCTCGGTACTCTAATGACCATACTTGCCGGATGCTCCCAGCATCCGGCGAGTGTGGCGGAATCGAAACCAGCTTCGAATGCAGGGCAACTTGGCTCACACTGGCCTGACTTTTCTGTGAGGGACCTCAACGGACATGAGCTGTCGTCGGCAGATCTCAAAGGGAAAGTCGTGCTGGTGGATTTCTGGGCTACGTGGTGTCAACCGTGCAAGAAGGAAATGCCGGGATACCAAAAGCTGCTGGACCAGTATGGCCGGCGTGGATTTGCGGTGATCGGGTTCAAAGCCACCATGATGATGGACACCGAAGACCCGCTGCGTTTCGCCCAAGAGGTGGGCGCACGTTACCCGTTGGCGATCGCATCTCCCAGCATCACCGACAAGTTTGGTGGACTTCTGGGGCTGCCGACAACGCTCCTTTATGACCGAGACGGCATTCTGCGCCAGAAAATTATCGGCTTTGAGTACACGAGTGTCGTTCGAGCGGAGGTTAAGCCTCTTCTTGGCTCCAATTGATCTGGGTGCTACCGAGTCGAATGCTAACTGACGCGAAGGCCAAGTTCGGGATCCTCAAGTGTCGGGATCCTCAAGTTGCCGAATCGGCCATCGCCTAGAACGGGCTGTCGGTGCACAGCATTAGTGACGCCCGTCAGCGTTCTGCCCGAGTGACGGCGTACTCGGAAGTAATCCAGATGCCTGATTCACTACCTATCGGACACTAGGGCTAGTTCGAGAAATCCTCGTGAATCAAAGTGGGTCGTGTCGCGCGTCCGGGGACCACGCTCCGCCACCTACGCAAATCAGGAAGATGAGCGAACAGAACATCGCAGAACCCTTGATTCGCCCGGAATAACTCTGGAATCTTTGTGGTCGCGATCGCAGTTACGATCACAATGAACAGGGGAGCTGCGGCGGCCCTCGTCCAGGGGCCGAGCAGCATCGGAAAGCCGCACACGATCTCAAACCTAGCTCATCAGAACTCCATTCAGCCATCGGTAGGTTCGGTTCGTTCGCGGGCCCGAGACAGTCGGATGATCGTGCTGGCTGAATTGCAGAATCCGCCTAGCGCGCGTGAACTCTCCAGGGCGCCATGCGGCTGAACAACCCGTCTCGCACGACCAGGGTGTGAAACAAAATCGCTCCAAGATGGGCGATAAACGCCAGGAACAACAGGTAAGCGAGAACGGTGTGTGTCTTCCTCAAAAGCGCGTACAACATCACGCTGTGCGGAAGAATCGGGGGAAGATGCAGTGGCCCATACAGCACGATCGGAAAGCGCGCCGCCGACAACATTCCCCACCCGATCAGAGGCAGCACAAACAACAGTGCATACAACAATATTTCGGATGCGTGTGCGACGAAGCGCTCCCGGGACGACATGCTGGCGGGAAACGGAGGCAGAGTACTGAACTGGCGATTCACGAAACGAATCACGACCACAATCAGGATGGCGATCCCCAACGGGCGGTGAATGGAAACGAGGCGATGGTAATCGCCGAGCGATGCGACCATCGCAACGCCAATCCCTAGCATGGTCAGGACCATCGCGGCCATCAGCCAGTGCAGAATTCGCATGAGGACTGTGAACTGCCGCTGCTCGCTCGCCGTGCCCACGCTCACCTTCGCACTTCCGCAGCCGATATCGCGCTCGGCGTCTTCGCCTCGCCCGCGCGCCGTGTAAACGACTGTGAATAAATCGCCGATCGCGCGCTCAGCAAAGGATCGTCCGACGGCGCCATGCCGCTCGGCAAAACCAACGGATCGAAATTGATGTCTCGCGCGGGGCTGGTTTCCTCGCTTTCGATTTGATCGAGCGTCAGCGTTCCCACGTCCACCTGCTCCCGCCCGTCAGGCCAGGCCATGGTGGCGTCGTTGGTCGGGTCCCCCGGTTTCCCGATAGTGATGATCAAGTGCCATTGCAGCGGATGCTGCAGGATGCTCGAGATCAGTGCGTCAAACATGTAGTTCTTGTCTGTCTGAGCCGTAGCCGCCGTGGTCACGGCTACAAAAGGCTGCACCGGCGCGAGCGACCAGCGCACCGGGATCGACGTGCCCGCCGCATCGATGAACCGGAAAGCGTTGAGGCTGTTAAACGCCGTGTTGTCGAAGCCAGACGACGGTGCGTGGCTCTGGATAATACCTATCGCCCGCACCGTCGCCGGATGGCTCGCGGCAAATGCCGCCATTTTTTGGGGATCGGGTTTCCCAGTCTGGGGGTCGGGCTGAGACGCAACCAGGTTGTCGTAGAAGGCCTGCGGCGTCTGAAACGGAAATACGGGCAAGTTGACCATCGCCGTCCGCCACTGTTCGCCATCCGAGAGCCGGAACAGAAGCCCCAGGCCGCGGACCATGTTAGGCGCGTCGGCAACATTAGGATCGCCGCCGCCAAACGAGAACCGCCCGATCACGGGCACACGCCCCGCTCTAAACACTACGGCCTTTGAGAGCCGCGCTCCCTGACCGTTGCTCTCGAAATAACCGCTGACCCCGACGCCTTTGGCGTGATTGCGGCGGAAACCGGAAAAGACTCCGTCGGCCCGCTCAAATGCGTCGACGAACCGCGCAGGCGTCAGGGCGTTTGGACTGAACCAGCCGCCCAGATAAAAAAATCCCCCCGCAATGCACAGTATGACAACTCCAATGACGCCTAGTCTCACCAGCGCTCTGCCTCTGCCCAGGGGCGCTGGTTGTTTTTCCACCGACGCGGTCGAGTCACTCGGCAACTGATCGCTCCAATGCCACTGCAAAGCAACCTATCCCAGAGCTCCCTGTGGAGTTCCGGCGAGCCAATAACGTACACCCTCGTCTCATCTACGTGCAATGCCCCCAGGTTCCGAGTGGCCTGGCATAGGCCCTGAATCTGCGGAATTCCTCGGCACCGCTTTTCTGGTGGCAGTTGCCAACGCCGGACAGGGTTTGCCGCCCGTGCCTCCCGATTCTGCGGGTGACGAATCGTTTTGTTATAGTCGGTTGGCGGGGACGCGCGGCCCTTCGCAGGGAACCAGGCCGTGCGGGACTTACAGGCGACCTACATGGCCCTCGATAAAAACGACGAATCCGTACTCAGCAACATCGATCGTTTGGTGAAGGAAGAAGAGCATCTCTACGGGAAGACCGAAATCACCAGTGAAGACCGCGCCCGCCTGGCCGACCTGAAGGTGCATCTCGACCAGTGCTGGGACTTGTTGCGGCAACGCCGGGCACTCCGCGAGTTCGGCAAAGACCCTGATGAAGCCAAAGTGCGACCCGCCAAGATTGTCGAGAACTACGAGCAGTAGAAACTGGTGAATCTCGCGACGGCAAGCTAGCGTCAGAGAATCAGAGGTCTTTAAGCATGCACACTCTAGTCGTTGGTGCAGGCGCCGTTGGCGGTTACTTTGGTGCTCGCCTGGCCCAGGCCGGCCGCGATGTCACGTTTCTGGTGCGCGCCCGGCGGGCCGAAGAGATCAAGTCAAAGGGACTTCAAATCCTTAGCCCGCACGGGGATCTGACGCTATATCCGGAAACTCTCACTTCCGAGAAACTCACCAAGCCGTACGACTTGATCCTGCTCGCCGTCAAGAGCTACACGCTTTCCGGCGCGATGAATGATTTCGCTTCTGCCGTCGGCCCGGAAACGATGATTCTTCCCGCGCTGAACGGCATGCGTCATATCGACCTCCTGATCGCGCGCTTTGGGAAGAAGGCTGTTCTAGGAGGCGTGTGTCTGGTCGCCACGGAGATTGATCCGGAAGGCCGGATCCAGCAGCTTTCTGGTTTTCAGAGCATCCGCTATGGCGAGCTCGACGGCCAGAGCACGGAACGCCTACGAAGAGTTGATGAGACGCTCGGAGGTGCGGGCTTCAATGCTTCCAGCTCGAACCAGATCATGCAGGACATGTGGAGGAAATGGGTGCAGCTCGCGACCCTGGGAAGCGTTACCTGCCTCCTGCGCGGCAATATCGGGGAGGTTGCCGCGGTTCCAGGAGGCGCCGACATTTCCGTTGCAGCGCTTCGCGAGTGCTCCGGGATTGCAAGCGCCTGCGGCTACCCGCAATCCGACGCGTTCCTCGAGCAGCAGACTGTTCAGCTAACGACCCAAGGTTCGCAGTTGGCTTCCTCGATGTATCGCGATTTCAAGAAGGCCGCCCCCGTCGAGGTAGACACCATTCTGGGCGATCTTCTGGAACGCGGGCAGAAGCACGGCCTGACGACGCCAATACTGCAAGCTGCGTTTGTGTGCCTTTCGATTTACCAGCGTGGGCTTGACCGGGCGAGGGCAGCTTCTGGCGGCTGATCCAATCAATCGGATTGCGGAAACCGTGGCGGAATTCAAACACTTGCAGGACTCGGAATAAATTGTGGCAGGGCGGCGAGCGAAGTCAGCGCGCGAATTTGTCAGTCGCCGCGACGAGGGCGCGACTGTTCGGCGGATCGTTGGCGCTGTGGCCGCTATCGGGCGTAATGATGAGCTCGGCCTCAGGCCAGGCACGATGAAGCGCCCAGGCACTTTCCATTGGGCAGACGACATCGTAACGACCCTGTACGATCACTCCCGGAATCTGACGAATGAGCGAAGTATCATCAAGCAGCTGGGCATCGGCTTTCATGAAACCTTTGTTGACGAAATAGTGGGCCTCGATGCGCGCAAAGGCCAAGGCGAACTCGTCTTCTTCGTAGTGTGCGGTGAAGTCAGCGTCCGGCAGAAGCTTGGAAGTGGCACCCTCCCATCCGCTCCAGATCTTTGCCGCCGCGAGGCGGACGGCCGGATCGTCGCTCGTTAAGCGGCGATAGTAAGCCGAGAGTAGATCTCCGCGTTCCTGCTTAGGAATGTGAGAGATGTATGGCTCCCAGGCATCCGGATATAGGGCCGATGCGCCGCGCTGATAGAACCAATCGATCTCCTGCTTGCGCAGCAGAAAGATTCCGCGAAGGATGAGTTCGGTCACGCGATGGGGATGCGTTTCCGAATATGCGAGCGCCAGAGTCGAGCCCCAGGATCCGCCGAACACCTGCCAGCGCTCGATGTCGAGGTGCTCGCGGATTTTCTCGATGTCGCCGACGAGGTCCCAGGTGGTGTTGGCTTCCAGGGATGCGTAAGGTTTGCTCTTTCCGCAGCCGCGCTGGTCGAAGTTGACGATGCGATATTTCGCCGGGTGAAAGAAGCGCCGCTGTTTAGGCTCGGAGCCACCGCCGGGACCACCGTGTAGAAACACCACCGGCTTGCCGGAGGGATTGCCGCTTTCCTCGAAGTAGATCTCGTGGAGGGGCGAAACCCGCATCCGACCCACGTTGTAGGGTTCCAGCGGAGGATAGAGCCACGTGACGGGATCTTTGATCCCGGATTCGTGAATGGTTTGATTCGGCATGCTGAGCAGTATACATAGCCCGATGAAGGCATGGCAGCGCGAGGCAAACGGCACAGCCGCACCCAATTTCGCTCGTGAATCAAAGTGGGTCGTGTCGCGCGTCCAGGGACCACGCTCCGCCACCCACGCAAATCAGGAAGATGAGCGAACAGAACATCGCAAAATCCGTGCGCGCATCACTCACCATGTACCAGAACCCTTGATTCACCCGGAATAACTCTGGAATCTTTGTGGTCGCGATCGCAGTTACGATCACAATGAACAGGGGAGCTGCGGCGGCCCTCGTCCAGAGGCCGAGCAGCACGAGGAAGCCGCACACGATCTCAAACGTGCCTACAAAGTGCGCTATAAAATAGGGATGTGGGAATCCAATCCTCGCAAAACGAACCACGCCCATATTGCTATCGATGTACTTGAGAATGCCCTGGGTCAAGAAGATCAGCCCCACAGGAACGCGGATGAGCACAATACTCGCCAGCCCTCGCGGGGGCCCGAAGAAGAACTGAATGATCGAGTTCATCTCTATCGCCTACCTTCCAAGACCCACTCAGTAGCCGCGCAATGTGTAAGCCACAAGTCCAGCCACGGCCCCGATCAGCACGAGCCAAGCGGAGTTTAGCCGAAATCGTAGCAACAGGATGAGAGATCCGGTCGCCAGCAGCGCGGTCGTCAAATCCGTGACGGATGCTCGCCCGAGTTGCCAAGCAACGACGGCCATCAGAGGGAGTGATGCGACGATCACACCGCCGAGCAGGGCTGGAAGAAATATGCCAGTCGTCGCGACCGCTGCTCCTGTGAGCCCCTGGAGGAGATACCCAATAAATGTGGCTGTCGTGAAGACCGGACCCGGTGTCACCTGACCGATCGCGGCCGAAACGTCCCGATTCCGGCTCTGAACTAGCGGCTTTCGAACCGAGCGAGAAACTCTCTGCAGTCGTTCGACCGAGACTTCATGGGGAATCGATCATTTTCTCTGGAAGTCGAAAGGTATGTCCTCTTGCGTCGAGATATTGACTCCTTCATAGGGCATTACCACGCGCAGCGTAGGCGGTTTAGCCTTTGCAGTTCTCGATTCCTGAAATACCAGAAACGACGAATCTGAGCGGGGAACCCGCATCCGATCCATAGATCGAAATTGGTACTTTTCTCGCCGCGTCATAGCCCGAAATTAGCCGTACTACAGGAATCTGCCGAGCCGCGTTTTGGTCGCCACTGAGAATCGCCATTGAATCTGGGGCCGGCGAACCAGCGCGCCTAAACTCCTGCGCGAGATGTGAAACGCCGGAGGAGGGCCTCCGTGAATCTCATTCGAGTGCTGGTGGCGAATCAACCAAGGTTGATTCGCGAGCTGGTGACGGCAACGATTTCCGACCAACCCGACATTGAAGTGGTGGGTGAGGTTCAACAGGACAGCGAGCTCGAGAGTCTGGTGGAAAGCAAACAGCCGGACGTTTTAATTGTGGCGCTGGATCGAACGAACGGGCTTCCGAGGGTATGCCGGGCAATTTTGGACGGGCACCCTCAGATGCGGGTAATCGCGATCGCCACCGATCGAAACAGCTCGATGCTCTATTGGACGTCTGTGCACATCGAGAAGCAGGCGATCGAAACATCCGAAGCCGGAGTGCTTGGTGCCATTCGGTCCGAGGCTTCCCCGGCCGAAAGTTTGCCATGACGAAAACTGCCGCGGAAACAGTATCGAAACCGAACGGGGCGAACGCCACGACGCGAACCCGCCCGCGAGGATTCGCGGTGCTGGCGCTGGCAGTTTCGATTGGTGCTGGGCCATTGATGGCGCAGTCGAACCGCCCCGCGTCGGTCTCTTCATCCGATCTCGCGCGGGAGAACATGAGCCACGTGTCGGCGTCCTCCGCCGAGCTGAAAGCAGTGTTGGCGCAGGATGCAGGGCTGATGGTCGAGCTTAAGAAGTGGGTGGCAAAAGACGCGACCGATCACGGGCAGGTGGTGAGCGATTCGGATCTTACTGACAACGCCATCTTCGATCGATTGGAAACCGACAGCAAATTTCGATCGCTGGCTACCGAGATCGTGCAGCGATACGGATATCTGCAACCCGAAATCAATCCGGAGTCGGCGCTGGGCAAACAGCAGGCGCTGTTGATTCAGGAGCGGTCGAAGTGGATCGCGCAGAGCGAGCAAGAGGAACTGGCGGCTTCCCGGCAGCGCGACCTGCAGAAGATGCAGAAAGCGAGCGCTTGCGATCCGCGAGCGGGAACGGATTGCGAAGAGAATCCCGCTTCCGGACCGGCGCAGCCCGCGGGAACAGGAAACGGCGGAACGCCTGCGATCGCCCCGGGTGCGCCGCTGCCGCTGAATCCGGCGAACCCTCCGAATGAACTGGCGCCGCCCGCGTTGCGCGGCGGTCAATTGCTGCAGGCGAGCAGCGATGGACAGAACAATTTTCCGATCGGCATCAACGTCAACGGGCTTGGGCAGGACGAGGGCAAGTCGTCGGATGAGTTGAGTAGTGAAGCAGGAAGTGGCCTGGCAAGCAGTTCTGGCGGCGAAAACGACGAAAATGGGATGAAGCAGAAGATGGTCTCCGATCCGCTCGCACAATTGAATGCGGAATTTGCGATGTCGAATAGACCGGAAGGGTTGGGCGGCGCAGCGAACGGGCTGGGGCTGGAGGAGATGGCGTCCGAGCAGGCGGCGCTGGGAGCCGGGGGGGGATCCGCCGGTCAATCGAATCTGAATCCATCGTACGGACTAACCCCGGTGGCGCCGGTCGGGTCGGCCAGCCTGCGCGCGCGGCAGAACGCGATGCTGCAGCCGGCGGAATTGGTGCGGAAGAATACGCCTTACGAAGACATCCCCTCGCTATATGACATGTATCTGCAAGCGGTGCCACGGCCGGCGACCCCTCGGCGATTCGGCTCGGAGGTTTTTCAGAACGGGACGCGCGATCCGCAGATGATTCCGATGGATCTGCCCGTGGGGCCGGACTACGTGGTGGGGCCGGGTGATGGCTTGGCGATCGATGTGTGGGGCGGCGTGTCGCAGCGGATTTTTCGGACGGTGGACAGAGCGGGGCAAGTGAGCATTCCGGAAGTTGGTCCGGTGCTGGTAAGCGGGAAAAGCCTGGCGGATTTGCAGCAGGAGCTGCAGCGGCTGCTGCGAACGGAATTTCGCGATGTGTCCGCGGAGGTTTCGCTGGCACGGCTGCGGACGATTCGTGTGTACGAGGTCGGCGATGTCGCGAATCCCGGCGCGTACGACATCAGCTCGCTTTCAACGCCGCTGAACGCGCTGTTTGCCGCCGGAGGACCGACGCCGAAAGGCTCGCTGCGCATCGTCAAGCACTACAGGGGAAATCAGCTGGTGCAGACGGTTGATCTATACGACCTGCTGTTGCACGGGGTAAAGGGCGACATCCTGCGTCTGGACAACGGCGACACGGTGTTGGTGTCGCCGGTGGGGCCGCAGATAACGGTCGAAGGGATGGTGCGGCGGCCTTCGATTTATGAGTTGAAGAACGAGAAAGATTTGGCGTCGGTGCTGGAGCTGGCGGGGGGCCTGCTGCCTTCGGCCGCGCTGCGACACATCGAAGTGCAGCGACTGGTGGCGCACGAGAAAGAGACGATGTTGAGCCTGGATATTCCCGATGGGACTGCGCCGGCAGAGGTAACGAACAAACTCGAGTCGTTCGAGATACAGGACGGCGATTTGATTCGCGTCTTTCCGATCTCGGCTTACAACCAGGATGCGATTTATCTCGACGGCCATGTGACGCGGCCGGGGCGGTACTCCTATCAAGAGAACATGCGGGTGACGGACGTGATCGGCTCGTACAAAGATTTGTTGCCGGAGCCGGATTCGCACTATGCCGAGATCATCCGCCTGAACGCGCCGGATTTCCATCCGACGGTTGAAAGCTTCGATTTGGCGGATGCGCTGGCGAATCCCGCGGACGCTCCCGTGCTGCATGCGATGGACACGGTCCGAATCTTCAGTCGGTTCGATTTCGAGGATCCGCCGAGTGTATCGGTGTGGGGAGACGTGCGAAAACCGGGGACCTACCGAACTTCGGGGCAGATTCGGCTGAGCGATGCGGTTCATATGGCCGGAGGATTTTCGCCGGACGCGCAGAAAGAAGATGCGCAGGTGTTCCGATATTTGCCGGACGGCAAGTTCAAGATTTTCAGCGTCAATTTGAACCAGGCGCTGGCGGGCGATCCGACCGAGGACATCGTGCTGCAGTCACGCGACCGGCTGTTGATTCACCGGAACGCCGAGGCTGCCGATCCGGCCACGGTTTACGTGCAGGGAGATGTGGCGCGGCCCGGACGCTATCCGCTGACGACGAATATGACGCTGGGCGATCTGATTCGAATCGGGGGTGGCTTGAAGCCGAGCGCGGACACCGAAACGGCGGATTTGACGCATTTCGCGTACGCGGACAACGGCCAACTGACCGGGCAGCACGAATCGGTCTCCATTCACGCGGCGCTGACTGGAAACGCGGATACGGCGGCGGTGATTCACAACGGCGACGTGCTGACGATCCGAGAGAAACCGGGATGGACCGATCTAGGCGCGTCCATCACGGTGAAGGGCGAAGTAGGAAACCCGGGCACGTACGGGATACGGCCGGGAGAGCGGCTGAGTTCCGTGATTGAGCGAGCCGGTGGGTTCCAGCCGAGCGCATATCCTTACGCGGCAATTTTCCGGCGCGTACAGGTGCGAGACCTCGAGAGCAAAGACCAAAACGAAATGCTGATTCGGCTCAAGAGCGAACAATCGGATCTGCAGATGCTGCCGGAAGCCGATCCGGACAAGAAACGCGCGAAAGATCTGGCGTTGGAACAGTGGCAGACGGCTGTAGAGGAGCTGAGCGCGAATCCTCCTTCGGGGCGGTTGGCGATTCACATCTCGACCAGCGTCAACCGGTGGAAGGGCACGGCCGAAGACCTCGAGGTACGGGCGGGCGATTCAATCGAGATTCCGAAAAGGCCCGGATACGTGACCGTTACGGGACAAGTCTATAACCCTACGGCGGTTTCGTGGCGGCCCGGCAAGAGCGCACGGTGGTACTTGAGCCAATCGGGCGGACCGACGCAGCTGGCCAACCGCAAGGCGATTTTCGTGATCCGGGCGGATGGATCGGTCGACGGAACGAAGGCGGGGTTGTGGAGTGGAGATTCGCTTGGAGGCGAGCTGAAGCCTGGAGATTCAGTGGTGGTTCCGGAGAGATCGGTTGGCGGCGGGCCGCAATGGCAGACGATATTCCTGGCGGCACAGGTAGCGTCATCGGTGGCAAGCGCCGCATTTATTGCGGCGCATTACTGAGATTTCGGAATGAGACTTACTTGGAGGGTGGTTGTGCTAGGCGTCGTTTTCATCGCGGCGAACGGAGCAACCGGGGCGATTTGTTGGGCGACGCCGCAGGAGCAGGCGGTTGATTCAGCTTCCAGCGATCACACTGGATTGCCCGATCAGCCCACGCCCCATGTTTCCTCCAGCGCCGTGAGACCCTCCGATAGCCAGGCGGATGATTCGGCGGCCTACGACACTTCGCTTGGGCCGCGATTCATAGAACATCTGGCACAGGATCAATTTCAGATTTGGACGTTTCCCATGCGGATTCGACCTGCGGACGCAGAGTGGCTGATGCCGTTTGCGCTGACGACGGCAGGGTTGTTCGCAACAGATACGGAATTCAGCAAGCACCTCTCGAATTCTCCGAGTCGGATTAAGTACGGAAATGACTTTTCAAACTTCGGCCTGGGCGCGATGGGCGGAGTGGCGGGAGGGTTGTGGCTCCTCGGTGAAATAAGTCACGACGATCACAAGCGAGAAACGGGATTGCTGGCCGGTGAAGCAGCGATTGACAGCCTGGGAGTCGTCTATGCGCTGAAGTATTCGCTCGGGCGCGAGCGTCCCTTGCTGGACGACTACCAGGGGAAGTTTTTCAGCGGCGGCGATTCGTTTCCTTCCGAACACGCTGCTTTGGCGTGGTCGATTGCGACGGTGGTGGCGCACGAGTATCCCGGTGTGCTTTCTCAGGTGCTGGCCTACGGAGCGGCCTCGGCGATCAGCGCGGCGCGCATCGATGCCAAGCAACACTTTCCGTCCGACGTGCTGATCGGCGCCGGGATCGGATGGCTTTCAGGAGAAGTGGCGTACCGCACGCATCACGACGATGAGCTGGGAGGTTCGAGCTGGCCTACTTTTTCGCAGGGGCGTTCGTACATCGAAGAGCAGCGGCCGCGCCGGAATTTGGGCACCGCGTTCGTGGAACTGGACAGCTGGGTGTATCCGGCGATGGACCGGCTGGCCGGGCTCGGCTATGTACACACGGCGATGCAGGGTGCACGCCCGTGGACGCGCATGCAGGTTGCGATGCTGGTGGAAGAAGCAACCGAGAATTTGCAGGAGCACGAGATTAGGGGAGACGGCGCGGCCGGGCTGGTGATGCGGTTGCGCGGCGAATTTGCCTATGAGCTCGGGCTGCTGGACGGCGGACGAAACATGTCCGCGGGAATCGAGTCTGCGTACACCAGGGCCGTCTCTATCAGTGGACCCGCGCTCACGGACGGATTGCATTTTGGACAGACCATTTCGTACGACTTCGGCCGCCCTTTCGAAGAAGGAACGAATTTGCAGGAGGGCGGATCGTTTCGCGCGGAAGCCGGGCCGATCTCGATTTACGTCCGGGCAGAATATCAGCATGCGCCGGGCGCCCCGGCTCCGTCTGAGGCCGTGCTGAACATCATTTCGACGCGAGACATGATCCCAGCGCCTCCGGATGTCCCCGTCCGTCCGATCAACCGGCCGGAACTGCTGGATGCCTATATCGGAGTGAACGTCGGGAACTTTCAGATTCTCGCGGGCAGACAGAGCCTTGAATGGGGACCAGGGCCGGGCGGATCGCTCCTATTGAGTAACAACGCACCGCCGATTGACATGGTCCGCATTGTCAATTCGGAGCCCGAAAGACTGCCGGGCTTCCTGAAGTATCTGGGACCGGTGACCTTCGATCAGTTTTTCGGACGGTTAGAAAGCAACCGATACATACACAATCCGTTCCTCTACGGCCAGCAAGTCAGCCTGAAGCCGTTCCCGAATTTCGAATTCGGCTTTGATCGCACGACTATGATCGGAGGGAAAGGCCCCGGCGCGAATCCCCTTACTCCGGGTAACTTCCTCGAGAGTTTTTTTGGCCTGGGGGCGGGCGCACCGCCGCATTCGGTTCCCGGCACCAGCGAAAATGAAATGGAGTGGACTTTCAACGTTCCGCACGTCAGAAACTATTTGGTGCTCTACGGCGAATGGTACGCGAAAGACAATCCGATAGCGTTGCAAGCGCCGACGCGCTCGTCATTCCGCACCGGACTGTACATCCCGCACTTCCCAGGCCTACCAAAGCTTGATCTGCATTTCGAAACTGCAAACACGACCAGCGCGGTCATTGATCCAGGGGTACCCAACATCGGGGACTTGGATTACTGGAACTTCGGTTACCGAGAAGGCTTTACGAACAACGGAATCTTGCTCGGAAACGTCGTGGGGCGCTTGGGAGAAGACTACCAAGTATGGCTAACCTACTCGCTTTCGCCGCGTAACGCGCTTCAGTTTACCTACAAGGACAGCCAAGTGGGCAGCGCGTTTATTCCCGGCGGCGGCGCATGGCAAGACTATGCCGTGAATAACCAACTGTATTGGAAATCCGGAGTCTATCTCAAGACGCAGGTTCAGTACGAGCATATTTCGCACTATCCGATCTTGTTCAACGGGCCGCAGAACAACGTGGCGGCCATCGTGGAGTTCGGCTTCTCGCCGGACTACAGGGAAAAATAGGCAGCTGAAGAATACGGACGCACACATGCAGACGTCGACACGAAACGCGAGAAACGTGATCCTGACTTCACCGGACTCGCCCAACCTCATCATTCCGGACTGGGACGAGAGCGCGAGGCGGAACGTCACTCTGGAAAAGCTGCGGCTACTTTGGGCCAAGAGGGAGTTCTTGTGGCGCTGGTTGCTCATTGGTCTATTTGCGTCTGCTTTGATCGCGTTCCTGATTCCGGCCGGTTACACGACGAGCGCACAGCTGATGCCGCCTGATCCGCAGACCGGAGCGGGGCTTGCGTTGCTGGCGACGATCACCGGAGGGCAGAACGGCGGGGGAGGTCTAACGTCGATGGCCAGCGATCTTCTCGGGGTAAAAACCAGTGGGTCGCTTTTCATTTCGGTGCTGCGAAGCCGGACCGTGCAGGACCGCATCGTGAATGCGTTCAACCTGAAATCGGTCTATTGGAAAGGTACGCAAGAGGGGGCCCGGAAGCGACTGGGGAACAACACGGATCTCACGGAAGACCGAAAGAGCGGCGTGATCACGATCCATGTGTCCGACCACGATCCGAAGCGAGCCGCGGCCATCGCCGGCGCCTACATCGACCAACTGAACGCGCTGATGGCGGAGCTGAAGTGCACGGCGGCCCATCGGGAGCGCGTGTTCTTGGAGGATCGCCTGCAGCACGTGAACGCAGACCTCGAAAACGCGGAGAAAAACTTTAGCCAGTTCGCCAGCAAGAGCGCCGCGATCGACATCACGGCGCAGGGCAAAGCGATGGTCGAAGGATCGGCGCAGCTACAGGGCGAGCTGATCGCCGCGGAGTCCGAACTGGAAGGGCTGCGCCAGATTTATTCCGACAACAACGTGCGGGTGCGCTCGACCCAAGCGCGGATTAATGAACTTCGTTCGCAAATCGCGAAGCTGGGGGGGAAGTATGAGGAAAATCCCAATACCAGCGATCCTGCCGCGGCGACAGAGAATTCCTATCCGACGCTAAGGCAGTTGCCAATCCTCGGAGTGCCTTACGCGGACAAGTATCGCCAACTGAAGGTAAACGAAGTGATTTTTGAAACACTCACCAAGCAGTACGAGCTGGCAAAAGTCGAGGAAGCCAAGGAACTCCCGTCCGTCAAGGTTCTGGACGCTCCTGAAATTCCCGAACGCCGATCATCTCCTCCCCGCATGCTGATTATGATCGGCGGAACTTTGTGCTCGGTGATGTTGGCGGGAGTCTGGATTGTGGGCCGCTCGCGGTGGGACGAACTTGATCGCGGCACACCGGGGATGATTTTCGTGAACGACGTGATGGGGACCATTCGAGCAAAGTTTCCGACCAAGGATTCCGGCAATGGCTCGGGAACTAACGGGAGCGGTCACTCGGAGAACGGTACGCCGAAGGAAACCGATCAGTAACAAGAGTGGTCGTAACAATATCATTGTAAGCGGGTTAGGTCACAAGCGCCCTGTAAGTGACGGGGCGAAGCCGTAGGTGAGCATGGCCGAGCAGATCCTCAACGTCGACAGCTCGATTCAGCGATGGTTCGCGGTTTACACGCGATCGCATCACGAGAGAACCTGCGCAAACCAGATGAGCCGGCGGTCGATCGACCATTTTTTTCCGACATACGAAGCCGTTCGTCGCTGGAAAGATCGGCCAAGGCGTCTATCGTTGCCGCTCTTTCCCGGCTACGTTTTCGTACGGATTTCGTTCGATCAGCGGCGAAGCGTTTTGGTTATTCCGGGCGTGGTTCAAATCGTCGGTTTCGGGGACCGGCCGGCGCCGATTGGCGACGATGAAATCGAGAACCTGCGCAGGATTCTGAGCCAGGGGGCGACTGCGGAACCGCACCGCTATCTGGCCGTGGGGCAGAATGTGCGAATCTCTCGGGGATTGCTGGCCGGTCTAGAGGGCGTGCTGGTGCGCAAGAAGGGCCGCCTTCGGCTGCTGATCTCGATCGAGCTGATCCGGCAGTGCGCCACGATTGAAGTGGATGCTGCCGATGTGG
>Ga0210404_10000355_pt1 | contig 25499 bp, 24 predicted proteins | sample IncBWH28MmetaG_FD_155455 | JGI IMG/M metagenome (GOLD analysis project Ga0210404, IMG submission 155455) | Forest soil microbial communities from Barre Woods Harvard Forest LTER site, Petersham, Massachusetts, United States - Inc-BW-H-28-M | ecosystem: Environmental > Terrestrial > Soil >... | reverse complement strand
CCATCAACGCGTCGAGGACCAAACCCAGCGCTACCATCCCTTTGTAGCGGGCGACATAGGGGAGCAGCGGTTTCAGGTGCTGCCAACCCGAGGGTTTGCGCGCGGGCCGCGTGGCGGTGACGGAAACTGGTTGTGCGACTGCGCTCATCGTGGACTTTTAGGATTAGACGCGGGTGCCGCGGATCCGGATTCGATTTCAGCCGAATATTTCAGGCATGCCTCCGCGACTTGGTGCATTCTCGAACCCACCCGTTTTGCCCGAATGCGGACATTCTATCGTGTCGCACCCGCCCGCGAAAGAGAAGTTCCGCCCTAACGTGTCGCGACGATCTCATCCAGGCGCTCCTCGAAATTCTCCTCGCCTTCCGACCACAGCCGCACCTTCTCAACCGGCAGTGAACTCTCGATCCGGCGCACCCAGTCCTGCAGCCTGCGAATGTTCTCGCGCGTTTGTGTTTGATATTTCTCGAGATTCTCAGGCCAGGCCATGGCTTCGAAGAAGCGCGACTCCTCGGCGCTCTCCGGCGCTGATTTTGGGCCCGGTTCGAGTCCGAGCAGACCGGCATAGCCTGTGAACAGGTGCTCGAAGCCCAGATTCACCTCAAAGTGCCCGGCTTCGCGCCAGAATTCACCGTCGTACTGTTCGCCGCGGCAGGTTATTTCGAGCGGTTGCGGCTCAACCGTCGATTTACCGTTTGACGCGTCGAATACGGCCAGGTCCCAATGGCAGTCAACTTCGTAGGATGAATCGCCATGAAGCTGCTCGCTCGCTAGCTCAGCGATTCCAGCCGCGTCGAGCGGAGTCGCCCGCAAATCTTGCTCGAGCACCGGCGCCTCCGAAGCGTCCACCGCGCGAATCGTCAGGCGCGTGAATCCCGGACGTGTCGCGGAATAGTGAACCGTCGCCAGAAACTCACCGAGGCGCTTTAGGATCTGCTCTTCGGGCATTTCCGTGAGCCAAACGCTCAGAAACGATTGATTCGCCATGAGGACATTATACCGATGCGACTGGCGAAATCCGAGCTGGCGGGAAAGCGTGGCTCCGAAGAGGGTATTACCGGGAGCAGCGTGGATTGAGAACGGAGCTACTTCTTTGCAGGCGGCAGATCGTCATCTTCCTCGTCGCCTTCCGCGGCGATACCCGACGAGATCCCGATCAGTCGATCTTTCAGGGTGTCGCCCATTCCGGCCAGGACTCCCGCCACGCTTTCGCGCATGCGCTTTTCGGCGGCCTTGGCCAGCGTGTCGAGAACGGCCTGCGAATGCTGCCCCAGCGTGGTGGCCGACGCGAGCAGCCAGGAGTTCGACGCATTTTCCAGCCGCCCTTTATATTGTTCGATCGATTCGTCGGTCGATTTCTTGAGCTGCGACATCCACTCCTGATGTTGCTTCTTGCGGCTTGCCTCGAGAGCTTCGATCACCGGGCCGATCTGCGCCTGGAAATGAACCTGCGCCTGCTCGACCGTCTGCATCATTTTGTCTTCGAGAGTTCTCTGAAACGCCACCAGCGAGCCCTCGCGGTTGAACTCCAGGTCCGCGCGTGCCTTTTCCAGCGCCTGGCGCGAGGCTTCCTCGAATTTGCGCAGCGAGTCGCCGGCCACATGCTGGATGCGATCGGTGAAGCCGGCGTGAGCCATTTCGGCGTTTTCGCCCAGCGAGGCGCGCTCGCGCGCCACAATCTCCTTCGCCGCTTCCTCAATTTCGGCCTGGCTGTGCTCGACGTACGACCGGCGATAATGATCCAGCTCCGATGCCACCAGGCTTGAAATCTCGGCCGCCCGGCCCCGCAGAGCGGATGTCGACTGCTCGACCGCCTTTTCAAGCGACGACTGCATGGTCGTGTGCGCCCTCTTCTGATACCAGTCGGCCGCTTTGGAAAGCGCTTCATAGGTTTCGTGCTGCGCGCCCACGCTTTTCTGCTCGAACTCTTCCTCAATCCTCGTCAGCGTCGCGCGCACGTTCTGCTCGAACTCTCCCGGGACCTTGGCAGATTCCTGTCGCAGCCGATCAAGTGATTCCTCGACGGCGTGCTGCGAATCCCGCTGAACCTGTTCGCGGGTGGTGGCCTGTACCTGCGCGGCTTCTTGGGCGACTTTGCGCGCGTGTTCGCGGACCATTGCTTCGATTTGCGCCGCCTGGTCAGACGCCTGCTGAACTTGTTCCCGAAGGGTGCTTTGCTGGCGCTCGGCTTGCTGTCCGGCGTCTGTCAGATTGAGAGCGGCACGCTGTGCTTCATCAATTTTGGGCGCCAGCTTCTGATCGAGCTCGGCCGAGACGCGGTCTAGCACCTGCTGCGCGGAAACCCGAAGTACCGGTTCGATCTGCCGTGCGCGTTCGGCAATCGCCTGATCGGCGCGCCGCACCGCTTCCTGATGCTGCGCCGCAGCGACATCCTCGAGATTGCGCCGCGTCTGCTCGACGGTTGACCGCGCCGCTTCCTGAAGCTGGGCCTTGGCATCGTCGGTCTTGGCCCGTTCCGCATGGAGTCCCGAGCCCAGGGCTTCGATCGCGGCCTGCGCGCTGGCGATCGCTTCGTCGAGCGACGCCTTCACCCCCGACTGCCGCTCGGCAAGCTCTCGCTCTGTCTGCGCCAAACGATTCTGCGCATCCGTGAGCGCTTCGTTGACCGAGGCGTTCAGCCCCGCTTCGCGCTCGCCGATCTGCCGGTCGACATCCGCAATCCGTGCCTGAGCGTTCGCAGCTGTCTGTTCGACCAATGCGCGAAGTTGTGATTCCCGTTCCGCCAGATCGCGCTGTGCCTGCTCCAGTGATGCCTGCGATGCTTCGTTGATTTTCTGCCCGAGATTCTGCGTGGCTCCTGACAGCGCCGCTTCGAATTCTTCATTCCACCGATGCTTCGCGGCGGCAGCGTCCGCCTGCGCCGCTTCGATCGTCTGCGAGCGGACTCCCTGCGCCGTCTCTTCCAGGTTTTGCTTCCATTGGTCGAGTTGCTGCTGAGCTGCTTCCGGCGAGGAGAGAACGCTCAGCGACGGATTCGAAGCCTCTCGCTGCGAAATCACGCGCTCCACGGCCTCTTCCACCGAGTTCTTCAAATTGTGTGCCGCGGCTTGCTCGGCCGCCTGCTCCGCGGCCTGATTCGCGGCCTGGCTCACCGCCTGCTCAACCGCCTGGCGGACCTTCGCATCCAGATCCTCGGCGCTTACTTCGGCTGCTTTGCGCGCTTCCTCGACGATGGCATTGGTGCGCTCGGCCGCCTGCTGTACAACCTTTTTCGCCGCCGATTCCGAAACGCGCTCCATCGAAACTTTGATCGCGCGCTCCACAGCCTCGTGCAGTTGCGCGTCCAGCTGCTGCCGGACGATCGTCATTTCGTCGTTGATGGCGGACTGTGCGTCGCGACGAAGCGATTTGTCGAGCGTCGCCTTGGCCTCCTCCACCATGCGGGCCATCTGCTTGGCGGCCGCGAGCGTATCCTGCGCGGGCGCGGGGGCTGATATGGCCGACGTTGCCGCTGGCGTCGGCATCACATGCAACTTGCTCTCCGGCGAACTTGCCGTGGGTGGAGGTGTGACTTCCGATCCGCTGCCGGTCGGCGCACTGGAAGGAATCCCCTCAACCTCGACGGAAAACTCAGCGGGCGACGCCCCAGATGCAGGTGTAGCAGTGGCTTCTTCGCCCGGCACCGGGAACCAATCCTCGGGTGGAAACGCAACGCCCCAGACATTTCCTGCGGTCTCAAATTCAAGCCCGATCTGGAAAAGCTCGCGCACTGCGCGCGGCCGCTGCACCCAGACCACGCGTCCCTGCATCAGCCGCACCGGCTGTGATGGGTCCGTCCGCGGGATTTCCAGCTTGATCGTCGAATTCTTGGGAACGTAGTGCTTGGACTGGTACTTGCAGCCGTGGCAGTTTACCATCACGGTCGTGGTGCGCTCTTTGAACGGCTGCCCGAGCGCGTCGACACCCGCTACCGTGATTGGCACGGCCTGCACGATGCGCGTGCTCCGGCGCTTCTGCGGACTCGCGTCATCGACTGGTAAAGACTCGACCACCTGACCCTCCGAGGGTAAGTTTTAAGGGTAGCACCCGCTTTTCGGCCTGGTTGCCACGGCTGGGGGAGAGTGTGCGAAAGGGTAACTTCGAAGTATTCAGAACCGCGTTAAACGAGCGTGAAAGTTCGAACAGCCATCAAACAGACGCTTAGGCTACGGCGGTGTGGTCGATCGCCGCGTCGCCCCCCATAACGCGTCCTTCAACTCCTTCAATATCCAGATCGGCCCGACCAGGAAATAGATGACGCCCTGAAAAAACGCCGGCTTGTTGCCCTCGATGCGATGGCCCGCGAACAGCAGAATCCATCCGCCGACAAAAAGCGCAAGCCCGGTCCGCCACCAGGTGAAACACAGCAGCACAATCCCGGCGATGATGATCGGAATCCCGATTCCGTGCAGTACCTTGTTCCACCCGTTGGTATGTTCGTGGTCGTACTGCACCAGGTAGCGCTCCAGAGAGGGCATTGCGCGCCTCCTTTGCCGATGGCCTTGGTATACGCCCCGTCGGGCAGGGAATCAAGCTTGCCGAGGAAGTCTAAACGTCGCGGCGGCCTTCCATCGCTTTCATCATAGTCACTTCGTCGGCGTACTCAAGATCGGATCCGACCGGAATTCCCATGGCGATGCGCGTGACCCTTGCGCCCAGCGGCTTGATCAGCTTCGAGAGATAGACGGAAGTCGCTTCGCCTTCGGCCGTGGGGTTCGTCGCGACGATAATCTCCTCAACCGTTCCGCCCTTCAGCCGCTCGATCAGGCTCTTGATCTTCAGCTGTTCCGGCCCGATTCCCTGAAGAGGCGAGAGCGCGCCGCCCAGCACGTGATACAAGCCGTTGAACTGACGCGTTTTCTCGATGGCTTGAATATTGGTGGCGTCTTCCACCACGCAGATGACGTTTTTCGACCGCGTCGGGCTCGCGCAGAAAAGGCACGGATCGCTGTCGGTAATGTTGTTGCAGATCGAGCATTCGCGAATCTTTTCTTTTGCCTCGCGGATCGCGTCAGAAAGCGCCAGCGCCTGCCCGCGGTCCACGCGCAACAAATAAAACGCAAGCCGCTGCGCCGTCTTCTGCCCGATGCCGGGCAGCCGCTTCAGTTCGTCAATCAACCGCGTGATGGAAGGAGCAAAATCCGGCATGGATCGTCATTATCTCAGACTCGCTCTCAATTTCGCCACCCGTGAAACGGCTGGGCGGGTCGCTGCGTCTCAAATGGCAGCGATCCGTTTGATTGGTGCGTCCATGCGAGTTACAATCGTGCGCTTCGTGGTGGGGAATGTGGGGAACCGACTCTGGAACTTTTCCAGCAGCGGATAAGGGAGGAAAGACGGAATGCAAATCAGACTGATGCGACCGCTTGCACTCGTAACGCTCCTGCTGGCCGCCGGTGTGGCTCCGGCGCTGGCTCAACAAGGTCCCCCGCCGGGTGGCGGCGGTGGTGGCGGACGTCCGATGATGGGACCCCCACTGCAGCTCTCCAGCACGGCGTTCGGCGACTCAACGATGATTCCTGAGAAGTACACGTGTGTCGCCGCGATGGGAAGTGGCGGGGGGATGGGTGGTATGGATCCATCGAAGATGACTTCGCCACCGCTCTCGTGGGTAAACGCGCCGGCCGGAACCAAGAGTTTCGTTTTGCTCCTCCACGATCCGGACGCCCATGCCGCCAAATCATTTGACGACATCACGCACTGGATGATCTTCAACATCCCGGGGGATGCGACGTCGCTTCCCGAAGGCGTGAAAGCCGACTCCACGGTTGGCGTACAGGCTAACAATATCGCGCGGTCGCCCTCTTTCTTTGGCCCCTGCGCGCCTCCAGGCCCCGTGCACCACTATACGTTTGAGCTGTTTGCGCTCGATAGCATGCTCGACTTGCAAAAGGGCGCCAGCCGCGACGACGTTGAGAAAGCCATGGATGGCCACGTTCTCACCGGGACGGTGCTGATCGGCCTGTTTCACCGCACCGGAGGTCCGGGTGGTCCGCCACCGCGATAAAGCGTTGCCGAAATCAGATGAGAAAGGGGCGCAGCGAACGCTGCGCCTCTTTCTCGTAGCGCCGGCATCCTGGCGGAGTTTTTCTTTCAATCTGCATACACAGCCAGCTTGACTGAGGCGAACCATCGGAAAGGGAACTGGCGGAGAGAAAATCCACGAACAACTTCGGAGAATGGATCGGTTAGAACAGGCCCGGAATTTTCAGCCCCATGATGCCGGGCACGGAGCCGGTCAGATCCTTCATCTGCCTCGACAACTCCTCATCCACGCGCCGCGTCGCTTCGTTCACCGCAGCAAGAATGAGTTCCTGCAACATTTCCTGATCTTTCGCCTTGAAAATGTCGGGCTCGATCCGCACTTCGGTCAGCTGCTTTTGTCCGTTCATTTTCACGGACACCATGCCGCCCCCGGCCGACGCTTCGACGCTCAGCCCGTCAATGCGCTTCTCAAGCGTCTCCTGCACTTGCCGAAACTGCGAAAGCATCTGCTGCAGTGCTTTGACTTCCATGGGTTATTCCTCGCCCGGGCGTTTGACTCTTGAAATCTGGCCGCCGAATTTTTCCAACATCGCCCTAACGATCGGATCTTGTTCAAATCGAGCGCGCAACTCCGAACTTCGTCCCATTCCTGCTCGCCCGGAATCCAGTTTAACACAGACGCGCAGCGGCTGGCCCACCACTTCCTGTACCGCTGTGCGCAATCGCTCCATCGCTTCGCGGGGCAACATCTCCGTCAGCGTACGGTTTTCCGCGGAGAAGAAAAGTCGGAATTCACCCGCTTCGATTTCGCTCCGCGTCGCGTGCTCGAGAAACGACGAAAGCAATTTCGAGCTTTGCAGCGCCTCTTTGATCGCGTCCAGCTGCGCTGACCCCAATCCGCCCGCCGTTCCCGCCGCTCGCGCCACAATCCGCGGTGGCGATGCCGGCACGGGCGAATTCGAAGCGACGCGCGCAATCGCTGTTGCCGGCGTAGCAGCGGCGAATTTCGATTCGCTTTCCGGGGCCATGCGCACGGCAGTCGCTCCGGACAAACTGGTAGAAGAGGATGCTGAGACAGTCTGCGCAGTCACCGCTGCCCGCGTCGGCCCGGCAGGAGCCGGCGGTGCTGGTCTTGCAGGGCGCTGCTCGCCGCGCAGGTCCGCGAGAATTTCCTCCAGCGGAGCCAGCCGCTGCGCGTTGATCAACCGCAGCAAGCCCAGCTCCAAATGCAGCCGCGGATCGGGCTTGCGCCGCAAATCATCGTCGGTCTCCAGCAAAATATTGAAGAAGCGAGTCAAATCCTCTTCGCCGAATTGAGACGCATGTTGCGCCAGCCGCGGCCGCTCATCCGGCGGTGCGGCAACGAGCTCCGACTCCGCTCCGCAAACGCGCACGACCAGCAGATTCCGGAAATGCCGGATCGCCTCTCGGCAGAAATGCTGCAAGTTTTGCCCGTCGCCCAGCAGCCGGTGCACTAACCCCAGTGCGCGTTCGGAAGATTGCGTCGCAATGGCCTCGACCAGCTCGTCCAGCACGCTCTCAGCGACCACGCCCAGCAGTTCGCGCACCTGGGTATCGGAAATTTCATCGCCCGCGTACGCCATCGACTGCTCGAGCAACGAAAGCCCGTCGCGCAAGCTGCCTTCCGCCGCCCGCGCCAGCACCGCCACGGCTCCTGAATCGATCTTCAGATTCTCGGCTTTGACGATCCGCTCGATTTGGCTAGAAATCTCCTGAAACGTAAGCGAGCGAAACTGAAAAAGCTGCGCACGTGACTTGATCGTTTCGACCAAATCCTCCGATCGCGTGGTCGCCAAGATAAACACAACCCGCTCGGGCGGCTCTTCCAGCGTTTTCAGCAGCGCGTTCGAAGCCTCGTCCGTCAGCTGGTGAGCCTCGTCGAGGATCACCACCTTGTAGCGCGCAGCCGCTGGCGCATATCGCACCATTTCGCGCAATTCACGAATCTGGTCGATTCCGCGATTCGACGCCGCATCAATCTCCAAAACGTCGAGCGAAGTCCCGGCCGCGATCTCCCGGCACGAATCGCACGTTCCATCAGGGTCGGACGTGGGACCCTTCACGCAATTCAGCGCTTTCGCCAGAATACGCGCGACGGTCGTCTTGCCCACCCCGCGCACGCCCGAAAAAATGTACGCGTGCGCCACGCGATTCGATTCAATCGCATTGGCCAACGTCCGCGTCACGTGCTGCTGCCCGACGATTTCCGCGAACGTCTGCGGCCGGTATTTTCGTGCAATGACTTTATAGCTCATTCGATCTCGCGATCCGCCAAACGCTACCTTTTGCAGCAGCGATAAGAGGAACTTCGGGTGTTCCGCGGCACACGAAGCTGACCCGCTACCGTTGCTCCCTTCCGGGCCTGGCGGGGTTCGCGGGGAATCGTTGCACAGAGCCCGAAGTTCCACCGATCGCCGGTCTGTGCTGCAGATTTCTTGCTGCACAACCGCTTCGCGTACTCTAGCACACCGGTCACGACCGCGAAAGGCAACGCCGGCAGCGGGAAATTTCCCCTCTGATGCGTCAGGAGATTTTCAGGATGCTGGGCAGCGGTTTTCGCCGAACCAGCACTCGCCTCCAGATCACTGCGCGATTCTAATCTTTCCGTTTGGACCCGTTCTTAACTGCGGTTCCGGTTCGGAGCGCCATCCTAGCGCTCCGGCCCCGGTTTTGCCATCAACGAAAAATCGCATCGCCCCGCGATTCGCGCTTAATCCAGAAGCCTTACGCATGGCCGGTGGCCGACCGAAAAGAGGGAGTGTCCCATCCAAGTGGGTCCGCCGCAACCACAACTCTGGCACCAGCCGTGCTTTGCCCCGGCGATGAACAGGACCACACAAACAGCGCCAAACGTCGCCGCAAGGCGGAACCTCACCGCCTGCATCCTCGACGGCGATGTTTCTGCAATCTCCGCCCTGTGGATTCACTCGAGCGGGCCGGCTTTCTCATCTTCACCGCCACACATCACTCGCAGGACGCGCTGGGAAAAATCCGCGTGGGCGCGTGTCGCGTGGCTCTCGTCGATCGCCAGCTTCCGGGCCTAGACGGTGTGGCGTTCCCCGGGCAAAGCCTTGCCGAAAAATCCCATCCTATACCTGCTGCTGATGTCGTCAGTTCATTCCGTTGACGCCGCCATCGACGGCATCAAGCACGGCGCCCACGATTTCTCCGCAAGCCTCCGGACTCCCCCGTCTGATGCACACTCTCGACGAACTTGCCGCCCGCGTGCCCGGCATCGGCCGCACAAGCGTCTACCGCTTCCTCAAAAGTTCCGACCAGCAATCCGCCGCTCGCATCGTGGCCTGAACCGGCGGATCGCCAAGACTCGGACCAAGCGTTAGTTCCCCGTTGTGTACGACGCGTTATGCAGGAGCGCTGGCGGCAATGCGATCGAGGAATCCATCCTCACCAGCATTCCCGTCTGTGCCGGCAGATCCACGTCCTTGCCCTTCTTCGCCACGATGTACGCCGTTCCGCCCACCAGCCCGAACACCGTCCCGCGCAGCACATGGCTGAACAGCAATCCAACCGTTGACCCGCCCGCCGTCCCGATCGCTACATCCTCCACATCGCTTTTCACGCTGTGGTTTTCCGTGACCACTTCGCCCTCCACCGCCTTGATGTCCTTCCGCTGTTTGGCCGTTTCCGGGCCGCCGCTATAAATCGAAAGGATGCTCATCTTTGCGGGGAAGATCCGGCTTTCCACTTCGATCGAATCAAATTTCAGGTTCATCGAGGCCCCGCCGCGGAACATCGAGAAAAGCTTCGGCCGGTCAACTGTTGTGATCGTGCCGTGAATCTTGGCGCCCGCCGGCAGGATCATCTCGGTTCCTGCAAAAACGGGCTCCGCTACGACTGCCGTAAACGGATCGCCACTGTGCGCCACACTCGAGCTCAATCCGTTGATCAGCGTGAGCCGCACCTGCGTGCCAGGGACAACTTGATTTGACTGCGCGCGTACCGCCGGGCTTAGCCATAGAGCAAGCGAAAGCACGGCACAAAGACCTACAAAACGCTTCATGGATCCCTCCTGTTTCCCGGGACGGAAGCGTGAAACTTCCGTTGGGACAGACCCTCGGCGAAGTGAGTTCACGTTCGTGAAGGGTGAAAGTCCGGTCGGCAACGCGCGGAATCGCTTTGCGTCGCTCCGGAACTCCCCGTTTCGGGGGGATTGCCGCTGGCGCAGCGGTCGGGTGCGGAGGTCGCACCTGGACTTTACGATACACCAATCCGTTTCCGGGTTGCGCAACAATTTTCAGGTCCGTGCCCAGCCGAGCCACGCTTCTCGCTTTCCAGAGTTACATTACCCGTTTCGCCACACCTGTACTTCGCGCCCGGCTTCGTCTCCGGAGCGTCCCCTTAGACTGGTTGCCATGGACGACCGCAAAAAGCTGGGCCTCATGGCTGCCGGACTGACGCTTCTCCCGGTGGCGTTGCTCTTTCCCATGCTGGCGGCCGCCCATTTCGGCCCCACAGGCCCTGCCAGCATCTGGCCCGTTCTGGCCTACGCCCCGGTGGCCATGTGGATGCAGACCCGTTCGATCGGTCTGCTTCTGGATATGTACCGCAGCCGCCGCGACCCGGCCCTGCTGGCCATTCTTCCCCTGGGAATCGCGTCGCTGGGCACCTATCTCCTTAGCGCCACGTTCTTGCTGCTGTCTCTGCCTGCGGTGCTCTCCTCAATTCCCCTGACCTGAAAAGCTGGCCTGGGGAATCGCTGTACCTTCCTGGTATTCCTGAAGCTAGTGGGATAGCTTTGCCACTCAGGTTTAGCCTCGGTCGGCAACAGCGGTTTCTGCAAGCGGGCTGGCCGAGGATGGTATGTGAAGTCGAAATCCGAGATTGTCACTCGGACGACGTCTCTGACGCCTCGCGAAAAACTCTGCTAAGCCGCGCCGCAACCCTGATCAAGAAGGGCCGCCCTCCACCTGGTAAACGCTCCCAAAGGATCCCAGAAAGCGCCGCCGCTTGGCTTTCTGCCCGGTTCCGCGTCGCAAATCCATTCTCTGCTATCATGGAAATCCCGCTGGCGGGTGGTGCAATCGGTAGCACATGGGCCTTTGGAGCCTAGAATCTTGGTTCGAGTCCAAGCCCGCCAGCCATCTCGTCTCCTTGGCTTTGCCGTTGCATTGGTAGGGGCACGATATATATATCGTTTCCGGGCAGTTCCTTGGCTCTCACGAATCCATCCACCTCGATCGTCCGTCGCAGAAGTTGTTCCTCGATTTCTCCGGTTTGCTGCCCCGCCGCCAATTTGTTAGCCTTCTGAAGTCTCATCTCGCGGAGAGGTGTCCGAGCGGTTTAAGGAGCACGCTTGGAAAGCGTGTGTTGGGGAAACTCAACCGTGGGTTCGAATCCCACCCTCTCCGCCACACCTAAGTTTGTACGGTCCGGAGACATCCTTTACAGATCGTTCCGAAGACATACCACCCTTGGGCCAAACGGGTTGTTTAGGGGCTGCAGAGTCTTCTCCTCAAGATCGATGGAACCGAGATCATCGTTCATAAAGCTGACCAGCCAGATACCCTCGTCGACTTCTTTAATGCCTACAGATTGACCTGCGAGAGAAGTGCTGAGACATCGTTGGGCAACTTGCGTAGCAGGCGCTCGCGAAGCTTGCGAGCGCCCCAAGTGGGCTTGTCTCGCCGCATGGTGCGGATCATGGATTCGATCTGGGCAGGGAGCTTGTTGGCGTAGCGGTAGGGCGTTCGGGCCCGGTCGGTTAATCCTCTTAGCCCGCACTCATTGTAGCGTTCATAGATTTTGTATCCGGTAAGGCGGGAGATGCCGAACTCGCGGCACAGCGAAGCCATGCTCTCTCCATCCTTTAGCCGCAACACAAACCGCATGCGTTCCTCCATGACGGACCGCTCCTTCCATGGCATCGCCACCTCCTGGCTGGATTAATTCAGCCAGGAGGTGTAAACCATGTCTCCGGAACGTTTTGTATAGGGATGATCCGAACGCACAGTTCTGAGGAGCTTCTTTCATGTGGGCGATCTCGCGCTCCACAGGCTTTAGATTCTTGACTTTGATCGGACCTCTGCAAACGGGCCGCTTCCGAGCAGAAAAGAAATCTCGCACTGGCTAGATCGTCGCTGCGTCCTGGGGAAAATCTAGTTTCTACTGTCCATCCCGCCTTCCTGGGCGTTTCTCGAAGTTTCGCCCGGATGAGCGGACGGCCTCTCGGAAGGCTGTCGCCCAAGAACATCTGTTTGCGAGCAGAGTCAGAACTGCGATTTCCCAGGCAGTCGATTCAAGCACTTACGGGCCAACCGTAAACAGGGTTTCTGGGCAGAGCGCCGCGGCCGCTAGTACGTACTTGGCCGGTTTCCGCAGTGAGCGGAGCCTGAACGCATTTCCTGAATTAGGCGGGAAGCTTTGGAAACAATTTCGGCGCGGTTCGCGCGGCGAATTCGGTGAAGACGCGCACGGCGCGCGAAGGATGCCTGTTTCCCGCGTGCAGCAACCAGAGATCAAACGTTCGCAGCCGCCATTTCGGCATCACTTCCACGAGCTGTCCTTTTTGCAGCAGGTCCGGGCGAATGAGTGGCGGAAGCTCTCCAATGCCGACGCCCGCCAGCAGCGGGGGAACGATTCCGGCGTAGTCGTTGATCGAAAGATACGGCTGAAAGCGCAATGTTGTGGTGTCCTTGCCGTTCACGTGGGAAAAATTCCAGCGGTTCTCCGGCTGCCAGCGCGAAAAGGCGAGCAGGCGGTGATCGAGTAGGTCCACCGGCGTCGCCGGCCGCTTGCGCGCTTTCAGATACCCGGGGCTCGCGAGCACTTGATGGCGGTAACTTAGGAGTCGCCGTGCGACCAGAGTCGAATCCCTGAGCGCGCCGACACGGAACAGCAGGTCGACGCCTTCCTCGACGTGATCGACAATCCTCTCCGTGATCAAGATCTGAACGCGGACGTCGGGATACTCCGCTTGAAAGGCGCAAACCAGCGGCGCGATAAGCGAATCCGAAATGCTCGGCGGGGCAGAAAGGCGCAGCATTCCCGAAACCTTCGTCACATGATTCGAGGCGATGTTGTCGATTGCGTCGCTGAGCTCAACGCCGCGCCGCCCGTGCTCCAGCATTTCGGCGCCCGCGGCCGTCACGCGCAGTCTGCGCGTCGTGCGCTCGAGCAGGCGCACGCCCAGTTCGTCTTCTAGCTCCGCGACGCGGCGACTGACCGTCGACGTGGGCATCTTGAGGCGGCGCGCCGCTTCGGAAAAGCTGCTCGCCTCCACCACGCGCGCAAACATCATCAGTGAGTTCAGGTCCGCCACGATCGACCTACTCAGTGCTCCTCACGCTATTTGTTCGGGGCTCATTGGTCCGCCGATCCCACGCCCGAGATAATTGTGGACCGAAGTGACCGCCGCTGCGCCATCCCCGATCGCAAACGCGACCCGCTTCGGCGTGCCGCTCCGGCAATCGCCCGCGGCGAACACGCCCGGAAGCGTCGTTTCGACGGTGCACGGCGGACGCGACTCCTTCCACTCCGGAAGGTGTGCGATTTCCGATCCGGTCAGCAGAAATCCTTTGTCGTTTCTCACGATCGACGCGGGCAGAAAATCGGTTCGCGGTCTGGCACCGATGAAGACAAACAGGCCGGCCGTCAGTTCATCGATCGCCTCGCCGTTAGGCTCGCGGATGCGGACACCGCGAATGTGCTCATCTCCCGCGATGCCGATGATCTCGGAGCGATAGCGGATGCGGACCCGCCTATTCGCCTGCAGCCGCTCCGACAAATACGACGACATTTTTCGCAAATCCGACCCGCGCACAAGAAGCGACACTTCGTCCGCGAATTGCGAAAGAAACATCGCCGCCTGGCCAGCAGAGTTTCCTGCGCCAACGACGTGCGTCGGAGAGCCTCGGCACAACCGCGCTTCGAGCGTCGTCGCACTGTAGTAGACGCCGGCTCCCTGGAAATTATTCAGCCCCTCTACGTCCAGAAGCGCGTACGAAACGCCCGTCGCGACGATCACCGTGCGCCCGAGGACGTAATCGCGCTCCATGGTTCGCGCGCGAAACAGTCCGTTGCTGCGCCGCTCGAGGTTCGTCACCGTGCTCGGAACGTGAAAGTCCGCGCCGAATTTTAGTGCCTGCAAGTACGAAAGGTGCGCCAAATCACAGCCCGTCACGCCGTCTGGAAAGCCGGCGTAATTCTCGATCCGCGATGTCGAACCAGCCTGCCCGCCGGGCCCCAACCCGTCGAGGACGAGTGTAGTCAATCCCTCCGATCCGGCATAGACCGCCGCTCCTAGCCCCGCCGGCCCCGCGCCGATTATCAGCACGTCGTACGTGATGTTCGGCAGATTTCGCCGCAAGTGAAGATGATCGGCCAGCTGCGATCGCGTCGGAGCCTCGAATAGCACCTTCTTGCCGTGCGTGACGACCGGATAATATTGAACGTCTTCGCGGATCTCTTCAAGCTTGCTTCTATTTTCTTCGATCGACGTGTCGAGCCATTCGTGCGGCACGCTGTTGCGAAAAAGCAGCTCGACTGTATCGAGAGTAGCCTTGTCGCCCTTCGTCCCGTAGACCGTCAGCCCGCGAAAGCTCGATACGAGCAGCAGCTTTCGACGATGCTGGAACGATCTCCAGAACTTTTCGCCAAGCACTGGCCGGCGCGTAAACATTTCTCGAAGCTGATTGGGCGTCAGCCGGATTGCTTCCACTGGCACCTCCGCTTCGCACGTGACCATCGACGGCCGCCGCGTGAAGAGATCGATATCGCCCGTGAAATATCCCGCGCCGTAGCGCACGAAAACCGTCCGCTCGCCGGTGGAGCTGTCGACCACGCGCACCGTCCCCGAAAGAATCACATGGCTATTAAAGGGATAATCGCCCGCACAAAAAAGCGGCTGACTTCTCGTAAAGGAACACCGCTCGCCAAAGGAAGCGGCTTCTTCCATTTCGGCCTCGGTTAGACGGGGAAAGGCGATTTGATCCGCGAGAGGACCGAAACCGAGCTCAGGATTTTCCTGGGGCAGCCAGGCTCCAAGTGGTTGTGAATCGCTCGAATTCGGCATCGCGGCTAGGTCCGCTCGCGGCGGGCTGCATGAATTCTGAATTTGGCTTCGTACGGTGTCAAGCAATCACGACCTGCTAACTTTCCCACAAATGGGAAACAGTTTCTTGATTCTCTTACTATTCGGGTAAATCGGTAAGGGCTATATTTCGCTTGCCGTGGCGACCGCGGTCGGCCGAGTAACGGGCGAAATCCTAAGGGGAGGATATGAAAAACGCGATCCTGATTCTGGCAGTTTTGTTTGCTCTGTGCCGTCCGGCAGTGGCGCAATCCTCCGACGAAGACCTGACAAAATACGTTCCGATTCTACCGTCGGTGAAAGCACAGTTTTTCGACGTTGATCCCCAATTAGGCTACGCCGTGAAGAGCATGGGCGCCGGCGTGTACGTCATTTCCGACAACGGGTGGCAATCCGCATTCTTCGTGACCGATGATGGCGTCATCGTATTCGACGCGCCGGAGAGTTTCGGCAAAAGCATCCCCGGGGCAATTGCAAAGATCACCGACAAGCCGATCAAATACCTCATCTACTCGCACGCCCACAAGGACCACATCGGCGGCTCCGCCGCATTCAAGGATATCAAGGATCTTAAAATCGTCGCGGTCGAGGGCGTGGCGGCGCTTTTGAAGGAGCAAAATGATCCGAACCGCCTGATTCCGAATGTCGTCTTCGGCGATAAGAAAACGATCACCCTCGGCGGTAAAACCGTCGAGCTTACACGGCACTTCTATCACTCTGTCGAAGGCGATCTCTTCATTTACGTGCCGAGCGCGAAATTCATGATGGCCGTCGACTGCGTCACACCGGGCTACGCGCCGTTCCAGGGGTTCGACATCACGGCCAATTTCGGCGAATACATGAAAGTCTTCGACGAGCTGATGGCCTACGACTTCGACACCTTCACGGGCGGCCATCTCACGGCTACCGGCTCCAAGAAAGACGTCGAAATCACCAAAGAATTCACGACGGACGTCTATCAGACCGTGAAGCGGATCCACAACAACCTCGACCAAAACGCCGTGGCCGCCGAAGCCGCGAAGATCATCGGGTACGACAATAAATTCCTGCTCTTCAAAGTTGTCCTGGACCGCGTCACGAGCGATTCCGTGAAAGAAGTGCAGCCGCGCTGGATCAATCGCTTAGCGGGCGTCGACGTCTGGATGGAAAGCCAGGTGCGCACGGCAATTCTTTACGTGCGCTGGGACGACAAGTACTGAAATGGCGCGTCGACGGAGGGCGGCATGTCGATTCGGCCGGATCAGAGTGCTGAACTGAAGTTCGTCGTCACAAACACCTTGATCGTTCGAGATATCAAGCGATCCGTCGCGTTCTATCGCGACGTGCTCGGCGCTAGGGTGCTGCGCGAAGGCGCGCCGACGTTTCTTCGGCTTAAAAATGTTTGGCTCACGATCAATGGGGGAGGCGGCCCAACCGACGACAAGCCGGAAGTCGTCGCTTCACTTCCGGGCGATCCGAACGTTCTGAGCATGTTTCTGAACCTTCGCGTGACGGACATCCAGCGGTACTACGACCTCTGGCGTTCGCGCGGCGCGAAATTCATCACCGAGCCGAAAGTTCACGCGACGGAGTTGCGGTGCTACATGCGCGACCCGGATGGATACCTCATCGAGGTCGGACAAACGACCATGACCGCAGGTCCCCTGGACTTGTACGGGTAAGGCATTCTACGTGTTAACGTTCTCCGTGGAACCTCGATGAGAGCAGCTTGGTACGAAAGGCAGGGACCCGCTCGCGACGTCCTGAAGGTCGGCGAAATGCCCGACCCCACGGCCGGCCCCGGTGAAGTTCGCATCCGCGTCTCGGCCTCGGGCATCAACCCCGGCGACACCAAGAAACGCGGCGACACATTCGGCGTCGGCATGCCATATCCGCGCGTGATTCCGCACAGCGACGGCGCGGGCCGCATCGACCAAATTGGCCCGGGCGTCAGCTCTGAGTGGATCGGGCGAAATGTGTGGTGCTACGGTGCGCAGTCGTATCGCGCCTTCGGCACGGCCGCGGAATTTACAGTCGTTCCGGCCGATCACGTTGCGCCGCTGCCGGAGAACGTGTCGATGGAGCAGGGCGCCTGCCTCGGCATTCCCGGAATCACGGGCTATCGCGCCGTGCAAGTCGGCGGCGACGTTCGCGGACACACGGTTTTCGTTCAGGGTGCGGCGGGCTCCGTTGGCATCTGCGCCGTCGCTCTCGCGCTCCATGCGGGAGCGCGCGTGATCGGTTCAGTTCGATCCGATGCGGATTTGCCTACGGCGCGTAATGCTGGCGCACACGACGTGATCGTCAGCGGCAGCGATCTGGTTTCGCGCGTGAAGGCACTGGCGCCGAACGGCGTCGATCACATCGTCGAAGTCGCATTTGGCGCCAATGTCGATGCTGATGTAGAGCTGCTGAAAAGCGATGGCTCGATCGCCACCTATGCCACCGACAACGCGACTCCGAAGATTCTCTTCTGGCAATTGGTCTTCAAGAATATCCGTGTGTACTTCCTGGGCAGCGACGATTTCCCGCGAGAAGCGAAGATGCAGGCCGCGCGAGATATTAATTCCGCGCTTGAAGCCGGCTGGGCAGGATTCGAAATCGGCGAACGACTCCCGCCCGCTGAAATCGGCCGCGCACACGATCTCGTCGACCATCCCGCCCGCCGCGGTCGAGTTGTTGTCATCCTTTGAAACGGAGGGCCTCTATCTTTCGCTCGCGGTCGTGAACCTTTGATTCCACGACGTCATACGCCCTCCGCGTGGCCAATGCGCCTTTGATCTTTTGTGCTTGCCCGAGGAAGCGAGAATTTGTGAGCTGAGTCTCCCCCGTGGGACGTGAGGCCATTGCCCCAGGGGCGAACGTGCTTAATGAACGCCAGACAAGTGGGTACTAGCACGCGGACACGGTGCTCGGCCCAAGAAACTCCGTTTACAAGTGGCCGGTAAGTGCTTGAATTGACTGCCGTAGGAAATCGTAGTTCTGATCGCCCACAAACACATGAGTCTGTTGGAAATCGGGCTAACGGCAGAAGTTAGTCTTGCAGCACGAATGCGCTTCAGTGCTTTTGACGCTTTCTCAAGATCTTTCCGAAATACACCCGACTGCCGAAATCGACCGTGGCGATTCTTGGAGAACGTCGAGTGGTTGGGAATTTCTTGTTCAAAACCGAGGCGGGTGAACCAACGATAGGCCAGATGCATCCGCACCTCATCAATCAGACGCCGTTCGCTGGTGATCCCATAGAGATAACCGACCAGCAACAACCGCAACAGAACTTCGGGATCGATCGATGGTCGGCCCGTGGGGCTGTAAGAGGCTTTCAGCTGTTCTCGCACGAAGGTGAAATCGACGTGACTGTCAATCATTCGCAGCAGGTGATCAGTAGGAATTTGCTCTTCCAAACGGAAATAATAAAATAGCGGCTCAGTCCGGCTCTGCTGACCCATCATCGGCGTTGTTCCTCCTTGCTGTACCCAGTAGCACAACAGGGGCTAGTCAACCCAAATAGAATCTGCCGACTTTTTCAACAGACTCACATGTTTTGTGAACAGTCCAACTTCAGAATGTTGGCCACGCGATCAAAATGGCCACGAAGTCGGCGGAAATGAAACTTCCGAGAAGCGGACTTCTGCGCGGAATAACTTCCGGTTATCCCGTAATCTGGCGCCTCCGGAGTCAGGGCGCCGTTACGCCAAAATTACGTGATTTTGCGCTAAATGCCCTTAATCTCTCCGCCGTCCATACGCAGCGAAGTGCCCGTCATCCACTTCGCCGCGGGGGACACGAGATAGCCCAGCAGATCGGCGATCTCCTCCGGCTTCCCAAACCGGCTGATGCCGGCTTCCTGCGGGAACTTCTTGATTGCCTCTTCCACGCTAAGATTGTGAGCAGGCGCCCACTTTTCGAAGAAGGACTGCCGACGCGCAGTCATTACAGCTCCGGGGACGACGCTATTGACCTGCACGCCGTCCTTGATTCCTTGTTCCGCGAACGCTTTCGCGAGTGCAATGATGGCTGCGTTTGTCGCCGCGACGGCCGCAAATCCAGGCTTCGGATCGAGGGCAGCGCTTCCGGAGAGCAGCACGACAGACCCCTTCGACGCCTTCAGAGCATCCCAAGCGTGTATCGTCAGGCGACGAGCGCCGTGCAGCTTCAGAGCCATGCCATCGGCCCACTCCGCGTCCGTCATCTCGAACAAATCAATCTGCGGCACGGCTCCCGCAATGTTGAGCAGCGCGTCGATCCTGCCAAACCGCTCGAGCGTTCCCTTGATGACAGTTTCCGCCGCTTGGGGTTGGCGCAGATCGAGGGTGTAGACCATCGAGGCGGCACCGATTTTTTGGATATCGGCGGCGGTTCTCTCCAAATTGTCTTTATCTCTCGCCACCAGCACAATCGCTGGAAAATCGCGCGCGAGCCGGAGAGCCGTGGCTCGTCCTATGCCTTGGCTCGCACCGGTGACGATGGCAACAGATTTGGCCGTCATGGCATTGTCCCTTTCCAAGCTTTTCTAGTGCGCGGTCGCAGCGTTCTTATCCTGAGAGGTTGCACCTGCAGCTTCCAGGACCAGGTCGATGACGAGATCCGCCGCTGTGTACATCGGAGAATGGTCTACGCGCTTCGACCGGACCGTCGCTCGCATGCGATCGGCCATGAACCGCTGCGTTTGGGGGTTGATCATGCGGTCCTCTTCGGCGAGCAGAAACCACGACGGTTTCGCTTTCCAAGCTGGCGCCGGAGCAGGCTCTTGAATGCACCGAATGGAAATGGGTCGTTGCACAGCGGCCAGGACGCTGGTTTGGTCGGCCGAGGCTCGGTGGGCAACCGCGCGACTAAATCCATCGTCCGGCATCCACAGAAATCCATGTTTGTCGGGAGCCAATTTCGGAGCATCCGGATGAGGCTCGTCGCGATAAAACACCTTGGCAACAGTCTCGCCCTCGTCGGGCGCGAGCGCGGCGATAAAGACGAGCGACTTGACTCGGTCCTCGGTCGCCGCTCCGATGACGGCGCCTCCGTAAGCGTGGCCGGCCAAGACCACTGGGCCACTGGTTCGTTCGAGGACGCGATTCAAAGTGCCAACGTCATCAGTCAGCGACGTGAGCGGAATCGGAGCGCAGATGACTTTAAGACCGTGACGTTCGAGCGGCAGAATGACGTTGCCCCAACAAGACCCGTCCGCCCACGCCCCGTGTACCAGAACAACCGTGGAGTTCTGAGGAACGGCCTTCATCTTGCGACCGCGCTTTCCCCCGATCCGCGTCTAAAGCCCCGCGCGTTGAGGAAATTGTTCATCGCCGAAGCGATTTCGGCGACGTGCGTCTCTATCGCGAAATGCCCAGTGTCCAAGAATTGGACCTCAGCATTGGGAATGTCTCGCCGGTACGCTTGCGCGCCGGCCGGGACAAAGAACGGGTCGTTCTTTCCCCACACCGCAAGGAGCGGCGGCCTGTTCGTGCGGAAATATTCCTGGAATTTCGGATAGAGGGCAACGTTGCTGGCATAGTCCAGGAACAGATCGAGTTGAATCTCTTCGTTCCCGGGACGCGCCAAGAGGGCGGAATCCAGCTGATATGCTTCGGGCGCAACGAGCGATTCATCCTGAACGCCGTAGATGTATTGAGACTTCGTGGCCTCGGGAGTGAGAAAAGCACGCAGCGCCAGGCGATTTTGTTCGGTCGGCTCGTTCCAGTATTTTTGGATCGGGTTCCAACCCTCGCTGAGGCCTTCCTCATAAGCGTTGCCATTCTGCGAGACGATCGCGGTGATTCGCTCAGGGTGCGCAATAGCCAGGCGAAAACCGACAGGAGCGCCATAATCGAAAACGTAGATGGCGAAGCGGTTCAGGCCGACGATTTGAGTGAAAGCCGCGATTGTCTTCGCAAACTGTTCGAAGGTGTAGCGGTAGTTCTTTCGGTCCGGGGCGTCTGAGAAGCCGAAACCAGGAAGGTCCGGTGCCACGACGTGATAGCTATCAGCCAGCTCAGGAATCAAATTGCGAAACATGTGTGACGATGTGGGAAAACCGTGGAGCAAAAGAATGGCCGGAGCACTCGCGGGACCGGCCTCGCGATAGAACACGTTGACGCCATCCACAGCAGTATGCTGATACCTGGTCATACAGGGCTCCTTGTAAGAAATGCGCTGATCATCGGTGAAGAGGTTCAAAATCGTTCCAGCTTGGCCACACCAAATACGGCGTGAAATCGCTCGCAATAAATGACTACGTCATCGTATTTCCCTAGGTCGACCGAATCGGGGAGATCGTAGTTTTGATCGCCTTGATTTGCCTTTAGGGAGCCCAGTTCAACACTGTCCAGTTCACCCTTCACAAACTCTTTCGTTAGATTCTGGTCCGTGCTCTGCGCAAGCAGGACGTGAACGTCCGGACCATTTGACGTAGCGAAATCCGTCAATCGGAGGTTCCGCTTGCCGTCGGGAGCCTGATAGATCGAGGCACGCCCGCTTGTGGGGTGCGCCTTGCCGGTCAGCAACCCGGTGTAGAGAGGCTGAGGATCGCTACTCGAGGCGAAGGGCGCCGGCTCATCGACCTTTTGGTTTACCCACAGTTTCTCGGGACGAAAAACCCACCAAGCGAGTATGAGGACGAGCACACCCACAGCTGCCAATATCCACATTTTCCTCAAAAGCCAGGAAGCAGCGGCCCCAGTCATAATTTGCTCCTTTCCGAAGGTCGAATCGGGCAGTTTCAGGCTGCCCGATTCGCGTGCAATCGAGGTTCCTGGGTTAGAACTTCTGTAGAGGCGCGGCGCCGAAGTTCGCGTCGAACCGCTCACAATAGATCGAAACGGCTTGGAATTTACTCAGATCCGTACCGCTAGGTATTGTGTAGTTCTGGTCGCCTTCATTCCCCTTCAGCTTGCCCAGCTCCACGCGTTCGGTGTTGGTCTTGAGGAAATTGGCATCGTCGTCCGCGTCCTTCAGGGCGACCAAAATCACGTGAACATCGGGCCCGTTCGACGTCTTGAAATTGGTCAGACGAAGAATGAGTTTCCCGTCTGGCTCTTGGTAGATCGTGGCTCGGCCCGAAGTCTGGTGGACCTTACCGTGGAAGGTGCCCGTTTCAAGGGTTTTGGATTGTTTCCCGCCCTCCTGCGCGTAACTTGAGGATTGCAGACCAATTACAGCCACTATCGCAGCGAATGCTAGCGCTAGCTTGATTTCGCGAACCATCAGGTTTCTCCTTTTACGTTGGCCGTTGTGTGAGCACCCGCAGGCGCCCGGCCTTCACGTTCATAGGAGAAAATTCCCCCGGCAAAAGTTTCATAAAGGATTGAAATTTTTTTTGAGCTTAGGGGGAGCTAGCTGCGATCGGTCCGCAGTTTCGCCATCACACGATCGATGATTGGATCGAAGACCTTCTGCGGCAGCTCGAAGGAATTACTTTCCGAGACGATCTTTATCGTCTTCCGGCTCGAATCGTACAGCACATGGCAGGCGTGGCACTGCGATAGATGCAGCTCCAGCTCTTCGCGGACCTCCGGCGAGACTTGACCCTCCAGATAGTCCGCAAACTCGCCGAAGAATTCTTCGCAAGTAATCATCGCGCCGCCCCTTTACTGCTTTCCGCAAGGTGAGGCGAAAGCCATTCTCGTAGCATAAGTCTGGCCCTCAGCAGGCGCGTCTTCACCGCCGGAACGCTCAATCCCAACTGGCGGGCAACCTCTTCCGATGAAAGCTGTTCGATATCCCGGAGCACGACAACCACGCGGTATTTGGCCGGAATCTGCAGGAGGCCTTTTTCAACGAGTTCTCGGATTTCCGTTTTTGAATGCCACTGCTCGGGGTTGGCCTGCCATGCCCTTACTTGGCGAGGGCGAAAATCGCCATCCTCGTCGTTACAAATCTGGTCGAGACTTTCGATGTTTCTCCGGCTCCGCAACCGCTGGAGAGCTGCATTTCGAGCGATACTTACCAGCCAAGTGGAAAACTTCGAGCGGCCCTGGAACCCGCCAACACCCTTGAACGCGCTTAGCAGGGTATCCTGCATCGCGTCCTGGGCATCCGCCGCGTCTCCCAGAATGGCAACCAAGGTCCGATAAATCAGCTGACTGTGCCGTCGAGCCAGCTCTTCGAATGCTTCCAGATTCCCGTCCTGCGCTCGGGACACCAGCTCCGAGTCTGCGTCCTGCAATGTCGCGGCGAAATGCACAACTCCCTCTCGCGGCATAAGAGTGGTCGCAGCGCCCGAAGGATTCACTTTATTTGTCTCGAAAACCAGCGGGGATGCAAAGTCGGGCTCTATTCCGAGTCCCATTTGGAGGGTATTGGCGAAGTTATTGAGAGCGGTCACCACGGCGCCTTCCAAAATCTGCACGGGTGTAAACCCTAAGGTCTCAAGGTTTGCAGTATCCTCGCGAGAAAACTCCGAAAAATGCGCCCCCAGTTTCACAGCGAAGTCCAACAGGGCGATGTCGGCTTTCGAGATGTCGGACAGATGATGATCGACCGCGATCTGATCTGCTTCCTCGGCCGAGAGGCCCAACCCGCGGAGCATATTGCAGTGCACGGCAACGCAGTACGAATTCAGGTTCGCCGCGGAGACTGTCAACAGAATCGATTCCTTCTGAACCCGCGTCAGGAAATCTTCAGTCAGCAATACGGCGCCGACCGCTTCCAGCTCGGCTTGTAGCAGATCAGGACGCAATGTCTGAGACCGGAAAAAGTTCGGTATGAATCCGTGACTTTTCTGAATCACTGCAAACGGCGCAAATGTATTGGGACTCAAGTAGGGAGCGGGCAGATATGAGCCCTTTTTTTTCGCGCTCGGCCGACTGCCATTCGCCGCAGCAGTGAGCCTAGACCCGGACGCCGCTGGCTTTTTCTTCTGTGAAAGATTTGGCGGCATGAAATCCGACTGCGGTGCCAAAGCCACCGATAGCGTACAGCGGTAAAGTGCCAGTGCCGTCACAACGACGGCTTCCAAGATTGCCTCGTCGCTGAACTCCTGTGCCTGCAAAGCCTCGATATCATGACAGCGTACCGAGGAAGCGCTTCGGCTCAGTCTAAGACAGAACTCGAGCAAGGCGCGGTCGGGCGCTGAAAGCCTCGCCTGCCCGCAGTCGTTTAGGAGATCATCGATCTGAGCCTCTGGCACGCCAAGAGAACACAGCAGTCCGCTATCGAGGGCCGAGCAATAGTTGTCTCGTCGGTCGGCGGCAATGCTCAGAAGGATTTGTTCCTTATGGATGCGGGAAATTGCGCCGTCGCGGAAAGTCACGGCTTCTTCGAGTTTCGCGTGGGCCGCCATCGCGCGAGCCAACGCGCTCTGCGCCAGTACGAGGTTAGGAACGAATCCAAAACCCTCTCGAAACACAACTAGTGGATCAAACCCTTGCTCCAACCCGATCTCGCCGCGAAAGCCCATGCTCACACCGTTGGCCTAACAATCATTCACAGCGACTATAATCTTTGGCTCCCAAGGGCGCAACTGTCGAAGTGCCCTCCTCCATGCAATCCGAGGCCGTTGTAGTCGGGGAAGGAGGCAACGAGACGGCCAACCGCGGCACTTCGAAGCACTCCCCCTAGTGCCACCGGTCGGTTTGGTTCGCCTACCTTCCCTGGTCACGCCCATTCCAAAGTCTTGTCCACGCCACTTAGGCTCCGCCCCGCAGGCAGCATCAAAACTTGTTGGGTAAATTGTCTGGAATCAACAAATCGGTTTGGACAAGTTTATGACACTAACGACGCGTCGAAGACGCGGTCGGGGCTTATGGGGAGTTAGCTCATAAACCAAAGCGGTTGGGGGAGTTTGAACGGGATAACGTCCGTCTTACGCTTCAAACTTTGCGCCTCCCTTCCCGCAAAGTGTGCACGACAAATCTGCCCGGCTCGCTATTGACTTCGCCTACGCAAGAGCGTACTTAAAAGGGGAGGGGGCGGTGTATCGTCCAGCTACATGCCCCTGAGCACATTCGATAAGCGCGCTTAACCTAGGTTTAACCTTACATCAGCGGGCCCTCCCCAGCCTCACAAGACTTTCCCTAGCCGAAACCTTAAAAGCCTCGGTCGAACTACGGAGGCAATCATGAAAATCGTAGTGATCGGCGGCAGTGAACTCATCGGATCACGGGTCGTTACCAAGTTGCGCGAGCACGAAAACAACAAGGAGAAACGAGCATGTATTTAGTCATGGGCATTACTGGAAAAGTTGGCGGCGCTACCGCGCTCCATCTGCTGAAGCAAGGCAAACGGGTGCGAGCACTTGTGCGCAATCGCGAGAAAGCGGCGAAGTGGGCAGACCAAGGCGTGGAGTTGGTGGTTGGAGACTGGAACGACGCGACAGCCATAGCGGCGGCGCTCAAAGGTGTTGAGGGCGCGTTTGTTATGTTGCCGGCTGTATGGGCACCTTCGCCTGATTACAAAGAAGCAAAGGACGTGAGTGCGAACTATATCGAGGCGCTGACCAAGGCAGTGCCGCCGCGGGTGGTAGCGCTTTCGT
>Ga0210404_10000354_pt1 | contig 25555 bp, 22 predicted proteins | sample IncBWH28MmetaG_FD_155455 | JGI IMG/M metagenome (GOLD analysis project Ga0210404, IMG submission 155455) | Forest soil microbial communities from Barre Woods Harvard Forest LTER site, Petersham, Massachusetts, United States - Inc-BW-H-28-M | ecosystem: Environmental > Terrestrial > Soil >... | reverse complement strand
AAGACTGACTGCGCAATTCCCCGTGCAGTGACAAGAGATGTTGAGAGTAATCCAATTTGCATTGATTTTCCAAGAGTTCCTGGAAGTGCAGTAAAGGTCACAGTTGCTACGACGCCTGTGCCTTTTACTGCTTGAGCGTTTGGAGTAATACCAAATGCATAGGTATATCTTCCCGTTTGTGGATTATTTTTATTGATTAAAACAACAGGATTGGTAAATAATGGTCCTGGTGTTACTTTGACATTGCTGACAATATTAGGATCATAACCCAACTCAAGCTGTACTGCTGTTACATTATTATCTGATGTATCAATAGTAACATCAACCGATCCTTGCTGCCCAGGTGCAATAGTCAATGGATTTGGACCTAATTTGAGCACAGAATGTGCTGGCACTGCTACTGTAGGCTGTACTGCTATTTGAGGGATTGAAGGAGCTTGTTGTTGTTGGCCTGCTCGAAGTGCAATAATGAAGAGAACTATAGTTACTACAACTAAACCAGCAATGAGGGCAAGGGTCTTTTTTGGCATAAAAGTATATCTATAATAGAACAATCATTTTAGGTTTTGCAAGACCCAAAATAAAAATCATATAATAAGAACATGCTATACTTTTCTCTCTTCTTTATTGAGCTTCTACTGCTTTTTCTTCTCTCACGAAACCTCACTCGTGTCCTCTCACACTTCTTTTATCGACTTACCAAAAACTCAACCTTTACCATCTCAGCCATTGCTTTCCTTTTCTTTCCAGGCACGGTATTACATGAAATAGCTCATGCACTTTTCGCAGGACTCCTCGGCGTGCGAGTAGGAACAATAGAGTTTGTTCCAAAAGTAGATGGTGACCATATCAAACTTGGCAGCGTGCAAATTGCCCAAACCGATCCCTTTAGGAGGTTTTTCATCGGTGCAGCACCACTGATCATGGGAACTACGATTCTTTTAGGCATTCTTTTCTTCGCAGCACAGAATCATCTTTTTGCCAATTATCTTTTTGTTATCTTCATAGGGTATCTTGTATTTGAAATTGGCAATACAATGTTTTCTAGCAGAAAAGATATGGAAGGAGCTCTCGAACTTTTCGCTACACTGATTGTCATTGTTATCATTTTATATTTCCTTGGGATTCGTGTGCCTACCTTTAATCCCAATCTATTATTCTCACAACCCCTTTTTCTAGAAGTTTTTAAACGCGGCTGTATGTTTTTATTGATGCCGCTTATAATTGATACAATTATTATTTTTCTCCTCAGACCAATAAAGCATAAAACATAAAATTAAAATGTATATACTAAACCAAAAATTACAAAGCTTATTGCAATAAACCAAAACCTCATTGTATACTATCTCTTATGTCAAAAACTTTTATCGTATCTACTATCATAGGTGTCCTTGTTCTTATTATCTTTGGCTATTTCAGTTTAGGACTTAATGGTTCTGCCCATTACAGTCACTCACAACAAACATCACTGCCACAAACAACAGATTCGGAAAAATTACAAATCACTAATGAAAAAATAGGAACAGGCGCTGCCGTCAAAAAAGGAGACACTGTGCAAATCAACTACGTCGGCACACTTGCTAATGGTACTAAATTCGACGCATCAGCAGATCACGGTGGTCCATTCACTACGCAAATTGGTGTCGGTCAGGTGATCAAAGGGTGGGATGAAGGAATTATAGGGATGAAAGTCGGCGGAAAAAGGAAACTGATTATCCCACCTTCATTCGGGTATGGGGATCAAGGAGCTGGCCTAATTCCTCCGAATTCGACTTTGGATTTCCAAGTCGAACTGGTCGGAATTAATCAATAAAAGGTATAATTAAGATACTATTTACACACTGTGCAATTCCCCTTATGGGTAATCAATAGGTATACCCCTGAAACACCAATTAATGCATAAAGAACTTCAAGCAAAGTTGCTGAAAAACCGAAAATCGCATGTAAGATATCAAATCCTTGACCTTGACTGTTTGCAGGAATAATACCAAACAATCCAAGATCGATTGCTCCAATTACTACAAGAATAAATGCAACTATGTGTATCCATTTTTTTGTTTGTGGACTCATAAAATTAAATCACCTCCAATCCCTTCTCTCTCTAGCATACAAGGATTATAATTTTTTAGTCAAGTAGAAAATAGCATAACCATGACTGGCTACTCTAAAACATTTAAAATGTATTATCCTTAAAATATAAAATCTCACGAGTGTTTACTCAAGTAAATATACTAAAATCAGAAAATTTTTCCTCAGAAATATAATATAAGCGGAATAATAATTAACGAAGATATTACAAACATAAAAAAACTTACTGATGTTTTAACAAGTGAGCAAGTTAGTCGCTGTGCGTGCTATCCTTCGTTAGAGGGATTGACAGCATCTTAAAAAATCAACTAAGCTAAATATAGTCTACTTTTATGAAAAAACTCTTATTTTTATTGCTTATTATAATATCCTCTTTTTTTGTACACCCAGTCTCTGCGCATGCGCAACACCCTATTCCTTCAGTATTCTACTGCATAGGGAACAATCCTCAACCACCTTGCGTAACACTCGCACCGACTTCAGGACAATCGCAAATATCACAAACGCCATCTGCAACGCCTACTCTTTTTATGATATCACCAGTAACAAGTAGTATATCTGCTTCCCCAGATACTAGCCCTTCAGCATCCGTTTCTCCTTGTCAAAGCCTCCAACAATCTGTAGCTATCAAAAGCACAAACTCAGCGAATAAAGAGAGTTCTTCATCGGGTAAAAAAAGTACAACAAAACATAAAGAAAAAGAAGATATTGGTAAAAAACACCAGCATACAAAGGGATTAATACAAAAATTAATGCAATTTCTTTTACAATTATTACAACAACTGTTTAAGCAATATGGTAATCATACTCCTGTATTAAATCCCTGTCCTTCACTTAGTCCTTCTCCTTCATCAGCCTCTCCGTCTGCATCTACAAGTGTCTCACCTAACCCTTCAATTAGTGCAACTCCTGGAAATGGGAATCCTTATTCTCCTAATGTTAAAAATTCTTTAGGTACACTAGGCCAATGTTCAACTAATCAAAAGAAACAAGGTTTCAGTTTTTGTTACGGTGATGGAGTCAATTCAGGGTACTGTTTACCTCCTGCAGGATCTTGTTATGCCTCACTTGTAATTATTCCTGGGACTAAATCCTACTGCGTTGATCAAACACATCAAGAATACAAAGCTCCAATAACTGGAGCAGCAAACACTTCAAACCGCGGCTCATGCCAAATCTGTCCTCTTGGCGGCAGTGTGAAAGGTGCTCCTGCTTCAGATGGTACAAGTAAATGTATCTGTGACAATCCTAAAAAAACAATATCGAACACAGAAAAAACTTGCGTTACTAAGATGTCCGGTTGTTCTAGTTATCAAGACGACGGGACATGCATTCAATGTACTTCATCGTATACGTTACAAGGTGGTACCTGTGTCAAAACATCTAAACCGAATACTAACCTAAACAATAACCAAAATGGTGGCAAAAACAATCAAAATGGCTCAGGAACTAACCAAACAGGTAAGAACAATCAAAATGGCTCGGGAACTAACCAGACAGGTAAGAACAACACACCCGTATCATGTAATCCTTTTAATGCTGACTGTTCCTCTGGATATAGTTGCCTGGTACCAGCAGGACATGTAATAGGCACGTGTCAAAAAACCCAACCGAAACCTGCTCAAACTCAACCTATTACATGTAAACAGCCTGGTGAAGCGTGCACAACGACTCATCAATGTTGTTCTACTCCAATTAATTCCACTTGTGTTAGTGGGAAATGCCTAGGTCAGATCGGACTATAGCACCTAGGATATACCTTTCCATTACATTAATTCTATGAATAGTTTATCAGAATAGTTATTAGGATCTTTGTTCTTACAACTACAGGTAAAAACACTTAAAGATGCCCTAAACTGAGGAATAGAAAAAGAACTCATTGTGGAAAAAAATCATCGAATAAAAACGCATAAGCATACAGATGTATCACGTCCATATACACCTCGTCATGAAAAAATCTATCTTTTCATCCAATACTAGGGTTCCACTTCGAAATACTTTTACTATCTAACGTCTGTTTGAGTTTACATAACAAATCTAATGTTACTTTGTTGCTTCATTTTTTCCGGTCTCAGAATTTTTCTTTCCAGGGACAAACGGATGTCCTTCAAGACTGCACCCTTGTGCACCACATTTGGTTAGACCATTTTTGTATTGTTCTTCCGTGATAACAGCTTGGCATGTTCCAAGACAAATATATGTTTTTTTATCATCCATAGTACTCACCTCCTCTCAACTTCAATATTAGCGCAGTGATTATATTCATACAATACCTATTTATTTAACCACCGCTTTCATCGTTGCTTTTTTCCTATTATCATGATATTTTCAAATATATTCCTTCATTATGAGTAATACAAAAATTCTAGTAACGGGTGCATTTGGACAAATTGGTTCAGAATTAGTTCAAGCTCTCCAAAAAAAATATGGCAAAGACAGTGTCGTTGCCTTAGGACATGTACATATTCCTTCAGGTTTTACTGGTATTGTTGAAAGAATAGATATCACTAATACAAAAGATATTAAAAATCTCATTGAAAAATATAAGATAACTACTATTTATCATCTTGTTTCCCTTCTTTCAGCAAAAGGTGAAAATGATCCGTCGTTAACCTGGCGCATTAATATGGACGGATTGAAACTTATTCTTGATATTGCTGCTGAGAAAAATATTCAGGTTTTTTGGCCGTCTTCAATTGCAGCATTTGGCCCAACTACACCACAAGACAATACACCACAGAAAACTGTTCTTGAACCAACAACTATGTATGGTGTTACAAAAGTTGCCGGCGAGCTCCTATGTCACTATTATTACCATAAGTATGGTGTTGATGTGAGAAGTCTCAGATATCCTGGTCTTATAAGCTGGAAAGCAGAACCGGGTGGAGGAACAACAGATTATGCTGTAGCAATTTTTTATGAAGCTATTAAAAGCGGTTTATATACCTGTTTCGTAAATGAAGATACAGTTTTACCAATGATGTATATGGATGATGCAATCGATGCAACAATACAATTGATGCAAACTGATTCTTCCAAACTTACTATCAGAACCAGTTATAATATTGCCGCTATCAGTTTCTCCGTTAAACAACTTGCAGAAGAGATTAATAAACACATCACTGTTGCCGTCACATACAAGCCTGACCAAAGACAAAAAATTGCAGATTCTTGGCCGAAATCTATTGATGATTCAGTTGCAAGGAAAGAGTGGGGATGGAAACATGCTTTTGACTTACCGAGAATGACAGAAGTAATGTTACAAGAATTGAAGAAAAAATTAGAAAAATAATATGAATCAAAAATTTGTATCACAAGTTGCTAATGAAATCAAAAGAATTGATTCAGAAGGCGTTACAAAAAGAAACGAAAATATTATTGAAGATTTTACTAAAGAAGCATCGCCAAAAGCAATTATTAAAGGTAAAGCATATCGGATTTTTAATTCTAATGACTATTTAGGACTTCGATTTAATAAAGAATTACTAGCAGCAGAAGAGCATGCAACACAACAGTTTGGTACAGGACCAGGTGCCGTACGATTTATTTCGGGCACTCTTAAAATTCATAGAGATTTAGAAAACGTAATTGCCAAATTCCATAAAAGAGATGATGCAATTGTTTTCTCATCTGCATTTGCTGCAAATATTGCTGTTATGGCTTGTTTCCTTAACAAACAAAGTAAAGATTCCCTTCTTTCCAATGATGTTGTTGTTATATCTGATGCTCTCAATCACCGAAGTATTATTGATGGTATTCGAGCAGCAAGTATTGATAAACCACAAAAGCAAATTTATCAACATATGGACTATAACAATCTCTCTGCTGTTCTTGAACAGAATAAAACACAATATAAAAGAGCTGTTGTTATTTCAGATGGTGTTTTTAGCATGATTGGTGAATTTACAGATATAAAAAAGCTTCGCAAAATTGTAGATAAATATGACAAGGTATACCAAGAAGGAGTGTTATTAATTATTGATGATAGCCACGGTGTTGGTGCATTTGGCAAAACCGGGAGAGGTTGTGAGGAAGTGTCAGAAGCAAAAGCGGATTTGCTAGTTGCTACATTTGGAAAAGCATTTGGATCAGATGGTGGATATGTTGTCGGAGATCAAGTATTAATTGATTATCTTCGAGAGTCTGCTGCAACATATATTTATTCCAATTCAGTCTCACCAGGTGTTGCTGCTGCTGCATTAAAGGCTGTCTCACTAATTGATGCGATACCAGGTAAAGCGCTACTCGCAAAACTCTCAGAAAATATTTCTTATTTTCAAAAACAAATACAAAAAGCTGGATTTCAATTTGTTGTTAACTCTATTCATCCAATTCAACCACTTTTAGTGGGCGATACCCTAAAAACAAAAAAATTAAAAGAAACACTATATACCTCTGGCATTTTGGTTACCAATATTAATTACCCAGTAGTGGCAAAAGGAAAAGATGAAATTAGAATTCAAATAAATGCATCACATACAAAGGAAGATATTGCTTATTTTGTTACAGAGTGTACTGAAATAAGTAAGAAATTACAAATTATTTGATGGCATCATCCTCGTTATCTTTGATTCATAAGTCCGTACAACGAAAGAAGGTCCTATCAAACCTTTTTAGCTTTCCATCTATTTTTACCGCCTTTTCTGCCAGCTGCAACAGCTTCATCATGAGAATACGTATGTGCGCTACCTATCTCATGAGCCGCAATTCCACCAGCTTTTGCAATAGCTGATCTCTTAGCCTGTGACATTGAGGCAAAACCACGCCTGCTTTTTGCCATATCGTTATTGTATAGATTACTATAATTTATGACAAGTGCTGATTTTGCTAAAGCAGTACTCTTTATGATGCAACCTCACATAATGGTATCTCCAGATAGTTCTGCAAGTTCGTGCGGAGTTCTTCAAGTGTCTTTGCTTCCATTAATTTTTCTCTGAAGGCAGAGGCATCAGGAAAATTGTTAATATATGTTTTGGCAAATTTCTTGAGCAAGGCAAAATTTTTTCTTCCCTGCCACTGCTTCTCGAATAATGCAATATGATATAGATACAGATTGACCTTCTCTTTAACACTCACCGTCTCAACAGTAACAGTTGTATTGAATATCCAAGGATTGGCAAAAATTCCCCGGCCAATCATAAACCCGTCACAGCCATATTCATAATATTTACCCTGCACTTCTGTAAGCGATGCTATATCACCATTACCAATAAGCACGGTTTGAGGAGAGAGCGTATCGCGAAGTTTCTTTACTGCTGGCATTAACTCCCAATGTGCAGGCACTTTGGAAAGTTCATTCACTGTCCGCAGATGCACTGTCAATGCTGCAATATCCTGCTTGAGCAAAAAACTAATCCATTCATCAATAATAATTGAACTAAAACCAATCCGAGTCTTCACACTGACAGGCAGCTCTCCAGCACCCTCTTTGGTTGCCTGAATAATCTCAGCAGCAAGTTCTGGCGTATGAATCAAAGCAGAACATGCACCATCTCGAATCACAGTTCTAACAGGACAACCCATATTGATATCAATACCAGCAAATCCTTGTCCTCGCAATTCTTGTGCCACTTTATAAAACGACTCGGGCTTGGTCCCCCAAATTTGTGCAACAATCGGATGCTGATCAACCTTATGCAACAAATTTTCAAAAACCCGCTCTCTGCCCTTTGATAGCAATCCCTCACACATGGTAAACTCGGTAAAAAGCACGTCAGGTTTACCAATTTCAGTTATAATCTGACGAAAAACAACATCAGTCACACCATCAAGTGGCGCAAGGACAGTAAAGGGTCTAGGCAATGTCTGCCAAAACGATTTCATAAAGATATATTATACTACATTATTTGACTTCTCCGTATTCTTACATAACAAAATGGTATACTAAATCCAAATGACTTTGGACATTATTCACACGCGTCTGCACAATCAACAGCTCACATCTCAAACATTTGAAAAACCTGAAGATCTTGTTGCATGGTTTGGCGCGGTGCAAGCACAAGATTTCGCTGCAGCAAAATGGGCACTCTCACTACGCATCGACGATGAAACTGATTCGAGTATCGAACAGGCATTTAATGACGGAAAAATCCTTCGTACTCATATTATGCGTCCTACATGGCATTTTGTCACACCGTCTGACATCCGTTGGATTCTTGCACTCACCTCACCGCGAGTACATCGATTTAACGGTTATTATTACCGTCAATCAGGGCTTGATAAAACTATTTTTGAAAAAAGTAATGAAGTTATCAAAAAAGCGCTACAGAAAGGTAAACAACTAACACGCAATGAATTACATATCTACCTTGACGAAGCGAAAATCCCAACAAAGAATTTAGGACTTTCCTACACTATTATGCAAGCAGAGTTGGACGGGATCATCTGCAGTGGCCCACGACGTGGAAAACAATTTACTTATATGCTTCTTGATGAACGTGCACCACACAGCAAACAATTTACTCATGAGGAAGCATTGGCAGAATTGACCAAACGTTATTTTCAAAGTCACGGGCCAGCACAAGCGCAAGATTTTTCCTGGTGGTCTGGATTGACCCTCAACGATGCGCAAAAAGGTATCGAGCTCAACAAGCATATCTTTCAAACAGAAGAACACAATAAAAAAAAGTACTGGTTTGTTACTATAAAAAATAACACAGAACAAAAACAGGATGGCTTTCTCGTACCTGGATTTGATGAATACTTTATTGCATATAAAGATCGTAGTGATATTTTGGACAGCAAGTATGCCAAATACCTCAATCACGGAGGTGGTATGTTCAATGGCGCCATTGTCATCAATGGCAAAATGGTAGGAGAATGGAAACGAGTGCTCAATAGTAAGAATGTTATGGTAACGATAAAATTATTTGAAAAGATTACTAATACACAACAACATACACTAAAACAGCAAGTAAAACGCTTTGGAGAATTCCTCAATATGCCAGTTGTAATCAATGTATGAGCTGAGCATCATCAGCACAACAGTTGAGATGTTTTATACTACTTCCCTGCAATTTCATCAATCGATTTTTTACTCACAGCCGAAAAATCATATTCATTGATATCATAATCATATTGCACAAATTTGTCATTGTGCTTGATAAGAAGCCAGCTATTCTTTGGCCCCCAGCCTTTCGTTTTTATCAAAGCAAATGAACCGTGTAATTTCTTACCATACAGAACAAATTTTATCTCACCTTTTTTGAGACTTGATAGCATGACTTTTTCACCTTCTTCACGATCAGTAATTTCTTTCCGCACTCCCTTCTCGACTTCAATTTCCGGGATATAGTATCCTTCATCCCAAATCATTACCGGCCCTGCGCCATAATGCCCCTCAGGAATACTGCCTTCAAAATGCCGATATTCCATATCATGATCAGTTGTCGGCAAGGCAAGCCTCTTGACTGCATTATCGAGCGATGGACCTTTAGGAATAGACCAGGAAGGCATCACTCCATTAATCTCTAAACGAAAGTCATAATGCAATGACGTAGCGCGGTGTTTATGAATAACAAAAACGAGTTGTTGCATATTTTTAGTATATAACAAAATCAAATTAACTGTTGACAAATATTAAAGCTTATAGTAAGATCACAATCTTATGGGTAATTACGAAGATTTAAACGACCGAGAAAAATGTGTAGATTTTCCTGAAGAGTTCATTCAGGAATTACGAGAAGCTTATCATGCTGGATACGAAAATGAAGCACTTGAACGTGCTGAAGAGCAAGGTATTGATCTGCTTGAAATCATCGCCTAACCTATTACTTCTCCATTCATATTTTCTCTTACGAAATATTCATTCTCACCTATATAAAACTGTAAAGAGTGAAAAATGATCATAAGAAATTACTAGATATAGTATGCTTTGGATCTTAAGAAAAAATTGTAACACGGACACTCACTTAAAAATTTCTATATAAGCTGACAGATACAACGGTATCCCTCTGTAATGAACATGTTGTATAGCTATCTCAACTATGCTGCAAAGATCTTTCTTAAAAGCAAACATCGAATCGAAGGTTCTTTAACAGAACGTACAACCTATTTAACTTTCATTCCAATATGGTCAATCTTTGGGAAATGCACTTTTACCTCATTACGGAATTTATCAGCAAGTGTACTTGAAAATTTACCATATTTTCCTGATTCAGATTTAGAACACAAACTATTTTCCCACCGAGCAAGTACAGGAATAATCTCTCGCCCTTTTTCATTAAAAGCCTCTTGCCATTTATGAGGATCTATAACATATGCATCATGAATTTTTTTGAATTCTTTAAAGAGGAACTCATGAACAGTAAACATATCAATAACCTGTTGTTTATACTTCACCATAGTTATTTTATTTTGAGGAGCTCGACATCGAAAATAAGGGTTGCAAAACCAGGAATATCAGGCTCTACACCATATTTACCATAGCCAAGCTCATGAGGAATAATAAGACGTCTCTTTCCACCAACCTTCATACCAACAACACCCTGATCCCAACCTTTTATAACATAACCGACACCAATCGGTGTCTCAAACGGTTCACTACGATCATGTGAACTATCAAATTTCTTTCCCGGTTTTCCTGATCCCGCTGTTTCTTCCAGCCAACCAATATAATGGATTACAATATGATCACCATCTTTTACTGCTTCACCAGTCCCAACTTTGATATCTTCAATTTTTAATTTTGCATCACTCACATATTTATTATAACACAATAAATCAGTAACGTTTTGTAAATATTTTGTAATTAAAAATGTTCTTTTACTTTGATACTAATCAAAAAGGATACTCAAATAAACACCAATGAATACAGCAAACACAATAGAAGATAACTAATGTATAATATTTTCTATGACTCAAGATAAATATTCAGCAGTTTGGGTATCCAATTCTTCAATAAACGATTTTCTCAATTGTCCTCGACTCTACTACCTCCGCAATGTCTATAAAGATCCTGTCACACGCCATAAAATTAATATCATCAATCCTTCGCTTGCCCTTGGACAAACAGTCCATGAAGTTTTGGAAGCACTTTCAACTATTCCGGTTGCAAAACGATTTGAGACATCACTACTTACAACCTACGATATTGATTGGGAAAAAGTACATGGGAAACTCGGTGGCTTCACCAATAAACAGGAAGAACAAATAATCAAAGAGCGAGGTTTACAGATGCTCCAAAAGGTAATTGACAACCCAGGACCTTTAAAAAACAAAGCAATCAAAATTAATCAGGAGCTCCCTAATTATTATTTATCAGAAGAAGAAAATATTATTCTCTGTGGCAAAATTGACTGGCTTGAATATATACCTGAAGATAACTCAGTCCATATTATTGACTTTAAAACCGGCAAAAATGATGAATCTGCCTTTTCACTCCAACTGCCGATCTATCTGTTATTGGTGAATAAACTCCAGAGCCGAAAAGTGAGCAAAGCGAGTTACTGGTACCTTGATCGTGATAACGAACCGGTATTAATACAACTTCCCTCTCCTGAAGAAGCTTATGAAAAAGTATTACAAACAGCAAAAAAAGTAAAAGAAGCTAGACTCAAACGAGAGTATCAGTGTAAAAAGGGCGGTTGTTTCGCCTGCAAACCATTTGAAAAAATTATCAATCAAGAAGCAGAACTTATAGGTGTCAGTGGCTATAACCAAGACCTCTATATGATTTCCTAACAACACTACTGCTCTTTGCGAAATAAAAAGAGGACAAAACGAGAACTCCGACTATTTTATAGATTCTTGCCGCATGCTTCATAATGCTCATGTTAACCCATGAAATATACACTTTTGCAAATACAGTAATATTCAGTATAATCATAAAAGGTCATGAACTCCCACCCTAAACTCTTTAATAGTAACCATTTCTCAACAGAAAAATTTCCTGAAGTGATTGCATTTTGTGATCGAGTTGAAAATAGCCATATCCATAATGGCAAAGCGGAAAGCTATGGGTACGAACTTAATGGCAAGCAGATATATACACTGAAAAAACTTGTAAATCAATGGGAACTTGAAGAAAGCGAGAATAATACCATTATTCGTGTCAGCACAGGAAGAAATCTTGGATTGGTGCTGATGCAAGGATTACGTTTTTCTGATACAGATAAAGAAAAGCAGGAAGACAGGGTAAATATCCTCTTTCCTGTACAAGTAGCTGAAGTCGAAAAAGCACTTGCCTTGATGTATTACTATGGTGGCTATCCAGGAAGTTTTTTACAAATAACACCGGAGCTGGCACTTATTATTGAACGGTTTGTTGATCCAAATATAAACTTTCTTACATACTCCTATGTACCAATTACATATCTTGAATGGCTTCGTGAACAGTTAAAAAATGCTGAAATTATTAAGCAAGGCTCGACAAGGACATTGTGGGTTTATAAAAAATAAGCTATACTTGCTTACTCAAATGACCAAAAAAAAACAAGAAGCAAAAATTCAACTTGAAGATCAAGCTCTATTAATCGCTAATGAAATATTTAACCTGATCAATGAATATACCAATGATAGCCATGTTTCGAAATTTTTCCTTACTGATGAGATTGCATCAACCTGTTATGGATTAACCGCTGGCTTTACTTCAGTTGTCTATACACCAGCACTTGATGCTGAACAAACAGTTGATGCAACACTCCTCTCATTTTTATATGCTCTCATGACCTATGGATTCAATATCTACTTAAAAGAACGTTCTCTGCGTACAAATTCTGCTCCCTATATCCTACCTTACGATAAAAAGATAGTAAAAAAAGCACAAAAAACTACTCTTACCCGCACTTCAAAAGGTAACCTTATTGCAACACCTCTTGCCGATAATATCATCGCAATTATTATAGAGAATATTACTACACAAATGGATTTGCATGAATTTATACTCAAAGGTCATAGGATGAACAAACGCAAATTCTGGGATTATGTCAAACTCTCTCTTTACTGGGGATACAACTTCGCTGGGGAACTACTAAAAGAAATTCCAGAAGGTTCACAACGTTCAAGAGCTATAAAAAATTAAGCTACACATTCACGATTTTTTCCCAGGGGAAGGAATCTCTTCCGAAGTGACCATACGCTGCTGTCTGCCGATAGATTGGACGAGCAAGATTAAGGGTTGTGATAATACCTTTTACAGAGGTATCAATTAATTTATCTTTAAAATTATGAAGCGCTTTTTCACTCACTGTTGCCGTTCCGAAAGTTTCTATTGTCTGCATCAAAGGACGAGGCTGACCGATAACATATGCAAATCCAACTTCACATTTGGTTGCCAAACCTGCTGCAACAATATTTTTTGCTATATAACGAGCAGCATATGCACCGCTTCTATCAACCTTACTCGGATCTTTACCACTGAAAGCACCACCACCAACACGAGCATATCCTCCATAGGTATCAACAACAATCTTCCGTCCGGTAAGCCCTGCATCAGATTCCGGTCCTGGTATGAACCACAATCCTGTACCATTAACCACAATATCTTTATCCTTTGGCAAAGCCAAGTGGTATTTTTTCAAAACAGGCTTAAAAATCTTTGCAATAACACCCTCACGAACTTCTTTATGCGTTACTGATTCATCATGAGCAACAGCGGCAACCAATTTTTCAATTGCGACAGGTTTCCCATCTGCATAACGGATGGTTACCTGAGCTTTTCCATCAGGGCGAAGCCATTTCAATTTGCCTTTCTCCCGCATTTCATCAATTTTTTTTGTCAAAGCATGTGCAAGTATAATAGGTAAAGGCATCAACTCGGGTGTTTCTGTGCAAGCGTATCCAAACATCATACCTTGATCACCTGCTCCATCCTGATCAACTCCCATAGCAATCTCAGGTGATTGTTCATGAATAGAATTACTAAAGGTTGATTCTTGACCGAACCCCCATGCCGGAACGCTATAACCAAGTTCTTGCACGGTTTCTCGAACAACTTGTTCATAATCAATAACTGCTTTTGTTTTAATCTCACCAAATAAAGAGATCTGGTTCGCTCCTGCAACTGTCTCAATACCGGTACGTGAATGAGGATCTTGACTAAGTGCAGCATCAACAATAGCATCACTGATTTGATCACAAATCTTATCGGGATGACCGGCACAAACTGATTCTGAAGTAAAAAGGTAACTCTGCATTGTTAATTGTATTATTAAAGCATAAATCTATTCTATTTACAACAGGTTATGTTGTTAAAAATTTAGCTTTTTTACTATCGCGTACCATCGCGTAATTGATAACAAATAAGGTAAAAATATTTACTCCCAAACCAACAATGGTATACCAGGCCACATGTATCAACACAAAAAACTGTGTTAAGAGTATGGTAACCAATACAGAGATTCTAAAAAACCGATATGCTTCAACACGAGAAAAACGAAGCGCAAAAAGGCCAATTAATACAAATGTTCCTGCAAGAATTGATGAGTATAATTGTCCCCATTCACTGAAAGAGAGAACTGGCCGGTACAAAGAAATTATTGCAACCTGTGTAATAGTTACTATCGTTTGCAAAATAAGAAACACAATAACGACATTGATAACAAACCCTGCACGAGCAATAAGGTAATATTGCTTACGCAATGCTCGACGAATTTTCGTAAACAATCCCGGAGGTGGATTTGCTTCTACTTCAAGCTTGGTAAGTAATTGTTTGAGTGCTTTAACGATTGAGTTCTTAGGATCAGCCTCTTTAAGATATTCAACAGCACGCCTCTCTTCCTCCTCATCAAAATCATTAATTGCAGATTCTTTAAACATCTCAATCGCGTTTACTAAATATTCCTGCTGTGAGAATGGCTGATATTTTGGAATAAAACGTGAGAGCAAATAAAGCAAGACAAACACAATATAAATAAGAGCTATTGTTGGCTGAAAAAAATAATTATTATCAGACGTGACAAATTTCCCCAATTCATCAATAAAAGCTCCAAAGCCAACTCCTCCTAAAATAGATGCGAGTACTGCTGTTTTTTCATTCAAAAATGAAAGCAAAATAAGAATTGCAGCCATCATAAAAAATCCTCCCCATAAAATATGAGCGATATGAATGGCACCGCCACCCAATTGCGGATAATGCGTTAATCGAAGAAAGATACGGATGAAAAAAACACTTACAACTGCTGAAACGAGAAAATTTTCGCGATATGAAGTCGCCTCAATATTGCGGATAAAAACATCTTTGGGAAGCATATTATGATTATTATACATCAGCGGTAAATAATATTGATCGTTGAAATACCTGAGATTCTTTGAGTCTATTGTGCTTGTTTCGAAATTACGCCAAGAAAAGTAGGACCTGCTACTACTGCCGCTGCAAAAGGTGCAGCAGCTATTGCAGCCAAAATAAGTGCAAGTATACCGATTTTCCCTTTATTATCAGCTAAGAGTCTTCCAATGTTTCTTCTCGTTTCTGGATCAAAATCATATTGTGCATTCAACAAATTTTGAAAGAGATCAGTAAGGTGTTGCTCTGTCAAATTGCCAAATATACCATCTGTTAACTCTTCACTAATCTGTGCAAATTGGCCATCCTTCGTATCTAAGATAAGTTCGCAAAATTTAGCAGGATCTTGTAATGCTTCACGATATCTTAATCGATCCTCAGGTTTAATATTTTTCTCTTGAAAAAATTCTTCCAATTTCTGTTCTGAGGTTGAAACCTCCTGACTAAATGCTGAGTCAGGTTTCAATAATCTCCTGACTGCAATTTGATCAACATCACTATTTCGTGAGAGTTCTTCAAGTACTCCTTTTCGTGTAATTGCACCCAAGGGTCCCTTTGCTTCTATGCCAGCCGTAAGTCTTGCCTGCAGAGCTAACTTCTTTTTATATGCATCGCTTTGTGTAACATCTTCAGGCGTCTGGTCCTTTCCAGCTTGCTCTTTTGCCTGTTGTTCCAGATCATCCTTTTCCTCTTCAAGTCTATCAAATTGTGCTTCCATTATGTCAGCAACTTCATCACGAGAATTTTCGAGACTATCAAGCTGCTCTTCTAAAATACGTTGCTTTTCGGCTTCAGCGAAGGTTTCAGAAACACGGCCCATCACTGCTAATTTTTTCTTTATCTCTCCCAATTCAGCCTTTCTAGCAGACTGAGCAGCATCGTCTTCTCCATCAGGTATTTTGCTCAATTCAGTAACTTTCGCTTCAAGCGGATCAGTCATCTGAATCATCAATACTCCAGTATCCTGTCCTTGAAATAAAGCAGTTAAATCGTCAGCTGAAATAATAATACGTCCATCAAGATTCTTAAGCCGATCATTTAGTTCCTGAGAATTTTTAACAGCTTCTGGAAGCATAGCTACCAGTGTCTCGATATCGCTGCGCTTTAATATATTTGCTGATTGAGCAACGCTCTCAATCAGATGATCTGAATTAGATTCTAGCGCAGCAGGTTTCTCGTTTTGTGGGAGTGAACCAACAAAGCTCGTAAAAAGCGTTTCGCTATCACCTGAAAAGAATCCTTTAAATGTATCACGGTCAGCAAGCATTAACCCATCAAGAAGCGTTTCTCGTGAAACATCCATATCTAAGAGTTTTCCTGTTGATTCATCAGTTATGGGATTACCATCTTGATCTGAAAAGAGACAAATAAGTCTTCCTTCTCGTGCTCCAATTACCTTTGTTACTACAACTGGCTCATTTGTAATTTTTTTAACACTACCATCTTCAGCACGCTCACTCAATGCAGGAATTACCAATTTTGTGCTCCCTCCAAAATTCCATTCCCTTCCGCGCTCAGGATTTCCAGAAGCTAAATTACGAAAGACTCGTAAGGTACCGTCTACTGATGTTTGGGGGGTATCAAGTTCAGATCCACGTTTTGCAACTTCTGATGCAACTACTTGTCGGACAGCTTTTCCTGCTTCATGTCGTCTAAATTCAGGTGTACGTTGCACCTCAGCTCCTGGCGAGCCTTCATTTTCTCCAGCCATATAGAGCAATCATAGTTGAATTCTATAATACAATCAAGTACCATTGAAATAGTATGCCAGTTGAATTACAAGAAGGACCAAAAACACAAACTGAAGCTAGCCCATCCGCACAACCAAGACGTAAAGGAAGATCAGCCCTTATAGATGGCTATGATACAACTCTAGGAAGAAGAAAAAATCCAGAAACCTATCCTGATGTTCCACATGGTCAGGAAAAAAAAGTACAAGGCGAACAACCAATTAATTCTGAAGTACAAGAGCTCCGTAAAAAATTCACTGAAGACTTTCATGATGATCTTATCATGCTTATCAATATGCGAAGAGATTATACTTCAACACAGGAATTTCACCAATTTCTGAAAGATTCAGGACATGCATATTATATTGCTCAATTTGATAAGCTCACCAAACCCAAAGCTGGAACAAGTGGAAGACTAATTGAAATTGATGAAGATAAATTTGGTGAATTTGTTTCTACTGATAGAGGTATTGCGCAAATATATAAAATACGGCAAGTAAAATTAAACGAACAACTACGAGCAGCAGCGGCAGCTTTTGGTGAAAACCCTCAGACGCCTCTTCCTGGCATGGTAGAACTGCAAAATGCAACGATAGAGCCAGGTGGTCCTCTTAGAGAAGCAGCAAGAGGAATGAAACATTGGTGGAAAGAAAAACGAGGCAAACCAGGCAATCGAGGAGAAGGATACGATAATAAAGTATTGCGAGTTACTGTAGGAACAAAAGGCAGATTAACATTGACTCTAGGGGGAGCAAACATTACCTTAGGTAGCCTTGGGGCTGGTATAGGTGGAACAGTAGGAGGTCCTGCTGGTGCTCTCGTTGGAGCTGTATTAGGTATAGTTGGAACAGAAGGAGCAGCGCTTCTCATGCAAGCTAGTAAAAAAGGCGTAAACCAGGAATTAACATTATCTGCAAATGCATTAATGAGTATTATCGGTGATCCAAATTCCGCTAATGCAGATAATCGGGTACCTAACCATGCAAAAATTGAATGGATGAGAAGAGCCTATAATCTTGATCCAACTGACTATACCAATGTCAATGGGCAGGTACAACGCCGTGAAGGTATTGTCGGAATGACAGGCGTCGATAAGGATAAATTGGCTAAAACATTATTTGGTACTGCGAAAGAACTTATGGATTTCCAAGCAGCAGAGCTTATACCTCCAGAGCATCGGGAAGTCATAGACTTTACTTGGATATATGGAGGAACCGTAAATCGTCCACAACAAGGAACACCTCTTGAACAAAAATTTTTTGCAAAATTCAGACCTGACCAATATGGCAGACAAGATATGAATGGTAATACTCATGATCGCCAAACATACCTCAGGGAACCTGATGTAATTATTCCGAGAGAGACACTAACAACTGACAGAATCGCAGACCATGACGTTGACGCCCCTCTTCCACCCATTCATCATTATAATGCAGGTGATCCCCTCCCGATAGGTACATACGTTCCTGAATACGTTAATCCAACTACTGGAATCTTTGTTCCTGCTCATGAAGTGACAGCGTCAGGTGAAACAGCTCAACTCGCCTTTGATGAACCAAAAATCTTCTCTATTGGCGATCCTGTTCCTGTTGGAACAGTTATTCCTGAATTTACTAATGCTGCAGGAGTTTATTTTCCTGCAAGAAGAGTGATGAGACCAGGTATGCTTGCTGACCATGAATTTCAGGGATTCCAACGTTTCTTTGAAGGAAGTACTATACAGGCTGGAAGACTTATCCCCGAACATTGGGCACCTGGTCCATATATGACTGATTCTTCAAGCAAAAGAATTCAGCGATGGGAACGTAATCCTAATTTTGACGAAAATAACCTTGATACTATTAGTAATATCCGTCGCGCTGATGAAGCAATTGAACAAGTACTTATAGAAGAAAATAACGTCATATTTCAGAGTCTTATTGATGGAAAAACAGACTATGAAGACAAAACCTTCAAATCATTTCAAGAAAGAAAAGCTGGTTCAATGCCTGGTAGTGCTCATGTCGACTCGGAAAAAAAGAAAATGTCAGAAAAGAGTGCAGCATTAGAAACAGATAGGACAAAACTTCAAGAAGAGGCAGCTGATATCAGTACCTTTTTGGAAAATATCCAAGTGATCAGAGATAAAATTGCAGAAACAGAACGGCTCAAAACAGCTGAAGAAGCAAAAGTGACAATTACTCTTTCAGGTGGTAGACGACGTACACCTACGGTTGAAGAGGCTTTGACTATTGCTAATACTGAAAATCGCACAGTAACAGTGACAATTGACGGAATACCAATAACTGCACTTGAAGCACAAAGACAAAAGCTTAAAACTGCTATCAATACTCTCTATAGAAATTACCGTAAAAATACTGTTGATAAACTTGAAACAGCTGCAAAGAGAGCAAGAGCAGCTGAAAGAAGAGCTGAAACCACATTGAGAGATGCAGCTTCAATAGGAGCTGTAACCGAAGCAACAATGCGTTATTATGCCGGACAGCTTGAAGAAAAACGACAATTAACTACAGCAAGCGAAAAATCTCTCAATGATGCACAAACAAGAGCAACAGCATATTACGATGAATTAGTAAGAGATCCTAAAGATAATGAACTACGCTCGATGCAAGCAGGGATTGAAAGGCAAGAAGAGTTACTCCGAAATACGCAAGAGGCTATTAAAAAACATAAAGAACAAATAGAGCTCGAGACCAAAGCTCTTTCCAGTACTACCACTGAAAAATTTGCTGAAACAGCTGGTATCTTTACCTCCATGCCAGATGCAATGAGTACAATAGTAAGCTGGGGTATTAATGAAGCAGATCTCAGATCTAAAACATACGATGACCTTCTCAAGCTCATCAATACAGAAAACACGACACATGCTGCCCGGGGGTGGCCAACAACAAGTAATCTTTCTGGGCAGAATCGACTCATGCTACTTCATGCAATAGCAGAGGCTAGAGCTGCTGAGATAGAACCTGCCATCGGCAGTCCTTCAACAAATTTCCAAAATGCAGTAAATGAAACTATATGGGGATTACATGATATTGATCTTATTACTCTATCAACTCAACAGATTGCTGAACGCATGAGAGCAAGAAGTAGCGCAATAGGACGTCCCATTCCTTCGGATACAGACATAGACGGCATTCGTTCAGAAGCTGCAAAAAGACTTGTTGCAAGGCAGAACATGTTAGTACAAGTGGAGGGAGATACAACTCACCGATATAAAATACTCGATGCTGACCTGAAAAAAATAGACAGTGAAGGGCTACCAACTCCTTTACTAGATGGCATTCTTCGTGCAAAAGAACAGTATGACAAAATTAATATGAATATGAAAAATTTTTTGCCAGATGATATCTCAATCGGAAGACTCTTTGGAATTGCCGAGAATAGACTAAATACATTTAGAACGAGTACCCCTAAGGTTGGGGATATCGACTTTGGCAAATTTATGGACAAAGTATACGAAAATATATTTAGCTGGAAAAATAATCTCAATGCCTCGTATCAAGGAGAACATGGCCCTCAGGCAGCATTGCGCATTGCAAAAGAATTACTTCCTCAAAACGATTATGAAGAGTTGGTCATTAGAAAATTCGGCCTTGGAGGTATTTCAGCAGGTACAGGCAGAGCATATGAAATCGTTATCAATTTACTCGCTTTAAATCCTGAAGAGTTGCGTGTAGGTCTTGCAGAGCTCCATTCTGAAGAGGTAATTTATAATTATTTAGCAAATAAACCAGTAGCAATAACATAATGCTATACTAAATCTATGACAACAAAAAATGCAATCAAACTACTACCCATGGATGAAAAGCTTAAAACACAATTGCTAAACGTCTATGATTTTATGGAACCTGATCAGAAGCGTACTGTGCAACGAATTGCATGGAAAACATATTTTTATATGTATCATCAAAAAGCCCAAACAAATATCACCCAGCAGCTTGAAGAAGTAGCAGAAGGTAAAGGACAATTTGGCAAAGCTTTCTTTGCAGAAGTAGAAAAGAAAACTGCTCAAGATTTGACCATACAGTTTGATAAATCTTCTGAATCTGTTGATCTCGCAGCAGCACGACAAGCAATGGAGCAAATCATACAAGAAATCCGTACAGTTAAAAAATCCAAAATACACCAATCCAAAAAGAGTAATTAAGAAAAGCAAATCTCCACATCACTTTCGAATTGAGCTAAACTCTCTTCGATTAATGTTTCAAAATCAGGCGCAACTGTTGTATGCTCTTCTCCAAAAATATCTGCCAGTACACGCCGTTGAGATTCATCACCTAACATGGTCGCATGAAATCGATGTTCTTGGCCAAATCCGCCTTTTTCGCTACTCGTCTGGAGAAACCGTTTGACATTTGCAGCATTTCCATGCTGATCTCCCCCATCTCCAATAAATTGCATACTGGACATATACTCAGGATACGATTGCACTGCATTATTAAGATCTGTCGCTGCTGTCGTTACAGCTTGTAATATATCAGTCCCCCATTGAGGCTTCATCTTTTGCATCATACGTACTTTGACTGTTGCACGTTTGCCGTCAGGATAATCATATGCCTCATGCGAATCGTAATCTTGATCGAATCGTTTAATAACATTAATACTGTCAGAAAATGAATAAATGGAAAATTTGATATAACCAAATTCGTTATGTATTCTTGAAAAAAATTCATTATAGAATACCAATAACTTTTTTGCATTATTCAATTTTGTCGGATCATGATGTCTTAAAGTTTTATCCAGTACCATCGATTTACTAACATCAACGACATATGTTTGTGCTAGTAGTGGTCGAACTTCAGGCTTTATAACGCGGGGATGATATGCCCTGCCGTACAGTTGATTAACAGGCTTAGCATATCCTCTCACATCAAGCTTCCCTTTTTTACCCATTGTTTCTTCATCCATTTGTACAACATCAATATGAGGAAGCTTCTCAACAAAATAATCATAGTAGTAATCAACAAGTGGCATTACTTCTTCCTTCAGTTCCAGATATTCCCGATACTCTTTAGTGTCACGAAATAATTGTTCATTCAATTTATCAAGCTTTTTTGAATCAGCGTTATCGACCATTTCCTGATATTGCCTATTTTGCTTCTCATCCAAAAAACCATCATCCATCATATTATCTATTTCTTCTCGCAATTCATCTTTCATTTTCCTCTCGAGTGCCTCAGCTCTTTTCTCCAATTCTGCCATCATATCGTTCAATAATTGTGGATCTCTCCGTAATTCCTTCTTCAAACGTTCCATCTCCTGAAAAGAATCTACCTGATCCATCTGCTCATTTATCTCCTGTTTGCGAGCTTCTGCTTCATTTATTGCTTGGCGTGCTGCATCAACATTTTGTTCTCCCTGCTGCTTTTCCTGATCATTTGCCACATCATGTGGCATCTCTTCTTCACTTTTCTGCTGAGACTGATTTCCTAACTCATCTCCCGTTTGTTGAGGATCTCCCTCATCAGTTGATTGACCACTCTGACGCATTGGAGGTGTTGCATCAGAGGTAATCCATCTTCTTCCATCCCATATTTCTACCCATGCATGAGCTGTGGATTGATCAACTACAGCTGCATTATCTTTGCTCTTTGTTACATAATGACCCAATACAAGCCGTGCAGAAATACCTGCTTTTCGCAGCATTGCAATAAAAAGCGTATTTGAAGAATAACATTCGAGTTTTTCAGATTTTTCAAGATTTTGGATATAGGTATCAGGAGTTGAATTATTTTTTATTGCATCTTGTACTCGTGCTGCATCTTCTGCATCATCTGGATAAACATGTTTACTATGAATATATGCTTTAATTTTTTGTGCTTTTTCTACAGCATTTCCTTGTAAGCTGGATAAAAAGGTTTCTCCTTCATAAGAAAGTGTACTACCCTGAATTATTTCATTATCCTGCGGGATAGGTTGTTTATTGAAAGGTAGCTCTTCTTTGATAAAGTCTATTGAAAACGTGCTTTGCCCATCAGCTTGTATATAAAAGCAGCCATTTTGATCTCGAGTTACCGTTGCATTTACTCCTTGTGCATTCAATGAAGCCCTATCAACTGCATAGCCCTTAGGAACGGGAATTGATTTAATACTAGTACTGACAATGCCTGTTATTTTTTGTCTTTCAGAACCTGAAAGTGTGTGATTATAAGCGATTACCGTTGTCGGTGTAGACCAAGTTTTCCTTGCAACATCAAACAAACTATCTTTTCGTTGTGCATAATAGCCAAGAAGAGGTTGTATGCTTGTCCCAGTCGGCTCAATTTGATAATACCAGTTAACATGTTGTTTAGACTCCTTTGGCGGATCGTAGGTATCTGAAGCATCAGGCGGTTCAATCATTTTGCCTTGATCTTGATTTCTCGGTTCTTCTGACTTTTCCTGATTTTGTTGCTCTTGTTGTTGATCTACAGTATGAAAATCTTTAATTACCTGAACAACCATTGCATATGAAGAGAGATCGCCTCGCTCAATATACTGCATATAGGGATTCTTTATGAGATCATATATTTCCTTTTCCTTTGCAGTTAACAGTTGCGCAATTGCAGACAAGTGATCAGGTGTGGTTAACTGTCTTGCATTTATAACATTAATTCTTGCAGCAGCAAGAATTTTATCCATGCCGCGCAGGATATGCCGATTAGCAACAACTACGGATACCTCTTGCTTGATGGTTTGAATTATTCTATTCAGATCAGAGGAGTGATATTCATCAAGCATCGAATGTCGTATTTTGTCATTGGCAATTGCATTATAAAATCTTTCAGCAATCTCAGCATTCATTTGTGTACCGGACATTTCGGCAATAAATTGGGTAAACTTCTGATAATCATAATGTTTAAATCCGGTCACGATATCTTGTATTCTATTGCTAACAGATTCTTTCCCCTTTGCTGTAATATCATTAGTATCGTAGATTAATGCATCAGGTGTAACTCGTGCAACTTCTGCCATGGGATCCGCTATACCGGCAAATAAATGCTGTATAGCTTCATTTTTTCCATTCTGACCATCGAGATAATGCATCGCCCAGTGATTACCTGGGACTACTTTAAACTCTGGAGCTCCCATTTCTGCCAATGAATCAATATCCCGTGATTGGGTCCGATCAAAAGGGGTTATCGTTTTTTGCTCCTGTCTTTTTTCCGCATCTATTCTTGGCTCTTGAGCGCGATTTGGGGTTATTGATTTATCTCCTTTACGACGAAATAGCCCACGAACCCATTCTAAAAAATGCCCGCTTGCCCCTGCTTGTTCAGGTTGCTGTAATATGCGAGGTAAATTTGTTCTTTGGGTATTATCTTTTGCTTCTCCACTAACTCCTGTATTTTCAATTCCTCCTTCTGCCATAAGATTAAGGATGTGCTGCAATTGTCCATGTACTCATTTCCTGTTCGATTTTTTCTCGTTCCAGAGTGTCAGAAATCTTAGGCAAATAATTTTCAATAATTAATCTCCGTGCAAAAAGCAACGGCCCACTACCACCAGGATTTATTTTTTCTGTTTCGGCAAGATGGCTCAAATCATACGCGCAATCAGCCAGTTCACGTCCTGTCATAGGCTGACTTATTGTTAACGCATTTCTATCTCTTCTCTTATCAAATTTCAGCATAAATGCTTTTCGTAATTTATCAGTAAACTGCACCAAAGCAAGAATAGTCCTCAAGTCAAATAGTTGCTCATCTCTAATAGGAGATGCACCATTCCCTGTTTCTCCGTTAATATAATTATTCCAAATCTGCACAAATTCATTATGCGGAAGATCAATATCATAAGTATACTCAGTTAACGATTCTACTTCCCGAGCAAGACGTAATGCTTCTGCAACATTAAACTTTCCAGCTCTCTGAGGATCTTCAAGAGGTGCATATGCAATTGGCAAATAATTCATTCTGCTTCTCGTCGCAAACTGTGGCTCAAATGTTCCTGGATAACCAGGATTCATTGAGCTAAAAAATAATACAGAAGGATCAGCTTTCACAGTAACACCGCCACTTGATTTAAGTGTTAAAGAACGCTTTTCGTCAAGAAGTGAATGAAGAAAAATTTGTGTCGCTTCAGGCATGGCATTAAATTCATTAAAATATAGTACTGCACCTGGTGTCCTAATTGCCTGCAAAACAGCAGAAGGAATTTTTAATACACTGCCCTTTTCGAGCGTAAGCGTCTCTGACAGATCTTCCTCAACCGTCCATTTTGAACAATCAAATGCAAAATACGATCGGTTCGTCATATGACAAAACATTTTAATGAGCACATCTTTTCCTGTTCCTGCATGTCCTTCTAAATTAATAATACCCTTTTTCATATCAAGCTGTTTTTTAGCAAGTTTTGCCATTTTCCTTAAATCTGAAGCAGTTTGCCCATCAACTGTCCAGTGGCTCATCCATTCAGGGACATATCCGATACTATTTTCTACTTCTGTTTGGGGGGCACTTCGTAATTGTTCAATTCTATGAAAAATGGAAACACGCTTTTCTGCAGCAAACTGACCATACTCTTGTAATAACTCTTC
>Ga0210404_10000353_pt1 | contig 25640 bp, 24 predicted proteins | sample IncBWH28MmetaG_FD_155455 | JGI IMG/M metagenome (GOLD analysis project Ga0210404, IMG submission 155455) | Forest soil microbial communities from Barre Woods Harvard Forest LTER site, Petersham, Massachusetts, United States - Inc-BW-H-28-M | ecosystem: Environmental > Terrestrial > Soil >... | reverse complement strand
CTTGCTATAGAAGCCTCGAGGCGAGGCGTCGTCGGGAATGGTGACCACGCGGACGTTGGATTCGGGATACTTGTCGCCAAAGAAGGCCAGCGCGCCGGAAGCGAGCGCGTCGTCGATGTTCATGATGTCCGTGCGGATGTCGAGGTCCCTACGGATTTCTTCATTCACCTGCTCTTCGATTTCGGCGATTTCGCCGGGATCGACGGAGGCAAAGTGCGTGAAATCGAAACGCAAGTGATCGGGAGCCACCAGCGAGCCGGATTGCTTCACATGCGTGCCGAGAATATTGCGCAGCGCGGCGTTCATCAGGTGCGTAGCCGTGTGGTTGCGCATGTTTCGCGCGCGGCGTTCGGGATCGGCGACAGTCGCAACGCGATCGCCGACGCGCAAGTCTTCTTTAGCGACGATGCGATGCGCGACTAAACCCGTGACGGGATAATACGCACCCTTTACCTCGGCGACTTCGAGCGACTCGGTGTTGTCGAACAAGCCGCCGGTGTCGGCGACCTGGCCCCCGGATTCGGAATAGATGGAAGTGCGGTCGAGAACGATTTCGGCTTCTAATCCCTTCTTGATTTCGTTCATCGAACCCTGCTTGGTGATGATGGCTTCGATGCGTGCGTCGTGCGTTTTCGTGCCAAAGTAGAAATCAGCCTCGGTCTTGAACGTCTGCGCGAGCTTCGCGTAGGCGGGGTTCGCGACGTCCTTGCTTCCGCCTTTCCAGGAGGCTTTGGCGCGCGTGCGCTGCTCTTCCATCGCGCGCTCGAAACCAGCCCAGTCAACTTCTATGCCGGCGTCGCGCGTGACGTCCTCAATGAAGTCGCGCGGGAGCCCGAATGTGTCGTAGAGCCGAAATGCGTTCTCTCCGGAATAGACGGTTTGAATCTTTCCGGAGTCAGCAGAGCCATGCAATATCGCCGAGCTCCTAGCGGTTCGGTTAGGTTTTCCCGCCTCTGTAACTTCCGCCCTCAATTCCTCTAATCCTTCCTCGAGTTTGCTCAAACCTATGTCGACCGTGCGCTCGAACCGGTGCTCCTCTTCGGCGACGACTTTCTGAATGTGCGCGCCAGCCGAGCCCATCAGCTCAGGATAGGCGGGAGCCATTTGTTCGCGGACCGCGAGCACAAGCTCCGTGAAGAAGGGTTTTTCGGGGCCGAGAAGCCGCACGTGGCGCATGCCGCGGCGCATGATCTTCCGCAAGACGTAGCCGCGGCCCTCGTTCGAGGGCATCACGCCGTCCCCGATGAGGAATGTGGTGGCGCGCGCGTGGTCCGCGACGATACGGAAGGACGGATCGGTTTTCGCGCCGGCGCCGTACCGCGCCTTCGTGAATTCCTCAGCCTTGTGAATCAGCGGCATGAAAATATCGGACTCGAAAATGCTGATTTTATTTTCGAGCACGGCCGTCATGCGCTCCAGGCCCATGCCCGTATCAACGGAAGGCTTCGGCAGAGGATTAAGTTTCCCGGCGGCGTCGCGATTGAATTGCATGAAGACGAGGTTCCAGATTTCGACGTAGCGGCCGCAGTCGCACGGAAATTTGCAGCCGGCGTGGCCTTGATCGGACGCCGCAGGACCCAGGTCGTAGAAGATTTCGCTGCAAGGGCCGCAGGGACCCGTATCGCCCATGGCCCAGAAGTTTTCTTTGAGCCCGGGAATAGGAATCACGCGGTCTTTCGGAGCCCCGATGGCAGCCCAAGCCGCGGCAGCTTCCTGGTCGGTTTCGAGCGAGTTACCGGGCGATCCTTCGGCGCCGCCGAAAACAGTGAAGTAGAGTTTGTCGAGCGAGATGTTGAAATATTCGCTCGAGGTCACCAACTCCCAGGCGTAAACGATGGCCTTTTCCTTGAAATAGTCACCGAAGGAAAAATTGCCGAGCATTTCGAAGAACGTGAGGTGGCGGTTGGTGAAGCCGACGTTTTCAAGGTCGTTATGCTTGCCTCCGGCGCGAACGCATTTCTGGCAGGATGTGGCGGTGCGGTAGTCGCGCTGCTCGAGGCCGAGGAAGACGTCCTTGAACTGGTTCATTCCAGCGTTGGTGAAAAGCAGAGTGGGATCGTTCGTCGGGACCAGCGAGGAACTGCGCACGACGCGGTGGCCGTGCTCCTCGAAGTACGTGAGGAACAGTTTTCGGATAGCGTTGCCGTTCAATAGGGCCTCAGTTCGTCAGAACGTCGAACAATCGAGATGTTTTTTTACGATTAGAGACATTCGCCGACGTTTGTTTTCAGTCGCTTAAGCTGCCTTCTCATAATTGGATTCCTCGATTAGAAAATCCATTGGGCGATGATCTTGGCGGCGTTTTCCGCATGTCCGTTCGGTCGCTCGTCAAATTTCGCGCGATAGCTCACGCCAGCCATATTAGGGAGAGAACGGACCGAGCGCAAGAGAGCGCACCGGTGGACTTTTCCTGACGCCGAACGCACGAGAAACGTCCCAGGCGTAAAGCCCTTTTCGTTTTGGTTTTTTTTTCCTAGGCTTGCGTCCCAGGCTTCGACCGAAGGCAACACATTCGAATCCACCATGGGCGAGGTGTCTGCACGAGAAACCTCACCCTAGGTACCGGGTGAGTTCCACAAAATCTTCAGCTTGTCGTGACTGGCGTGAAGCGGCCGTCTTTCGTTTTGATGGCGAGGCGAATGGGGCGCGGGGGGCCTTGCTTCGGGACGGTGACTTCGACCCACATTTCGTCGCCGCGCTCGAGGCGCGGGATTTGCGCGTTGTCGGGGATGAAAATCAGGACCGGCTCCTGAGTAATTGCTGACAGCGTGCCGTCCGGATTTTTTCGCAAATTCGTCCAAATGGCCGAACCGCCGCCGGCCGGCTTTGCCACCAGCTTTCCGTCCCGAACCTCCAGATAGGCCCAGCGCTGGTTCACGTACCATTGGTTCAGAGTGTTGGCTGGCCGAAAATCCGTAAAGTCTTCGGCCGGCATTTGCAGGTTTTCCGCGAGGTAGCGGCCACGAATCGGAAGCTCCGGATCGTAGACCTGGCAAAGCGCCCAGGCGCGCGGGCGGGTGGCGCGATCGTAGAGCAGCTTGCCCCCGAGACTCAGCACGATGAGAATTTGGATGGCGGCCAACCACAAACCCTTGCGCATCGCCTTCATCGAGAAACCTCCATGCGGGCGACCAAACGCCGCCGCGTCATTTCCAGCGCGTATCCACCGGCGAGGCAGAGTGCTCCGAGAATCAACAGGCTCGCCGAACGTCCCAGCTTTCCCATGAAACTATCGAAATAGAAGAACAGGACCGAGATTGCGAAGGCGGCGACACCGAGATTCAGCCGCTCCTTTCTTTTCTCATTCAGTCCCCACGCGACGAGCCAGACTGAACCGAGCGCGCAGAGTGCGTAGAGCGCGAGCGTCATAACCAGGTTGCGATGATCTCCGTAGGGCGCGTAGCGGTGCGAGTGAGTTGCGGTAACGACCAGCGCATAGGCCCAAACCGCCCACAGAGCGTTGATCCACGCGGCGCGGCCTCGCAGGAACCACGCGAGAAGCAGCGGCGCGGCAACGGCGATGGTCCACCCGAGAGCGAGAGGCGCGAGCGCCAGGTGGGACTCCCGGTTCCAGACGTAGCCGACGCTATCCTGCATGGCCACGGCGATCGCGATACCGGCGCAGGGGAGCAGGGCGATGCCGCCGATCCAGACCAGCGCGCGGCGGCCGCTGCCCTCCTGATCTCCGCTTCGGGCCGATAGATAGCAAACGGCGGTGAGGAATAGACCGATGGCGAGCGGGCGATTGCCACCCCAGTGATGTTCCGTGGTGATCATCCACTGGCTGGCGAGCCAGGCGGGCGCCAGTAGAGAGAGAGCCGTGGCCTGGGCCCAATCGCGGAGCAACACGAATCCGATCGCGGCGCCGATGGCCCAGAGCAGGATGCCGGTGGCCCAGTTTTCGTGGAGATTGAAGATTTGGGCGGTGAGGAAGATGGCGGCGCCGAGTGTGACGGTGCCGATGGCGTGCAGCGTGGTGGAAAGCGCCGGGAAGCGGTCCGCAACCGCAGCACCGCCGATCTGGAATGCGCCGACCATCAGAATCATCAGGGCGAACCGCTCCGACGGGGAGAGCTCGGCCCAATGGGCGGCGACGAAAAGCGTGACGCCGGCGGCCAGCAGGATTCCGCCGAAAACCAGGGCCAGAATTACCGGCCAGCGAAGGGAGGCGTGGCGATCCTGTCCGACCTCAAAAGCGGTGATTCGGTCCGCGACGGTTTGGTCGATGATGCCGGCCACGGTCCAGCGTTGGATTTGTACTTCAAGTTTCGTCTGCTGTTTCATGACCGTCCTCGCACGAATGATTCCAGCTATCGGAGAAGCAGTTCCTTGACTCGAATGATGCGAGAGTAAGCCGAGGCGTGGGGATTCACAATTGGGGGAGTGACAGTTTCGGTGAGTGTCACAGCCGGGCGGGAAACAGGATAGAATCGCCGCCGACCAGATCCGACCGGGCGGGCCCCCGATTTCGATGCAGATTTCACTCAGCAAGAACAGTGAAGTGCCGTTGCGGCAGCAGCTGGCCGAACAGATCGTGGTGGCCATCACCACCGGGCAGTTGCGCGCGGGCGAGCAATTGCCGAGCGTGCGGGCGCTGGCACGGCGCGTGAAAATTCACCACAATACGGTGAGCGAAGCGTATCAGGACCTGGTGCGCAGAAAATGGCTGACGCGGCAGCCGGGAAGCCGGCTGATCGTCGGAGAGCGCCCGAAGTCTCGGGACAAACTGCCGGAAAGCCTCGACGACCTGATCGACGAAAGCATCGAGCGCGCGCGGGAAATGGGATACACGCTGCAGGCGCTGACGCAGCGGGTCCGCGAGCGGCTGCTGGCGCAGCCGCCCGATCACATCCTGGTGGTTTCTGAAGAAAGCGGGTTGCGCGAGTTGATACGTGCGGAAGTGCGGCAGAAGTTTGACTACCTTGCGGAGGTTTGCTCTCCCGAGGAATTTGCGGCAAATCCGGCGCGGGCCGTGGGCGCGCAAATCTTCGCGCCGGTACACGTCATCAACGGATTGAACGCGAAGTTCGTGATTACGATCACGTATTCGAAGGCCGACGAGCAGGTGGGTTTGATTCGCGCGCTCAAGAAACCGTCGATCATTGCGGCCGTTTCGGTGAGCGAGAGCTTGTTGACAAGGGCGCGCGGAATGTTTGCCGCCGCCATCGCGCGCCGGCATACGTACCGCGAAGTTGTGATGCCCAAGAAGGGCCAGATGAATCTTTCAGGAGTGGACCTCGCATTTTGCGATTCATTGTCCATCAACCGAGTCGATTGCAAGAGCAAGGTGCAGTATTCGCTGGTCTCGAGTTCATGCCTCAAGCAGTTTGCCGCGGCTATCGAAGCGATCCAGAGCCCCCCGATGCCGGGCTGAAGTCCGGAGCTGCATTCAAACCTGAAACAGGGCCGCAATGCCTCGCCCCGATGAATCGGGGTGAGCTACATGAAACCGCGGAACGCAATTGCGTGCGCAGATGGCAGAATAGGGATCGTGAGCACGCACAGCAGGTCGAAGGGCGAGACACCGGCCCAGGCTGAAGGCTTTTCCTACGCGTGGCGGGCGCTGCGGCACCGGAATTTCCGGCTGTATTACGGCGGGCAGGGAATTTCGCTGATCGGGACGTGGATGACACGGCTGGCGACGAGCTGGCTGGTCTACCGGTTGACCGGTTCGGCGCTGCTGCTCGGCGTGGTGGGATTCGCGGGTCAGATTCCGACTTTCTTGCTGGCGCCGTTCGCGGGCGTGTGGGTCGACCGGCTGAACCGGCGGCATGTGCTGGTGGTGACGCAGGTGCTGGCGATGCTGCAATCCTTGGCGCTGGCGGCTCTGACGCTTTCCAAGCACATCACCATTCACGAAATCATTGTGCTGAGCGCGTGCCAGGGCGCGATCAATTCGTTCGACATGCCGGGGCGGCAGGCGTTTGTGGTGCAGATGATCGGTCACAAGGACGATTTGGGCAACGCGATCGCGCTGAATTCGTCGATGGTGAATATTGCGCGGCTGGTGGGGCCGTCGCTGGCCGGCGCGGTGATTGCATTATCGAACGAAGGTTATTGCTTTCTGGTCGACGGGATCAGCTATCTGGCGGTGATTGCGTCGCTGTTGGCCATGCGCGTGAAACCGCATGACATTCGGCGTCATGCCGGGTCGATGTTCGAGCAGCTGAAGGAAGGCTGGACGTACGTTTCGGGATTCGCGCCGATCCGCATTATTTTGCTGCTTTTCGCGATCGTGAGCCTGATGGGCTGGCCGTTTTCGGTGCTGATGCCAATCTTCGCCGGGAAGATTCTGCACGGCGGGCCGCATACGCTGGGATTTCTGATGGGCGCGGTGGGAGTGGGCGCGGTGATTTCGGCGGTGTCGCTCGCGGTGCGCAAGACGGTGCTTGGTTTGGTGCGGATGATCCCGATTTCGGCTGGAGCTTTCGGCGGCGCGCTGATTCTTTTTGGGCTGTCGCGGAATTTGTGGCTGTCGCTAGGGCTGATGCTGGTTTGCGGATTCGGATTGATGCAGCAGATGGCCGCGAGCAACACGATTATTCAGACGATCGTCGAGGAGAACAAGCGCGGGCGTGTGATGAGCTACTACACGATGTCGTTCGTGGGCATGGCGCCGTTCGGGAGCCTGCTGGCGGGCAGCCTGGCGCACTGGATCGGCGCGCCGGGGACGGTGATGTTTAGCGGCGCGTGTTGTATCGCGGGGGCGCTGTGGTTTCTGACGCGATTGTCGCTGGTCCGGTCGCTGATCCGGCCGATTTATCGCGACCTGGGAATTTTGCCGCCGGTGAATGCGATCATTGACGACAGCGTGGCGCGGTAAGGTCCACGCTCCCGTACGTTCCGAGATAAATCTCCGCTATTGCGACTTTTTCTCTTGTTCCGTTTGGGCTTTCGCTCGCTCGGCAGTCCACGGCGGGACGATGCCGTTGACCCGCGCGTAGACGACGGATTGGCCGAGGTGCTCGTGGTCGTCGGCCACGATGATGTAGATGATGTCGCCGGCGTTGGCTTGCGGGCCGAACTTCGGTTCGGGCTTGGCGAAATCCGCGTTGGACATCCCCTCGACGTAGGAGTGGACGTACTCAAACGACTGGTTCAGCTGCTCGATGATCTTCGCCTTGTCGGTGGTGGATTTTTCGTAGCCGTCCTTCTGGTACCCGGGCGCGGGAGCGGCGCCAATGGCCGCGGGCATTCCGAAATTCATGGCCGCGACGTGCAGAAACGCTTCGCTGATCGACCGCACGCCGTCGCTGGGACGCCAGGTGAATTTGTCAGCGGGAATTGCTTCGGCGAGACGGACGAATTTCTTGTGCATATCGTCGAGGTCGACGAGCGATTGCCCCTTCATGTCGTAACTGGGTGACGATTTGTCCTCGGGTTGTGCAGCGAAGGCGCGCCTTGCCGAGCCGGACAGTGCCAACGCGAATAGCAGGGCCGAAAGGCAGAGTTTCTTCATGCGAGGTTCTCCTGTCAATTCGAACGCCGCGCGTGCAGTTCCAGGCGCGGTGCGTTGCGGAGTTGGACGAAGCTCGCGCGAAAAGGTTTGGACCGATTTTAGTGTCATGGTTTCAACGGGTGTGTGTTTCGCTCCACGTACGGCCCGCGAGGCGTTGCCGGAAGCGCATTGTTTGCAAACGCATTTTGGGCGAATTGGCTGGCCCTGGCTGGCAGGGGACCTGCTCTTAACTCATTCGCTGTCGATTTCAACGAGCAGGCCATGGGAACCAGGGAACTCACACTCGCCAGCGGTCGCGTCCCTCCAGAAGCAGTGCCAACCCGGCTATCTTCCGCGATTTTCCGACTCAAAGTGGCTGGTCACCAGCTGCGGCGAACTGTTCGGGAACTGTTCGACGGGCCCGGGCATCTCCCTCGTGTGAACGGAAGCGAATACACAGTGGTTGCAGGTGAATCCCGGACGGCGCTCTGGTCGGATCACCGCGCGGCGGAAGCGGCCTATCAGCGAGGCAAAGTCCACAATCTGCGCATTGCGGCCGAGGCGCTGGACGGAATATTGGTCCTACCCGGGCGCGTTTTCAGTTTCTGGGCGCACATCGGGCGGGCCAGCAAGAGTCGCGGATACGTCGAGGGCCGCATGCTGCAACAAGGCTGCATGATGGGGGCCGTCGGTGGAGGGCTTTGCCAGCTTTCGAACGCGTTGTACGGCGTCGCGCTGCAAACCGGATGCGAGATTGTGGAGCGGCACGCGCACTCGCGCCTGGTTCCAGGTTCGGCGGCTGCTGAAGGACGGGATGCTACGGTAGCGTGGAACTATGTCGATTTTCGTTTTCGCGCGCCCCAAGCGATACGGATCGGCGCGAGGGTGGTGGACGAGCACCTGGTGGTTTCGTTTTGCGTTCCAGCCGGCACGCAGCTGGCTGCGCGGCGGCGCAATGTGACCGTCCGGCCTCGGCGACTCCGCACCCCCCTGCCTCTACGTGCGGAACCTGCGGGCGAACCAACTGCTTCCGGAAGGAAAATTAGAAGCTTTCGGCGCGCGTTGAGGCGAGGCTAGGGAAGTTCCTGGCCCTGGAGGAATTCCCAGATGGTGCGGGTGGCGTTGAGGTTTTGGCTGGATTTGCCGACGAGGACCTTGGGCAAGTATTGCGGGCCCCCGGGCCAGGTGTGGCCGCCGCCTTCGATGGTGTAGACATCCACTTCGGTGTCATCTTTTCCACCGGTCCAGATTTCGCGGCGCACGTGCGTGCCGTCATCGAAGCGGTCGGGCAGATCTTTCACTTGAGGCGCGGAGGAAATGCGATCGTTGTCGCGCCAGAATTTCGCGGAATCGGCGAGCGAAATGTTTTCGCCCCGCTTGCGGCCGCGGACGAAGCCTACTTCGCCGCCGTTGATGGGCATCAGGGGATCTTCCGTGCCCTGCATGTAGAGTACGGAGACCGCGCGCGAGGGTTTGCACTCGGCGACCAACAGCTTGGGCATGGTGGCAGCGACCGATGCAATGGCGGCGATTTTGTCGGCGAGGTCGCAGGCCAGGCGATTGGAAAAGAAGCCGCCGTTGGAAATTCCCGTGGCGTACACGCGATGCGTATCGATCGAATGCGAGCGTTCCACGTCGGCAAGCAGAGCGCGCGTGAATCCGACGTCGTCTGCATCGGATTCGCCACGGCTGTCGTTCCAGTGGCGATTCACGGCGTCGGGATAAGCGACGAGGAAGGCCTCCTGATCAGCGAGATCGTCGAAATGCGTGAAGCCGGGCATATTCCAGTCGTGGCCTCCGCCGCCGTGGAAAACGAGAACCAACGGCGCGGGCTTGCCGGCAGGCAACTCGTCGGGGACATGAAGAAGATAATTGCGGGCCACACCGTCCACGAGAATGGAATGCTTTGCGTCGCCTGACGCAACTTCGCCCAGGCTCGCGCGCAGGCGCAACACCCGTCCGGCAACCGCGGCCATTCCAAGCGTGGCGATGCCGAGGACGACGAGAAGAATGAGGACCACGTTCCGCATGGCTCTTTGGAATTAAACACGCTCTTCAGAGAAATTACGCGGAGGCCGCCAGAAGGTTTTCGCGGTTCGCAACGGTGGGAAACCCGCGGGAGCATCCTGGATGCGACTGACCCGGATCTATCCGACCTTGCGGCGTGATTTCTTCGACGCTTCTGGAGCTGCCGGCTGCTGAACCTTTTCGCCTTTGGGTACCACGCGCAAGAGCGATTTCTTTTCGCCGTGTGGCTGCTTCTGGGCTAGGCTCTGCTTGAGCGCGGCCATCAAATCGGCCGGCGGCGTCTGTACGACGGGTGTCGAGACAACAACGTCTTGACCCTTAGCCTTGGCATCGATCAGGGTTCGCAGACCTTCCTGATAAACGTCGTGATACTTCTCAGGCTGAAAGGGCGCGGCCAGGCTTTCGATCAGTTGCATGGCCAGGCTGCGCTCCGCTTCCTTGACGTCCGTTTTGTCAGTTCCGGTTTCCGTGGCCTGGCGAATCTCGTTGGAATAGAACATGGTGTGGAGAGTCAAGCCCTTTTCGCGGGCGCGGACGATGACCACGTACTCGCGATTGTACATGGTGACTTTGGCGATGGCTGCGTAGCCCGATTTCTGCATGGCTTCCAGTAGTAGGCGATAGCCCTTCACTCCGGCGGGTTCCGGAGCCACGTAGTACGACGCGTCGAAATAGAGCGGATCGATTTCGTCAAGCTTGACGAACTCCAGAATCTCCATGGTACGCGCGGATTCCGGCTCGACCTTTTCGAGTTCCTCCTCCGTGAACAGCAGATACTGGTCCTTTTCGTACTCGTAGCCCTTTTCGATTTCGCTGCGCTCGACGTTGCGATTGCAGGTGGGGCAGAAGAGCGGCTGCTTGAGGCGCGAATGGCACACCTTGTGTAGCTGATTGAAACTGATGCGCTCGGTGCGCGCCGCCGGCGTCAGTTGTATTGGAATGGAGACCAGACCAAACGACAGGAAACCTTTCCAGCTTGCGGCCATATAGGCGCTCTCCTTCGCCGAGCGGACCTCGATGGTAAAGCTAGCTTTGAGGACGGGCAACGAAAGATGTAGGCCCGATACCAAAAGTACAGGCGAATATAAGGCGAATATCGCGGGGCCGGTGAGGGAGCCCTACTCGTCCATCGATTCAGGCAGTTCGGGCACATCGCCCTTTGCCGCTCGTTTCAATTCGGCACGAATCACTTCGGAAGAGAATCCGGCGCGGAGCAGGCTGCTGTAAATCGAGGCCAGCTTGCGCCGATCAAGTTCGCCCGGCAGGTGAGCGAGTTTGCGTTTCAGGCGCGCGCGGACGGAGGCGGCTTCGTCGGTTTCGGCGAAGACGGAATCGAGCGCCGCGTCGATGTAGCGGTCAGGTACGCCGCGGGTGCGCAGCTCGCGCGCGATTCGAAAGCGTCCTTGTTTGCGAAATTGGGCGTGCTGGTTGGCGAATTCGGCCGCGTAGCGAGCGTCGTCGAGGTAGTGGTGTTCGCGCAGGCGCGCGATCACTGCGGAGACGACATCCTTATCCTCGGCTCGGGCGCTGAGGTAGCCACGCATCTGGTGAATCGAATGCGCGCGGCGCATCAAGGCGCGGAGAGCGGAAGCGTAGAGTTCCTGCTCGGTGGAAACCTGGCGCGGTTTGGACCGCGAACGCACGAGCGAAGCATAGAAGCAAGGCAGCAGGGAAGCAAGGTGGCCGAGAGGCTGGTGTCTTGCCGAGAGGCTGGACGAGCGTGTGGCAATGCTCCCAAGGCGAAGCCCGTCAGTTTTGTAGGCCGGATTTCGTGGGTCTCAAGCCCCACGCTTCCACCTGAAGAAAGCTCTCAGCGCTTGCCGAGGCGCTCGAATTCGTTCATGGCACGTTCCATGTCCTCGCGCGCGGAATCGGCGGAGGAACGGATACCCTGAACGCGGAGGTGGAAATCGTCCGGGTTCGAAGCGCGGGTCAGAGCTTCTTCGAGCGTGATCAGGTTGCGCGAATAGAGATCGAAGAGCGACTGATCGAAGGTCTGCATGCCGTACTGGCTGGTTCCGGCGGCGATGGCGTCGCGAATCATGCGCGTCTTGTCGGGATTGATGATGCAATCGCGGATGTAGCCGGTGGCAATCATCACTTCGACCGCAGGCACCCGGCCGGTGCCGTCGCTTTTGCGAACCAGGCGCTGGCTTACCACCGCCTTGAGCGTCCCGGCGAGCTGCAGGCGAATCTGTTTCTGCTCAGGCGGCGGGAAGACGGCGATGATGCGTTGAATCGTTTCCGTCGCGTCCAGAGTGTGCAGGGTCGAAAGAACCAGGTGGCCGGTTTCGGCGGCGAGCAGGGCGGTCGAGATCGTTTCCAGGTCGCGCATTTCGCCGACCAGAATCACGTCGGGGTCTTGGCGCAATGCGGCGCGGAGAGCGGTTGAGAACGACGATGTGTCGACTTCAACTTCGCGCTGGTTAATGAACCCCTTTTTATCGCGGTGCAGATATTCGATCGGGTCTTCAATGGTGATGATGTGCTCGGCGCGGAGGGAATTCACGCGGTCGATCATGGCGGCGAGCGTGGTGGACTTGCCGGAACCGGTCGTGCCGGTGGTCAGGATCAAACCGCGCTGCTCTTCGCAGACCTGCATCAGGACGCGCGGCAGTTCGAGCTCTTCAATCGTGCGAATCTTGGTCGGGATGACGCGGAGGACCATGCCGACATTGCCGCGCTGCTGGAAGACGTTGACGCGGAAGCGGCCCAGGCCGGCGACGCCGTACGCCATATCGAGCTCGGCAGTCTCCTTGAACTTCTGCTTTTGCCGGTTGGTCATCATGCTGAACGCCATGGAAAGCATCTCTTCCGGCGTGATGCGGGCGACGTCGGTGAGCCCGCCCAACTGGCCGTCGATGCGAAGATAGGGGTGATTGCCGACTTTGAGGTGTAAGTCGGAAGCGCGCTGGTCGACCGCGCGGCGCAAAAGATCATCAATATTCAGGGCCATCGAGAACACTCCCCCGGAGCGAGTCTGAAGCCCAAACTAGCATGGGTTCTAGTACCCAACAACAAGGCTGGGCGACTGAGTTTCTAGAGGCGCAACGGATCGTCAAAAAAACCTTGGAAGGCTGGCGATCAAGCCCAGCTCGACGCTCAGGCGGGCGGTTGATCCCGGAGGAAGACGCGGTCGTAGAGGACAGCGGCGATCACGCCGCCCAGCAACGGGCCGGCCCAGTATACGCCGTGGTTCTGCCAGTGACTGGTGGCCAGAGCCGGGCCAAATGCCCGGGCGGGGTTCATCGCCGCGCCGGTGAAGGGGCCGCCAAACAGGATGTCCATCGTGATGGTAAGTCCGATGGCGAAACCGGCGATTTTGTTGAATGCGCCCTTCGCGTCCACGGCCGTTGCAAACACCACGAACACCAGGAAGAAGGTCATAACCGCCTCGAGCCCGATGGCATGTAGCCGCGTGAAGTCGCCGCCCAGGTCCGGCGTGATCGAGCCAAGCGCTTTCGCGGTCCAGGTGGTGTCCGGGATGAGCAGCTTGATCATGTACGCCGCCGCCGAACCGCCGAGCAGCTGCGCGATCCAGTAAGCGATCGAGTGCAGCGTGCTCAGGCGCCGCGTGACCCAGAAGCCGAGAGTGATCGCGGGATTGAAATGTCCTCCGCTGATGTGGCCCATTGCGGTGACGGAGATACCGAAGGCCAGCCCGTGCGCGGCGGCGATGCCGAGCAGTCCCACTCCGCTCTGCCCGGTGGACGTGAGGTAAACGTCGGCGCAGATCGAGCCTGCGCCCAGGAAGATGAGCGAAAACGCGCCGATAAATTCGGCTACCAGTTTTTGCGGGAAATTGTACATGGTACCTCGGCGTGAAAACTGCGCGGACAATACTGAATTCGCGTAAGGCTGTCAAGCAACGGACGGACAGCCGGACGGACAGCACTGACGGGCAGTGGCCGCCCGCGATCAGCGAACAGCGGCGCTGGGGACGTTCAGCGGCGAAAGCCAACCGTGACGGTCCGCCGTCTTGCCGCTGGTGACGGCGAAAAACTCGTCCTGCATGCGCTTGGTGATTGGACCGCGCGCGCCGGAGCCGATCTTGATCCGGTCGATCGAGCGCACAGGAGTGACTTCCGCCGCGGTGCCGCAAAAGAAGACTTCGTCCACGATGTACAGCATCTCGCGGGGGATCACTTGTTCCCCGACCGGAATACCAAGGTCGCGGCACAGCTTCATGATCGAATCGCGCGTAATACCCGGCAAAGCGGAATTGGCCAGCGGAGGAGTGCTGACGGAGCCGTTCTTCACGACGAAAATATTTTCGCCCGAGCCTTCACTCACGTAGCCGTTGGTATCGAGCGCGATGCCTTCTTCGTAGCCATTCACTTTGGCTTCCATGCGGATCAGCTGCGAGTTCATGTAGTTCGCGGCGGCCTTGGCCATTTGCGGCAAGGTGTTCGGCGCTGGGCGATTCCACGAACTGACGCAGACATCGACGCCGGATTTCAGCGCCTCTTCACCGAGATACTTTCCCCATTCCCAGCAGGCCAGGTACGTTTCGATCGGATTGTTCTGAGGATTGACGCCAGCGTCGCCGTAGCCGCGCAGCACGATGGGGCGGATATAACACGCGGGAACCTTGTTGACCCGCACCAGCTCAAGGCTCGCGTTGCAGAGATCATCGAGCGAAAACGGAACCTCCATGCGATAGATGTACGCGGAGTTGATCAGGCGCTGCATGTGCTCGCGGAGACGGAAAATCGCCGGGCCCTGCGGCGCGTCGTAGCAGCGGATGCCTTCGAAAACCGCGGAGCCGTAGCTGACCACGTGCGACAGCACGTGAATCGTGGCCTCATCCCACTGGATGAATTTCCCGTTGTGCCAGATCTTTTCGGTTTTGGGCAGACTCATCGGTCACTCCGCTCCGTCTAAAGGAACTTTATGGCAGCGTGAAAGAGAAATTATAGCACACGGTTTTTTGCGTGCAGGGAAGCGACGGTGCGCGGCGTGCGCAAAACGGCGCCAATTTGGACGCACCGGGAACCTTGGTCAGTCACTGTGATCGTCAAAGACCTGGCTATCGCCGGCCAAGCCGGAGATGCGGCCCCAGGCGCTGGTCTTCCAGTTGTCGGTGATTTCCTTCGCCAGAATCCACGGTGGAACGTCCATGAACAGGTAGGCTGACAGCGCAAGCAGGAACGGCTCGTACATCCCGCGCAATTTCGCGAGCTTTTCGCGCGAGTGTTCGTCGTCGCGAACCTGAAAGCCCGCTGTCGCCAGGACCCCGCGCAGGCGTTCGAATTCGGCCGCCGGCAGGCGGTCGACTGCATCCTGCAGCGGCACTTCTCCGAAAAGTTGCGACAGATCGACAACGGTATGCCGGCACATGGCGAAAGTGAGCTTGGCTTGACGCGATGCGCAGTGATCGATGCAAGCCATCAGCATGCTGCACGTGTCGAGTATGGCCGTGAGCGCCGCGAGCCACGATTCGTTGGTGTGCTGCGAACGAAAATAGCTGACCGCAGGATAGGAAACGTGGCTTTCGAGAATGTCGGCTGAGGCTCGTTCCCAATCGCGAAGCACGCGCTCGAGCTCCGGCCCGTAGGTCGCGCCGGCGTGCCGCCGCAGCATTTCCGCAGCGGTCGGCGGAGAGCCGGCGCGCGCGTCGAGCAACACGATGCTGACCTCGCGCCGCGAAAAGGCCTGATAGATCACCGGCAGGTAACTCAGAATCAGCGCCAAGAAGCCGAGGCCAAGCCCGCCCTCAAACACAACCAGAATTCGCTCGGCGGTGGTGTGCGGAACGACATCCCCGATGCCCAGCGTGAACATGGTGGTCCCGCTGAAATACAGGCAAGTTTCAAACCTGGGATGAGTCGAGTCCTGGGCTGAGTTGCTGTAATACATCAACGCAAACCCACAGACGATGATGGCCGCCCAAACCGCAAACAGAATCAGCAGCGAGAGCGGACCGAAAAAGCTCAGGAAGGTTTCGCGCGCTTTCTTGCTGCTGAGACTGCGGGCCACGGCTTTCCAGGGCGGCCAGAGGCCGCGATAGACGAAAACCGTGAACCGGAAACGGCGCGCCACTCGGCGCGGGAGGACGACCGTCTCAAACGTCTCCCAGAGAATCAGGACAACGATAATGGCCCCCGCCACGGCAGGAAGAACGGTGTGAGTGGTTCCGGTTTCGATTGCGGAGGGGATCATGGTCGTTGGCGTAACGCAGGCCTAGGGAACCAGCACGATTTTCCCGTACGCGCCGGCGGCCATCACCGCAAGGTGCGCCCGGGCCGCGTCGGCGAGCGGAATTTCCTGGTTGATGACCGGCCGCAGAGTGTTGTTTCCTAGGCCAGCGACTAGCGCCGAATGAATGCTGATCAGGTCTTCGGTCGAGGCGTTCCACATGCTCATGCCGATGATTGAAGCATCGCGGGTCATGGTGTGGCGCGCGTCGATTTCCGCGGTGCCCCGGCTGCCGACGACGATCACGCGCCCCTGCCGCGCCAGAATCGGCAGGTCGCGCCCCAAATTTACGTTGGCGAGCATTTCAACGATCACGTCGAAGCCTCGCCCGGCGGTGAGTGAGAGCGCCTCGTCGAAGTGTCCGGGAGATTGGTGGTCGAGCACCTGGTGTGCGCCTTCAGCAAGCACCAGCTTGCGTCCGCGCTCGCTTCCCGCCGTTCCGATTACATGAAAGCCGGCCGCCCGCGCCAGCTGCACGGCGGCGCTGCCGACAGCGCCACTCGCCCCGTGGATCAATACCGTTTCGCCTCCGCGAGCCTGGGCTTTATGGAACAGCGCGCGAAATGCCGTCGAGTATGGAACATTCATGGCCGCGCCCTGCGCGAACGACACGTGCGCGGGCAGCGGAAATATCAGCCCCGCGTCGCAAAGTGACTCCTCGGCATACGCACCGCTCAAACTGCCGGCGATGTAGACGCGATCGCCTGGCTTGAACCGCACCGGCTCACCGTTACTTGCAGCAGGACCGATCGATTCCACGGTCCCGGCGCCGTCCTGTCCCGGGGTGTAGGGCAGGGAAGGCATGCGCGGATACGTGCCGGCGCGCATGTAGGTTTCCACCGGATTCACGCCGATCGCGCGCATGCGCACAACGACTTGTCCGGCGCCGGCCTTCAGGTCCGGCACTTCCTCCAGCTTCAGGACCTCAGGCCCGCCGAACTGGCTTACGCGAATCGCTCTCATGGCCGCTCCTTCAGCAGATAGCAGACTGTTTCGATGATTGCGAGAGAAGTTGGATTCCTCAGGCATGCCAACCAAAGTACCCGGTGTTTAACGCGGCGCTTCCGGCATTGCCGGAATGACCCGCCGGAGCACCTGGTAATTGTGGTTTACGCGGTAAAGTTGCGCACCGTAAAAGTTCTCCCATGCACCGAAAATCAGGAACGGAACGAACGCCGCAAGCACCCAAAGCTTGGCGCGCCGCGGGGCCTTCGCTTCGGGCTCCCAGCGGAATAGCCTGCGCGACATTTCAAAGGCCACGAAAAGTCCGAGCGCTAGCGCCACGGAATCCTCCAACACTTCAACCCCCGTGACTCGCGAGGTGCCCGCCGCCTGCAAGCCCGTAGCGAGATACTGCGCAGGAATGAAAAGCGACAGGCGCTGCAGCCAGGCAGGAAAGCTTCCGATCGGAATCGTCGCGCCGCCCAGGAAAATGAATCCCATCCAGATGAGGTTGTTGATCATCTGCGTTTCCTGCATGGTGTTCGTCACGCTGGCCACGATCAGCCCCAGTGAGGAAAACGTCGCCGAGCCGATCGTCACCAGCACCAGAATCGCCCACAGATTTCCCCAGTTCTGCATGTGCAGCACGAACCGGCACACCAGAATCTCCAGCGCCACCACAGGCAGCGCCATGAAATAGTTGGAAATGATGCTCGACGCCAGCAACGGCCCTGCCCCCACGGGCGCAATCCGGAAACGCCGCAGAATTCCTTGCTCGCGAAACGTCACCAGCTGCACGCTGAGCCCCCAAAAGCTGCCCATCACCGTGGTGGTCAGGATCGCGCCGAGAATGTAGCCCGCCCACTGCGTGCGCTGTCCGACGAAGATGACCGCGCCCACCAAAAAAATCAGCGGCATCACCAGGCTGAAAAAGAAAAACGCGCGGTTGCGCGTAGCCAGGAGCAGCCGCACCTTCGTCAACGTCCACGTCCGGCTCAGAATTCCCATGTCACTCCCGTAACCGCCGCCCGGTCAGTTCGATGAACACGTCTTCCAGCGACGGCGAAAACATTTCCAGACTCTGCAATTCGTTGTTCTCGGCTTCAAGTTGCTTCACCAGCGCCACAATCGTCTGCGGCGGCCGCGTCGAATGCAGCACCCAAGCGCCGTCGAACTCGCGGCAGTCCGCCACGCCGTCCAGCTTGCCCATGGTGCCATTCGCCAGCGGCCGCGCGACGCGTACCTCGATGCGCGTGGTTCCCGCGGCGCCTTGCTTCAGCTCTCGCGGTGTCCCCAGTGCGATCACCCGCCCGTGATCGATAATCGCCACGCGATCGCACAGTCGCTCCGCCTCTTCGATATAGTGCGTGGTAATGAGAACCGTCTTCTTGCTGCCGCGCAGCTCGGCGATGATGTCGTAGATTTCGCGGCGCACTTGCGGATCGAGCCCTGCTGTCGGCTCGTCCAGAAACACCACGCGGGGATCGTTCACCAGCGCCATCGCCAGCGCCAGCCGCTGCTTCTGCCCGCCCGATAACTCGCTGTAAAAAGCATGCGCCTTTTCTTCCAGCTGAAAACGCCGCATCAGCTGGTCCACGTCCGCGCGCCGCGGATAGAAATTCGCAAAAAGGTCCAGCGCTTCGCGCACACGCAGCTTCGACGGCAGCGACGTGGCTTGCAGTACCGCGCCAATGATTTCCTTGTACTTCTCGCCCGCTTTCTCAGGGTCGAGCCCGCACACCCGGGCCACACCGCGATCCGCCGTGCGCAGCCCCTCCAGAATTTCGACCGTGGTGGTTTTCCCCGCGCCATTCGGTCCGAGCAGCCCGAAAACCTCGCCTTCCTGCACCGCGAAACTCGCTCCCCGCAGCGCTTCCACGTCGCCGTAGTTCTTGTAGAGGTTCTCGACTTGAATGATGGGTTCGCCCACGAGGTAAATCCCTTGTTGGGGGAGGGACGATTCTATAACACAAACCGCACGAGCCGCGCGAATCAGCGCCCTTCCGGCCGCCGCTGCTGGCGCGGGCCTGAGCGCTTCGGCAGCTTTTTCTTCTTCGGCAAGGTCATCGCGTAACGCTTCATGTCAATCCGCGCCCCTTCGATCTTTACCCCTTCGGTCTCCAGCAACCGCCGCTGCTTGCTGCCGTACGGCTCGCGAATGATCAGCCGGCCTCCTGCCCCGACCACGCGGTGCCACGGTATTCCACGCCCGCTCGGGCACGCCGCCATCGCATAGCCCACCACGCGCGCGCCGCCCGGAATTCGCAACCGCCGCGCCAGCTCGCCGTACGTGGTCACCCGCCCGCGGGGGATCTTTTTCACCAGTTGGTATACCAACTCCCACGACATATCGGCCCCTCCGTTAGGCTACGCCACGCCTCGATTCAGCATCTTAATAAGTACGATAGATTTTTGCCCGCCGATGCCGCGCACACGGTTCGGCAAACCCCCTGTTTGCACCATTCGCGCTTCCCACGCAAGTTCCACCGCAGCATTAACCGATTCGATGCAACTTTGGTCCACTTCTTGCATCGTACCATTGACGATGTAGTGGACGGCCCATACACTACGTCGCAGTTGGACGTGGTGCCCGGCTCGAAGGAGATCGTCGTGGCTTTTGTAAGACGAAAAGGGAACACCTACTTCCTGGTGCACAACGTGCGCCGGCAAGGCAAAGTGCAGCAGCTCCAACTGGCGCGGCTGGGGGAACGGCCGCGCATCACCGACGAAGTGGTCCGCACGGTCACGCGGAGCCACCCTTTCCTCGAGCTGGACTGGTCAAACCTGCGTGAGCGGGTCAGCAGCCGGGTCGAGCTGTTCAATATACGGTCGCTCTACGTGCAGAACCTGATGCACTCATTACGCAACCTTAACCTGGACCTGGCCGATCTTTCGCCGCCAATGCTGGTGTTGACGGATCGCGCCAATTCGAGCCGGGAACTGGTCACGCAATTGCGATTGTTGCGGTCGACGGTGGACATCAAGCTCGATCAATTCGAGCGCTCCGAACCGCGCAATCTTGAAAGCGGCAGAAAGTTCCGGTAGGGAGCACTACCATGGGCGCGCAAGCACTACAACTCGACCCGACCCTCCGCAGCGTGGAGTCGCGTGACTTCGAGGGAGGGCTGCGACGGAAAATCGTGGGGCAGGACGAAGCGGTGCAGGCCGTCGTCGACCTGTATCAGGTGTTTCGCGCCGGCTTGAATTCGCCCGGGCGCCCGGTGGGGAACCTTCTGTTCCTCGGGCCGACCGGCGCCGGCAAGACGCGCGTCGTGGAAGCTACGGCCGAAGTGCTGTTCGGCGATCCGCGCGCGGTCATCAAAGTCGATTGCGCCGAGTTCCAGCACTCGCACGAAATCGCCAAGCTGATCGGTTCGCCCCCGGGATACCTGGGGCACCGCGAGACGCATCCGCTGATCACTCAAGAAGCGCTCGCCCAATATCACACCGACAAGCTGAAGATCAGCTTCCTGTTGTTCGACGAAATCGAAAAGGCATCCGACGCCCTGTGGCAGTTGCTGCTCGGCATTCTCGACAAGGCCACTCTCACGCTCGGCGACAATCGCCGCGTGGATCTCTCGCAGACCATGATTTTCATGACCTCGAACCTGGGCGGAGGGGAAATCACCGAGTTAATGACCGGCGGAATGGGGTTCGCTCCTCTGCTGCGCCCGGAAACGCAGGTGGGCCTCGACCAGAAAGTCGAGCGCACCGCGGCCGAAGCGGCCAAGCGCAAGTTCGCGCCGGAATTCATGAACCGCATCGATAAAGTGGTGGTCTTCCATCCCCTGCGTTCGCAGCAGCTCGAACAGATCCTCGAAATCGAGCTGGGCATGGTGCAGCAGCGCGTGCTGGAAACCGCCAAGGGCCGCTTCCTGTTCCGCGTCACCCAGCCCGCCCGTGATTTCCTGCTGCGCGAGGGCACCGACCTGAAATACGGTGCGCGCCATCTGAAGCGCGCCATCGAACGTAACGTGGTTTACCCGCTCGCCAGCCTTCTGGCGACCAACCAGGTGTCGCTCGGCGACGTGATTTCCATCGACTGGCACGGCGGCGAAAATGGGCTCACCTTTCTCAAGGAAGCCGAGGGAGCGCTGGTGCCCATGGCGTCTCCCGTGCCCGAGCCGCTCACCGAAGCTGCCGCAGCGATTTCCGACGGCCGGGAGCTTACCTTCCCTGCGGCCACGCCTGCCAACGCCACGTCGGAAGTCACCCCGACAGTTGGAGGGCAGCGCGCTCTACCTGTCGAGAAGGCGAGAAACGAGAAACGCTAGCGGCCCTTGCCGGCGCCGCTTGTCTCGCGCGCTTCTGTCACCTAAACTTGGGGAGCGATCCCGGCTCCCGGCGGAAGGAAATCTATGGCCACCATCGTCGTTTGCGCGCAGTGCGATAAAACTGAATCGCAATGCACCTGCGAGAAATACTGCTCCTTCTGCCAGTCCATGGAAAACATCCGTCTTTGCGATGACGGCAGGTACTATTGCCCGGATTGCCGCGAAGCCTGCGATTTGCATGTGGCCGATCCCGGGAACCATTGATGAGCGCCGAACCCGCCGCGAAATCCTCCGCTTCCCCAAGTGTTCGCACCAGCCGGATTGAATGCAGCTTGAATACCGATTCGCGGCTGCTCGCGTCATTCGGAGCGATCATGGCTCATGCGGCCATGCGTGCGGGACTCCCGGACGCGACCCGCGATGACCTTGCTTCCGCTGCGCATGACGCAGCCCGCGCGCTGGCCTCTTCGGGCGAGGGAGCGGGAAGCGCCGCGGGGATGAAACTCGTGGTCGACGAGTTTTCCGACCGTCTGGAAGTGACCATCGATTCGCCTGCCGGGACCGAATCAGATCGAATTGCGAAGCGTTTCGAAGGAAAAGCAAGCGACCGTATCCAGTGTGAATCGCGCGACGGTCACGTACGCGTGACCTTGATGAAACCCTGAGGCGCCGCGAAATCCGGTTCGGCCTCCTGAAGAATTCCGAAATCTTCTCAGTTCCGCTGAATCGTCCTCATCCTACATCGACGTGGCAAAGGCATGCGTTTTGATCAGCGACAAGAGTTGATCCTGGCTCACGGGCACGTCGATTTTCAGCCGGTCGCCGACGGGAAGAACGCGAACCTGGTCGAGCGCGCCCGCCAGGTCGGGATGGTCCTGCGTTTCCTGGTAGCGGCGCATCATAATCGCGGCCTGCATTCCGGCGGCCAGCAGATTGGCGTCGTCCGGTGTGCTGCAGACTGCCTGGAAACGCGCATCGATGCCGCTATCGGCGCTCACGGTGATGGTCATTGCGCGAATGCGGCCCAGAATCGGGGCGGCCTGCTGAAACTGCGTGGCTTCCGGCAAAAGCTGTTGCATGGCCATATGCGCGTAATTCTTGTCCAGCACGCTCCAGATGACCCCGTTGCCGTTCGCTTCTCCCATCAGCGGGAAAATAAAATCGTTGGTCAGCAGGCTTTCCGCGGCGCCGGTGCGAACGTCGACCAGGTCTTCCAGCGCTCCGCGGCTTCCGAAAGCGGCCGTGTTGGCGTCGATATACATGAAGAAAATATCGGTCGCGCCGGTTCCGCTGCCGAAAGCGTACAGGTGATAGCCGTGCACGTCGACCATCGGCAGTTTCTGCTGCTTGAAACGGTCTTCGCTCGACGTGGGGTCAAACGATCCCAGCGCAACGCCCACGATCTGCTCGCCGCTGGTCTTTGTGGCGGTGATCGCGCCCCAGGCCAGTTCATCGACCTGAGTATTCGGATCCACACCGGCGGATGCCAGGAACTTCTCGAAATCGCGGAAATGGCTCGGCAGCATCTGTTCCTTCAGCTGATTGAACCAGGGAAATTTCCGCGCGGCCTTCAGGTCCGCATAGGAGAATTCACCCACTTCTTTGGGAAACATTCCCATTACCGCGGTGCTGAGCGATCCAGCGGAGGCAGGCTTCGGAGTGAAGGTCAACGCGGCGAACAAAACCAGGGACGCCAGAACGGCGATCCCGCCAAAGCAGCGAATTCGGTGTCTCACGATGCGATTCCCTCAGTTCACTAGGATAACTCTATCGGCCGGTGGCCACGGAACTTTCGCCGAGCCGGGAACGGAGAGTTAACGCCACCCCGCGAACGCGGCTGGTAAACCCGGCATCCGTGACGGATGCGAGGTTGGTTTCCACGTTTTCCAGCGCGCCGCGGACCGCCGTTGCGGCCATCATACGGCCCACGCGCACGTCAGATAGCATAGACGTCCCGGCGATCGGCTCCAGTTGCCCGAGCGCATCAAATACTTCGGTGGCCCGCCGCGCAATTTCGAGCGGCGCGTTGACCGCGGCCTTCAGCGCATCCTGTATTGCGCGGTCGCGGCGTTGCTGCGCCTCGGCCGTGTCGCGCGGCAGGCGGTGAGCCGCGAGCACGGATTCGTAAGACGCCGCGTCGCGGTCGATTCCTTCCGCCAGCACCTTGGATGCCTGGCGAAGCGCGGCCGCGATCCGCTCGTATGATTCCCCATGAGCAGCGAGCGATTTCTTCTTGCTGGAAATGCCGGCCACCATCTGGCCGAGCGCCGCGCCCAAGGTACCCGCGAGCGCCGCAACCGATCCGCCCCCTGGAGCGGGCGTGGGATTCGCGACCGCGTCGATAAACGGCTGCGCCAGCGCGGCCAGATTCGCGTGGCTTTTTGCTGCCGCTTCAGCGAGCGATTCTTCCAATCGGTTCTCTAACACCTGCGCGGAGGAAAAGTTCTCGACCTTCAGGTAAAATTCGGCGCTCATCTCGATCGCGCGCCGGGGAATCAGCCCGATGATTTCGCTGCCCACAATCCCCACGCCCAACCGCTCGGCTTCGCGCTTCACCGTTTCGAAGACCTGGTGAACCGGCGTACGCTCGAAATCCGTGAGGTTCATCGACACTTGCGCGAGGTTCCGCGCCCGCAGATCGACGCCCATCGCTTTCACGCAGGGCATTCCGCCGCTGGAGAAGCGAATCGTCTTCGCAATACGCTTGGCGATGTCGAGATCGGCGGTGTTCAGGTTGATGTTGAAGGCGATCAGGAATTTCCGCGCCCCAACCACCGTAGCGCCGGCCGTCGGATGCAAGCGCGGCTCGCCCACATCCGGGGCGCGTTGCGGGTTGCGTTGGACTTCTTCGCGCAAACCTTCGAATTGTCCGCGACGAACGTTTTCCAAATTGGTGCGTTCCGGCCATTGCGCCGCAGCCTCGTAGAAATAAACCGGAATGCGATAGCGCTCCCAGATCTGGCGTCCCGCTTCGTGCGCCAGCTTGACGCAATCCTCCAGCGTCACGCCTTCGATGGGAACGAAGGGAACCACGTCGGTCGCCCCGATGCGGGGATGCGCGCCGGTCTGCCGCGTGAGGTCGATCAATTCCGCGGCCTTGCCGATGCCGCGCACCGCCGCTTCGCGAACGACTTCGGGTTCGCCCGCCAGCGTCACGACGCTGCGATTGTGGTCTGCGTCGCTTTCGCGCTTCAGGAGAACTACTCCGGGAACCGAGCAAATCGCCTTCACGATGGCGTCGACTTTCGCCACCTGCCGGCCTTCGGAAAAATTGGGAACGCACTCGACGAGCTGCTTCATGGGCTAACGTTTCTTGTTGTGGATGATCGCGCCGCGCTTCATGGTCAAGCTGCAGAGGTTCACGCCAAAATAATACGGAATTTCGCGGTAGCTGGCGACGTCAAATGCGGCCAGGTCCGCATACTTGCCAACTTCGAGCGAACCGGCGCGATCGTGCACCCGCAGCGAATAGGCCGGATTGATGGTCGCGGCGGCGATCGCTTCGGCCGGAGTCATGCGCATCTGCGTGCACGCCAGCGATAGAATCATCGACATGCTCAGCGTCGGGCTGGTGCCCGGATTGAAGTCCGTGGCCAGCCCGACAATCGCGCCCTCCTCGATCAGCTTGCGCACCGGAGGAAATTCGCCGGTGCCGAGATGGAAGCAGCATCCCGGCAGCAGAATGCACACGACATTGGAAAGCGCCAGGGCGCGAATGTCGCCGCCGTCGACTTTGTCGAGATGATCGGCGCTCGCTGCCTGCATCTCGATCGCCAGGCGCGCCGCGCCGGTGTGCGCGAGCTGCTCGGCGTGGATGCGCGGGACGAGGCCGCAGGCACGCCCGGCGGACAAAATTCTGCGTGCCTGCGCCACCGTGAACGCTCCCCGGTCGCAATAGACGTCGCAGAACTCCGCGAGCCCCGCCGTCGCGACCGCGGGAATCCAGCGCTTCACCACCAGTTCGACGAACGCATTCGGTTTGCGCCGGTATTCCGGCGGAACAACGTGCGCGCCAAGGAACGTGCGCACGATATCGAGCGGCTGCTTCTGGTGCAGCTGGTCGAGCACATCCAGGATTTTGAATTCGCACTTCCAGTCGAGACCGTAGCCGCTTTTGGCTTCCAGCGTTGTGGTGCCGTGCTGCGCAAATTGGCGCAAGTGCGCGCGGGCGTGCTCGCGCAGAGCCTTGGCGCTCGAGCGGTGCAGGTGCTGCACCGTCGAACGGATTCCGCCACCGGAGCGCGCGATTTCCTCGTAGGTCTTTCCTGAAATGCGCTGCTCGTATTCGTCGGCGCGGCTCGCGGGAAAAACCAGGTGCGTATGCGCATCGACGAAGCCAGGAAGAATCACGCGGCCGCCGAAATCCAATTTTTCGGCGCGGCGCGCGTCTCTGTGGCACTCGATCCGGCGGCGGGGGCCGATCGCGGTGATGCGATCGCCGTGCGTGAGGATGGCCCCGTCGCGAATCAGGCCCAGTTCCGCAAGGCCGCGTCCGCGGCGCGGAACGGAGCCGCGCAGCGTGAGCAGCTCCGAGCAGCCGGTAATCAGCCAATCGGGCAAGGGCAGTGGCCCGATACTAACGCGTGCCGTGTCAAAAAACTACTGGCACCGATGCGTCCGATCAGCTCATCGGAATTTTCACGCCGGATCTGCGGGCGAAGGCGGTCGCCTCCGGGTAGCCCGCGTCGACGTGGCGTGCGACGCCGATGCCGGGATCGTTCGTGAGGACGCGCTCGATGCGCGCGGCCACCTCCTGTGTG
>Ga0210404_10000352_pt1 | contig 25642 bp, 25 predicted proteins | sample IncBWH28MmetaG_FD_155455 | JGI IMG/M metagenome (GOLD analysis project Ga0210404, IMG submission 155455) | Forest soil microbial communities from Barre Woods Harvard Forest LTER site, Petersham, Massachusetts, United States - Inc-BW-H-28-M | ecosystem: Environmental > Terrestrial > Soil >... | reverse complement strand
CTCAGTTCTCAGTTCTCAGTTCTCAGTTCTCAGTTCTCAGTTCTCAGTTCTCAGTTCTCAGTTCTCAGTTCTCAGTTCTCAGTTCTCAGTTCTCAGTTCTCAGTTCTCGCTCAATCCCCGAATCCAATGCCGATGGCGCGGGCGGCGCGTACCAGTTCACCCTTCGGATCGACGGACTTGAGATGGCCGATGGCATGGGCCACATCGACGGAGACGATCGAATCGCCGTGCAGCGCGACCATCATACCGAAACCTCCGGCAGCGATCAGGTCGACAGCGGCCACGCCGAAGCGCGTTGCCAGGATGCGGTCGAAGGGCGAGGGCGAGCCTCCGCGCTGAATGTGGCCCAGCACACTGATGCGGACTTCCTTGCCCGAGCCGTGAGCGATCGCGTTGCCGATCAGGTTGCCAATGGAGCCGGCGCGGCGGTTCTCCTTCAACTCCGGAGGAAGCTTCACGCCTTCCGCGACCACCACGATGGTGAAGTGCTTGCCGGTTTTTTCGCGCTCGGCGATGTATTGGCATACGTGCTCGACCGTAAACGAGATTTCCGGGATGAGGATGACGTGGGCGCCACCGGCGATGCCGGCCTCGAGCGCGATCCAGCCGCAGTCGCGGCCCATCACTTCAACCACCATCACGCGATGATGCGAGGCAGCCGTGGTGTGAATCTTGTCGATGGCGTCGGTAACGGTGTGCAGCGCGGTATCGAAGCCGAACGTAACTTGAGTGGCAGAGAGATCGTTGTCGATGGTCTTGGGCACGCCGACGATCTTCAGTCCCCTCTGGAAAAGTTCGTAGCCGATCCTCTGCGATCCGTCGCCCCCGATGGTGATGATGGCGTCAATGCCGAGCTTCGCGGCGTTGGCGATTACCTGCCCGGAAATATCGCGGGAGACTTCTTTGCCATTCTCGATGGTCTTGTAGTGGAAGGGATCGCCGCGGTTGGTGGTGCCAAGAATGGTTCCGCCGCGGGGCAGGATGCCGCTGACTTCCTTGACGGTGAGCTCGAAGGCTTTTTCCGGCCAGATGAGGCCGTCGAAGCCATCGGGGATGCCGATGACCTTCCATCCGTACTTGATGATGGCGGCCTTGGTGGCAGCGCGAATCACCGCGTTGAGGCCGGGAGCGTCGCCCCCTCCGGTGCCGATGCCGATACAGCGAATGTTGGACATAGGGAAGATCGTCGTTGGTCGTTAGTCGTTGGTCGTTAGTCGTTAGTCCTTGGCGGCAGATCCTTGAGCCAACGACGCTCTTTCGATAATACTGGCACTTCGGGAGATGGCAACTTACGAGTGGGCGTGGGTATGCCGGGATGTGGTCACAGAATTAAATTGAGTTGAGATGCATCAGCAAAAGCGCGGAAATCCTGATCTCGCGTAAGAAGAGGAATATTTCGGTCGAGGCAGGTCTGGGCGATCAGCGCGTCCCCGAGGCGCGCTTTGCGGTGATTGGACAAGACCTTCGCCCGCAAGAGACCGGCGCGCTGCCAGTAACCGGCTTCAAGATCAACCACGGGAACCGCTGCCAGTGTTTCTGCATCTGCAGAGCCCAGCAAAGGATCGCTCAACAATTCTGTCAAGACCGCCGGGATCATTAGTGCCTGGCGGTCTTTAATCGCGCGCTCCAGCAGTTCCGTATCCTGCCCAGGAGCAATTTCAAAAAACGCGATCCATGTGCTGGTATCGGCTGCGATCATGATGGCTAAGCTTGGGTTCCTGTCGGGAACGACTGAATTATCAACGATCTTCTTTCAATTCCTCGTAGGTCCGACTGAAGCGAACCTTGCCACGCATTTGCAGAAGACGATCATAAACTTGGGACGCGGCTAAAATCTGAAGGGCGGTTCGGACAGTCTGAGTAATGCCTGCTCCGCTGGCCTGCTGGGCCTTTTCCAAGAGGGCTTGAGGTATTTCTACGGTAATTTTGCGCGACACTTCCATAGCAAGATCTTACCATATTCCGTACCAGTGTTCACTATGGTATCCGTCTCCTTGCTTTTGGAGTCAAGCTAGCTTAAGCTAGCTTCAATGAAAAGGGATCCTTCAAATCTGCCGGAAGTCGGTGCTTTTGAAGCCAAGAATACGCTTGGGAGTCTGCTCGACCGCGTCGAAAGCGGCGAGGAGATCGTGATCACCCGGCACGGTAAGCCCGTGGCAAGGCTTGTGCCCAACGTTGGAAGCATCGATCAGAATCGGGCGCGGGCTGCATTCGAAAGACTGCGCGAACGGGCTCGACAGTTGGCGAGGGAAAATCCCGGGCGCCCTGCCTTCGACTGGGAGGAGATCAAGAAGCTGCGCGACGAGGGACGGCGGTGATGTCAATTGCCGGAGCCTGTGAGCTGCGGCCATGAGCCTGGTTCTTGATAGTTCGGTCGCACTCGCCTGGGTCTATGCCGATGAAACGACAGACGCCGTTCTGCGTTTGTTCGACAACGTAAGAATCCATGGGGCATGGGTTCCAGGGCTGTGGCGGTGGGAAATTGCGAATGTTCTGCAATTGAACGTCAGGCGTGGACGCCACTCCGGAGATTTTCGCGATGGCGCCTTGTCGAGTCTCGCGCTGCTTCCCGTAAAGGTGGATGCTGAAGCCGACCGGCAGGCCTGGACCGCCGCTCTGCATCTGGCCGAGCGCCACGGGCTTACGGTTTACGACGCTTCTTATCTGGAGATTGCTTCCCGCCGGAAAATCCCGCTCGCCACGCTGGATCGGCAACTCCGTGCCGCCGCCGCGAGCGATGGAGTTCAGTTGCTTGGAGCGTGAAATGGGGAGCCTTCCGCTCACAGAATCAGATTGCGGCGTGCGGCGGCGGCGAACGCCCGGAAATCCTTATCTCGCGTGAAGAGGGGAATGCCCCCCGGCTCCAGCAGCGCACCTGGGATTTCCAGGTTGCTCTTACGCGCGGTTTCCATGTCGTCTTTAAGTTATACCGTATTCGACTACCAGTTCCTGCACATGGTATTCGAGCCCCGGCGGGCGCTCCGACGTGGTGACCCTCTTGGAACGAGAATCTAACGAGTAGAAGCGCGGGGACAGGCCCACTTCTCGAAAAGAACGCGAGAAGCTGGGCACGCGGCTCCCAGAAAACATTGCGCAAGTTCCGAGTCGCTTCTCGTTCTCTTTGTTCGAGAATGTGCCGGGCAGGCAATAAGCTGCACGGGCGACGAAGAGAAGATACGACCCAAACCATGCACTACCGAGATCGAGCAATATCCGGGCATTCTGCTAAAATTCATCTATCTGAGGCGATCACTTATGTTGACTGGGCGCAAACTGGCGTTGACGCTTGCTTTCACGGCTCTGATTGCACTGGCTTTTGGGGTCAGTTGCACGGGGTTCTTCCCGAAAAACAGTCTTAGCGCGATCTCGATCCAGCCTCCGAGCCCGCAGATCCAAGTTGGTGCAGCGAATTCTCAGACTTTACAAGCTTGGGGAACTTATCAGGACAACTCGAGATCGCAGATCACAAGCGGAGTTCAATGGACCAGCAGCGATAGCACCGTGCTGCAGATCGACCCGGTCACTGGGTTGGCCACGGGAGAGAACAGTGGTGGCACCGCCACAGTAACCGCCGCTGCGCAGGGTCTCAGCACCACGGCGACGGCAACTGTGTTTCTTGGCAACATTACCGGGTTTCAAGTGTGCATGGGTACATTCGGCGCCACAACTTCTTGTTCCAGCGGTTCGACGGCTCTCACTTGGAACCCAAACGCCACACAGGCGGTGCCCCAGAACTTCGTCGCGCAGGGTACCGCCAATGGCACGCTGTTAGATTTTACGACTGCCTCAACTTGGACAGTCTCGCCCACTCCGTTAGCCGGATCGATTATGTGCACAAATAACACCGTCTCGCCGGAAACCTGCACGGTGGCACAATTCACAACGGCGAGTCCTCCTACCTATGTCATCACCGTGACATACGGCACAAGTTCCACGGCCACAGTGAACGTAACTGTAGCGAATTAAAGCCGCCTCGAGGTTTTGAAGTCATGTTGCGGGGCGACCCCGTTGTCGCCTTTCCGTCCCGCCCGGCCTGAGATGGGGCGGAGCCCCATACAGGGAATGGCCACCTGTCAAACAAGAAAATGGCCAGGGCTGGTACCAGCTCCTGGCCATGACAAGCCGCCTACGTTGTTACCGTCCGCGGTTGTGCTCCTCTTTCGGAGCATTGTGCTTCTGCGGCTTCGCCTGTTTCTCTTGCTTCTGCGGCTTGGGCGCGGGTTCGACTTGGGAGCGCTTGCCGCGTGCGACTCGCTCTGCGGAGTGGACTTCGGCTGGCTCGCCGCGTTGCTCGTCCCGTGATTCATCGCATTCGTCGAGGCGTGCTCGCTATTGCTGTCGGCGGTCTTCGACGGCGGCGTAAACGGCTTACTGGCCGCATTCGAGCTGCTCGCCGTGGATGAATGATTCGCCGCAGACGCCGGTACGCGCGCTTCTTTGGGCGAGATGGCGGGCGCCTTGTACGGAGCTCCCGCAGCCTTGGCGGCTACCACGCCGTGTCCGCTGAATTCGCCGGGGCGGGCCGTGGCGGCGACTGCAGGTGCGCCATGGTTTGCCGAGGCGAACATCGCCTTATTCTGGCTGGCAGCTTGTTCATGCTGGGTCTGGGCCGCCAGAGGCGCCTGGTGCGGCTCGCGAGCGGCAGCTTCCTCTTGCGCCGTCGCATGCGCCGCGACACCGCCTTCGCCGCCGTTGAATGCGACGTGGGATTCGTTGTTGACCACGACCGTCCGGTTGTAAACGTTGGTGATGTGGACGGACTCGACATTCACCACGGCGCGGTTGTAGAAGAAAGCGCCACCGCGCCACTCTCCGCCGAAGAAACCGACGCCGCCGTAGCCGAAGCCGTAGTTAATGCCACCGTAAAAACCAATGTGCGGGCCCCAGTAGCCGGGATGCCACGCGTAGAAACCCCCGCCCCAGCCCCAGTAGCCCGGGGTCCATAGCATGCCGATGGGAGCGACCACCCAGGTGCCGGGCACCCAGTAGTAGCCGCCTTCATCGTTCCAGGCCCAATAGCCCGGCGTCCATAGATAGCCGGGGCCGGGACAGATGGGCTGCGCGTAAAACGGCAACGCGGGTGGACCGATGCGGACCGCAAGTCCAACCGCGATCTGCGCGGAAGATGGGGAATAGAGGGCCGCTGGAATGATCAGCAGCAAGAGTCCGAAAACTAAGAAACGAACTGCACGGTGAAGTCTCATCGTGTTTTCCTCGTGCCCGGCGCGCTTGCTAAAGCTTGCGGCGCCACGGTCGGGCAGAAATCTGTTTGTAAAATCGCGAATCCTGGTTCAAAGACCTTAGCTCAAAGATTCTGGATCGGAACATTGTCCCCCGAAAACGTCCCCTGAAAACAAGGGGTTTGGCTTGATGACGTTCCTCCTCTGTAAACACCGGACGCGGGAAGATGTTGCTGGGCAGAAGTTGTTTGGAATGTGTGGGGTGGGGTTCTCAGTTCTCAGTTCTCAGTTCTCAGTTCTCAGTTCTCAGTTCTCAGTTCTCAGTTCTCAGTTCTCAGTTCTCAGAGAGGCAAAATCCACAAGCGCGGATTGTCAACATTCCAGGCGAGATAAATTTTGGGGTAGTTGTGGTTCGGTTTAACTGAGAACTGAGAACTGAGAACTGGGAACTGGGAACTCGCTAGTTCGTCCTCTTAGAACGCGTGATGCTTTCATCGATGGGCTTGCGACCGGCGAATCCTTCTTCCGTGCTGTGCCAGTGCGTGATGGAGCTTTCGCCCATCCTCCAGCAGAGCAGGACGACGCGGCCTTCGACTTCGCAGGGAAAATCGAGCAGGCCTATGTTGAGATCTTTGACCTGCACGCCGATGGAATCGATTTCGGCGAGGGCGTCTTTGGCCCGTTGTTCGGCCTTGGCGCGCTCGGCCTTGCGGCGGGCGACGGCAACGACGTCGACGTGAGTGCCTCCGTTGAGGAAGATGCGGTGATTCAGCGCCTGCATTTCGGCTTCGACTTCTTCCATGATCTTCTTGCCGCTGATGGCGGTTCGCAGGAGAGACTCGAGCACCGAAAGGAGAGACTGGGCTTCGTCGAGAGTGAAGGTTCGGTCAGACATGGTGGGTGTTTCTATTCTAACGCAAGCGGCAGGTGGATCGTTAGTCTCTAGTCAGTGCGACCTGCCGTTTGAAGGATCGGGCGACGTGGCCGTATTCACGTCTACGTGGAGTTGTTGCGCGGGGGAAATCCCCGGGGGATAGCAGTTGCCGTCGCGGCTGTAATTGGAGCAGTGTGCGGCGACGTCTTTGCGCTGCGGAGATTGCGCGAACTGCCAGACTTCGGCGAAGCGGACTCCGCTCTGGGCAGGGCTGGGCGGGTGCGCGGCAAAAACGCAGCCGGGTGCGGGCGGGCAGGCGTCGTTGATCGCCCAATAGACGATATGGCGTCCACGGGCGCTCTGCCGAATATTTTCTTGATGAAGATCTTCGGCGGTGACGACATTGCCGTCGTCTTTCGCGGGGACGCCGGAGCAGTAGATGCCGGCGCGGAATCCGGCGGCGGTGACGGCGTCTACCCAGGCATAGATGTAGGCTTTCTGTTCGGGCAGCATGCGTCCGCCCTGCTCCTGGTCGAGGAAGATGATGGTGTGCGCGGGAAAGCCTTCGCGGCGCGCGGCAGCAGCGGCGGCTTGCGCGTCGGAGCTACCGAGTTTTTTTGCATTTGCCACGGATTTCAGTTCGGCGTAGACGCGTCCGTTGAAAAGCACGAGGAATCCGAAGCCGGTGGATTCAACCGCGGCGCGGTGGCCGGCCCAGGTGTTGGTGCGCTCGCCCGGGGGATTGTTGAGCCAGTAGCCGGTGTAGGAGAAAGTCTGGCGCAGGGCTTTCAAGTTCGCGTCACCGGGGTAGGTGTTGCGGTCGAAGCCGAGGTAAGTTTCGCTATGAACTTGCGATCGCGCGCTGGCGCTGAGAAGAATAGCCATCGACGCGATAGCCAAAAGCATGTACGGTTTCACATTTTCGATGTTACACGGAGAAACCGAGCCTAGAAACGCGGACCTTAAACCCCCTGTAGCGGGGGCTGAGTTGCAAGAACATTCATCTTGACGGGTTCGAAAGAAGGGAGGAGCATGTCTGGCAAAGCGTTTGGCCCCTCGGCGTAGTTCCCCACGGAGTACACCATGACGAGAAATCGGATTGTTTCGAGTGCATTTTTGGTTTTTGCGCTGTGTTTCGCGGTCACTGGAACACTGCTTGGGCAGACCGTGAGTGGATCGATCCCCGGGATTTCCGGTACGGGTTTGGCGGTCAACCCGTTGACCAACAAGCTTTACGTCGCCGGGGTTTCGCTGGGCGTCATCGACGGCGCCACGGATGTCTTCACGCCGATCAATGATCCTAATGCCTTTCAACCACTCTTGGTGGGAGTAGACCCGAGCACAAACAAAGTCTTCGTATCGGACTACGGCAACGGCGGAACCTTAGGCGGTTTTACAGCAATCGATGGGTTCACGAACAAATTCATCAATGGCGGCATTTCTGGCGGGACTTACGCAGTGGCGGTCAACCCGGTCACCGGCAGAGCCTTTTTTACGACAAATCTCGGCGGGGACGTGATGGTGCTGGACGAACGCAACAACACGGAAGCATTCGTGGGGACCCGCAATGCATTTCCAGTCGAAATCGCACTCAATACTCTAACGAACAAGATCTATTCGGCGGCTCTGGGATCGAGTATTTACGCCGGCATCATCTCAATCGATGGAGCGACGGGTTCCTCCATCGGAATCCTGGATCCCCGCCTGTATTTCCCCACGGCGATCGCCGTGAATCCCGTCACCAACAAAGTATATGCGACGTTTGAGCCAACTGGAGCGACCGGTAATGTGATGGTCTTCGATGGCTCAAGCAACACCTATGTCATCTTGGCGGACCCGAACGCGCAGAACCCGGTTGCGGTTGTGGTTAACCCGGTGACGAACAAGATTTATGTCGCCAATAAGGGCAACACTTCCGGGAACAACGGCAATATCACGGTGATCGATGGCGCGAACAACCAGATCACAACGCTTACTGACCCAAAGGCCATCGCGCCGGTCGCGGTCGCGATCAATCCCACGACAAACCAAGTCTTTGTGGCTAATTCGCTAAGCAATAACGTCACCGTAATCGATGGCGCGACAGACGTAATCACGACACTCGACGATCCCAGCGCCGTATTTCCGGCGGCGCTGGCCGTTGATCCGGTTACGAACAAGGTCTACGTGCGCAACGAGGCGAGCGAGACCATTACAGTGATCGATTGCGGCACGAACGCAAGCGTCACGGTCCCGGACCAGTCATTTACCACTCCGATGCAAACCGCAGTGGACCTGTCCACAAACCGAATATTCCTGGCCGATAGGAGTTCCAACATTGTCGCGATTGACGGAAATACCAACGCCACGTCTACCATTCCCGTCCCGGGTCAGGGGCAACCGTCTGCGCTGGCTGTCAACTCCGTAACCAATCGGGTGTACGTTGGAACTGACTACGGAACCAGCGTAATCCTACTCGACGAAAAGACAAACAAAACATACCAAATTCCCGATCCGACTTTCTTTTTCGGGCAGCTTGCCGTCAATCCAGTAACCAACAAAATTTACGCTTCCGACGGCGGCTACCTCGGAAACAATGTCGTGGTGATCGACGGCTCTACGAATCAGACAACTGTATTGAATGATCCCAATGCGAACGCCCCGAACGCCCTCGCGGTGAACCCGGTCACAAACAAGATCTACGTCGCAAATCAAAACAGCAACAACGTGACGGTCATCGATGGAGCAACCAATCAGGTCACGACGGTGACCGATACGAATGCTGTCCTACCTTGGTCTGTAGCGGTGAATCCGGCGACCAACGAGGTTTATGTGGTCAACACTAGGAGCAGTAACATCACGGTCATCGATGGGGCGACGAATCAGGTAAGCACCATTAGCGATCCTGACGGACCAAGCCACGTCGCTGTGAATTGGGTCACGAACGAAGTCTATGTGACCAATCAGAGCACTGTGACAGTCATTGATGGGTTCACCAAGACTACGACGACCATAGTGCTCCCCAACGGACTGGGTGGTACGAGCGTGGATATCGATATCGCTACCAACAAGATTTTCGTGGCAAATTCCTCGAGTAACAATGTAACCGTGATCGACGGAGTCACCAAAGGCGCGACGACCGCGCAGACCTCCTACGCACTAGGCCCTTACTTCGTGGCAGTGAATCCGGTGACGCATAAGGCGTACGTAGCCAACTCGAACAGCAGCAACGCGACCGTCATCATCGAGCAGTCGGCGGCTCCCATACCGCTGCAGGTGACGATCCACCCGCTGCCCTTGAATAAAACCACCAATCCCACCCCGACGTTTACCTTCAACGCCACAGACACCTTCGCGCCGAATCCAACTATCATCGATGGCGTCCGGTTCCAAGTGGACACATTGCAAAGCGAGTGGCTCACGGCGAAGAGCACGGGGTCCGGAAGTTACAAGGGAAAGGTCACCAGCCCTCTAACCCTGGGGATGCATGTGCTCTACGCCTATGCTACTGATGGGCAGGAAGCGACTGACACGAACCCGGACCCCGGGGCGAGTCCTCTGGTGGGGAGCGTAGCGGCGTATGCGTTCCTGGTGTATTGAGTTAGCGCGACAGACTCTTCCTATCCCCCGATATGCACCATCGTCCTCGACGCCGGCACAAAGTCCGGTTCGCCGATGTGGTGGCGTTCTTCTTTTTTCTGCACGACTCCGCGGATGTAGTCTTCCAAGTCTTCGTCGCTGGCGCCGCGTTGCATTTGGGCGTGGAGGTCGTGGTCCCACACCGAGAACAGGCAGGTGCGGATTTTGCCGTCGCTGGTGATGCGGATGCGGCTGCAGTGTCCGCAGAAAGGATGCGAGACGGGGGCGATGATGCCGATTTCGCCGACGGCGTCGGCGAAGCGGTAGCGGCGCGCGGTTTCCGAGCGTGCGTGCGGGATTTCGACCAGCGGGCGGTATTCGGCCATGCGCTCCAGGATTTCGTCGAGCGTGACCACCGTCGTGGGCGACCAGGTGCGGCCTTCTTCAAGCGGCATGAATTCGATGAAGCGCACGGTGACGCCTTCTTCGCGCGCGAACATGCCGAAGGGGATGATTTGATCTTCGTTGAAGCCGCGCATCAGCACGCAGTTCACTTTCAGCGGCCACAGTCCGGCGCGGCGCGCGGCGCGGATGCCGGCGAGAACGTGGTCGTATCCGTTGGCGACGCGGGTGATGCGGGCGAAGCGGTCGGGATCGACGGCGTCCATGGAAACGGTGACGCGGGTGAGACCGGCATCTTTGAGCGGCTGCGCTAGATCGGCAAGCAGGTGTCCGTTGGTGGTGAGGGCGATGTCGAGTTGCTCGCCGTGCCCGTTATTGGGCGTGCGGAGTTTGGCTAGGTCGCGGACGAAATCAACTACACCTTTACGCAGCAGCGGTTCGCCTCCGGTGAGGCGAATTTTCGTGACTCCCATCCCGACCAGCACGCGCGCCATGCGCAGATAGTCGGCGAAGGGCAGGTCGCCGTAGAGCGCGCCTTCGTTGCCGGTGCGGCAGTAGACACACTTGTAGTTGCAGCGGTCGGTGATGGAAATCCGCAGGTCGGTGATGGGGCGTCCGAATTTGTCGATCAACGCGGTCATTAGCAGTTGGCAATTAGCATTTGGCCAGCTCTGGGTCATTGCCCTGGCCAAACGCTAATTGCTAATTGCCAATTGCCCCTTGCTCAGTAAACAGTCGAAAGGAAAAACACGCAGGCAGGAAAATCCTGGCGGGCGCTTCCTTTCCAATGCGCTCCTTGCGGAGCGCGGGAGGCGCGGGCGTTTCTGCTCGCACCCTCGGGATGATTCCCTTCGCGAACTTTGCGTTTCCATGGCGAACTTCGCGGTCAAAAGCTCTTAACCGCAAAGTTCGCTAAGAAAGGCCGCGAAGGACGCAAAGAAAATCAGCCCTCGCTGCCCGCGGCCTGGGTATGCCCGAAGGCCGGGGCGGTCGGAAACTCGTTTCATTATAGAGCCTGGGGGGCAAGAAAAGGTTTCAAGGTTTCAAGGTTTCAAGGTTTCGAAGTGCCCAGGGCGTTGTGAATGGCCATCTCGGCTAGCGGGGCCATAACCTTGTATCCCGCGGCGCTGGGGTGGAGGCCGTCGTCGGCTAGCTCGCGCTTGAGCAGTCCTTTGTCGTCCACCATGGCGCTGAAGTAATCGAGATAGATGCAGTCGGGATGCGCAGCAACGTAGTCTTTCAGCCAGCGATTCAGCGCAAGGATTTTTCCCGGCGGGCGCTGGGCGAAGAAATCCTGCGCCTGAAGCGTGTAGTTGTGTACGGGCAGCACTGAGGAGAACACTACGCGGACGTTGTTGGCGCGGGCTAGTTCGGCCATGGACGCGTAGTTCGCTTCGATGTCTTCAATTCGCATGGGGCCCGTGTTTCCGGCAATGTCGTTCGTGCCGGCGAGAATGACCACCACTTTGGGATGAAGCTCGATCACATCCTGGCGGAAGCGGATTAGCATCTGCGGCGTGGTCTGGCCACCGATGCCTCGATTGATGTAAGGCCTGCCGGGAAAATATTCGTCGAGATGCCAGATGTCGGTGATGGAGTCTCCGAAGAAGACGACGCGGTTCTCGCCGGGCGCGGGCGGCTTGAGGGCGGCGTTGGCGTCGCGATAACGGGCGAGTTCGCCGAAGTCGTTGGTGAAGACGGCGATGCGTGAGGCTCGGTATTGGTCAAGGCCGGGGTAGCCGGTGGAGGGAATGCTGGGCGCAGTCTGCTGGCCCAGGGCAGAGATGGTTATAGGAAGAGAGAAAATAAGATACACGAGGTAATGAAGTGACCTCATGAGCATGTTCGGGCCTCGGGCGGACAGAATAGCGTATCCGGCCTCAGAGTAGGAAGGATCACGGCCAAAAATGAGCCGAGGCCTCACTGTCCTGACCTGCACCGAAGCAGCTATTCTATAGTGTGGAATCAAGGGGGTACGGGTTATGGAAGCACCCGAACACGGCAAGCTAAAAGGCCTCGAGGAACCTTACTTCGCCAAACAGCTTCCTCCTGCAGCGCCGGGGTTCTCCAGCACCGGCCCCAACGTGATGTTTATTGATTTCCTAAATCAGCTGAGTGGGCCGGCTCGGGTGGAAATCGATCTACATCAAGAGATGCTGGTCATGGCCTTGCGCTCGCGCTGCCTGAAGTATGCATTCTCCCAGGAGGCTGAGTCTGCAGTTGCCGTGATAGATCAACTCTGTGCCTTTTACAATCAGTGCGCCATCAAAGTTGGCCTGAAAGCGTTCGAGGTCCTCGCTACCCAGAATGACGAATACATCAAGATTCAGGAGCAATTCTTTTACTCCCACCAGGAATCCCGAGGGGATGAGCAGCGACCCGTGCAACAAACGAATAATATGCTTGTCCATATTCACGACCTCCTCGAAGGGCGCCTCCGTCGTCTCGCGACTCTGGGCTTGTTTTCTATGGATGTGATCCGCGGGAGAGATGTCGCCGACACACTCACACCCACGCAATATGTTGACCTCGATCTGAGGACAAAGGAGCGCGCGTTCGGTGAGGATGTCAGCATTTTGGCCAGCACACACGCTTTCCTCTTCGGAGCGGTGCAACATGAGATTCGGAATGCGATCGCGCATAAGAGATACGAAATTCAAGAGGATGGCTCCGTAACGTTGCACGACTTTGACCCCAGGAAGAGAGTACGTAAGCAAATTGGCCAGCTTTCACAGGAGGAACTGAGGACGCTGATCTCATCGCTTGAGCGGGCGGTCGACATTTTCGAAATTTCGATACTCATTTTTCAGCACAACAACGGAACTCTGCTAAAGCAGCTCGGTCACTATGACAGGGATAAGAATTACAGCGAAAAAGAGGTGCGGGAAATGATCTACCTCAACGCTGCTGCTTCATTTATGCGCATAGACGGCATAGACGTTCGAGATGACGCTGTGACAATCGATGCCTCGTTCCTGTCGTTTGAGAGCAGATCGCGCGGCAGTGAGGTCCTTGTCAACTCGCATGACCGAGGAGGCAACCCGTTAAGGTACAAACTGCCGATTGCACCGTGTGAACTTTCAGCGCGGGATCAGTCATTCAGGTTGTTGCAGGTCGCCTCCATGTATTGCCGAGCATACAAGTCCATTACGGTTCGGACGAGAGACATCGTTGGAAGCAAGCCTCTTGGTGAGGTCACTGCGTCCGTGGACCTGTTGGCCAGATCTTTAGAGTCCCGCCTATCGAAGGAAGAATTCCTGAAGGGGCTTACAGACAACACTTTCCCTTCAGATGAAGAGGCTCCTGACGAACATCACATTCCGTCGTAATTCGGGCCGCCACCGCCTTCGGGCGGGACCCAGGTGATGATCTGGTAGGGGTCGGCGATGTCGCAGGTTTTACAGTGGACGCAGTTCGATGGGTTCAGGCTGATGCGCTTGCCATTGGGTTGAGTGGCATCGTCGACCATTTCGTAGACGTTCGCGGGGCAGAAATTCTGGCAGGGGCTGCCGAATTCCTTCACGCAGCGCGTGTTGCAAATGTTGGTGTCGTCGATGACCAGGTGCGCGGGCTGGTCTTCTTCATGCTTGGTGCCGGAGTGATAGAGGTCGGTGAGTTTGTCAAAGGTGAGCTTGCCGTCGCCTTTGGCGGGGCCGATGATGTTGGCTTCAGCGCCTCCGTCGGCGGGAAGTTCGGCGAGCTTGCGCATGTGTTCGTGGCCCGCTTTCGCGGGATAGCGGTTGCCCAGGCCACGGCCGCCGGTGATCATCTGCAATCCGGTGTGGAACATGCCGGCGTAGAATCCGTGCTCGAATCCCTGGTGCATGTTGCGGACTTTCCAGAGTTCGTCTTTGATCCAGCTGGAGTCGACTTTCTTCTGATACTCGTTCAGCGTGGCGGCGGACGAATCGTCTTTCTTCAGCGCCTCGAATGCGGTTTCAGCAGCGAGCATGCCGCTCTTGATGGCGAGATGAATTCCCTTGAGGCGCGCGGAATTCAGGAAGCCGGCGGAGTCTCCGAGAATCATCCAGCCATTGCCGGCAACCGGCGGAATCGCCCACCAGCCGCCGTAGGGCATCGACTTCGCGCCGTAGCGAATCATCTTTCCGCCCTGGAGCAGCTTCGCCACTAGCGGATGCTTCTTGAATTCCTGCAACACGCGCTGCGGGTCGAGCCGCGGGTCGGCATAGTCGAGTCCGGTGACGAAGCCGAGCGAGACCACGTTGTCTTTGCCGCCGTAAATCCACGCTCCCCCGTATTCTTTCGTAGTGAGCGGCCAGCCCATCGTGTAGATGACTTCGCCGGGGGCGATGCGGCCGGAAGGAACTTCCCAGAGTTCTTTCACGCCGACGCCATAGGTTTGCGGGTTGGCATCTTTCGCGAGATCGAATTTGTTTACGAGTTGCTTGGTCAAAGACCCGCGCGGGCCTTCGGCGAGGATGACGACTTTGGCGTTGAGGTCGTAGCCGGGCTCGAAGTTGGATTTCTGGTGGCCTTCTTTATCAACGCCCTTGTCGTCAGTGCGGACGCCGATGACGCGGGCTTCTTTGGGATCGTCGCTAAAGAGTAGTTCGGAGCCGGCGAATCCGGTGAAGATGGTTATGCCGGTCTCTTCCACCTTGCTGCCCATCCACTTCACGAAACGGTTGAGAGAAATGACATAGTTGCCGTGATCGCGCAGCGGGGGTGGTGTGATGGGCAGCTTGAACTTGCTCTTCTCCGTGAGAAAGTAGACGGCTTCTTTCTTGACCTCTGCGTCGATTGGAGCTTCCTTTTCGAATCCCGGAAGCAGTTCGCGCATGGAGCGCGGGTCAAGCAGCGCGCCGGAGAGGCAGTGCTGGCCGATCTCGCGAGCTTTTTCCAGCAAGTAGATGTTTTCTTTGCTGAGCTGAGAGTCGGGATGGGCGGAGTTGTGCGCGTCGATGAGTTGCGCCAGGCGCAACGCGCACGCCATGCCCGCTGGGCCCCCGCCAACGATGACCACGTCGGCTGGCATCTGGGGGCGTTCGACGCCTTCGATCGGTTTGCGGAAGATCAGCATCTAGCAGTTAGCCTTTAGCGCTTAGCTGAAAAACTTCTTCACCGCGGACAACGACTGGCTATGATAAACGGTTCGGGACGTTTCAGCGAAGCGGTCGGGTACGCCAAGTTGTTTGCAAATGCTTAATGCCGTGGGATTCTTGACTTCGCGATGTCTGGGGACGGTGCTTGTGCGTTGTCCGGCGGGATTGTAGTAAACGCTGTGTCTTGCGCCTTCTCGAAAGAGCAAGCAACCATGGGCTTCCAGGTGGCGGATCAGATCGACGCGCTTCACATCGTCACGCTACCGAGACCTTGATTTTTTCCCGAGTAACCTTCTTGCCCGGACTGCGCTTGCCGGTCAGTTCGCGGTTCGCTTCCAACAGAAGTTCGATGGCATCTCGCAGATTGTCTCGGGCTTCTTCCAGGGTGTCCCCCTCGGAAATCGCTCCGGGGAGTTCTTCTGCGTACGCGACGTAGCCGCCACCGTCGGACTCGGGGACTTCCTCAAAAATGGCCGTGAGAGTCATGTCCATGGAGCTATTGTAAAACGCCTGTCTAGTTCAGCGGTCCCCGGCGTCACGAATCAGGTTCAGCTTCCTGCCTTCACCTTCTTCACTTCCTCAGTCAGGGGCGGGACTATATCGAACAAATTGGCGACGATTGCATAGTCTGCGATCTCGAAAATCGGCGCTTCGGAATCTTTGTTCACGGCAATGATGGTACGTGCTCCTTTCATCCCTACAATGTGCTGGATGGCTCCGCTGATGCCGAGCGCGAGATAGAGTTTGGGCGCAACCGTCTGCCCCGACGAGCCGATCTGGCGGTCCATGGGGAGCCAGCCGGAGTCGCAGATGGGCCGGGAGGCCGCGAGTTCGCCCCCCAAAGCTTCGGCGAGTTGCTTGACCATTTCGATATTTTTCTGCTCTTTGATGCCACGACCGACTGAGACAATAATCTCGGCCTGCGTGAGATCTACCGCTTGCTTGGCTTCCTTGAACACTTCCTGCGGTTTGTTGCGGTCCACTCCGTCGGCAATATCGACCTTTACCGTTTCAACCGGGGCCGGGCTGGCGCCGGCCTCGGCCTTGTCTCCACGAAAAGCGCCGTTCTGGAAAGTGGCAAACCAGGGAGCTTCGGAGGCGAAGCTGACGTCGGCGGCGAGCTTGCCCTGGAACATCTGACGGGTGAAGAGCAGCTTGCCGTTTTCGTGTTTGAAGCCGATGCAGTCGCTGATGACGGCGCGTCCCATGGCGGTGGCGAGTTTGGGGACAAAGTCGCGCACTTGATACGTGTGCGGCATCAGCACGAGCTTTGGCTGTTTCGCGGTGAGGAGTTGCTTGAGCGCGGCGGCGAAGGCGTCAGGGGTGTAAGGCTCGAGCTTTGGCGACTCGACCGCGTAGACCTTCGCAACCTTTTTGGCGGCGATTTCGGCGGCGAAGGTAGACGCGCTACCTCCGGCGACCGCAGCTTCGAGGGTCCAGCCGGTGGCTGCGGCGATCGCCTGGCCGGCGGTTATGGTCTCCCAGGAGACGCGGTTGAGTTTGCCTTCGCGTTGCTCGACGACTACGAGGATGGTATCGGGCATAAAGTCAGCTTCTAGCTGCTAGCTCCTAGCTTGCGCAAGAGCCGGCGAGACGCCGGCGCTACAGCACGCGCAGTTCGTTGCGCAGTTTGTCTACCAGCTTTTTCGCGATCTCGGCTGGCGTGCCTTCTATGTGTTCGGTCTTTTTTGTTTTCTGAGGCACGTAGAGGCGTTCGATTTTCTGCAGGTTCTCGCCGATCGCCGACTGCACCTCCGCCAGCGCCACCTTGCGGATGGGCTTGTTCTTGGCCTGCTTGATGCCAATCAGCGTGGCGTAGCGCAGCTTGTTGATGCCGGATTGAATCGTGAGCACAGCGGGCAGCGGCATGTCGACGAACTGAAAGAATCCGGCTTCGAGTTCGCGCTTCACCCGGATGCCGGTTTCGTTCTTCTCGATGTGCATGATGATGGTGGCGTGCGGCCAGCCCAGCAGCTCCGCCAGGATGACCCCGGTTTGCGCGTAGCCGTAATCGTCGGATTGCAGTCCGGTGAAGATCAGATCGAATTTTTCGTCTTTGATGGCAGCGGCGAACGCCTTGGCGGTGTTGAAGGCATCGAGGCCGACGAAGGCATTGTCTTCGAGGTGGATGGCGCGGTCTGCGCCCTTGGCCAGGGCTTCGCGCAGCACCTGCTGCGAGCGCGCCGGACCGGAAGTGATGACCACCACTTCTCCCGTATGCTTTTCTTTCTGGCGCAACGCCTCCTCGAGCGCGAAGGCGTCCGGCTCATTCACTTCATACGAGACGTCTTCGCGGATCCAGGCGGCGGTATCGTTGAGCTTAAGCGGTGCATCCTTCTGCGGCACCTGCTTCATGCAAACCAGGATTTTCAAAACATGACTCCTTACCTGTGGCTTCCAGGAGCTACGGGAAACTTGTCAGTATAAATGAGCAATTGGCAATTAGCACTTGGCATTTGGCCAACTCGGGGCTGGGATGAGAGGGACAAAGAAAAAAGGGGAGGAGCGATTGTCTCACCGCTTGAAAGGTCAACCGCTAATTGCCAATTGCTAACGGCTCACTGGGCGACGCCCGGGGTTATTCCGTGAAGACCACGGACTGCACGCCGGAGATTTCGAAGCGTTTGCGGCAGCGCATATTCTTGCAGGCCATCAGGTCGTCTTTGCGGAGCATGTAGGAGCGGGCTTTGGCGAAGCGGGCGCGGTCGCGCTCGTCGGCGCGTCCGGCAAGCTGGCGCTTCTTGGTGCGCACCACCCAGGTGACTTCATACTCAGCCGGCTGGTGGCAGTGGGGACAATTCAGGGTCGCTGGCTTCTTTTCCTGGCGCTCGTCGAAAAAGTCGCGTTCTTCCATGAAGGCGTCGTTGGTCGCTAGTGGTTGGTCGTTGGCCGGTCCTACCCCCTTCGCAAGCGGCCGCCAATCCAACCCTTGAAACACGATTATTGCATGTTCGGTACGGTACAAGCTATGGCAACATGAAGGCGGGGTAAGAGGGAATGGCGCGCAAGAAAAAGGTGAACCGGTTTCGCGCGGTGCAGGCCGTGAAGGAGCTGGCACGGGAGCGCATGGGCGCGCCCCCCGCCGAGAAGGTGGTTCCGCACAAGAACAAGAAGGCGGAAAAGCACAAGCCCACGCTGGGGAAGCTTCTAGGTGAACCGGACTAATTCGGTTCGCTCCCAGATTACTCACTTGAACGTGGCGGTCACCGTGAGATTGTTTTCCAAAGTGACGGTGCAGACGGAGCCGTTGGTGCCACTAGTCGAGTTGCAGTTGGCCCACATCGAGAACGTGCCGCTGGTGGCGGTAGCGGTCAGCATAAGCGTGGTACCCGCCGTGAACTGGTTGCTGCAAACCGACGGAGACGAGCAACTGATGCCGAAGGGACCCGTGACAGTTCCATTGCCAGTACCGGCAAAGCTGATGGTGAGAATCGGCTGGGGCCCGGCGGGTGTACAGCCCGAGCTAGACGGTCCATCTACAACAATGTGGGCTAAGTTGCTAACCACCTCATTGGAGCCGTCCTTAAGAGTCGCAGAAACATTGGCGGAACCACAGTTGGTGTTTGGACTCACGACACCCGCGCTGGTAACCTGAGCTACCTGCGGCGTGTCCGAATGCCAAGTCACCAGATTTGTGATGTCTTTAGTCCGGGGCGGATGGCTGTAGCTTCCGAAGGCCGTGAAGTCTACGAACAGGCTGTTATCGACGGCGCCGAAAGTGGCGCCAGCAGGTGGCTGAATCGAGATCGAGAGCAGGTGCGAATTGAAGGCGCAGCTCGACAGGCTGAACAAGAACGTCGCGGCGGCGACAAGGGCGATGATGCTGAACCACTTCCGGCTCATCAACGACTCCTGGGATCAAGCGACCCGGCTGAATGCTTACGCAACGGCGGAATGGTAAATTTAGTCAAAGGCGGGACAAAAAGCAATCACTAAGAGCAAGATCGAGAACCATTCCTCACCCTTTCACTGCCTCGGCAACGACCTCTGCGAACTTCCGAATATCGTCTTCTGTAGTGTCGAAGGAGCACATCCAGCGCACGATCGATTCCTCTTCTATCCAGGTGTAGAAGAAATAACGCTGCCCGATCTTTTCGATGGCGTGGCGCGGGATCTGGCAGAAGACGCCGTTGGCCTCAACCTTCCACACGACTTTGATGCCGGGGATACGGCTGAGTTCCTTGGCCAGTACGCGAGCCATGTGGTTGGAATGTTCGGCGCTGCGCCGCCAGAGATCGTTGGTGAGCAGGGCTTCGAATTGGGCTGCGATGAAGCGCATCTTCGAAGCCAGTTGCATGCTCTGCTTGCGCAGGTAGAGGAAATCCTGGCCGTGTTCGGGATGGAAGAAGACCACAGCTTCGCCACCCAGGATTCCATTCTTCGTTCCGCCGAAAGAGAGGACGTCTACGCCCAAATCGCGCGTGGCCTGGCGGAGCGTTTGGCCGAGCGAGACGGCGGCATTGGCAATGCGCGCGCCATCCATGTGCAGGAACATTTCGTGCTCGTGTGCGAAGCGGGCGAGGGCTTGAATCTCCTCAGGTTGGTAGACCGTGCCCATTTCGGTGGCCTGCGTGATGGAAATGATCCGGGGCTGCGCATGATGTTCATCGCCGATGCCGTGGTAGGCGTGGCGGACGGAATCCAGCGTGACCTTGCCATCCTGATGGGGCAGCGGGATCAGCTTGCAGCCGGTGTGCTTCTCCGGCGCACCACATTCGTCGGTGTAGATGTGGGCGTAGTCGCTGCACAGCACCGAGTGGAAGGACCGGGTCAAGGCTTGCAGACTCAGCACATTGGCCCCGGTTCCGTTGAAGGTGAAAAAAACTGCGATGGCCGGTCCAAAATGCTCCTCAAACTTCTTGATCGCCGAACGGGTGTAGGGATCGTCGCCGTAGGCAACCACGTGGCCGTGGTTGACGCGCACAAGGGCCTCAAGAATCTCGGGGTGCACGCCGGCGTTGTTGTCACTGGAAAAGCCGCGGCTAGGCTGTGTAGGAGTCTTCTCCATAGCGCAACAATGTAGCAGAGTGAGACGATGTAGGAGTAAGGCGACGGGGGATCTTGCCCCATGCCTTACCCTCAGGAGAATGTTGGCGTGGACGCCTAACGCCGGGGCCGTGTTGTCGTCTAATTAGTTCGGGTGGCGGTAATGGTTTGCTACCCTTGGGGTGCGAGTTCTAGTATCCTTTCCCAACGTAGTAGCGGTTAAGCGGGAAACTCATGTCCAAGAGACTTCACGGTTGTTGGTCCGAAAGCCTTGTGCTGGCGGCCCTGATCGCCAGCGGGGCGACGCTGGCATGCTCGAAAAATGCCCAGAATGCTCAGGCCGGTGGACCACCTGCCATGCCGGTGAAGGTGCAGGAGGCGCGCGCCATTCCGCTGAACGATGCCACCGAGTATGTGGCCACGCTGAAGTCGCGCGATTCAGCCGTCATCATGCCGCAGGTGGAGGGCCAGGTCATAAAGATCTTTGTGCACTCGGGCGAGAAGGTCGGCAGCGGTGCTCCGCTGATGGAAATCGATCCACTCAAGCAGCAGGCCACGGTGAAGAGTCAGGAAAGCGCACGGGCGGCGCAACAGGCAAACCTGATTTGGACGAAGCAGCAGTATGAACGCGCCCAGGGACTTTACGCGGCGGGAGTGGTGAGCAAGCAGGATCTCGATCAGGCGAAAACCGCGATGGACGCTGCGCAAGCACAGATGGACTCGCTGGACTCGCAAGTGCGCGAGCAACAAGTGCAACTACACTACTACCGGGTCGGAGCGCCCTGGAGCGGAATTGTGGGAGACGTTCCGGTGCGCGTCGGCGACCGGGTCCAAGTCACCACACAGCTTACGACGGTGGACAAGCCCGGCAGTCTCGAGGTCTACGTGTACGTCCCGATTGAACACTCCTCGCAGCTCAAGATGAACCTGCCGGTACAGGTGCTGGATAGCGATGGGAAGGTGTTGGCCAACAGCCGTGTCAGTTTCATCTCGCCGCAGGTCGATAACACGACGCAGACGGTGCTGGTGAAAGCGCGCATCGCCAATGGCAACGATGCGCTGCGGCAGTCGCAGTTCATCCGCGCCCGCATCGTGTGGGGAACGCACCAGAACCCGCAGGTTCCGATCCTTGCCGTATCGCGGCTGGCGGGGCAGTACTTCGCCTTCGTGGCTGAGCCGCAGAACGGCGGCTCGTACGTGGCGCGGCAGAAGCCGCTGAAGATTGGGCAGACGGTGGGGAACGACTACGAAGTCCAGGACGGCATCAAGCCCGGCGACAAAGTGATCGTTTCCGGAACCCAGTTTCTGCTGGATGGAGCGCCGGTGATTCCGCAAAGCTGAGGGCGGGCTTCGGCTATCGGGCTTCCGGCTTCGGCTCCTGAGTATCGTTTTCAAAGCCTTGAGTCTTTACCAGCGGTTGAGCCGAAGCCCGAAAGCTGAAGCCCGAAAGCCGATCTTCTATGTTCGTTGAATTCTTTATCCGGCGTCCTGTGTTTGCCACGGTCTGCGCGCTGCTGATTATTCTGGCCGGCGCGGCCGTGATTCCCACGCTGCCGATCGCGCAATTTCCCAACCTTGCGCCGCCGCAGGTGGGCGTTTCCAGCTTCTATATCGGGGCCAGCGCCCAGACTGTGGAGAGCGCGGTCACCATCCCACTGGAGCAGCAGATAAACGGCGCCGAGGGGATGAAGTACGTCACTTCGACCAGCGGCAATGACGGGTCAAGCAGTATTACCGTGACGTTTGATCTGACCCGCGATCCCGACCTGGCCACCGTTGACATCCAGAACCGCGTCAACACGGCGCAGGGGCGGCTGCCCGGAGCGGTGAAGGCGGTCGGGATCACAACGGCTAAGACCTCTCTGAACTTTGTCTTCGGCGCGGCGGTCATTGCCGACCACAACAAATACTCAACGCTTTTCATGAGCAACTACCTTGACGTGTACGTCAAGGATGCGTTGAAGCGTATTCCCGGAGTCGCCGATGTCCTCATCTTCGGCGAGCGCAAGTACTCCATGCGACTGTGGCTGGATCCCGGACGAATGGCAGGCCGGGGGCTGACGGCGCCTGACGTGGTTAATGCTCTGGCGGAACAGAACGTGGAAGTCGCAGCCGGCCAAATCGGCCAGCAACCCGCCAAGGAGGGACAGCAGTACCAGATCAGTGTGCGAGCCGTCGGAAGACTGAGCGAAGCCAGTCAATTCGACAACATCATTCTCAAGACTAACGCCGACGGCACTCTGGTCCGTCTGAAAGATGTGGGCCGGGCCGAGTTGGGCGCGGAAGACTACAGCTCGGACCTGCAATTTAACGGGCAGGATGCGGTCGGCATTGGCGTGACCCAACTCTCCACGGCGAACGCGCTGGATGTCGACAGGCGGGCGATTGCTGAACTGGACCGGCTGTCGAAAAGCTTTCCGCCCGGGATGTCGGCCCACGTTGCGTTCGATACGACCGATGCCGTGGGCGAATCCATCCGCGACGTGGTCTACACGGTAGGTTCGGCGATTCTGCTGGTCATCCTGGTGATCTTTGTTTTTCTCGGCGACTGGAGAACGACGATGATTCACTTTATCGCCACTCCGGTTTCGCTCATCGGCACCTTCATCTTTGTGAAGTTGCTGGGCTTCTCCATCAATACGCTGACGTTGTTCGGCATCACACTCGCCACCGGCCTGGTCGTCGACGACGCTATCGTCGTGATTGAAAACATTGAGCGCCATATCGCTGAGGGCGAACACGATTCCCATAAAGCGGCGGGGGCGGCCACTGCTGAGATTACCAGCGCCGTCATCGCCACCTCGCTGGTGCTGGTTGCCGTGTTTGTGCCGGTTGCATTCTTTCCCGGGACGACCGGCATTCTGTTTCGCCAGTTTGCGCTGACCATCGCATTTTCCATTGCCATTTCCGCCTTCAACGCGCTCACCCTGGCACCGGTGCTGGCGGCAATTTTTCTGAGTGGCCCCCACCGGCAAAAGTGGTGGTGGCTGCAAAAATTTGACGACGGCGTCGTCGTCCTCACCCGTGGGTACCGTAGCCTGCTGGGTTACTTGCTGAAATACAAGTTGGCGATGATGGTGCCGTTTTTCGCCGGTCTGGGATTGACCTACTACATCTTTAATCGCGTGCCCACGGGCTTCGTCCCGGATGAAGACCAGGGTTATCTGATTATCGTCATGCAGTCGCCGGCGGGGGCTTCCCTCGAATATACGAAAGCGATTGGAAAGCAGGTCACGGATCTGGTCAGCGGCGAGCCGGAGGTATGGGGCACGTTCGCGGTGGCAGGCTTTGGCTTTTCGGGGAGCGCGCCCAACCAGGGGCTCACCTTCGTCACGCTCAAGCCCTATTCCCAGCGCAAAGGTGAGGCACACACCGCATCGGCAATTCTGGAACGGATTCGTCCACGTATGTTTTCGATTTCGGGAGCGATCGTGTTTGCCACGCTGCCTCCCGCAGTCAACGGCCTCGGTCAATTCGGTGGATTCCAATTCGTGGTGCAGGACCACGTTGCGCACAAACTTGACGAGCTATCGAATGCGACGCACGACATCATCCAACAGGCCGGCGCTCGCAAGGATCTCGTGGGACTCTACACCCCGTTCACGGCGAACGATCCGCAGTATCTAATAACCATCGACCGCGAGAAGGCGAAGAGCCTGCACGTCCCTCTGTCGCAAATCACCGACACGCTGGGCGTGTACATGGGGTCGGCCTACGTGAACGATTTCGATTTCAATAACCGTTCGTATCGCGTCTACGTGCAGGCGGACAAGCAATTCCGTTCGCAGGCGCAGGATATGAAGCAGTTCTACGTGCGCTCCGACGGCGGCGCTATGGTGCCGCTGGACAACCTGATCAGCACTACGCAAACCACAACGCCGCAGGTGATCAGCCATTACAACCTGTTCCGTTCGGCGGAAATCGATGGCTCGGCCGCGCCCGGCTACAGTTCCGGGCAGGCGATTGCCGCGATGGACGATCTGGCTAAGAAGATGCCGCAGGGCTTTAGCTACAGTTGGACCGGCCTATCGCTCGAAGAACTGCAGTCGGGCGGAACCACTCTGATTCTTTTTGGATTGGGCACGCTGGTGGTTTACCTGACGCTCTCCGCACAATATGAAAGCTTTGTGCTGCCTTTCATCGTGTTGCTGGCCGTCCCCATGGCACTGCTGGGCGCGCTGGGCGCGCAGTGGATGCGGGGATTGCAGAACGACGTTTTCTGCCAGGTGGGGCTGGTGATGCTGGTCGGACTCTCCAGCAAGAACGCGATTCTAATCGTGGAGTTCGCCGAGCAGTTGCGGCAGCGCGGGATTCCGCTGGTGGAAGCGGCGGTGCAGTCGGCGACAATTCGTTTGCGGCCGATTCTGATGACCTCGCTGGCCTTTATCCTGGGAGTGGTACCGCTGGTCGTCGCCACCGGAGCGGGCGAGAACGGGCGTCACTCCGTGGGCACAACGGTGTTCGGCGGCATGATCATGTCGACGGCGCTCAATCTCTTCTTCATCCCTGTGCTGTATCTGATTATCGAGGGCTGGCGCGAGCACGGGAAGGCGCCTAAAAAAGTTTAGCCGCGACCGTTACGCTTGGACTCCTGGCCTGGTTGCTGCCCTGACTTGTTCCTACGCGCCTTGCGTCGCATCTTGGCCATCCATTCCCGGGAATACATGGTGCCGCGGCACTTAGCCGAGCCGCAGTGGCAGGGCGCGGGAGCTTCATCGTCGTAGAGGTTGTAATCCCAGAGCAGTTCTTCACCGGCAGCGATGTCGCGCAAGGCGAAGATCCACGCACGGTTCTTGATCTCGTCGATCTCACAGTTGGGATCGCAGGAATGATTCAGGTAAGCGCCCAAGCCCTCGCCATCAATGATCGTCTTGCCATCCTCCAGACCATAAAGGTAGGTGCGAGTCGCGCCATCGTACAGCCGGTCGGCTTCCTCAGGTGTGATGCGTGGACCGGCGTATTCGACAATGCGGGCGCCCTTGCGAAGAGGCGTGGTGGTGAATACACCAGCCGAATGAATTCGTGAGGGACGGACAACCAGGGCCATGCAAGTAATTTCGCATGCCCGAGAGGTTTGAAGGAAGACGAAAGATAGGGGAAACGATTCGACGGCCGATATGCCTCAAGCGAACGAACATGACTGCAAGTCTCTCAGCTCGCGGAAATGGCCTGCGGGATGCAGGTTTTGGGCTCTCCGCCCGTGAAAAGACTCAGTGTGGGAACATTCCCACGTGGTAGACTTTCAGACCTTCACGGCTCTTAGGTAGTTGCGAGTATCGGAATCTGAGGGGGAGATCAGTATGCGGATGAGCAGAGAAGCCATAGGAATCGCAGCCGTTCTGATGTTGTGTGGAAGCTTCTTCAGCGCGGCAGCGCAGACGGCAACAAAGAAAAACGGCACGCCTTCCACCGGTACTTCTCCGCCGGCCTACTGCACCAGCACGGGCGGAACCCTGGAAACTCGCGCTCCTGTCTACGGGACCAACGGCGCCATCCAGAGCTGGCTGCTATTGGCGGGGCGTCAGGGCTTCTGCCAGTACACTTCGGCCTCGGACGGCTCACGGATTCACGTTTCCGTG
>Ga0210404_10000349_pt1 | contig 25760 bp, 26 predicted proteins | sample IncBWH28MmetaG_FD_155455 | JGI IMG/M metagenome (GOLD analysis project Ga0210404, IMG submission 155455) | Forest soil microbial communities from Barre Woods Harvard Forest LTER site, Petersham, Massachusetts, United States - Inc-BW-H-28-M | ecosystem: Environmental > Terrestrial > Soil >... | reverse complement strand
GGCTCGGGAATAAGAATCCTACTGATCCCCGATACCTCAATCGCAAGTTCTCGTACGGAGACAGAAGCGGCAAGCGCGCGGATCTGCCGGTCAGCATGACCGACCGTACCGCGCCGCTCGGCTACGAATATGACAGCTATGAAAAGCCGCCCCAGCCGCTGCACTTGACCACGGAGGAGGCCGCCGCCAGAGAGCGCACATACCAGACTCTCCACGACAAGGCCATGGGCGGTCCGCATGGCGCCCACCATGAGCACAGCATGGAAGCCTCGACCAAGCGGGACACACGCTGAAGCGGGGGTGGCGACCGAGCCGCATAACGCTTTGAGGAATGTCCACTACGTTCGCAAATTGATCGATCTGCATAAATAAAAGGAGAAAACAATGAAGTACATCTTTGTCATCGCCAGGGTGTTGCTGGGCCTCGTTTTCACGATCTTTGGCCTCAACGGGTTTCTACACTTCTTCCAGAACCCGCCAGTGCCTGGTCTCGCCGGACAGTTCATGGGAGCGTTGTTAGGCTCGCATTACTACGTGATCGCGTTCGGAACGGAACTCATCGGCGGCGCGCTGCTGCTAAGTAACCGCTACGTGCCGCTCGCACTGACGGTGCTCGGACCGGTGATCGTAAACATCCTTAGCTTTCACATGTTTTTGGACTCAGAAAACATGGCGCCCGCCATCGTCGTCACGGTGCTATGGTTCGTCGTTTTCTCGCAGGTGCGCAGCTCCTTCGCGGGTCTGTTCGTGGCGAAAGAATCTGGATTGAAGTCCAGCAGACGCGCCGAAGCGCTAGTCACGGCATAGTTCGGGAAAAACGACGTTCGACCAACTAAACCAGGTCTGATCGAACAGCGGAGGAGGATGTTCCTCGGGTAGAAGCTCGGGGCGTGGGCGGAGGTTACCTTTAAAAAATCGGCGGACGAGATCGTCCCCGGCGAAAGGACTAAATCGACATGATTATCACTTTTCTGATCGCAAAGTTCATCTTAGGCGGCTACTGGCTGATGTTAGCTCCAGTTCTGTTCTTGCCATTGGGAACTGTCCTTCTCAGCCCGCAACTACTGCGCGGATTCTTTGGATATGTGGTGTTTCCGTTAGCCGTCGTATTTGCGGGGCTAGGGGCGATTTTTCTATTCACTCTGACCTTGCCTGACACAGTCACAGTACTTGCTGGAGTTCAGGCAATCTGGTTGCTGGCGGCTGCGATCACGCTTCTTGCTCGGAACGGAAAACAACGTGGCAGCCAGTCTCAAGAACTTCGTACGGCACAATCATCGATCACGCGATAAAGGAGGAAAACATGGCAGTCTATGTCATTGCAAGTCTTACGATCAAAGATGCGGCTCGGTTCGAGGATTACAGACGGATGCTTCTGCCAACAATGGCGAAGTATGGCGCGCGATTGGTTGCACGCGGCGGCCCCATCGTTCTCGAGGGAGGCGAAGGTCTGGTTGCTTGTTGGGATTCCAGTTATCGCGTCTTTTGATCGAATAGGTATCTGAAAGTTAGTCCGGGGCAGGAGTCAGCTTGTGGGAACTGGAGCTATAACGGCCTAGAAAGTACGAGCAGGAAAGTTGAAAATTATTGGGAATCCCCGTCTGAAATAATTCTTTTCGCCGGAGAAAGTTTCGATCTCGTGACTGCCCGCTAGGCAAGCGGTCACACACTAACCCAACCAGGCCGAAACAGGAGCTTCGAAGTGACCACTTTCAGCCACAGAATCGCCAAGGATTCCCCTCCGAAGTCCTTTGGAACCCCACCGGTTAGCGACGACTCCGCGGGTAGCACGCAGTCGCAGAGAATTCTTGAAGCTCTTGATTCCGTGTAACTTACGCAAACATCGGCTCTTACAGGTTTCAGACCTGTACCGAGGGTTCGAATCCTTTCCGCTCCGCCACGCAGTCTGAAGGGCAGAGAAATTCCAGCCGCTCTATGCCGAAATACGCGAACAGTGCCCGTATTTCGCGAGTATTCCTAGACAAACCGGACTGCGGAGAACGGACCGCTCGGCGGCGGATGCACTCCTGTTGCTGCTTTTCTCTGGAGGTCACATGTGCAGTCCGGTTTCCAAGTGGGCATTCGGCGAATGCAATGCGATGAGAAGCATTCGGCGAGTCCCATTAGCTCGTTGAGCCTTCAGGAGGTAGCGAACACCTTGCGGAGGGCGGTCGTCCAGTATTCGGTAAAGCGGGCTGTAACTGCGGCATTCGGAACGAGCAGGTCGTACCCGTGATATGCGCCTGGCGCGACGTGGAGTTCAGCGGGAACTCCAGCGGCGATCAAACGCCGGGCATATTCGATATCTTCATCAACAAAGAGATCGATCGCGCCCACAACGATAAAAGCGGGAGGAAGGCCCGACAAATCTTCCACTCGGGCGGGCACGGCGCCGGCGGGAACTTTGGCTGATCCTGCGGGCACGCCTAACAAGGAACTCCAGCCAAAGACGTTGGACTGGGCGGTCCAAATGAATTCGCCGATATGCGGCGGGACTGGGCGGCTGCTTCCGGTCCGGTCGTCGAGCATGGGATAAATGAGCAACTGGAAAATGACGGGAACCTCTTTGCGGTCTCGCGCAGCAATGGCGAGGGCGGCAGCATGGCCGCCTCCTGCGCTCTCCCCGCCCACGGCGATGCGTTTGCGATCTACTCCGAGCGCGTCGGCATTGGCGTAGAGCCAGCGTAGCGCGGTGTAGTTATCTTCGAGCGAGTCGGGGAAGCGCGTTTCGGGAGCGAGGCGGTACTCGACGGAAACGACAACGCAGTTGCAGGCCTGGGCGACGGCTTGCAGGAAGGGCATTGCCAGTGCCGCGCTACGGGCGACGTAGCCACCGCCATGAGTGTGCAGAAAAGCGGGGCGTCCTTTTTTGCTCGGGGAGGGATCGACGATGATCAGGCGCAACACGGGTGCTCCGGGCGGGCCGGGAATGCGGCGTTCGACCGGCTGCGGCGCAGGCGGGGGCAAAGGTGGCGGCGCAACTTCCTGCTGCCGTATGGTTGGCAGCGTCTGACTGTTCAAGACTAATCTAGGCAACGATTTGAGAACGGGAACCAGTTCAGGGTCGACAACGGTGTAGGGGTCTTCGGGTGCGCCGATAGGTAGAGCTACCGGCCGGGCCGGTTGAGCTTTCAAGAATGATGGCGAAATGACGAGAACAAATCCCGACGCCAGTGTGTTGCGAAGAAAATCACGGCGGCCTTTTTCGGACGAAATTTTCCTCATTGCGCGGACCTCGAGAGATCAGATTTGTAGTCTTGATGCGGGTGCGGCTCACCCGCTTTAATGCATGGACTTCTCTGGCGCTTGACACGACCAACTCTGCGCGTCAGACGTAGCCCCCTTGCCGCTCCATTTTGCAGTTTGTGGATAGGGACAGAGAGGCCGGGTCATCTCGACACCCTTTGCCGGATTGTCATCTTGAAGTTTTTTCGCGATGATTTTTTCAGGAGCGACGCCCTGTTCGGTCCATCGTTCCAGCGCGGTGAAGATGTTGTGATCGGCATCAGGAGCGACGCCGAAGTCCAGCATGTTTCCGAAGAGGTTGGGCCCGGGGCCACTTCCGCAATGCATCATGCCCGGCGCCATGAACAATCTGTAGAAGCTCTGCGTCTTCTCGATCCCTCCCATCTTCGAGGTCACGCTCTCGTAGTATTCAACGGAATGGTGGGGAGATGGAGAACCGTCATTCCACCCGTGGTACTGGAGGAGCTTTCCGCCGTGCGCACGGAAGGCGGTGAGGTCGGGATTGGTGGCGTTCAGCACCGAGCCGACTTTCTCCTCGGTCTTCGCGATATCTTTATCGAAGTTCAGGTCAGTGAACTTCCAGCCGGGATTCTCGAAGACGAAGCCGCCGAAGAATGCGCTGGAGAATATGGCGTCGAGACTGGCGCCGGGCCCTGCGCCGAAAACGTAGCTCGCGAAGGAAATGCCTGGTATGCCGGCGGTGTCCTCTGTTCCCGGCTCGTAGCCGGGGGAGATCTGCTGTCCGGTGCGCGAATTGCGCGGGCCGGCGTAAATCTTCGTCAAGGCTTCGACTTGTTCGGCGGTCAGGCAACTGTCTGAATAAGCGCCCTTGCAGACCAGGACCGAGGGATCGAAGTGGCAGCGAAGAGGGTCTTTGATGAACTTGTCTTTGACGCCGTCCTGCGTGCCACAGGCAGCCAGGGCCGCTTCGCGGACGGCGTGCCTTTTCGCTTCGGGGAGGAAACTTGCGGGACTGCTTAGCGCTTGCGCATTCCAGGCAAAACCGAACATCAACTCCGTCCATTTGTGAGCGGGAGCGCCGGCCAGGATTCCGTTAAAGTCTTCCGGATAGCGCTGGGCTTCCATCAGCGCTTCGCGGCCACCTTCCGAGCAGCCATTGAAGTAGGAATAGCTTGGCGGCTCTTGATAAAAGGCCTCGATGATTTTCTTCGCCTTCGTGCTGGTTTCATGGACAGCGCGATATCCGAAATCCTTCACCTTCTCTGGATGACCAATCGCCCAGGATGCGTCAACGGGTATCCCTTGATGTCCGTCGTCGGTTCCGGCACTCGCATACCCTTGCTTCATGTCGGCGGCCAACAAGAAGAGATTGATGCTGCCCGCCAACCCGCCGTTTCCTACTTGCTCAAACTTGCCGTTCCATTGCGCCGCGGGCATCCACACTTCAAAATTGATATGCGAATCGGAGGTTGGTTTGATTTCCCCTCGCACCCGGCAGAAGGCCGGCACGTCCACCGAGGGCGCGGGCATCCCCGGAGGAAGCGCAAAAGGCCCGGCGGCAACGCTCTCCGCAGAAAGAATGGAGGTGTCGGGCAATTGCAAGTCCTTGAGCTTCTCGCAAGCTGGCTTCGTTCGGGCCGAACCGGGCGCTGCGGCCAGTGCAGCAATCAGCAGCAAGGAGACGCCGAGTGTCTGGCGAAACATCGAATCCTTCAAGCGCGATGAATAATGTAAAGTCTGCATCCGTCTCCCCATCACGAACGTCTCCCCTCCATTGCGGTTCTGAAGCAGCGGGAAATTTCGCGAGCTGCCGCTTTTACCGTATTGATCACAGTTTCTTCTTCTACCGACACTGTTACGCCGGTGACGCTGACCGCCGCCGACACCTCGCCGCTTCCATCGAAGATCGGCGCCGCTACGGCACGGATGCCGAGGAAAAGCTCGCCGTCACTCACTGCATAGCCTTGCTTCTGCACAGTCCGCAACTCATCGAGCAGGCGACTCCTGGAATCGATCGTCTTCGGCGACGTCTTTGGCAGACCGTAATGATCGAACAGATTCAGCAGTTGAGGCTCGGGCAGATGAGCCAGCAAAACCTTGCCCAGGGCGGTGGAGTGCGCTGGGTATCGAACGCCGATATCCATATCGATTCTCGCCAAGTCCGGCTTCTCGACTTTATCCACGATCATTACTCGGCCGCGTTCCAAGACGGCGATCAGAGCGGAAGTCTTGGTCTCGGAAGAAAGCCTGTGGAGGATGGGTTCGGCGATGCGGCGCAGTCCCATGTCACGCAGGGCACCGTGACTCAGGGCCACGATCTTGAGTCCCATTTCATAGCGGCCGCTGTCGGGATCGCGCCGCAGGTAGCCTTCGCGCTCCAGGCGCTTCAGGATATAAGAGGACGTGCTGGTGGCCATTTTGAAGCGCGCACTGATCTCAGCGTTGGTGAGGCCTCCGGACTTGTAGGCGATCAACTCAAGGGTGGCAAGAGCGCGTTCCAGCGAATTGGTCAAGCGATCCGATTTCAAGCGGCTATCCGTTCCTGCTGAGCACCAGCCTAGACTTGGCGGAGGTCCCACCGTTCGGCGCTCCAACGTCGTGGTTAAGAGCACAGTCTACCTTCTTGTTCGCGAATCGTATTTGTCTACGTAGTCCTGATGGCAAGCTACATTCTTGCTCCCACATGCTGTCAATTCTTCGCTCAATAGGTTGAGCACGTCAATGGAATCCAGCGAAGCGACCGCATCAACCATCAAAAAAACTCAACCTATTGAGCGCGGTATTGACGGCCGCGCGTGATAGCTGCGAACTTGACCGACGAAGCGATTTGGGCGCGTCAATCGTGACTTGGGGGGCAACATGCGTAAAACAAGTTTCAGTTCTCTATTTCGGAACCTGTTCTTAGGAGTTTGCGTGATCGTGTGTGCAGTGACCGCGTCGCTGGCGCAAATCAGTACCGCCACCATCTCAGGCACGGTTGCGGACAGCCAAGGTGCTGCGCTGGCAGATGCCAAGATTCTCATCACCAACACCGAGACCGGTGTCTCTACTGCGTCGGCCACAAACAAGGACGGAGCCTACACCGCCGCCAGCCTTCCCATCGGCAGCTACAAAGTCGAGGCACAGAAGGAAGGGTTCAAGACCAGCGTGCGAGGTCCGATTGTGTTGACGGTCGGTGAGACCGCCGTGGTCCACCTCGTACTGCCGGTCGGCCAAGTTTCCGAAACCGTGGAGGTGGCTGCCGACGTTTCAACGGTCGACACAAGCAGCAGTTCGGTGGGATTTCTGGTGGGCCAGGAACAGGTTCGGGAACTCCCCTTGAACGGCCGCAACTTCGTGCAGTTGACCTTGTTGACTCCGGGAGTCCAGCCGGTTCCCCAGGAAAATACCGAGGGTGCGTCGACGCTCGTTCCCTTCGGTTTTGGATCGCCGCAAAGATTTTCGGTTGCAGGCGGCAGGCCGCAAGGCGAACTGTTTCTGATTGACGGAACGGATACCGCGGGAGTGTGGGGAAATGGCACCGGAGCAAATCTTGTCGGAACCACGCTGGGCGTGGACGGAATTTCTGAATTTGAGGTGCTCACCAACACATACACCGCGCAGTATGGGGGCAACGGAGCGGTGGTGAACGCCGCAATCCGCTCAGGGACGAATAGTTATCACGGATCGGCATATGAATTCGCCCGTAACAGCGCCATGGACGCGCGCAACTATTTCGATCCGACGACGGGAACGCTCCCGTTCAATCGAAATCAGTTCGGCGCGACGTTCGGTGGCCCGATCAAGAAGAACAAGACTTTCTTCTTTGGCAACTACGAGGGCTTGTGGCAATCGCTCACGGTGCCGGTAACGACAATCGTTCCTGACCAGAACTTTCGCAACGGCATGCTACCTTGTGCTGAAGTTTTCCCCACCGACCCAACCTGTACTCCGACGAATTCTTTTCCTGTGAACGTGGGGGTCAACGCCAACATCCAAAGCTACCTGAATGCGTATCCGATGCCGAACGGCGCTGAGCTCCTCGACTCTAACGGCAACCCTTCCGGAAGAGCTGAAAATATCTCTGGGCTGTCCCAACCGCTTCATGAAAACTACGGCATCGTCCGGTTGGATCATAACGTTTCGTCTTCCGATTCATTATTCGGCAGCTATGAATTCGACGCCGCAAAGCTGACGGCTCTGCCGAACCCGGCCATTACAGACGATGACACGCAACGGAACCAATATCTGACATTCGAGGAAAGGAAAGTGATCTCGCCTACGATCCTGAATGTTGGACACTTTTCGTATGTGAGATCGAATATCGATGTTCAAACCCGCAATAATCCGAATCTGCTGGTGGTCCCTGGGTCGGGAATCCAGGGAACCATCGGAGTTCTTGGATTGAACTCCATAGGCGGGAACGATACCGCCAAAGAGTTGGTCAATCGCTTCACGTTCCGCGACCAGTTGTCCTGGACCAAAGGTCGCCATTCCGTGCAACTCGGGATGGAAGTAGTGAGGCATTACATTCACGCGGGTATTCCCATCGTGAACGGCGGAAATGTCGTATACCTTCCTTTGGGCTCCGAGTCCGCGTTTCAGGCATTTCTTCAGAATCAGCCGTTTGTGTTTGTGGGAGTTCCTACCGACGGGAACAATTCGACCCGCGACATGCGACATACCAATCTGGCGCCCTATATCCAGGACAAATTCCAGGTCAATCGCCGTTTTGTTCTCAATCTTGGACTGCGCTACGATTTTGAAACCAATCCCGTCGAGAAGCACAACTTGCTCTACAACCTAATCAATCCGGCAACCGATACCGGATTTACCCACGTACCGCACGCTTTCGCTCACAACATCACAAAATGGAATTTCGAACCTCGAGTCGGATTCGCTTGGGACGTCTTTGGCAACGGGAAGACAGCCGTTCGTGGCGGCTTTGGGGCATTTGCGGATATGCCCCTGGAGATGCAGGTGATTATCGCCTACCTGTTCAACCCGCCTGTTTACAATGTTACCGAAATTCTGTTCCCCACCATCCCGGATCCGTTTGGCAGCGGAACCACCGTCGGCCTGCCGGGGGGCGGCCAGCAAACGGCGTACAACCCCAAGATAAACGACTACATCATGGAATACAACCTGAACGTGCAGCAGGAAGTATTTCCGCACACGGTAATGACGCTGGGTTACGTTGGCTCTCGAGCAAACCACTTGTTCATTGGGCAGGAGACGAATCCTTGCTTGCCGACGCAAGTTTTCCCGGACGGCACTATCTTCCGCGATCCAACCAAGCCCTGCGTTCCGACCAATCCGAACCTTAGCAACATCGTGGACCGCTTCGCAGTCGGAACCTCAAACTACAATTCCATGCAGGTGGCTCTGGATCGGGGTTTCGGAAAGAACATACAGTTTCGTACGGCATACACGTACTCCAAGTGTCTGGACTACGGTTCCTACTACACGGGAAACGACTCTATTGGCCCGAATGGGCAAACAGCAGGTCTGCAGGCGGGAAACCTCGCCAACACGAAACGTAACATTGATTACGGTCCTTGCGATTTTGACCTGCGGCACAACTGGACCAGCAATGTGATTTGGCAGTTGCCCTTTCACGGTGGACGGTTGAAGGACGGCTGGCAGCTAAGCTTCATCACGAGCGTGCATTCGGGAACCCCGTACAGCGTCTACGATGGTACCGACCAGGCAAATGTGGGAGCGGGAGGGGCGGCAGCCAATGCCGAACGACCCGACCTGGTTCCGGGCGCAAGCAACGATCCTACTGGCATTCGGAAAACCTCGCTGGGCGTGTTTGGATTTGATCCCGCCGCGTTCCAGTTGCAAACGCCCGGCTTCTTCGGAAATCTGGGCCGGAACACACTGGTTGCGCCTGGTGTCAGAGATATCGATTTTTCTCTCGCCAAGAATACCAAGATTACGGAGAGCACCAGCGCGCAATTGCGGCTGGACATCTTCAACCTGGCGAATCACACAAATTTCGGTTTTCCAAACGCATCCCTGGCGGCCGGAGCGGCGGCGGGGCAGATCACAAGTACGGCTACTACCTCTCGACAAATACAGCTCAGCGCCAAGTTCATTTTTTAGGGGAAGTTGTCGGGCTATTTTTGGGTTTTGGGATCGACCATGGAAACGAATCAAGTGGCCGCGGCCGGCGGTGAGCGACTGGAAGCAGCCGTCGCCGAGCTCAAGTCTCTGTTAGGCTCGCGGGCCAGTACGTCCGAGGCGCAGCGCGAGCACCACAGTCACGGCGAGTCTTACCACTCGCCGGCGGCGCCCGATATCGTTTGCTTCCCGCGGAGCACGCAGGAAGTGAGCGAGATCATGAAGATCAGCGCGCGTCACCAGTTGCCGGTGGTGCCGTTCGGCGCTGGTACTTCGGTCGAAGGCCAGGTCCACGCAATTCACGGCGGGATCACCATCGATCTGCGGGAAATGAACAAGGCTCTGCGCGTGAGCCCGGAAGACTGCGATGCCACAGTGGAAGCGGGCATGACTCGCATGCAGCTCGTGAAAGCGCTGAACAATACGGGGCTGACGTTTTTCATCGACCCGGGCGCAGACGCCACCATCGGCGGCATGACCAGCACCCGCGCCTCCGGCACTACCGCTGTTCGCTACGGCACTATGCGGGAAAATGTGCTCGGCCTCACCGTGGTGCTGGCCGATGGCCGCGTGATCAAGACAGGCAGCCGGGCACGCAAGTCCGCGGCGGGGTACGACCTGACACATTTGTTCGTAGGCTCCGAAGGAACGTTGGGAGTGATCACGGAAGTCACGGTGCGCTTGCATCCGCTGCCGGAGAAAGTGTCTGTCGCGTTCTGCTCGTTTGGAACGGTGCAGGGCGCGGTGGAAACGGTGATCGAAGCGATTCAATTCGGACTCGGCCTGGCGCGCGTGGAATTTCTTGACGACAAACAAGTCGAGGCCATCAACCTTTACTCGAAAATCGATCTGCCTGTTCTGCCGACATTGTTTTTTGAATTTCACGGAATGAACGACCGCGACATCGGAGACCAGACGGCAATGCTGCAGTCTCTGGCGGCTGAACACGAAGGACAGGGCTTCAAGTGGAAAACGAATCCGGAAGACATGGATCAACTCTGGAACGCACGGCATAACGCCTACTTTGCGGCGCACGCACTCGTTCCGGGCGCCAAAGTATTGGTCACCGATATCTGCGTTCCGATTTCGCATCTTGCGGAGTGCATCACTGAAACCAAGAACGATCTGTCTCAGGTGTCATTCCCCGCGACCATCGTCGGCCACGTGGGCGATGGCAATTTCCACGTGCTATGCGTCCTCGATCCAGCAAATCCTTCCCAGTTCGAGGAAGCGAATCGATTTGCGGAACAGACCGTGCAGCGCGCCCTGCGCATGGGCGGCACTTGCACGGGCGAGCACGGCATCGGTTACGGAAAAATGAAATACCTGCACGATGAGCACGGAGAAGCGCTAGAAGTCATGCGCACGATCAAGAAAGCTTTGGACCCGGAAAACCGGATGAACCCCGGCAAGATCGTCGACCTAGCCGTACAGTAAGTCGGAAGAATATCCTACTCAGAAATATTCTGGAGCCTTGTCCTATGAATAAGAGAACCTTCATCAAGCTCATCGGCGCAACGCTTGCATCTCCGCTGGTAATGCGCATGCTGGCTTGGGCGGGACAGGAAAAACTCCGAAACTGGGCGGGCAACATCGAGTACAGCACCGACCGGCTTCAGACATCCACTTCGCTCGAGCAGGTGCAGGACTACGTCAAGTCGCAGACCAAGCTCAAGGTGCTCGGCACGCGCCATTGCTTCAACAATATTGCCGACAGCAAAGACCAGTTCCTATCGTTGAAGCCGATGGACGACGTAATCGCCTTCGACCCTGCGAAGCGCACCGTCACCGTAGCTGCGGGCATCACCTATGGAAAGCTGTGCCCCTATCTCGACAACAAGGGATTCGCTCTCCACAACCTCGCATCGTTACCTCACATCTCTGTGGCGGGCGCCTGCACCACAGCAACTCATGGTTCGGGCCAGAAGAATGGCAACCTGGCGACCGCAGCGTCGGCACTGGAAATAGTCACCGCAGATGGCAAGGTCGTGAATCTATCACGCGACCGGGACGGCGAAACCTTTAACGGCGCGATAGTTGGGCTGGGAGCTCTGGGCGTGATCACCAAAGTCACGCTTGATATTCAGCCCAGTTTCCAGATGCGCCAGTACGTGTATGAAGATCTACCGCTGAGCGAATTGAAGAATCACTTCGATGAAATCGAATCGAGCGGGTATAGCGTAAGCCTGTTTACCGATTGGCAAAAGCAGCGCATCAATGAATTGTGGATCAAGAGCCGCGTCGAAGAAGGACAGGCGTTTCATGCGACTCCGGAATTTTTCGGGGCGAAGGCCGCCACCCGCAATCTTCATCCAATCAAAGAATTGTCGGCGGAGAATTGTACCGAGCAGATGGGAGTCCCGGGCCCCTGGTACGAACGCCTGCCGCACTTTCGCATGGGTTTCACGCCGAGCGCGGGCAAAGAACTGCAAGCGGAATACTTCGTTCCGCGGCAACACGCGGTGGAGGCGATTCTGGCGGTCGAGCGGCTGCGCGATCAAGTAGGCCCGCACCTTCTGATTACCGAAGTCCGCACCATCGCGGCCGACAATTTGTGGATGAGCCCCTGCTACAGACAGGACTGCGTGACCATCCATTTCACCTGGAAACCGGACTGGCCTGCCGTGAGCAAGTTGTTGCCGGTGATCGAGAAGGAACTGGCTCCGTTCGATGCCCGCCCGCACTGGGGAAAACTATTTTTCACCTCTCCGGCGGAACTGAAGCGCATCTACAAAAAAATGCCGGAATTTATTGAACTGAGCATGCGGCACGATCCTCAAGGCAAGTTTCGCAATGAATATCTGAACAGGAATATTTTCGCTATCTAACTCTTAAGGGATCCTCAGCGCCCGGTCTGCCGCACTTCATTCTTTCGTTTGCAAAACTGCAAGCAAGAATCCCAACCCGCTTCATCTCGACTGTGATATTGCTGGTGTTCCTGAATCCGAACGCGAAACTATTTGACCGCGAAAGTCTGGGTGGGTCTCAAGACCGGTAACAGTCTGCTCGTAATGCTGAAGCATCGCAGAGCAAGAGCGGAGACGATTAATTCGTTGCGAGAATCGCCATTGGACTCCTTAGCACCCATCCTCTATTTTGGGGCTGACTGTCGGACCGCAAGAAGGTACAAAATTCCTTGTTTTTGTCGGCCTGTGAGTGCGAAGTGTGTGCCACAACCTAACGCCAGAGCGAGTTTGGTTAGGATAACCAGGAATTATTGAATCGGGCCTAGCTTTGTTACGGATAACCTTAAGGTTTATGTGTGGATGCTCGCGCCTACGGAGTGCAGAATATGTTCCGAAAACGGTAACCCAACCAAGCACGGATGCAGAAATAAACCAAATAACCTACGCAGAGGTGGCGCCGAGTTGCGCAGCTTTCAAAAACTGCAGTGAGCGAGTTTCCTCATGTCGTTTATTCTTAAACCAATCTGTTGACCAGATCCTATATATTTTCCAGCCGTGGCTCTCAAGGATCTCCTGGCGCAGTCGATCGCGATCGCGGGCTGACTTTGCTGAGTGATAAGCTGCACCATCGCACTCAATCCCTGCCAAGAATCGACCTGGAGTTGCCGAGTCTTTGACGCCGATATCGATGGAAAATCCCGCAACTCCTACCTGGGGCAGAATGTCATACCCAGCCGACTTCAGAATATAGCCCACTGAAATCTCAAAGTCGCTGTCAGGTTCGCCTCCACCTCCCGGCACCTCCGGGATTGTGCCATTCTTGGCAAATTCCAAGTATTGTCGGAGAACCTTCACTCCCCAAGAAGCACCATCCGTCATGATGTTGTTGGCTTGTAAGGATGAGAACACCTCGACGCGAGATGAATCTCTGTTCCGGCCAGAGCCCTCGAAACGGGACAGTTCTGCCTTGGCTCGAGGGCATTCGCCTGGACCGCCCTTTCATCGAGCGCCGCTGCCGAGCCTTTAGGCGGCCGGCGCCCTCGATGAAATTACCCTTCCATTCCGCTTCTGCTTTTCGTGTCTGCACTCCTTTCACTTCTTGGGGAATAGAAACGTCATGTCGAATCTTGCGGACCAGCTTGTTGTGCCGTCCGGACGCTGCACGTTTCGAAAAAACTGCGCATAGGTGTTCACAGGACGCGTTCCGAAGTGAACAATCCTTCCGACTCCGCCACCCACTGGTACAGTCCATCGATTATTGCTATTTGCTTCCCAATTCGAGGTAATGATCGGCGACGACGTTAGATACCACCCGTGCCGCATGTTGTAATTCACGAAGGGCTGCAACAGCATTTGATTCACATCTGGTCGCTTTGAGGGTCCTGCCACCGATAGATCGACGAGTCCGGCGAACTGACCGTGGAGGCAGTGTGCTTCAAACATCGCTAGAGTCCCCAGGTTCTATCTCTGCTTTATTCGTCGTTGTCGACCGGACGCGAGTGGTTGCCGTATGAGTGTCTTTGCTGTTTCCGGCTCAAAAAGATGATCCGCCATCAGCAGCAAGAAATTGTCTTGCATTGCGTTTCTGGCTTTTAGAGCGGACACGCCATTAGCTTTGTGGTAGTCCGGATTCTCCGCAAAGATCACAGATACATAGTCGTTTATGCTGATTCCATCGAGTCGGCAGTTGTTCACAGGAGTTCTTGTCGAGTCCGCGCAGTGACGGCCCCAGTTGCCTGATTCTTGACGTGAGACTACCCGGCATTAGCGGCTTGGACCTTCAGCTGGAACTGAAAAGAGGGAAAGTAAGAGCACAAAGGAGTCGTACCGCGGGATCTTTGGGACAAGGTCCAGGCTCAGCTAAATAGCAATCTTCAGACCCGTCGCAAGCGCATCCGAGATCAGGCATCGAGTCTGCTGACGGGTCTAGTCGAACGCCGCCGGCAATCGCTTCACACCGTCCTTCACGGTCAAGCGAGGTAGGCGATATCGCTACTACGTCTCTCAACTTGCCATCAAGAACACTGCGGGCCAACGCGATGGTCCGACGCGAGTGCCTGCACACGAACTCGAAAGCCGGGTCACTGAAAGGCTTCTCGCTTTCCTGAAATCCGATGCAGACGTATTCGACTGGCTCGGCGCAGAAGATGAGAGTCCAGCCATCAGTAGAAATCTGGTCGCCGCTGCCAAGAAGCTCGCCTTCCGATTGCCCGGGCTTCCCTCGGACGATCTTCGGGACCTGCTCGCTGCCGTCCTTCCACGGGTGGTCATTCAAGAGAACAACATTCAGGTCATGATCAGCAGAAAGGAACTGCGTCATTCATTAGAGAACGGCGGCAAGCTCTTGGCCGCGAATCTCTCAGACGGGCGAGAACTTGCTAGCGATGCAAACGATCTGATCGTTTTGACCATCGAGGCAAAGAGAAAACGGTGTGGCGGCGAAGTTCATCTGGTTGTGCCGCCCAACTCCATGGTCTCAGTCCGGCATCCTAAACCCTCGTTGATTAAAGCACTGGCGCGAGCCCACGGTTGGTACCAGAAGGTGATTCAAGGAGACGCCCTCGACATGAGATCGCTAGCCCGCCAGGCGGGACTGACAGAACGTTATGTCGGCAAAGTGTTCGCGTGCTCGCTGCTGGCGCCTGACATCATCGAATCGATCTTGGAGGGACGGCAGCCTCACGACCTGAATTTCAAGAAACTGTGCGAACAGGTTCCGTCGAGTTGGGCCGAGCAGCGCGAGTGTTTTGGATTTCCTACAGTCTCGTCGCAGAGCAATCAATCCCTGCAATAGGTCCCTGATCAGGGAATCAAATTCCCTGATATGCCCCTGTTAATTCCCTGTTCCGATTCATCCTTAATATAGAGTGGTGGCTTCTTCTCCAGCAGAATGTGCAGTTTAGAGAACAAGAGTGCGATTTTGGGCGCCAAAATCTCGCGAATTCCCTGTTATTTTCCCTGTTAGCAGGGAATTTGGCCGGAGAAAGGTTAGCGCCAGACTGCGCGCTCCGCCACGCAGTCTGGGATGCAGAGAAGGCTCGCTGCCGGCAGAAGAGCTAAAAATTGCCGCAATTCTTCAGATCTTGCTCTCAAACCGGATTGGAGAAAGTATCCCGCGCCGCTCGCAGGTAAACTTTCACGCCTTTTTCTCGGGGAGGCACATCGGCGGTCCGGTTTCAACGAAACCATCAGGCGAATGCAATGCGATCACAAGCCGATGGCTTGGCGGAGGCGACTTGATTTCGATGCCTATCTAGTCGGGGCCACGACGCGACGGAACCGGCTCTGTTGCGAGTTTCCGCGGTGGAACGTTCTGATTCAGCCGAAAGAAGTTACTGGGATCATAGTGCGTCTTAACCGCGACCATCCGGTCCCATCGTTCCTGATAAGCCTCGGGCACGCGATCCTGCTCATCGCCGCTCATAAAATTTACGTAAACGCCGGGTTTCATCGCTGGCCGCAGTTGGTTGAACAGTCCGCGAATCCAGGAAATATTGCCGGCATCAGCCGAAGCTTCAGACCAATTCGCCAGCAAATTCATGATGAATGGAGCGCTGCGATCGCCGAACGCGGTCTCGTTCGCGGCCATCCGCGCCGCCGCGCCACCAAGATAGGCAAGTTCAATCTGGGTTTCCGGTGAGGGAATAATGGCAACCCCCTCCAGCATGCGATCAATCGTGCTGTCATCGAGATAAATGAAATAGCCCGACTTCGTGTAATAGCGCCGGCCATGCGGGAAAACGGAATCAGCCATGGTTTGCAAATTCACGAACGACACAATCCTGCTGCTCACTGAATCCGGACTACACATGGAAAGCGCACGCTCCAAGTATGGACGACCGGCTTCAGCGTCACCCGTCCAAACCAAAGAGTTGCTGGCCACTGGCCGTCCGCGAAGCTCGATGGGTACCGTCTCTGCATGCGCGGCAAGACGCAGATCAATGTTCCACTTCAGGTCGAGTGGCGCTTCGGCCATGAAGTCCCGCCAGCATTCAAGGAGCGGGCGAATGCCGGCCTCGGGAGCTAACCCTTCAGCCAGCACCACGGAGGTAAGCGAATGTAGTTTCACTTCGAATTCTGTCACCACTCCGAAGTTACCGCCGCCCCCACGCAAGGCCCAAAACAAATCGGGATTCTCTCTTGCGTTGGCGCGTACGACGGAGCCATCCGCAGTTACGAGAGTAAAGCCCTCGACGTTATCGCAAGACAATCCGAATCGCCGGGTCAGCCATCCGGTCCCTCCGCCCAGGATCAGTCCGGAAGCTCCAGTATGGGAGACCACGCCGGAGGGAAAGACCAGCCCAGCTTTTTGGGTGGCGGTATCAATCGAGCCCAACAGACAACCTCCGGCGATCCTGGCCCGGCGCGCCGCCGGGTCGACAGTAACCTGGCGCATTTTCGACAGGTCAATCACCAAGCCGCCGTCGCATGTGCTGAAACCTGCAAGGCTGTGCCCTCCACAACGGACGGCAGTAAGAATTCCAGTCTCAGCACCAGCTCGGACTGCGTTTTGAACATCGCTTACATCTGCGCAGCGCGCAATAAGGCCCGGTGTGCGAGCTACCATGCCATCCAGATGACACGAGCGTTTTCGTATCCGCTTTCGCCGGGGCGCAGCAAATCGCCGTTGAATCGCCAGTGGAGCGAAGAGTAAACCTCTTCGCTGGCTTCGACCATCTCGGGTTCTCCTGGAGTGTGTTTCTATACAAACATGACTCGCTGCGCTAGAAACGATTGCGCCGCCTTCGCAGGTACAACAGCGAAATCATACCTAAGAAAACAGAAAATGCTGGAACCGACCATTGCAATCCGTCTACGAAGAAAGTTGTAACCGAGATCGTCAGGAGCAACAGAATACCGATCACGGTAAAGAACGGGTGCGCCCGCAAACGCATTGGCAAACTCAATAGCCGCTCGCTCGTGATGGCCTTGCGAAAACGGAGGTGCGTGCTGAGAATCACCAGCCACACGAAAAGCATTCCGGCGACTGCCGTTCCATAGAGCACGAGGAATGCATTCTTAGGAGCAAAGATGGCCAGCAGAATGGCTGCGACAATCCCCGCAGTTGAAGCCAGCAGCGCGCGGTGCGGCACGCCGTTGCTGCTTACCTTGCCCATCCATTCGGGGGCATAGCCTCCCCGGCCGAGAGAAAAGAGCATTCGAGTTGAAAGGTAAAGGTTCGTATTTACACTCGATAATGCCGCTGTGAGAACTACGAAGTTCATGATCGCAGCGGCGAAGGGTATGTGCGCCGCAGCAAACGCGGTCACAAACGGGCTGCCAGAAAGCACCGACGAGCCAGTCTGGTTCCAGGGAACCAGCGTCACCATGATCGCAATCGCCAGCACGTAGAACAATATGAGCCGCCAAACAATACTCCGCACCGCGTGCGGGATACTCACTTCCGGATGCTGCGCCTCTCCTGCGGTGACGGCGATAATTTCCACTCCCATGTAACTGGTAACGGTGATGGTGAGCGAAAGCCATACTCCTTTCCAGCCCATCGGCAAGAATCCTCCGTGCCGCGTTAAGTTGGACAAGCCAATCGCCCCCCTGGAGCCAACGCCAAGAATCAGAGACAGCCCGACAATGATGAAGGCGACGATGGCAGTGACTTTGATCATTGCGAACCAATATTCAAACTCACCGAGGCGATTGACTTGCATGGAATTGAGCGCTACCAGAGCGGCTGAAACTAACACTACCCAAATCCATTGCGGAACGTTCGGAAACCAAAAAGAAATGTAGATACCCGCAGCTGTGACTTCAGCACCGATCGCAATAATCTGTGCAACTCCGTAGGTGGCTCGAACCGAGAAACCCGTCCAGGGATTGAGATACGTCTCCGCGTAAACTCCGAATGCGCCGGCGACGGGATGGACGACGGCCATCTCCGCCAACGCATAGGACATGATCAGGGCGATGCCTGCTCCCAGAAGATAGGAAAGAATGACGGCCGGTCCAGCGAGGCGAATGGTTACACCGCTTCCCAGAAACAAGCCGACGCCGATGGCGCCGCCAATGGCCATCATGGTGAGCTGCCTTTGGCTCAAGCGGCGGTGGAGACCCTCCACTTCTGGGATCGGTGGCTTCTCCCCGGCGAGCATAGCCCCAACCGCTGAACGTTGTTGATTAGTCATAACTGCCGACACCGGCAGGATCGAGGACCATAAGATCGACATTCTTTTTGAGGACTTCCCCGACTGCTGTCACATCGTCCATGGTGTTGTACACATGGAACGAAATCCGCAAACCGTCGTGACGGTTCGATGCCACGATGCCGCTTTCGGAGAGCTTCTGCACCAGCAAGGTTGAATCTTTACACTGCAGTACTACCAGCGGCCCCTCGCTATCCCCTGGCGTCTTGGCGTGAATGCCGAGATCGCGGGCACAGCTCAACAGAGATTGCGCGAGTCTTTTGACGTGGGCTGCAACATTCTCCATGCCGATCTCTTGCAGCAGTTGGAATCCAGGCACCGCGGCGTACACATTGGGTACGGACGGGGAACCTGACTCGAATCTTCGTGCGTTGGAAGATAGATCGAAAGTCTGGGGATCGTAGGCGAACGGATTTGCCTGGGCAAACCATCCGGTGACTGTAGGAACCAGCGATGGAATGAGTTCTTTCCGCACGTACATGAAAGCAAGACCGGGTGGACCGAGCAGATACTTGAGGGTGCCGGTTAGAAAAAAGTCCAGGTCCAGGGCCTTCACGTCAACCGGGCGGGTTCCGCAGTCCTGGTAGTCATCGAGCATTACGAGAGCACCAGAGTGGTGGGCAATTTGCGTAATAGCGCTTACCTCGGAACGAAATCCGTTCTTGAAACAGACACGCGTGAGCGGCACGATAAGCGTATTGCGATCGACCATTTTCTCGTAATTCTCCGCCGGAATACGGTTACCTTCTGCACTCACAAATTCGACCTCGGCGCCTCGCGGGCGCTGAGCCAGCCAGATGTGACCCATAGTGGGAAATTCGAACTCTCCCATAACTACTTTCTTCCGTTCGCGGAAGTTGAGCGCGCTGGCGACGCCATTGATGCCCGCCGAAACGCTGGTGACGATTGCAACCTCATCGGGGCTGGCGTTGATGAATTGCGCAAAGGCAGTCCGCGCCTCCTCATAGCGATTCACCCACGTCATCCACGGTGAGCCTTGCTCGTGCCAGCTCGCGATGTAGTCCTCCAGGCCGGCCTGTACAGCATCCGACAGCGCACCCTGGGAGCAAGTGTTGAGATAGATTTTGCGCTGGAAGATGCTGAAGCGAGAACGAATTCCCTGGATTTGTTGGTCAGTCAGCACGGTTGTTCGTTGAGTGTTGTGGAATCAGTCATGCATCTGAGCCAGTGCGCTTCCGAACCTGCGCACTTCTTCGACGGTATTGTAGTGTACTAACGATGCTCTGACTGCACCGTTCTCCTGGGCAAGTCCCAATCGCTTCATCAGCCTCGGCGAATACATGTGACCATCGCGCACGCCGATATTTTGTTTCGCGAGTTCTTCAGTAACTTTGGCCGGGGACATGTTCGGCAAATTGAAACAGAGCGTCGGCACTCGTTCACTGATTCGCTTCTTGTCTGCTACGCCGTAGATGACTGCGCCGCAATCCTTCAGCAGTTTTAGCATTTCGAGCGAAAGCGATTCTTCGTAGGATCGGATTGCCTTAAATGCATGTTGCAACGCGACCCGCCTCGATTCCGGTTTCTCCGGTGCATCGTTCCCGCTCAAGCTCCTTCCCAGATTTTCGAGGCAGCGTATTGCAGCATCCATCCCCGCCACGTTTTCGTAAATGAAAGTGCCCGCTTCAATTTTTCCGGGTGGCTCGTCGGGGATGAAGTCCTCCCGGAAGGTCGGGAGCACTTGAAGTAGTTCGCGGCGCCCCCAGAGAAACCCCATATGGGGAGCGAAGAGTTTGTATCCCGAACACACCAGGTAATCGCAATCAAAGGCTTGTACATCGATCAGGCCGTGAGGGGCGTACTGCACGGCATCGAGAAACAGTTCTGCCCCGGCCGAGTGCGCCACTCGCGCCGCCGCCGCAACATCCACAATCGAGCCGATAGCATTCGAAGCCAGCGTACACGCCACCAGGCGCGTTGTCGAAGACACCAGAGGGATGAGATCCTCAGCGTGCAGATTGCCGTCGTCCCTCATCTTCCACCAGGCAAATTTCGCACCGTTCCGCTCCAACGCCAGCCAGGTAGCTACGTTAGCTTCGTGGTCCATGTCGGTAACGACAATCTCGTTCCGCTTATCGAGCGTTTGTCCGATCGCCAAACTTACCAAACGGATGAAGGAAGTGGCGTTCATGCCGAACGCGATCTCACTCGCATCGCGTGCGTTCACCAAATCAGCGACACTCTGTCGCGCGCGTAAAATTGTCGCATCCACTTCACGGCTTTTCGGGTAGCGTCCGCCGCGCTGCACATTGCACTCGATGAGATGATGATTCACCGCGTCGAGCACGATCTGTGGGACCTGCGCACCCGCCGCGTTGTCGAAAAAGATGAATCCCGGAGGACGCTTCAGTGCGGGGAAAGCGGCGCTAATGGCTTCAATGGGAAAGTGCGCGTTCGGTGCGGACAGAACTTCGGGGTGGAGAACGCCTTGGGACTTGGACTGCAAGCCTTTGCTCCCGGGTACATTTGAAAAGCCAGCACTCAGGTCTTGCAAAATGAGCAGCGCCAAACCTATACTCCGCTGCGGCCCTCGTCAAGAGCGCATTTTCTGCCGTCGCAGGCTAGAATGTGTCACCTGGTCGGGCGCTATGCGCTCCTGACACCAGCGTGCCGTGCGGCAGACACCAGGCCCAGAACAGACTATGCCCGTATCCGTGACCAACTCCAAGCTGATCTACGAAGCTTTAAAGGAGTGCGACATCCGTCTGCTCTCAGCTCTGCCCGAAACCTGGTTAGTGCATCTGATCCGGATGGCGGACGATGACCCTGAAATGATTTTGGTGCGACTGGCAAAGGAGGAGGAAGGGGTCGGTGTCTCGGCCGGAGCACACTTTGCCGGGGTTAAGTCGGCCATGCTGATGCAGAACCACGGCTTCCTGGCATCCATCAACGGGATTGTCTCTTTCGCACATCTATACAAGATTCCTCTCTTGATGGTGATCAGCTACCGAGGTTCCTTCGGGGAGCGCGACCCGTGGCAAACACAGGGCGGCAACGCCACTGAACCAGTCCTGCGTGCGCTAGGCATCCCCTACTCGTTCCTTGATTCGGTGGACGCGGCCAAGAAGCGTATCCAGCAGGCGCAGACGCTCGCCGAAAGCAGCTTGCAGCCGGTTGCGCTTCTTTTGACACGCGACCTCATGTGGGAGGAGTGATGCTGCGCCTCGATTGCCTCCGGTCTATTTATTCGGAGTTGGAGAACGGTCTGGTCGTCACGATCATGGGAGCAGTCGCGGCCGAACTGCACTCGCTGGGTCACCGCCCGAATTTCTTTTACCTGCAACATGCCATGGGATTGGCCTCTTCGACGGGGCTAGGTCTCGCCCTGTGCCTGCCGGAACAGAAAGTGATCGTCATCGATGGCGACGGTTCGCTTTTGATGAACCTTGGATGTCTTAGCACAATGGCGCGGTATCGTCCCAGGAGACTGGTTCACGTCGTTTTCGACAACGAGAGTTTGCTATCGGTCGGCGGCTTCCCAACCGCCACCAGCACAGGTACGGACCTGGAAGGGATCGCCCGCGCCGCCGGCATTCCGCGCGTGGCGACAGTACGCAATGTGGAAAATTTCACAGCGGCCGTGACCGGCGCCGTGCATGGCAATGAGCTGACAACCATCATTGCCAAGGTCGAAGCCACGGGCCCCGCCGGCTATGTCACCGACCTGTCGTTGCTGGAGAATCGGTTTCAATTCCGCCGGCATATTCAGTCGCTGAAGAAGGGCTAAGGATTTTGAGGTGCGCGAATGTCTCAGGTATTGACTAATCTGCTCGAAGAACTAGCGTCCGGGCGGCTGCGGATCGTGGACCTCACCCAGCCCTTGAGTCCGCAGACCCCTTTGCTGCCGCTGCCGCCGCAGTTTAACAACACACCCGCGTTCAAAATCTGGGAGTTGTCGCGGTACGATGAGCGCGGTCCTGCCTGGTACTGGAATGCGTTCGAGACCGGTGAGCACACTGGCACCCATTTTGACGCTCCAGTCCACTGGGTCTCTGGGAGAGACCTTCCGGACAACACCGTGGACCGCATCCCGCCGAAGAAATTTGCCGGTCCCGCCTGCGTTATCGACATCAGTGCGGAGGCGGCAAGAAACCCAAACTATCTTTTGACGCCAGCGCGTATCCAGCAGTGGGAAGAACAGAATGGCCGCATCCCGGCAGCCGCATGGGTTCTCTTGCGCACAGACTGGTCGAAGCTGAAGGATCCCAAGGACTACATCAACCTAAAGGAAAATGGACCTCACACTCCCGGATTGGCCAAGGAAAGCTCCGCCTTCCTCGCCCAGGAACGAGATGTGTTAGGCGTCGGAGTGGAGACGGTCGGGACCGATGCTGGACAAGCCGCCACCTTTGACCCACCTTTTCCGAACCACTACCTCATGCACGGCAGTGGCAAGTTTGGGCTGGCCGGTCTCTGCAACCTGGATCAGCTTCCGCCGACTGGAGCCATCGTCGTCGCTGCGCCACTGAAAATCGTCGGCGGCTCCGGCAGTCCTCTGCGTGTCATTGCCATCGCACCCTGAAGCACAGTGAGTCGGCACGGCCTTGCCGCGCCGGAGCCGGATACCAGCGTACGACTGGTTGACCCCTGCGCATCCACTAGCACGAACAGGAAGAACCGCTTAAGATGTCCAGTCAGTCTCTACCTGGGGCACACCGGCGTGGCATCCATTGGGTAGGAGGTTCACGATGATGACGAACGCAAGCCCGACACCAAGTGAGGCCAAGCAAGTGCCCGCAGCAAACGGGCTGGCGCTGGTGCGCGTGACGATTGGGGCAATGTTCGTGTGGGTGTTTTTTGAGAATCTGGGGAAGGGCCTCTACACACCGGCGGGTTACGCGGGTCTGATCAATTACTACATCAAGGCGAGCCACTCGCCGGCTGTGTGGAAGGCGGTGATGGGCCTGGCGGCAAATCACGCCGCGATGGCGGCTCCTATGCAGGCCATGACCGAGATCTCTTTGGGTATCCTGCTCATCATCGGTCTGCTTACCCGACCGGCCGCATTTGTGGCGTTTCTGTATCTCGGCAGCCTTTGGATTTCGGAGTGGGGCACCGCGTGGATCTGGGAACTGCTGGTTCCGGTGCTCGCATCGCTCGGGCTCGCTATCGGACGCGCCGGCCGGAAATGGGGCGTTGACGCGTGGCTGTCGCAACGGTGGCCATCTTCTCTTTTCTGGTAATCGGGGGTGGTGATCGGGCCAGAATCACTTGAACCAGATTCACTTGAATCACGTTCACATGCGAGTGTCCGTCATCATCCCTACCCATAATGAGGCGCAGGCAATTGAGCGCGTTTTGGCGGATATCCCGTCTGAACTCACGACGGAGGTCATCGTTGTCGACAGCAACTCGAATGACGGGACGCCCGAGATCGCCGCAAGAATGGGAGCCCGCGTTGTGCAGGAACCGCGCCGCGGCTATGGGCGAGCGTGCCTCACCGGTCTGGCCGCGGCAAATTCCCCTGACGTGGTTGTGTTCCTGGATGGCGACTACAGCGATCGGCCCTCTGAACTGCCGATTCTTTTGGCGCCAATCGTTGATCGGCGTGCCGACATCACGCTCGGCTCCCGTCTGCAGGGACAGCGTTCTGCCGGGGCGTTGCCTTGGCATCAGGTGTTTGGCAATCGCCTCGCTGCCAGCCTGATTAAGGTGCTTTATGGTTTAAAAATCACTGATCTCGGCCCGTTTCGCGCTGGCCGCGCAGACGTGCTACGCGCGCTCGCGCTCGAGCAGACCACCTATGGCTGGGCGGTTGAGATGATCCTAAAAGGCACCCTGGCTGGATACCGCGTGGTTGAAGTCCCGGTAAGCTACCACCCGCGTATCGGACGATCGAAGATCAGCGGTACGCTGAAGGGCACAGTTGGCGCCGGTTGGTTCATTCTCAGCTTGATAGTGCGCTATTATTTCCGGCATCGAAGAGCCGGGACACAACGGCCAGCGTAGGTCCGCGTCAACATTTTATGAAATTTGCAAGCGAGACGGTGGTGCGTTCATCACGCAGTGAACGTGTGCTGGTAATCATGGCGAAAGCACCGAGGCCGGGCGAGGTCAAAACCCGCCTGGCACCCAGCCTTTCTCCCGCAGCCGTCACCGCTTTCTATTGCTGCCTTCTGGACGACACACTGGCGCTGGCGCGGTCAATAAGCGATGTGGAAGTTGCCATTATGTGCCCGGACTCGGACGTCAACGAACTGGCGCAGTTGGCAGGCGCGCAGTTAGCAAACAACGAAGCGAGCGTAGTTGCGCAGAAAGGTGAGGGTCTCGCCGCAGGCCTCACTTCGGTGTTTGCGCACTTCGTGGATGGTCATCGACGACGCATTATTGCCTTCAACAGCGACAGCCCACACCTGCCGCGTTCTGTTCTTGAGGACGCGTTTGAGACGTTGGCCGCACATGACGTAGTCGTTGGACCAACACACGACGGAGGCTACTATCTCGTCGGGGCAAAGGCTTCTCATCCTACGCTTTTCGCAGGCGACGGAATGGGCACCAGCAGCGCGCTGGACAAACTCCTGTCGCGCGCACGAGCTCTTGAGCTTTCCGTAGCTCTCGCAGATCCGTTTTACGATATTGATGTAGCTGACGACCTGACTCGGTTGGCAGAGGAGTTGCGGCTGGCTCCGGCAAGGGCACCGCGCACGGCGCGGTGGCTTAAAGAGTGGGAGTCTGTGACGCCACAATTGCGAACGGGCACGGGAGAGCTGTGAAGGTCACCCCCGCGTGGAGAGTGTACATACTCGGCGCCACGTTGTGCGTGGCGCTAACCATCTGCTCGCGCAACTTCGGCGATCGGGGCGGGCCGTTCTTCATGGCCTCTTTAACGCTTGCGGGAATCGCGTACCTCTTGGCGATCCGGGAGTTTTTCGCCACGCCAAAATTTGAACGAAGCGTTTCCCGGCGCGTTGTCGTCATTGGGCTCGTCCTGGCTGCGGTCTGGCACGTTGAATTTCTTCGGCAGCCCCCGGGCGCCGATGATGATATTCATCGATACGTTTGGGATGGCCGCCTGCAGAGGCTCGGCTACAACCCCTATCTTGTCGTTCCCAGCGATCCCGCCGCTAAGGGGGTGCATACTCTGGAAACCCGCAACTTGAACAACGCGTATCTGCCCAGCCCATATCCAGCGGGAGCGCAGCTTTTCTTCCGTGCCGTCACCGCGATTCAGGAGTCCACCTTTGCGCTGAAAGTAGCATTTGTGGTTTGCGAGTTCGCAATTGTTTTCCTGTTGCTCGACTTATTGCGTTATACCGGGCAGGAACAAAGAGCGCACCTGGTTCTGGCGTTCGCCTGGAACCCCTTGTTGGCCATTGAGGTCTCGGGAAGCGGTCACATCGACATTGTTGGCGCGCTATTGTTG
>Ga0210404_10000345_pt1 | contig 25934 bp, 24 predicted proteins | sample IncBWH28MmetaG_FD_155455 | JGI IMG/M metagenome (GOLD analysis project Ga0210404, IMG submission 155455) | Forest soil microbial communities from Barre Woods Harvard Forest LTER site, Petersham, Massachusetts, United States - Inc-BW-H-28-M | ecosystem: Environmental > Terrestrial > Soil >... | reverse complement strand
GGCGTTTGCGCTGTCGTTTGGGCGGTTTGACGGGGAGGCGGTGGAATGCGCGTATCACGGGTGGCAATTCGACGCGCATACCGGGCAGTGCCGCACGATTCCTTCGCTGACTGTGGATTCGAAATTGAAATGCGAGCGGATTTTTGCGGGGAGTTTTCCGTGCCAGGAGCGGGACGGGTACATCTGGGCGTTCATGACGAATCCGGAGGGAAGGGCAGATGCGGGGGAGGCGATTCCGGCGGTGCCGGAGCTGCCGACGTTCAGCGAGCATTACAAGATAGCGCGGCTGGCGGCGGATTTGCCGTGCAGCGTGGACCACGGAATTATCGGATTGATGGACCCGGCGCATGGGCCGTTCGTGCATCAGGCGTGGTGGTGGCGGAGCCGGCGGAGCATTCGCGACAAGGAGAAGCAGTTCGAGCCGATTCCCAATGGATTTCGCATGAGCCCGCATGCGCCCTCGTCGAACAGTGCGCCTTACAAATTGCTGAAGCTGATTACCGGCGAGCCGGCGACCACGACGATCGATTTCGTGTTGCCGAACCAGCGATTTGAGCAGATTCGCGCGGGAAAATACTGGCTTTCGAGCCGGACCACGGTGACGCCGGTGAAGCGCGATCTTTGCCGGCTGGATTTCGTGGCGGCGTGGAATATTTGGCCGTGGTTTCCGGTAGTGTCGTTCATCATTCACGTGCTGGGGCCGCGGTTTATCCGGCAGGACACCGAGGTGATCGAGAAGCAGGGGTTGGGGCTGAAATATGAGGACCGGATGATGCTGGTCGACGATGCGGACCGGCAGGCACGGTGGTATTTCGAATTGAAGGCGGCGTTGATGGAGTCGCGGAGGACAAGAGCGCCGCTGCGGCATCCGGTGGCGGGGCCGGTGGTGTTGAAGTGGCGGTCGTAAACCCCGCGGTAGGCAGCGTCCTGGGCGACATTTCCGCACGAAGGGGAATCCTTCGCTCATAGCAGTGCTACGCCCCCACGAAGAAAAATCAAAGGATCCCGGGGATCTTCGCTTTATTTTGTCCTGAACTTTTTCTGTCCTTTCGACCAATTGGCAGCGGCGGCGGGGTAGCGCATAGTTTTGTGGCCGAATTTCGGCGGTTCTTTCCGTGGGGTAAATGGGAGGTTGCCGTGGCTCGGTCACTTCTGGTGGTGGTGGCACTGGCTTCGTCAGCATGGCCTGCGTTCGCGTCGGACATTGGTGGGGTCAAGTGCGGGCCCAATCAGGACCGCGTGTGGGTCTACGAATCGCTCAACAGTTTTGATGTGGAAACGCGGCTGAAGTGCGGCGAAACGGTGGAGATTTTGGCGCGCGTGCGAGGGTACGTAAAGATTCGCACGGCGAGCGGGGTGGAGGGATACGTGCCGGATGCGGTGTTCCCGGATCTGCCGGCACTGCCGCCCGATGATGCGGACAGGCCGGTGGCGAGCCTCGCTGCTCGCGCCGCTTCCGGCTCGACCACGCACGCTGCGGCCGCGATGCCGCCGGTTGCGTCGACGACCGCCGGGCCGACTCCGGCAAAGGATTCTGCAGCGGTCTCTCCTGGGCCTGTGGTCGCCGCGCAGCCGTCGCCGTCCGCGAAGCCGGCGGCGGTTGTAGCGGCAAAGAAGATGACGGGGCCGGCTGCGGCGAACGCCACTGTTGCATCGACGAGCGGGGCGCACGCTGCGGCTGACGTGAAGACTGCCTCCGCAGTCGCCAAGCCTGCGCAGGTGAAGGCGCACGACAAGTCTTCCATGCCGGCTGCGGTGGCGGAACCGCCGGCGTCGAAGAAAGCGCCCGCGAAGCCTGCGTCAGCGAATACGCAAAGCGCGAAGGCAACGATTGGCGTGACACAGCCCGCACTTACCGCTGCGATGGTGGTGCCGGCCAAGGCGACGCCCAAGAGCGCGGCGATGATGGAGGCGTCGGCGGACGCATCACCGGCGGCGGACGTGACTGGGAACGAGCGGGATCCCGATCTCGAGGAGTATCCCGACGCGAAGCCCGAGAACGAAAGCGCCGATCCGGCGTGCCGGGTGTTTTTCTCGGCGTACGGATTGAATCCGGCGCAATACAAATGGATGGTGGAGAATCGCCACAAACAGTACGCGAGCATTTGTCCGGCGGGGGACCTGGCGCACGTGGATTTCATAATTCTGTTTGCGCACGATTCGGACACGTACAATTCCGCGATGCCCGTACCGGTGCACACCGATCGCAATGGATTTTCCGATTTCAGTCCGATGACGACGGTGGATACGGCGCTGCAGTCGATGTCGGAGCTAGACAAGGCGCGTTACGAGTTTGTGTGGGTGTTCCACACCAAGCGCGGAACGTTTGATCCAGCGAGGTTTTCGGCGCGGCGGCGGCCGCTGTTTACCACCGACGCGAAAGGATCGCATGCCGCGTCGCGCGCGGTGGATGACGCGTTTCAGTTCATCGAAGGGCAAGGGAATCCGGATCGCTAGAGCTGCGGAATCATCCGCGGACGAAACTAGCGAAGATCCCTGATCGCGAAAGTCGTTTCGACTTTCTGTCCATCAGGCGTGTCGACGTCGACCGTAACAGGCTCGCTCCCGTCGATTTTGCCGCCGTCGTAATCGGCATCGACCGTCGCGCCAACAATACTCTTCTCGGATATATCTGGGATCAGCGCGCCATTGACCGAGCGCGGCTGAATTTCGGCGTCCTGCGTCAGATGAATCTGAAACGTTTTCCAGAAATTGTGCATGGAAGCCGGCGTGTCGGTTGGCGCCGGATAGGTCGCCGTCAGGTAAATCTCCACGTGCACCCGAAACGGCGCGGGTTCGTCGAGATAGTCTTGAACGGCGTCGGGTGCGTGATAGGTGATGGGGGACCGGGCCATGGCGTCAACCAGGAGCGCGAAGGGCGTCTCGACTTCGATCATATGTACGTCCGGGCCGGATTTCGGGAGCGGCATCACGTGGCGATAGGGCTGGAAGAATGCCTGGCGCCTGTCCAGGTTTTCCTTGCCGATGAAGTAAGCCTCGCGAATTGATTCGGAACTGAGCGGGTAATCCATTGCCTGGATGGGTGGCGCCAGCAGGGCCACCAGCAGGGGAACTCCTAGAACCCATCTCGCAATCGGCTTCATTGGACTTACCGGAAACTTCCGAGGTCGAAAGTCTCAACAAGAGTGTTGCCGTCCGGGGTGAGAACCTCGACGTTTGCCGACGAGCTGGAATCGATATTATCAGCGTCGTATTCGTTGGTTAGCTGCACGCCAACATCCGCAGGCGCGGAAACATTCGAAAGGATCGCCTCGCTCCACCTTGACTTGACGGGAATCTCTTTGTCCTGCTGCTTCAAGCGCACGGTGTAGTTTGATTGAAAGCGGCCGAACTGGCCGGCGGGCCAGCCGTAATAGACTTCCACACGGACGCGACAGACTACTGGTTTGCCGAGGTACTCTTTCTCCGCGTCTTGCGCGAAATAGTTCGGCACACTCTGCGAAACGCGTTCGGCGATGACCACGTAAGGCGTTTCAAACTCGATGCTTCCGACGTATTGGCCCGACTTCGGGATCGGATAGGTCTTCGTATATTTGGCGAAGAAATCGAATCGCTTGTTCGGGTCGCCCGAGCCGAGGAAATAGGCTTCCCGGATGGCTTCGGAGGAAAGCGGGTAATCGTAGGCCAGGGCTGGCTCCACGATCAGCAGCGCCGGCAGCAAAAGAAACAGGCCCCATCGCAGAACTGTCTTCATGGCGCCCTCCAAACCTTAATTGTTAGACGCGATACCGTAACTGCCGGGTACTCCGCTTCAGCGGGCGACGCCGCCGAGGAAGGGATAGTGTTCGGCGGCGGCCATAAAGAAAAGCATGGGGAAGGACAGCCAGAATCCGGCACGCGAGGCGAGGTACGCCCAGCGGTTCAGATAGGCAGCTTCCGGAGGCATCGGAGTGCCCTGTTCGGCGGCCGCGCGCATCCAGACGATGAGGCGCTTTTGTGCTCGCCAGATGATGCCCCAGGCGTTCAGAAGCATCAGCAGGCCCATGCCTCCGCCGATGGCGATGGACAGATGCGCGTTGGAGGACTGCGGATTCGCGTTCAGGCGAAGAGTGATCCAGGAGGCGGCGAAGGCGATCGCGGCAATGGCGATGGAGCGCAGCCACGGGCTGTCGAGGATTCCCTTATGCGGCAGCTGGAACGGATAGATCAGCGCGAAGGTGACGAGCCAGACCAGAAACCATTCGCCGAGCCATTTCAGCGCGAGGGATGGGTTTCCGGCGTTGTGCGCGTCGGCAGCGAGGATCATCCAGAAATATCGCAGGCCGGCGATCACGGTGACCAGCGCAGACCAGCGGAACCACCACATGGCGCGCGAAATCAGCCCGGGAAAGATTTTGGCGCGCACCGGCGGTTCAAGGGCCCTCAGCGCGGGCGTTGCGGCGAGGTTGTTGAAATAGAGCGTGCCAATCCAGATGATTCCGGCGACGATGTGCAGCCAGCGAAGCGCGATCTGCTCGGTGATCGCGGGGCTCTCGGGAAAACTTACCTGCGGCAGGGCCGCGATTGCCATCACCGAGTAAATGGGAGACATTTGCCGGCCTCCTGCATCGCAAACTGCGCGGGCGATCGGCATACTATCCCAATTCTGTGAACGTTGTGTTATAGACTTCGGCGCTCGGGCCACGCACGTCTTGGATAGATGCGAACCGGAGCGGGAAAACAGCGATGGGGAAAATCTACGCAGGCACATCGGGGTGGGCTTACGCGGGCTGGAAGCCCGACTTTTATCCCGCGAAGCTTGCCTCCGCGAAATTTCTTGGATACTACGGGACGCGGCTGAATTCGGTCGAGTTGAACTACACGTTTCGCCGATGGGCAACCAAGAAGCTCCTTGCCGGCTGGATCGCCGCGACTCCCGCAGAATTCCAATTCGCGGTTAAAGCGAATCAATCCATCACGCACATTATGCGGCTGCGTGACGTTGCCGCGAAGACGGCGGATTTCGTGGCCTCGCTCGAACCGCTGGCGTCGGCGGGGAAGCTGGGGCCGCTGCTGTTTCAGCTCCCACCGTATTTGAAATGCGATTTGGCGCTGCTGGACGATTTTCTCGCGGGCCTGCCGCTCAATACGCGTGCAGCGATGGAATTCCGGCACGCGTCCTGGTTTACGGAGGATGTTTACGACCGACTGGGCCGAGCGAACGCGGCGCTTTGCGAGGCGGAAAGCGACAAGCTGGTGACGCCCGAGATTGCCACCGCGAATTTCCGCTATTTCCGACTACGAATGGCCGAATATTCCACCAAGGCGCGCAAGACGATTGTGAAGAAGGTCACCGACGCGGCTCACAACGGCGACGTCTTCGTCTATTTCAAGCACGAAGAGACGCCCGAGGGAGCTCTGAACGCCGAGAAACTGCTGAAAGCCGCGCAATAGAAATCCTCCCGGGTGTAATTTGGGCACGTCGCTCGAGCTTCAGGAGAGCTTCGATCGTGCCAAGCGCGGTGAACTTCTCACCACTCAGAAAATCCTGGGCCAGGATGCTAGGACGATGACTGATGCCTGGACCCTGTGAGACCAAGTTTGGGCTGGCAATCGTGTTGTGTACTTGCTGGAGCCGGAGGGATTCGAAGGCGAATCTGGATCCCGTTCGCGTCTCGCCAGCCGTTCCCCGAAGGTTTGGGCTGATACCTATACTCTTAGTGTTCGCGGCGACGAGCAGTGTACGGCTGGTTACGTTGGATCGAGCCCTCAGGTCACGCGGGGTCGATATCCCGCAGCTGCTCGGAATGAGACTTCACGGTCGGCAATCTCGAACGTACAGATTCAGCTGAAGTTGGTGCCCAAGAGAGGACTCGAACCTCCACTCCCTTGCGAGAACTAGCTCCTGAAGCTAGCGCGTCTGCCAATTCCGCCACTTGGGCACTGTGCAATCTATAACTTACGGGGTATACTCAGATTCAGTTGCGCTGCGCCCCTTCTGCGCCCCATTCGGGGCCCAGCAAATTCCTTCCGATCAGCTTCTTTGCGCCGAAGCTCAATTCAGTCCCTTACATCTTCCAATTCCAGGCGCTCGATTCCCGCGTGATCGGGATTTCGCGCGATCCCGCAGTAAATTCGGGCCGCCGTGCGCCGCAAATCGTGGAGCAGGAGATCGGGCATGCCCACAGATTTTACCAGCTTCGCCCACGATCCGCGAACGTCTTTTACCGGCCGCCCATCCGGCCACGTGAAAACGAAGTCGCCCGGCTCCTTGTCCTTGGCGCACGTCTTTAACAGGTCAAAAACTTCTTGCGTCATTCCTACCGTGCGGCCCTTGCCTTAAGCGGTTTAGTCGTCTAGATGCTCAGGCGTAGAGGTATATATACCTCTAAGTATTTGCGCGTGTGTGGTTTAAATGGCGTCATTTCAGTTCAGGGGACGGTCAGTCTCGAGATTGATTCTTCACTTAGATATATATACATAAGCGATTCGACGTGGGAGTCGATGTAGGAAGCGTTTGGTCAAGGTTGCAACACCAGTTTACACATCGTCACTCGTCCCTACGACCAAGTAACTTCATCTGAGCGCAGAGGCTAGGCTTGCTCTTGCTTCCTCGATTGCCGCGATAGCGTCTGTCCGGCTAACGCTCGGGAAGTCTCCCAGAAATTCGCTGAGACTTTTTCCGTGCTCCAAGTAGTCGGTGAGAGATTTGAAAGGTACGCGGGTTCCCCGAAACACGGGCTCGCCGCTAAGAATGTTTGGATCGCTCTTTATGATGCTCATCTGTAGAGGCTCGATTTTGCCTCAGCCAATGCGAATATAGCATGTGCGCCGTTTACCCGCGCAGGCTCTAGTTTGTCAACGCGGCACGCGGGGGCGAAGTACCATTGACCCGAGCGGGCCCAATCCCTACAGTGGTTTTTAGCGGTCGCGAGCGAGAGGAGGGCAACTATGGCAACTGCCCGCGCGATGCTGGAGCGCCGCCGATCGAGCCGCGTTCACATCAGAATCCCGGTAACAGTTCTTTCCCATGAGATTGGCGGCGAGGCGCGCAACGCTTCGGCCGAAGCGATTTCCGTGAGCCGCACGGGCGCGCTGCTGCGTTTGCCGTTTCTGCCCGAGTTGGGATCGCGCATCGAAGTCCTGCACGGCGTTTCACACGAAAAGAGAGAGTTCCGCGTCATTTCCGTGAGAGACCGCAAGGAGCACGGGCCATTTGAGCTGGGCGTCGAGATTCTTTATCCCAACCGGAATTTTTGGGGCGTTTCGTTTCCCGACGAACGCCGCGAGCGGCTCTAAGGTCCTTCGCCTCGATTCCGTCCTCTTCCCACCCGAGGCTTGACACGCACTGCCCGATCCTGGTGCTATAATCCCCGAAATCGGAGAAGTGGGCCCGCACGGGCCGGCTGCCACCCGGCACAGCAGTCCCCGCGGCCCGCGGGCAGGGGAGGTTCCCATGGGATCACTTCAGATGTTGCTTTTGGCCTGGGGTGTCGTTACGGCAATCCTTGTCTGTATGTGGATCTACCGCAGCGCGCTCGAGAACCGGGAAGAGGATCAGATTTTTCTCGATGCGGCGGGAGATTCGATGGCGAGAGAACAGGCCCAGCTGGTGGCGCGAATCGAAAGACTGAACCGCCCGATCCTGGTGCTGATGGTGCTATCTGGTCTGTTGCTGGTGTCGACTGGGGCGTTGTGGGCGTATCAGAGCATCCAGAGCTTCTAGCCTCTGGCCGCCCTTCGCCGCAGGACGGCGCTAATGTTTGGCCGGCGCGGGTTGCTGTTGTGCGGAGGCGGACGGCTGCGTTTGAGCCGGGGCCGATGGAACCTCCGACGTGTGGTTGTGGACGATCAGCCAAATCCCACCAATCTTGTTGAAGATCAACGTTGTTTGGCCTCGCGCGTTGTAAGGCTGCCCGTTGTAATACGCAGAGAATTCCCACTGATACATGGCCCAGGCCACATCTCCGTGGGGGAAGATGATGGTGTTCCGGCGAACCAGTTGTATGCCCGAGAATGACGTGGCTTGTCGCTGGTAAAGGGGCACGTAGTTCTGCCAGCCCACGATGGGCGGCGCGAAGTCTCCGCTGACGAAGGTGGCGTTGTCGGCGTAATACTTGTGCATCATTTCGACGTTACCCAGCTGAAATCCGGCCAGCATTTCTCCGATGCTGTGGTCGATTTGATCCGCATCGCTTCCCGGCGGCAGGGGTGGGGCTTCGTCGTTATTCAGCGAGGGCAAATTCGCGCCTTTCTTGTTCTTTTGCGCGGCGGCGATGTTGCCGCAAACAGAGAGGACGAAAATCGCGGCGAGTATGCTGATTAAGCGGCGAATCCACGCGGATTGCACGAGATTCGTTTTCATTTGCCTTCCTCCTCGGTTCGGCAGGGAGCATAGCACGAAGTCAAATTCGGCCAGCAAGCCGAAGTCGGCCGTGTTTCGCAACTGCGCACGCGAATCGCGCGGTTAACGGCGCGGCGAGGAATGGAAGGTCTGGCTCAGAAGGTTTACGAACAGGCGATATGCGCCCGGAACTCCGTCGGGCAACTCGCGGAAGAACGACAGGCCGGTATAGATATACACGCCTTTTCCGTCGCGCGCGTAAAGCAGACCGCCGGTCGCTTCAGGCTCGCCCGGATCGGTGAGTCCGAGCACGGGCTGATAGCGGGGATCCCAGGTGCTCCAGAAATACAGGCCGCGTTCCTGCTCCCAACCTTTGAAGTCGTCGAGCGTGATTTTGTTCGGAGAATTCAACAGCGGGCTATCCGGCGCGAGAAAGCGAACGGGTGAGTTCTGGTCCGTGACGCGGACGGCCGACGCCGCCATTTCGGCGTGGAACGGCGCAGGCAGCAGCTTGGCCCAGGCGAAATCGCGTTCGTAGAGAACCAGCAGCGTTCCGCCATTCTGGACGTAGTCGAGCAGGCGCGGATTTGCGGCCATGGCGTCCGGCCGCAGTTCGTAGGCGCGGATGCCGACGACGATCGCGTCGTATTTCGCGAGATCGCCGAAAGCAAGGGCCACTTCGTCGAGCATGTCGACCTGAATCCCCACCTGGCGCAGAGTTTCCGGCAACACATCGTTGTCGCCCGCGATGTAGCCGATATGTAGGCCCGCAGGGACCGTGAGGTCGAGCATATGCACGGTGACGTCGTCCGGCTGGCTCCAGTTGCGCGTCGGGAGCGTAGGAATCGGTTCGACGGAGGTACGGAAGGTTTCGTCGTCGAGCTTCGCGTAGGGATGCAGGGGGTATGCGCCGGGCGCAATTTTCGCCGGAGCTCTCACGACGTACCGCACCAGCTGATCGCCCGGCTGTTTGAAATCGAGCGGCGCGACCGGGGTGACGCTCCAATCCTGTGGCGCGTCGAGGCCAATGGAAACGGTGGCGGGCTTGGTCCCGTGGTAGCGCACGCGCGCCAGCAGATCGACCGGAGCGGCGGCGTGCTTTTCGGGAACCATCACCTGCGCGGGCTCGACCGTCAGAGTAACCTTCGGGAGGAGTTCGAGCGGATAGACGACGATCGCGGTGGTTTTCGCTTCGGCCGATTCGACCGCTTTCTCATAGGTGAATTCGTAGTCGTCGACGTTCATGCGCAGCTCGAGCGTTACCAGCGGCGGCGGGAACGGCAGCACGGCGTCTTCGGGCGAGTGCGGCGGTTGTGCTCCTGCGGGTATGGAGACTGTGAAGTGGTAGCTGCGTCCCCGCGCGTCCGTGTCATCGAGCTTCGTACCCCAGCCCGCGGGCACTCGCAGGCTCGATTTGTCCACCGTCGAGTTGGCGGGTGTGGCGGGCTGGTCGAGGAAATTGACATCGACTTTGAAATCCTCGCCTGCCACAAGCTCGTGCCGGCTCGCCTGTGTGTCGACCGGCAGCGCGACGTCGTTGACGAGGGCGGCGTCGATTCGTTTTGCGATCTGGTCGAGTTCCCATGCGGCTGCCTCACTGTCCGCGCCTCCCGCGGAGGCGATCTGGCGCCGCAAGGCCGCGATTTCCTTTCCCGCTTTCGCAAGTGAACTGGCGGCAGCAGCACGGTCCAGACTCAGCGCCGATTTCGACGCGGCCGTGAGGTCCTGATCCGCTTCTGTGAGCGCCTGGGCCATCGTGCTTTGCCACTGCGCGTAGCGGTCGGCCAGCGACACGATTGATTCAGCCAGTAGCTTCGCGTCGAAACTACCGCCGCCCTGCTGACCGTGCTCGACGATCAGAGTTGGCGGGCGGCGGAAGAACGGATTGCCGTAAAACGACGGCGTGCCCTGCGAGCGGTGCTGCGCGTGACCTTCCATGCCCATCTCGACGTAACTCATGCCCCACAGCGGCGAAACGTCGTTCACCGGCAGCGAAACGCCGCCGGGCGCCGACGGCGTCGGGTTAGGGCCGAACCCGAAGCTTCCGGGCCGCAATTCGAGCGAGACCTTCCATGCCGCAAGGCCCTGGGCGATTTGATCGGGGAATTTCGAAGGATCGGCGGCATCGGCGATCGCTTGCGGCGTGAGGATTCCGCTCGCTTGATGCTGGCCGTGCCCGAAATGCACGCCGCCCCAGCCGTTGATCACGACTTGCGGGCGGTAGGTGCGGATCACCCGGACCATGTCTTCGAGCGGGATCTGGTCGCCCCATATTTTCATGGTGCGCTCGGGACTTTTCGAAAAGCCCGGGTCGACAGCGCGGGTGAAGAATTGATGCGCGCCGTAGTGAGAATCGGCGGCCAGAAGTTCCGTGGTGCGCACCACGCCCAGCGGCGCATCCTGCTCCGGGCCGATGGCGTTTTGCCCGCCTTGGCCGCGCGTGATGGTCAGCAGCGCTACGTCGGCGTACAGGCCGCGTGAAAGATAGGCGAGCAGCCCGGCCGTTTCATCATCCGGGTGCGCGGTTACATAGAGGATGCGCGTGGTGATGCGCGCTTTCCCGATGGCCTGCACGGTGTCCGGGAGCGACTGCGCCAAAGCGGCCGGGACAGCGGCGGATATTGCAGCCCACGCGAGAAAGATGGCCAACCCTCTGACAATCCTAGGTACGGTCCCTGTTCGCATCAAGCGATCTCCTGGAACGGCCACTGGCGCAGCCATCGGGCGCGCCACAAATATACAAGTATACCCGCCGCCGCGGCCGCGAGCGACGCCAGCATGGGCTTTTCGCCGGTGGCGACGAAGAGCCCCGCCCAGCCTACTATCGCGACCACAACCGGTACGGGATACAGCCACATTCGAAACGGCAGCCGCGCCTTCCCCCAGCGGCGGCGCAGCAGAACCAGACCCACCCCTTGGGCGATGAATTGGATGATGCAGCGCATCGCCAGGATGGAGCGAATCGCCTGGCCGAGGCTGAGGGCGAGGCAGAATACCAACGCCGCTCCGCCCAGAGCCAGCAGAGAGATGTAGGGAAAATACTTCGTCGGATGCAGGCGGGCGAAGATTGGCAGGAAATTGCCGTCGGCTGCGGCGGCGTAGGGCACCCGCGAATAGCCGAGCATCGCCGCGAACACGCTGCCCATCGCCGTCGCCAGGATCAGCGCCGTGGCGAGATTCGCCCACTGTCTGCCGTACAGGCGCTCGATGAATGTGCTGGCGATGAATTTCGATTCCGCTGCCTCGCGCCAGGGAATCACGCTCAGGATGCTGGTTTGCATCGCGAGGTAGAGCGCCGTGATGCCGATGATCGAAATGAAAATCGCGCGGGGGATATTTTTCTCGGGGGCTTTCATTTCGCCGCCAAGGTTGCAGACGTTGTAGTAGCCCAGGTAGCTGTACACGGTTTGGACGGTGCCGTGGCCAAGAGCGGCGAAAAGTAGCCACGACGAATTCCATTGCGTGCCAGAGAAGTCAAACACGCGGCCGGGAACAAAATGCGTCGCTCCACCAAAGATGATCCAAAGGATGGTGGCAATCACGATCGCGCTAAACACCACCGAAATTCGGCCGACCTCCGTGATTCGCCGATAGAGCAGCGCGACTACGAGGAGCACTACCATCGCGGCGACGACGTTTCTGCCGTGCGATCCCAGCGCTGCAAATGCCGCGGCCACATGGGCCGACTTGCCTGTGAGGTAGGTCGAATAGTCCGCGAAACCCAGCGCACCCGAGGCGATGCTGAGCGGCCCCTGGAACAGCGTCTGCCAGATGAACAGAAAGGAAAGCAGGCGGCCCCAGCGCTCGGCGCCGTATGCCTCGCGCAGGTAGACGTAGCTTCCGCCAGCCTGAGGCATCGCCGCGCCCAGTTCCGCCCAGATGCAGCCGTCGGACAGCGCCAGCAACGCCCCGGCGAGCCACGCGAACAGGCTTCCGGGTCCGCCCATGGATTTGATCACGATCGGAATTACGACGAAGGGACCGATGCCAACCATGAACGTCATGTTCAGCGACGTGGCTTCCAGCAGGCCCAGACCGCGCTCGAGTTTTTGCTGCTCGCTCAATTTCGTTGGCAAAAAGCACGCCGAGCATAACAAGAAACGTTGGGGGAGCCGCCGAAAACTGCGCGCATCTGCGCTACCATACTCGGAACCTCATGGACGCACTCGCCTTCCTGACTTCGCTCCCGCTCACGATTGGCCTCGTCGTAACCGGTGTCACGGTGGGCGTTCTGGTGGGGCGATATTTCCGGCTGCGTCGCCGTCGTGAGTTTCTCGCGCACGGTTGGCTCGGGATCGTGACGCTGGCGTGCGCCGGAATTCTGCTTTTTCTAGGCGTTGATCCGGTGGCGACGTATTTCACGCCGATTGCCTGGAGCGCCTACATCCTGATCGCCGATGCCGCCGTTTTCGCGCTAACCGGCCGCTCGCGGCTGCGCGATGCGCCCAAGGTCCTGGCGCAGATGGCGTTTCTTTCGATTCCGCTGTGGCTGATTTTCGAGGCTTACAACCTGCGCCTGGAGAATTGGACGTACGTGGGAGTGCCACTGGGATGGCCGGCGGCGCTGCTCGGTTACGGTTGGTCATTTGCGACCATTACCCCCGCGATTTTCGAAACCGCGGATCTGGTGCAGGCGCTTTTGCCGGCCGTACCCATCCAACCTTGGAAGATGCCGGAGGCCGTAGAAACAGGCGTGATGATTCTCGGCGCGGCGTGCTTGATCGTGCCGCTTGCCGTGCCAAGACGAATCGGGGCATACCTTTTTGGGTTGGTGTGGATCGGGTTTATTTTGCTTCTCGATCCACTGAATCGCCGCTTACGGCTACCGTCTTTTCTCGGCGACCTTTCCGACGGCTTTGCACGGCGCTTTTACGGGTTTCTTGCCTCCGGCTGGATTTGCGGCTGGCTGTGGGAATTCTGGAACGAATGGGCGCACGCGAAATGGCACTATACGTTTCCGATTTTCCAGCAGCTGAAAATCTTCGAGATGCCCGCGCCCGGTTATCTCGGCTTTATTCCTTTCGCCCTGGAATGTTTCGCGATGTACGTTACCGCGGCGTGGCTGGCCGGCTGGTTGAAAAGGGTGAAATAGTGAGGTGGTTTGCGCCGATCATGGCAGCAGCACCAGGCCGAGGCCGGCAACTTCGGCGAACCTACCAGAGTCGCCGCCGTGACAGAATCTTCGCCCGTCTCGGGCAAGCGATGCCACAATGGCGCGAGAATCCCACAGTGCGCCATCCAAAGAATTTGTCGACCTGCAGTGATAGACCTCGGTCGGAGGTTGCGCGGCGCATTCTCCTGATACTGTTGGTCGCGTTGCTTGCGTCGAGTGCGCACGCCGGGGGGCTGACGCTTTCTCCGCAGGCTCAGCAGGCGCTCGACCGCATCTACGGTGGCGATCCGGACGGTGGAATCGCCATCGCGCGCGACGTCGAGCGCGCCGATCCGCAAAGCCCGGTCGGTTTTCTGCTGGAAGGCGAGGCTCTGTGGTGGGAATCCTACTGCGAGGCCTGCGAAATCAAATGGGGCCAGTTCGACGCCTGGCATCGCGCCAAGAAGCCCGAAGACAACGCCTATTTCGCGCTCGCCGACAAGGCAATCAGCCTCGCGCACGACCAAATCGCCACGTCCGACACCGCCGAGATGCACGTGTATGCCGGGCTCGGCTACGCGCTGAAGGCCCGACTCTATTCATTGCGCGACGAAAAACGAAACATCGCCCACGCCGGCGTAGCGGGTCGGGCCGAATTCCTGCGAGCGCTCGATCTCGATCCGGATATGGCCGATGCCACGGCGGGCGTCGGCCTCTACAACTACTATATCGATACGCTTTCGGCCATTGCGCGCATGCTCCGGTTCTTTATGGGGCTGCCGGGCGGCAACAAGCAGGAAGGAATCCGCCAGATGCGCGTCGGGATCGAACACGGCGCCTGGATGTCGGTCGACTCACGCTTCTATCTGGCGCGGAATCTGCGGACCTATGACGAACGCTACGAGGATGCGCTCACCGCAGCCAAGCCGCTCGCCACACGCTATCCGCGTAATCCGATTTTCCTGCTGCTGGTGGGAAATCTGAATGCGGAACTTGGCCGAAACGCCAAAGCTGAGGAGTACTTTCACGCTGCGGAGAATTCACAAACTCCGGATGCCGCATGTGCCGCCCGGGCCCGTGAAGTGGCGGCTTCGGTTCTCGCCTCAGGGGGTCGCTGAGGCATCTAAGGAATCAGTCCTCGGCTGCTGAGAGGTACCTCAAATGAACAATTCTTCGAGATCCGCGGCGTTGGTCGCCACCGTGTGTTTTCTGGCGTTGGCCGCAGTCGCCTCGGCCGCAGGTGCGCTGCCGGCGGGGACGATTTTGCCGGTTAGCCTGAGCTCAACCATATCTTCAGCGAAATGCCACACCGGCCAGATCGTCACCGCGCGTGTCATGCAGGACGTGCCGCTGGCCGACAGATCGATCATCCCTGCCGGCGCGAAAGTCATCGGCCACATCGTGGACGTTCAGGCTGCCTCGAACGGATCCCCGGCGAGCATAACGTTGCGATTCGACACACTCCATTGGCAGCATGGAACCATCGCGATCATGACCAATCTTCGAGCCATCGCGTCATTTGTCGCGGTCGGTCAGGCTCAAATTCCCATCGACGGACCGGACCGGGGAACTCCTGCGAACGCCTGGACCACCGAACAGATCGGTGGTGACACCGTCTATCGTGGCGGCGGCCCGGTCGAAGGACAGAATGGCAAGGTGGGCGTGCCGGTTGGCGGAGGCGTGCTCAGCCGATTAAACGCGAACCCGGACCGCGGCTGTCGTGCGGAGACAAATGCCAACGACGCTCCGCAGGCCCTCTGGGTGTTTTCTTCCGATGCCTGCGGCGTCTACGGTTTGCCGAATTTAGAAATCCGCAATGCTGGGCGGACCAGTGGAGAAATCGTTCTTAGCTCCAGAAAAGGTTCCCCGGAAGTCCATGCCGGATCGGGCATGTTGCTCAGAGTGAATGCTTCGGCTGCCTCCGGGGCCTAGAACGAAACGTGCAGGCTGCTTTTCTTCCCGCGCTGCACGCACCGCTAGTACTACATCAATTACGTATTTGAAAACGAAGCTACAATTGTGAAACGCGAACGCGCCATGGCTCGTCTCTGCAATAGGACGATGAAAGCGGCCCAAGGAGGCTCAGTCCATGTGGCGAATCGCATTGGCAATTTGCCTCACCGCGCTTACTTGCGCGGCCGAAACAGCTGGCCCGCCATCCGGATCGCAAGCGCCGGCAGGCGCCGTCTCTAATTCCACCGTCATCATTCCAGCGGGAACGAAAGTTGAGTTGGCCATAACCTCGCCAATCTGGGCCCGGTCTGCGGCGCCCGGCACCAGCGTCTTTGCCGAAGTGAGTTTTCCAGTCGTGCAGAACGGGCAGACTGCGATCCCGGCAGGCACGCGGATCCAAGGCGCGATCGACACGCTAAAGCGCCCGGGGTGGCTATCGCCTCACGCGCAAATCCAAGCACATTTCATCAATCTCATTTTTGCGAATGGCTATGCCGTCTCGCTCTACGGACCGGAGGCCGAAACGGCGCTGCTGCCGGTGGCGCCCGCCAACGATGTGATTCCCGCGGTGTCGACCATTTATGTCGACGTGACGCCGGCGAACGACGTGCTGCTCGACAACGGCACGCAGATCGAAATGCTGTTGCAGGCGTCGATTTCGCTCGACGCCGGGCAAGTGGCCGCGGCGATCAGCCGTTCGCGCCCGATCGAACTGACGCAATTTGAATCCGCGACCCAATGCCGCTACGTTCCCGGCACACCCGGCACTCCGGACACAGTCATTCCCGGCGCTCCTGGGTCGTCCGGAACCCCGGACACCGTGATTCCCGGGACGAACGGCTCGCCCGACATCGTCATCCCCGGAATTCCCGCAACAGCAGGCACGCCCGACACCGTGATTCCGGGAACATCCGGAACTCCGGGAACCTGGTGCCCGGGTCCACCCATCGTGGCGGATCGCAAGCCGCAGACGTACAAGGAAACTTTCGAGCTCAGCGCGCCGGTTCAATTCGGTGGCGCACAGCTTTCGCCCGGCAGTTACCAGGCCGTGTGGACCGGATCCGGCCCGATGGCGGACGTAGAGATTCTGCAGAAGAAAAAAGTCGTCGCTCGCATGACGGCGCACGTTTTCATCCTGATCGGCAATTCGCCGGCCACAACTCCGCAGATGAGCGTCGCGGCCGGCGGTGTCCCATCGTTGCAGTCACTTCGATTCAAGAATCAGCCGCTCGCGCTGTATTTCGATCTGGGCGCCGGCTGATTGATTCTCCGGGCCAATTCATACCAAATGAAAGGACAAACTCAAATGCGCACTCTTAGAATGTTCGGACCCGTAATCGCATTCATATTTTTCGTACAACAAGCGCCTGCAACCGTCGAGCAGGCGCCTGAGGCCACTCCAATGCCCGCCGCTTCTCCTTCCGCGCCGTTCATCATTCCGGCGGGCACTCATATTTCCATGACTCTTTCGACGCAGTTGACCGCCAAGGAAACGACAGCCGGGACGCAGGTTCGCGCGATTACTTCGTTTCCAGTATCTTCTGACTCCCAGGTTGTGATTCCGGTCGGCACTTTCGTGGAAGGAAGCGTGCTGAGCGTCAAAAAGCGAACGTCCAACGGGCCACAGGTCCGGATCCACTTCACGAATCTGCTTTACGCGAACGGGTATTCGGTGCCGCTGGATGGATCGAACTTGTTGGCGGACGTGGTTGAGCCAGAGTCAGAATCGTCGGACGCCGTTGCTACCCTGCCCGATCGCGATGCTCCGCTCTACGCTTTCAATCTCGCCGCGGCGCCCGCACAACAGCAGCCGCCTCCGTTGCACAACCCGGGGCCGAACGTCGGCGTCATCGCGGGAGCGTCGCTGGGTGTAACTGCGGCTGTGCTTGCCGTCACGTTGATCGCACATCGGGGCGGGTATTACAGTCCGATCCTTTTCGACACGGGCTGGCAATTCGAAATGGTGCTTCAGAGTCCGCTGGCGCTGGATCGTTCGAGCGTGGCGGCGGCGATGGCCGCCGCACCCGCGGCGCAATGATTGGAGGCGAGGCGCTTCAGAGTTGCCGCCCCTGAAGCGCTTTCTCTTTTGCCGTGCGCGTCATAGAATGCGGATGCGATGTCTCCCGTTCCGCCCTTGTTCCGCGCACTTCGATCCGGAATCTTTTTCGCGCTGCTGTCGGCCGGAGTCACTGCCGGCGCCGGAACGGTGGTGCCCGACGGCACCATTCTGCCGGCAGAACTGAATACAACACTTTCGTCGAAAAAGATGAAGGTGGGCCAGCCGATCACGGCGCGAATCATGCAGGATGTCCCGCTGCCGGGCGACGCAAAAATCCCTGCCGGCGCCACATTGGTCGGCCAGGTGACAGCGCTTCAACAGCCATCCGGGAGTGGCGGCGGGAGCATTTCCTTTCGCTTCGATACCCTGCGGCTCGCGCACGAAAATATCCGGCTGGCCTCGCACCTCCGCGCACTCGCCTCCTTCACGGAAGTTCGGCATGCAGAAGCTCCGCTGGATTCTTCGCTTCCCGAAAACGCCTGGACAACCGTTCAAATCGGCGGCGATACCGTCTATCGCGGGGGCGGCCTGGTCAGAAACCGATCCGGAGTCGTCGGAAAGCCCGTGGAGCACGGAGTTCTGGGCCGGCTGGATTCGAATCCGGGACGCGGTTGCCGCCGCGATGGCACCGGTGAGCGAGCGCAGGCGCTGTGGCTTTTTTCTTCCGATGCGTGCGGAGTTTACGGACTGGAAGAATTGTCGATTGCGCGCAGCGATCGCGATGCAGCCTCCCCATCGGATGAGATCGCGCTGCGCGCTGCCAAGGGAGACGTCAACGTGCACAGCGGGAGTGGACTGCTGCTCCGGGTGGACGCGCCCGGGAATGCCGGCTCGTAGCCTCGCGCGCTAGGTCCGCGCGGCTTCTTCTTGTTCGAAGGCGTGATACGAGGAGCGCACCAGCGGCCCTGCCTCGATGTGCTTGAATCCCATCCGTTCGCCCAGGCGCTTGAATTCCGCGAATTCGTCGGGGTGTACGTAGCGTTCGATTGGCAGATGCTCGCGGGTCGGCTGCAGGTACTGGCCGAGCGTCAGGATATGGGTGCCCTGCGCGGCGATTTCTTCCATGGCGGCCAGCACTTCTTCGCGGGTTTCGCCGAGGCCGAGCATCATTCCCGTCTTGGTCGGGACATCGGGGGCCATTTCGCGGGCGCGTCCGAGAAGCTCGAGTGACCGCTCGTAGACCGCGCCTTTTCGGACGCGACGGTAAAGCCGCGGCACCGTTTCCATATTGTGATTCAGCACGTCGGGCCGGGCCGCCATGACTGCTCCCAGAGCGTTCCAGTCGCCGCGAAAATCGGGAATCAGAACCTCGACTTTGCAGCCGGGCACGCGCTCGCGAATTTCGGTGATCGTCCGTGCGAAAATCGCCGCGCCGCCGTCCCTTTGGTCGTCCCGATTCACTGAAGTCACGACAGCATAACGAAGTCCCATCCGCTTGACCGCTTCGGCTACACGCCCCGGCTCGCTTTCTTCCGGCGGACCGGCCGGTTTCCCGCTCGGCACGGCGCAGAATCCACACGCGCGCGTGCAGATTTCACCCAGGATCATGAACGTGGCTGTTCGGTGCTCCCAGCACTCGCCCATGTTCGGACAGCGCGCGCTTTCGCACACGGTGTGCAGACCGAGCGTGCGCATGATGCCGTCGAGCGCTCGGAAATTCTCGCCGCCCTTAAAACGTACCTTCAACCATGGCGGGCGCGGCGGTCCGGACGGCGGCGGTGCCGGATGGTTTGGCAGTATGTTGAACGGGCTGGCCATTTCTCTGGTTGAAGCTGAACCGATTTTACCATCTCTGGCTGCGGACACAATGTTGGGACATTCTGCTGCCGCAGCTCTCGGGTAAACGTCACCGAGCAACGGTGGAACTGTTTGATTAGAGCCACGTCTGAATCGGCCTAACTGTTGTATAATTACAACGCTCGTCGAAGACCCGCACGATCAGCGTGCCTTAAGTTATTGTAAATAAAGGGTGATAATTGAGCAGCATACGGCACTCAAAGTGCCCGTAAATAGCATCCCTTAATGCCGAACCAAACCACGATTCAGCGCCCCGTCGAAATCGAGGGCATCGGGCTTCATACGGCCGTGGAGAGCCGGTTGCGACTTGTGCCGGCTCCAGCCGATACGGGCGTCGTTTTCCGCCGGGTCGATCTCGACAATTTCCAAATCGCGGCGCACGTGGCCAACGTCGCGCGGGTCAGCTACGCCACGAGCCTGATGAAGCAGGGCGTGCTGATTTCCACCACCGAGCATCTGCTCGCCGCGCTCTATTGCTGCGGCATCGACAACATTTATGTGGAGCTCAACGCGCTCGAACTGCCGATCCTGGACGGTTCTTCGCGCCCATTCATCGAGATGCTCTCCGAGGCCGGCACCCGCCGCCTGCGGCGCCCGCGCCACTATATCCACGTGATCAAGCCGCTGGAGTTCGCCGACGGCGACCGCCGCATCGGCATCTATCCCGCTGACGATTTCAGCATTCACTGCTTTGTGGACTATCACCACCCGTGCGCGGGCCCGCAGGAAGTCGAAATGGTGGTGACGCGCGAATCATTCAGCCGCGAACTGGCGCCCGCGCGCACGTTCACCTTCGTGAAAGAACTGCTCGCGCTGCAAAAGATGGGCTTGATACGTGGCGGTTCGCTCGCCAACGCCATCGTGATGGATGACAATTCGATTCTGAACGGACCCTTGCGTTTCGTCGATGAATTTGGCCGTCACAAGGCGCTCGACCTGATCGGCGACCTCGCGCTGGTCGGCCGCCCGATTCAAGGGCGCATCGTCGCGCACAAGGCAGGCCATGCCCTTCATACGCAGCTCGTCACGCGCTTGCTGGAAGATCGCTCGCTTTGGAAGGAAACCGTCGTCGCTCGTACGGCAGGCTCCGCCGTCGGCACCTCCTCCGAAGCCGATGCGCTCGGAACCGGCGTTCCGGCGGATTAGTTCAATCGGAGGCGCCGATAGACGGGGCTGGTCGCGGTTGCGGGGCCGTTGGTGTCGAAGCGAACCACTCCTGTTTGGTCCACATAAAAGCTTCGTTGTCCCGTTGACCCGCGCTTAACCGGATCGGCGTGCAATTCGAAACCGTGGGCGCCCGCACGTGTGCAGCCGCGCAATTTGGAGCTTTCCGGGAAAACCGGTGAACCGGTCGGCGCGTAGCGGTAGGTATAGCCGTCCTTCTGTCCCGAGGCCAGCGCGTCGCTGATCAAGCCGGCGCGATCGCAGGTGTCCTCGCTACCTCCCGCCCCGCCGAGTGTTTTCAAGGTCGGCGCGAAGCCATTTGCGTACGAGTCGTTAAAGACGATATTCGCTTCGGCAATCATGCGCATCGACCGGAGGGCCGCTCGCTCATTCGCTGCGTTTCGCGAGTGCAACAAGCTGGGGATCGCGATCGCAGCGACAATCATGATCGGAACCACGGTGACGCCCGCATAGCCCAGCGCTAGTCCCGCGGTTGCCATTCCGGCGCCCTTCAGCCGGCCGCCAGACCTGCGAATCCGACCAAGCGCAAGGTGCCCCAGAATGATCGCGGCGATCGAACTGGGGAAAAAGAAAATGATCAGTCCGCAAACCAGGCTGCCGATCGCTTGGGGACTTGTTTCCAGAGGCCCGCTGTTCGCATCGCTCGGCGCGTTCACGTAGGGAGCCTGCGGCGGCATGGCCCGCTGTCCTTGCAGCAGCGCCCCGCATTTCAAGCAGTAGCGGCCGTCGTTTGGATTTTCCGCCGCACACAGCGAACACAGCATCACCAGCCTCCGCCGCCGTACTTCGCGAGGAAATCATCTACTAGCTATCCTTTCGGCCGCGCAAAGTCAACGGACTCGCCGGCAACCTAGCCGGCTGTCCGGCCGTAATACAAATGCGGCCGATGCACGTGTCCACACGCGTCAACAGGATCCTCACGCTGGTTGTTTCCGCCCCCGATACTCACCGAGAATGTATCTGGCAACACGCCAGTCCATGCGCTGCGAAACGTGCGCATCGATTGATTTCTCCTGGGTGCCTATCGTTTGCCTCTGCTGGTAATTCGGGAGCTGGCTGTGCGCTGGCGGTCGCCGCCGATGGGCGGTTTCCTCCTCGGGCTCGGTTACGGAATTTGGAACGAGGGCCTGCTGGCACAGACGCTTGCTGCGGTTCGACCAGGTTCCGATCGCTCAATTCCCTCGGTCGACGACGTGACGGTCCCCGCGCAAGATGCGCAAAATCCTCAGGCCTGGTTGCTGTTGACCGGATCCGTCAGGGTCGCGACTTCGGCCGGCACCGGTTCAGCGGTCGGCCCGAGGAGCGGCTTGGGCTCGCCTTGGCGCATCGATGGGAATTTGCCGTAGGTCAATCCGCGCCACAGCCACTCCATCGGACCGAAACGATAGTGCTTCAGCCACCAATTGCTGAACACAACCTGCGCGGAATAGAGGACCACGGTCGGCAGCAGTGCGAGCGCGGGCCCGATGCGCCCGTAAAGGCCCGTCGAGTAGTGGTAGAAGAAAAGCGTGCAAACCACGGACTGCATCAGGTAATCACTCAGCGCCATGCGCCCAACCGCCGCAAAGGGCGCCACAAACCGCCGAAGGTTCACATTCAGAAAGATTAGCGCGAGGCCCGAGATGTAACCCGCCGCCAGGATGTGCGCTCCGAACAAATGGAGAATGCCCATCACCTGAATGCCGAAGGTAACCTGGTCGGGCGGCGCAACCGCGTTCTGATACGCGTAAAAGGCGTTGAGGACCAGCCCGATCGGAATGCACCACGCGCACACGCGCTTGAAAACCGGCCGGTATTCATCGAGCCGCTGCACGATGCCCGATCGCCACACCCACATGCCCAGGAGAAAAAGCCCTACCGCGTAGATCGCAAAGAGTTGCGAGACCAAGACACCTTTCCATTCCACCCAGTTCTGCGCCAGGATCTGCCGCACCGTGCCGTGTGCGTAGATTTGGATGATGCCGTAGATTTTGGCCATGTCCGTCGGCTTGTGATTCATCCAGTGCGGGCGGAAGCGCGTGTAGTAGAGCGTCAGGAACGTCGAGCCGACGACCAAAGGCAGAGCGAATAGGCTGCCGGCCCACCACAGCAACGTCTTCTGCTGCCGATTGCGGAACAGCAGCAGGATCGCGCCTGACAGCGCGTACGTCAGCAGAATGTCTCCCGCCCAGATCAAAATGCCATGGATCAAACCGAACAGGGCGAGGGCCAGAAGGCGCCGTGGATAAAAGCTGAGGAATTTCGCTCCGCGTGCATCCGCGCGGCTCAGTTGGATGGCAAATCCCATTCCGAACAGGAATGAAAAAATCGAAATGAACTTGCCCTGGAAAAAGAGATCGACAAACGCCTGGCCCAGAATGTCGGCGCGGCTGTGGAAAACTATCTGGATGTTGCCGTAGACATCGAGCGGCGCGACGAACGCGCGCATGTTGGCGGCCAGAATTCCAAACAGCGCCATGCCGCGCAGAACGTCGATGAAAAGGATGCGCTCGGTGACGCTGACTGGGCCGACGGTTTTGGTTTCTGGCTGCATGGCTCCTGGGGAAGAGGCTTTCGATTATATGGCCACCACGTATGTAGTCAATCGGTCAGCAGTCGGCGGGTTAAATCAAAGGCTTAGGGGTTACGGTTCTACGATCAGCTCACCTTTCATCTTCCCGTGGTGCATTCCGCACACCTTCGCGCACTTGAATTCATACTTGCCCGGTCTTTCCGCGACGAATTCCAGCACCTGATCGACATTCTTTTCAACCTTGCCGTTGTCCTCAGGATGATCGAATTTCAAGCCCACGATCGATTTGTCCAGGCTGTCTTGGGGATAAAGAGTCAGCTTGATGCCGTGCGTTTCATCGACCGAATGCACCTTCAGACGCACGCGCTGGCCCACCTTTACCTGAATCTCGCTCGGCGCGAACTCGTACTTCTTGGCGGAAACGATGAAGGTTGTTGCGGAGGAATCGCGGGAGGCGTCCGAGTTCTGCGCGCCACCCGGCGCGGCGGCCAAAACGCACGCAACAAGAATGACGCACACGCTGATCAAGGTTCGCAAGTGGCCCTCCTCGGCTTGCACCGAACGGATCAATCGGAACGAACTGCAGGCTTCGATGAACGGCTTGCGTGGCAGGTTGCTCTCGTCCGTTTCAGGCGTGCGAACTGGACGGGGAGGCCGGCAGCGTCGCCGGCTTCTCCGGATACAAGCGGGCAAATTCCGGTTCGCCGTGCAGTAACCCGAGGTCAGGATCGCGCCGCGCCCACACCGCGTCCCGGAATCCCGCTTCCCAAGCTTTTCGCAGCGCGTCCATTGCCTCCGGCTTTTTCTTCAGCCCGCAATAAACGCACGCGGCGTTGTAGAGAATCGAGGCTTCGTTGGCCCGCAGCGTGACGGCGAGATTAAGCTCGCGCATCGAGTCTTCGGGCCGGCTCAGGTCGGCGTAGTTGGCTCCCAGCAACACGCGTGCCCGAGCGTCCTCAGGAACCTGCTTCAGATGATTCTCCAGCGCGACGATAACCCTGTGCGCCATATTGCGGCGCGCCTCTTCCTTGCCCATCGCACCCAGCGAATTCATGATCGGCACGTAGACGTTGTAATCCTCGCCGCTGGCTTCAATCGCTGAGTCCGCCACATCCACCACTTCCTGGTAGCGGCCGGCGGCAAACAGCGCCCGGCAAAGCAGATAATAAGCCCCCTCGCAATCGTGCTTTCTCTCGACAGCTTTCCGCACCATGCGTACCGCTTCGTCATGCAGTTCGGCAGCGTATAGCACCCAAGCCTGGCTGACCTGCACTTCGGGAAGGTCCCAGCGCAGCGCCACGGCCTTGCCGGAAGCCTCGCGCGCGCGTTCCACCCACACCGTATCGCGGCTGTAGTTGCTGTAAAACATCGCGCAGGCATTGGCGCAGGCCGCATGCGCCAGCGCGAACGCGGGATCCATGGCTACCGCGTTCTCGAACATCTGTAAGGCGAACTCGAGATCCTGCCGGGTTTGCCTCCGCGCATAGCGTTTGCCTCGCAAATAAAGGTCGTAGGCCTGCAGGCTCTCGGTCGGCTTGACCGCCAGAGCTTCGAGTTCTTGCGGCGAAAGCGTCACCCGCAAGGCCTCGGCGATCTTGCGGGCCATTTCGTCCTGCACTTCGAAGACGTCCTTCATTTCACGGTCGAACCGTTCCGACCACAGCGGAAAATCCGTGCGCGTATCCACCAGCTGGGCATTGATGCGCAAGCGCGCCCCGGCCCGGCGGATCGTGCCGGTCAGCGCGTAGGCCGCGCCAAGCTGCTGTCCGATTTGTGCCGGCGTCACCGGCTTGTCGCGGAAGGCGAGCACGGTGGGCCGCGAAAACGTGTTCAATCCCCGAATCTTGGAAAGCTCGGTGATCACGTCCTCTGTGATCCCGTCGCGCAGATACTCGTCTTCCTTCGCCCCGCTCAAATTCTCGAAATACAGAACGGCCACCGATTTTCCCGTTTGCTTGGGGCCTCCAGGATCGGAATCGCTCTTTTCCTTCGCGCGCCGCTTGCCCGACTCGAGATCGCGCTTCAGGCGGCTGAGATCCGTCTTCAGCTCGGTAGCCGTCTGGCAGCGCAGGTTGCGGTCTTTTTCGAGTGTCTTCTCCAGAATGCGCACAAAATCCGGAGGGAGCGACGGATTCAGTTCCGCAGGCGGCCGCGGCTCGCGATTCAGAATGGCGTCGAAAATCACCGCCGACGCGTCGCCTTGGAACGGCAGCGTTCCGGTCGCCAGTTGGTAGAGCACCGTCCCGGTCGAAAAAATATCTGTTCGCGCGTCCACCAGTTGCCCGCGCGCCTGTTCCGGGGACATATACGACACGGTGCCCACCGCCGCGCCCGGCGTAGTCAATTCGTAATCGCCCGCCAGGGTTTGCGCTTGCGTCATCGACGCACCGGGCGCGAGGTCGTCCCGCGTCATCTTCGCTAGGCCAAAATCCAGGATCTTGACCTGACCGCGCTCGGTGAGGAAAAGATTCGCGGGCTTCATGTCGCGGTGCACGATTCCCTTGGCATGCGCCGATTCCAGCGCATCGGCAATCTGAATCGAAAGCGGCAGCAGCCGGTCCATCTCCATCGGCTGCCGAATCGCCTTCTGGGCCAGGGTTTCTCCCTCCAACAGTTCCATCACGATGAAATAGCGGCGCTCGTGCTGTTCGATCGCGTGGATGGTGCAGATGTTCGGATGGTTCAGCGAGGAAGCCGCACGCGCCTCGCGTTGGAATCGCTCGAGAAGCTGGCTGTCCTGCTCCATTTCCCGCGGAAGAAACTTTAGCGCCACGCGGCGGCCGAGCTGGGAATCCTGCGCTTCGTACACCACGCCCATTCCGCCTGCGCCCAGCTGCTTTGTGATTCGGTAATGCGCGAACGTCTGTCCGACCAGAGAAGCCGATTCCTGCATGGGACGGACATCTTAGTTTGTTGGCCGGGGTGAGTCAACGTGAGCGCAGTCCCTGTCGCCGCAAAATGAGAATGTCCGGTTTGTGCAAAGTAGAAATGTCCGCTTTCATGGATGGCCGGGGGCGCCATGGAGACGGAGCGAATGGCCTTGAGTCAACGA
>Ga0210404_10000343_pt1 | contig 26029 bp, 42 predicted proteins | sample IncBWH28MmetaG_FD_155455 | JGI IMG/M metagenome (GOLD analysis project Ga0210404, IMG submission 155455) | Forest soil microbial communities from Barre Woods Harvard Forest LTER site, Petersham, Massachusetts, United States - Inc-BW-H-28-M | ecosystem: Environmental > Terrestrial > Soil >... | reverse complement strand
TACCCGGCCCGGGACGCCCATTCGCGACGAGTATCGAAGTCGGATCCAATCTTGATATATCTATCCGTGATAGTCGAGCCGGCATGACCGAGCCAGAAGGCCAGTAGGCTCCTAGGGACGTTCTGACTCTCTAAATGGGTCGCTCTGAACCGGCGAAAAGCGTGAAAACCTTCGTCTATCCCGATGTCGTTCAACTGCTCGAGGATAGTATTGTACCGCACGGCGTTTCCTTCCCGGTTTTGGAACAAAAATCCGGTCGAAGGAAGGTTGGCGGCAATCAAAAATGCGTTAATTTCAGGGTGGAGGTCGATTTCCCGGTTTCCGGCGTCTGTTTTAGGCTGTGGAGCGACTTTCCCGCTCACCAGGGTCGATTTTACATATATGGTTGCTGAAATAGGACTCCAAAACGACTCTCCGATACCGGCAGGATATGTTGTTAGTGCTAAGCATTCGCCTATCCTGAGCCCGGAAGCCGCCAGGAGTACCAACATGGCTTGAAACTGCCCGGACGTGCTTAAAATGGCTGCATTCACCTGTTCCGGCGTCACGATCGGGGCATCTACGTCGCCTTTATTGACTACAGGTAGGTCTAGGAAGTCGTGATTCCACTTCCGCGGGTACCTTTCGTTACCATCTGAATCGACTGCCGAAGCGATTACGGCCTTGACGACGTTAAAGACTTGGTTTATCGTCGACGGACTGAGGTCGTGCTTATTCAGCACGGCGATAAACCCCTTTACGGCCCCGTTATCGATTTCATCTAGTCGCCAGCTGCTAAAGAACGGCAGGATATGCGCATCCAGGTACGATTGATATATACGCGCCGTGGCCGGCCGGACAGGATTACGGCGCCTGGTCTGTATCCAGATGATGTATTCAGCGGCTTGCGTCTCGAATCTCATAGTCCCAACTTTACAGTATATTTCGGACAATGTCAAGCCTTATTTTTGTTCCTTGATTAGTTTCTCTTTTTTAAGCACGTCCAGGACTACGGCTTCGATTTCGTCACGCTTTCGTTTCTGTTCTGCTTCATGTTTTAACTTGCTTGTCCAGGAATCTAGAATCCTTTTTGGATAACTGAGATCATAACTTCCCAAATATAAAGTTGCTAGATCGAAGACGTCTTTAAAACCCGGCGGCGATGTCTGTAAGAAGTCTCGGATAGATATCTGTAATTCTTCGACTTCTTTTCTCAAGCGGATTTCTTCCACAGTTGGTTCAGGTTTAGGCATTATTTTCCCCTCTAGGATTCTGTCTTTTCTGTTTTCTGATTTAGACCACGTAAATCTCATTATTTCTCCTCATATCCTATGCTGAAGCCCAATTTGACTGCATTCTTCGCCAGACTCTTGAGTTTGAAGTTCTTCTGCAGCCGGATGAGCGTCTCATCAACCGGGATATCAAGGCATAGATACGTCGACGCAATCTCGCGAAGATATGCCAAACTCAGGCCTTCCGTCTTCTTGACGAGTTCTTCCAATTTATCGTCAGGAATCTGATTTTGGGTGACATGCTTGAGATATGCTCGTCTGGTATCCGACTGCGGAGCGTGGATTCCGATCACGAGATCGAAACGTCCAGGCCGTTTGATAAACCGGTCTGCAAGGTCTTCCGGCTGATTCGTAGTCGCGATATGAATTATGTTGTTCACCTGGTCCTGGCCATCCAAAAGGCTGAGCGCCGCTTTGACTTCTCTGTTGCCCTGGTCACCCTTGAATGTTCCTTCGATGTCCTCCATCAGGCACATGATCGGACGCGTCGGCTCGACGGACCGAAAATGCTGGATACAAACCGCGGCTGTCGCGAAGTCGTCGATCAGGAATATCACGCCGCCGATCTTGATTAAGTCTTGGCTGAGCAGGCTGATGATTGAAGTCTTGCCGCAACCAGGCTCGCCGTACAGCAAAATCCCACGCTTCTGCAGCAAATGATATTGCTCATACCGGTCGCCTCGAGCCCAGAACAACTTAATCTGGTCGAGTAGGTACTTCGACGGCAATCCGGGCAGATCTACTGCTTCGTCGGCAGGCGCCGTGACAGGCGTGTATAGTTTGTGCCCGTCTTCGATGTCTAAAGTATACAGCCCGGGCGGAAGCGTTTCCCGGATATCTTCAACGCTACGGTACGTTCCTTTCGAGACCGCCCATCCGGACTGCTTTTTCTCTACGTCTGTTTCGCTCATATAGGCTCCCCATCCTTTATCAACTATGTTTACAAACTTTTTATATCTCTTTACTGCTTTTTCTAAATTATCTAAACTAATTCCTGGCGATGCCGTGGCAGCCAGGACTCTGGCAGGATCGGCCGGATTAAAACCCTTTTTTCTAATTACCGGCGGCCATTTATTGGCCATCAGGACCTCGGGTACGCTAGCAACCAGACGTCACGGTATATCGGTCTCGTCTCGACTAGCCGGCCGTTGATATCTGCAAATCCTGCCGGCTTGACAACTTCGACGTCAGACCATCTGACGACTTGCTGCTCGAATTCGTCGCCATTAGCCCGTAAATCTTGAAAGACTTCGTCTCGTTTCTGCTTGTCAGGAAAACTCATCGTTTCCATATTATTCATAAGACTCCTATCTTTTTAAGCCAGAATCCAATCTCGAGTATCAAGTTATGCCCGAGTACAAGCACGGCTTGGAAGTTGTCCGGTCGTAACACTCCGTGCACGGGGCAAAGAAAGAATTCAAATACGTTATTCAACAACGAGTTCCTCCACGATCCCGATTATCTCTGATACAACCAGGACAAACGCGGCCCAGACAAGCGCCGGCACGAACACAGCGAGCAGGCCGTAACCGATTCCGCGCAGACCCGATTTGATGAAACTAGCCTTCATGTGTGCTGTCATCCTAGCCTCTCTTTAATCTCTTCGCCTGTAAAGCCGGCCCTGACCAGCACCTTTTCTATATAACTGCTGCTCGCGTTGCAGTCGATAGTTTGAATCAAAATCTCCATCAGCAAAGACTCGGTAAAGGTCGGCGGCTGAACTATTGAAGTCCGGCCGCCGTCAGTTGATCTTCCTCGATTGACTTTCATACGCCTCCTAGTATTCCCTTTAGAAGGCCCTCCGGGCGGGCCCTCGGATGAAACACTAGTTGTTAGGAGTGATTCCGCCTGTTCCTGTCCTGTTAAGCGGGCCGTGGTTACTATTGCCATCGAACAAGTGTCCGCAGATTGCCTTGACTTGTTCGTCGGTTGAATTAGGATTCTTCAAGACGTCCTGGCAGGTGACATTCTTTCGCTGCAGCATCGCGAGGACGTTCATCAACTTATTGATTGCGTCTTCGTTGATATCCCGACGCGAATTGAAGTCGTCTTTCCACTTGTTATAGTCGTCGATTTCTAACTGCAGGCCGGCCCGGGCAGCGTCGAGTGATTCTTTTTCCCGGCTGATTGAAGCCTTTTCCTGATCTAGTGCCGCGCCTTCGGCGTTTATCGCGTTGCTTTCAGCATTATATGCAGCGCAATCTTGTTCCCGGCCATCATAATAAGTGCAGCGGTTGGCGTTATGCCTGTCAGCCCGGTCGTTCTGACTCTGCATCCTCACGTCGAGGTTTGCGGTCCGGGTGTTGTGGTCGGTAACGATACGCTCGTAGTTGGCGGTCTGGGTATTGATATCGGTTAGTTTCGCCTCGCCTGTCGCGAGTTCGGCCTTTTGTGCCGTCCTAGTATCGGACGCTGTCTGGAGTAAATCGTGGATTCCCTTAATCTTGGCGTCAGTTGAGTCCGATTTCAGGACTGTCGTGATTTTCTGCTCGATTGTTTGCGCGAAGCTGGGCGTTGCCAGCATGGCAGCAAACAAAAGTCCTGCTATGATTCTCTTCATCGATCCTCCTAGTTTTTACGTTCTCTTTGTTTCTTTTTACTTTTAGACATTTGATATGCGTCAAGACATTCTTTAGAACAAAACTGGTTATCAGTACTTATGTCAAGATACCAATTACTTAGCTTGGTTTTATCTACTTCTATGCCGCACCGCTTACAACGTTTCTTCTCCGAGAAGCCCCGGATAGGGAGCGGCAATCCACGGGTTGAATCTTGGGCGTTACGACTATTGGCTTTCAAAAACTTGACCTGCAGGCTCAACGGTTTCACGTCTGCTTGCATGAATTCCGTTAATTTTGTCATCGCCCCTCCGCGAGTCTCAAGACCTTATCGACGTATAGGCTGTCACAAGTCGAGCAGCCTGAGCCCGTTCCTTGGTAATGCAGAATTCCGTCCTGGGTTCCGTAAGTCTTGATATAGCCTGCCAGGATTTTGGTGCCTGTCTGGACGTTGTCTCGTTCGTTGAATAGGTTTATCTTATTTTGGAAATCGTAGGTTGTTTTCCAGATTGAAGGCATTAACTGCATCAGCCCGGCCGCACCGCGTGTCGATGTCGCGAACGGGTTACAACTAGACTCAACCGCAACCGTGGCTGCGTCTACCGACGGGTCGACACCTTGATCGATAGCGGCTTCCGCGACTATCCGGCCGAGTTCCGGGCCGGCGTCTTTACAACCTGAACTTCGGCCGAATACCAGCGCGACACTCCACATCGCGGCTTGAATTTTCTTCTCTTTCTCGATATCGACTGTCTGCCGGCTAGGCTGCTGGATAACGACCATTTCCGGTCTCCGGGTTCGCGGCGCATACGCTATCGCGCCGGCTAATATGAACAAGAACGGTATCAAGATAATCTTAAACACTTTAGTCATCTTTCCTCCTGTTAGAAATCTTTTATACTGTCAACGTTTCTGTTCGTTGTTTTTCATAAAGACGAATATATTCTTTCGCTTCCGGACACAGTTCCAACATCGCCATTAATTGTTGAATCGTTCCATGAGGCTCAACGCCGAATAAATGAAAATATTTGATATAAGCTCGATTTAATGCTCCAGCTAAACGAAGCATTCCTTCATCAGTTGGTTGTTTATTCTCTGGAACAGCATTCATTACTATCTCCCTTCCGTCATCGCCGCGGCAGCCGTGAGGCCTCCGGTGCTTACCCGCGAACTCGACTGCCGCGGCTCGCTACAACTTCATGAGTATCACATAAACCGGTTTCGGTGTCAAGTGTTATTTTTCTGGCTTTTCCAGTTTTTCGGGATGAAGATTTCCCGGGCCGTGATTGCTGGATATTCGAGCTGAGTTCCTTGTCTTTCCGCTTTTCGGTATCGAACTTTAACGATTACTTCTAAATATCCGTCGCCAAGCCAAAATTTCGCACCCTCTAAAGTCAAGAAGATATGCCAACCCGGCAGTCCGGTTCGTAACCATTTTCCTGGAATTCGGTCCGGGCCTTCTGAAAAACATTCTCCTAGTAATTGTTCGTTAAAGATTCCAAATACCTTATATCCAAAACCTGACTTCTTCTTCGGTTTACTAAACGGTCTTCGTAAGCACATATGCCCTCCTACTAGAGTGTTTCATAAAACTTGACGGTTGTCAAGTCTTTTCTAAAATTCGTCTGCGAATTCGCAGTCCAAACAAAGCGGCGGATCTTGGGATTCATAATAATAAACAGGCGTACAACAGACGGTGCAGACAATCGAGGGTGGCGATGGCGGGACGTACTTGCGGTGAATCTCCTCGGTAGGCTCAATTGAATCCCAGTCGATTTCCGGACCGGTCTCAACTTCGGCTCTTTTCTGAGCCTTCCGGGCCTCCTTCAATTGTTTCAGGATGGCGGCGTTCGCCGTCTCTTGGGCTAGAAGCCGATCGTAATTCTGCCGCGCTTCCGGACTGATTGTCATCCCCGTCGCTAGTTTTCGCAATGCCGAAAGGGTAGCAGATTTGCCAGTCCACCATATCCATGTAGGCGGCCCGGTACATTTCATACCAGCTTGGGATAATGATTCCTTGTCCGAATAAAAAGTCGTCGGGGAAGGCGCAGTCTCGAATCTCTTTTCTTCGGGATTCCATGTTATCTTCATTTTTCATATTTTCTTTTTAAAAACTTTATGAAGCATCTTTGAGAACAAAACGTATAGAGTCCGATTGGATCCCAACTATTTACGTATGGTTCATGTTTAAATTCTATTTTGCATTGAGTGCAGATATTAGGTTTCATTTGTTCCCTCGGTCGTCCCATTTCTTCCGTTTCCGTTCTTCGTCGGCGGCTTGCTGCAGCGCAACCCAGTAGGCCCTTGAAGCGACTAGCGAATACAAATAGTGGCATAGATTGCAGACACTGCCGTACCCGTTAACGTGATAACTATCCGCTTCATTAATTGGGTAATTGCAGCCAGGTGCCGAACACCTTGAACTCATCTGGTTAAATTTCCTGTCCCAGGCTCGGATATTATTCCGAATCATGTAATCGTGCAGGTCTTCGCCGACCAGCCGACGCCACGCGTCGAAGCCAAATTCCAGCCGTGCCGCCCATGTATCGAAGTCTTCCACGCAGCCCCCTAGGAGTTGATACGGCGTACCCATCCTGAAAAGAATACACGGTCATTCAAATTTGCGGCTACAATCGCGACTGCATGTTTGACAAGATCGGACTTATATGCAGCGAGTAATCCGACCGGTTCGGCGGTATTCACTAAGTCTAGAGTATGCGGCCCGAATATACCGTCCGTGACAACTCCGGGGATAGAAAATATCGTTTGCATAATCTTGACAGCCGTCCCGACTCCGAACAATACGGACATATCAAAAATTTTATCGGCTACAAACTGATCGTTAATTTGGGAAAATAATGGCTTCCAGTAATTTTGCTGATAGTATTCAATCGCTTGTGCCGGCGTTAGCGTCTGAATATCGACGCCAGGCATATCGGCCTGCGTGACACCCATATTCGTAGGTCCGCCGCTGTCATTTAAATTATTGGTATAGCCGCCTTCGTGAATTAGTGTTTTATTAACTGAAATCTTAAAATCAGCCATATGTCACCTCTCTATGACAATTAGCACATAAAAGAATGCACTTAATAATCTCATCCGCTATTCTTTTTAAGGAAGCATTATGAAACATTTCCCCAACCGCCCCCGTTTTATTTCCTACATGATGAAAATCAAATACATAAGCAGGAAACTTCTTTTTACAGCGTTTACATCTTCCTCCCAATATTTTTATAACTTCAGACTTTATAATGTCTTTGCGTCTTTTTGTATAGCAAGGTTGACAAAGATACCATCCGGCAGCTGCTCCACAAACATCTCCGCATGAACACCGGCGTTTAGGATCTTTAAACCGACAGCGGATAGGCTCATCCATCAATCTTCCTTGTCGCTTACGTAAATAATGTGCATTACATAATCTTTTCGCATAAGCCAAATTAATACAATTTTTAATAGAACATTTATATGAACGAGAATTCTCTGCAGAGTATCCTTTATAGATTTTATTAGATTCTAAATGCAGGGCTTCTCTAAGTATTTTTAGTACAGATTTAGATTTCATCCTTTCTCCGTGTAAATTTTACCGTTACAAATGGACTCAATGATTCACGTTTAATCGTTCTCTATAGGTGCATCCGATAATCCAAAGTGGCAGGCGCATGTACACGCGCCTGTGGAACGGATGCCTTTACAACCACATAACCTACAGGCGTCTATCTCTTCTGCAGGCGCGGAAGGGATGAGACCTTCCACATATCGTTTAATTTTTGCTGCCGCAATAGAAATATTGGGAGGCTGGTTGAAGGCGTCACAATAATCGGCCACCAGCCTGAGCGCCGCCGCTTCCCCGCCCTTAGCTTCTTGTTCGAGCGCCGCTACTTCGGTATCGCGGGCGTGCCACGCTTCATTCGCAGTATGTGGACCGGGACGCGATTTGAACCATTCCTCAAACGTCAGCCTCGCCATAATCACTCCTATCTTTTATTTCTTAGTGATTCCTGTTCGTCAAGAAATTTCGCGATTTCGCGCATTGCCACGCTGTCGAGGCACCAGCCGTCCGGCTTGAATGCAAACGCGTCCCAGGCCCGGTTCCAAACGACGTTGCCGACTACTAAACCGGTATGTAGTGACTCGACTTGCCAGGTCTGGTTCCCAATCGAGATAAATTTAAGATTTGGCATCCGAGTCCCCGAGGCTTGCGTGAAAAGAAAACGTGACCTTCCGGTCGCCTTTCAGTTTAGAAAGGACTCGGGCTAAATCTCGGCGCATATCCCGGACCCGGGTCGTGGGTTCATGATTCTGGACACTAATCGTCAGTTTTGACATCGATACTCACCTCGCTAAGGTCTTTATCAAAAACGTACACGCTTTCAGTTTTGATGAAATACAAAAACCAACAAGCTTCACAATTACCTCGTGGTGGACGTCTAATTTTATATCTAGGATGATCGGTGCATTTCAACCTAACGTTCATCATTTTCTCCGTGATAAATCTCGTAATGATCCTCGGCGAGGCACGCGGCGCACCATGTTTCGCAAAAACCTATGTAGTGCCGAATCAAGTGAATTATAAATGCTAAAACCATGATTGTCAAGTCTTTTTACAAAAGAGAATCGTAAGCCCCGGCCTGGTACAGTCGACCGATTTCGACGTGAAACAGGCTGCCGTGACCTTGGTCGCCGGGATATCCTTTATAACCCAGGACGTCTTGATACGCATGCGTCATTTCATGCAGCAATAAGATGGTGACGATAACCCAATAATTTCTCAAGCCGGGATCGATAAGAATCGATTTCGTCATGGTGTTATAGACGCCGGAGACATTTTTCGCCGGCAGCCGGTTCGAGAAAGCGATTCGGTTCAAGACTATCTTGTCTTGGAAAAATCGTTCATTCAGGCGTTGGAACTCCATCCAGAGGTCCCGGTCTGTCATCTTCTTGATTCGCTTTGCCATACCTTATTATGCTCCTTTTTCTCACGATGTCAACTACTTTAACGGTTTTTCACCTGACATTTCGGCGTCAACCATCAGTTGAACAAGTTCCTTAAATTTGACCTTCGGTTCCCAACCCAAAACCCGTTTAGCCTTACTGGCGTCACCTTGCAGGACGTCGACTTCAGCCGGTCGGTAGTATTTCGGGTCGATTTCAACATAATCCTTATAATTCATCCCGAGGTAGGTGAACGTCTCGGCGCAAAATTCCCGAATCGTGTGCGTCTCGCCTGTCGCGAGGACATAATCGTCTGGTTTATCCTGTTGAAGCATTCTGTACATGCCTTCGACGTATTCCGGCGCGTACCCCCAGTCTCGTTTGGCGTCCAGGTTGCCTAATTTCAGGCTGCCTTGCAGGCCGTGATAGATATTGACGGCGCCATTGACGATCTTTTTCGTCACGAATGTGTCGCCGCGGCGTGGGCTCTCGTGGTTGAATAATATCCCGCAGCTGGCATGCAGGCCGTAGCCTTCCCGGAAATTGACAGTCATGTTATGCGCGTAGACCTTAGCGACCCCGTACGGGCTCCTGGGATGAAATGTTGTTGTTTCATTCTGGGGCGGTGGCGTACTGCCGAACATCTCAGAACTAGAGGCCTGGTAGAAGCGAACATCAGGGCCATAGGTCCGGACATATTGAAGCATATGCAGGGCCCCGATTGCGGTCGCGTCGGCCGTGTATTCCGGGATATCAAAACTGGTCTTGACGTGGCTCTGGGCCCCGAGATTATAGACCTCGTCCGGACACGACTCCGCAATTAAGTTCTCGATCGAAGCCGCGTCTGTCAGGTCGGCATATCTGAGATTCAAATACTTGAAAATGTGATCAATCCGGCCGGTGTTAAAACTCGACGACCGGCGAAGAGAACCCCACACCTCGTAATTTTTCTCAAGTAATAACTCGGCTAGATATGAGCCGTCCTGGCCGGTTATTCCTGTAATCAGAGCTCTTTTCATATGATCCTTTTAAACACGTCGTGCCAGATTTGCATCCCTTCGACAACCTTTTGAAAACTCGCCGCCCATTTTAGATGCTCGATTAGTTGCCCGAATCCCTCGTGATACGTCGTGGCAGTTAACCTAGCTGACCGTAACACATCACAGAATTCGTCCGTGTGTTGCATCCCCCATTTCTCAATCTCGAGATCATGCCACAAATTATGCTCACTCCGGTCGTGATTGGCAAGCGGCATCCCGAAAGCGATTACGTCGCCGAAATGCTCGGCCAGCCTAGCGACAACGTAACTAGCGAAGATGTCCGAATGTCGGCCAATATAAGGACTCATAAAATACGATGGAAGCACCTCACGAGCGATTGCGGTGTTCTGGCAATTAAATGGACTCCAAGTCCCTGGTGCCAATCCAATTGTTCCGCAATCATGCTTATCTGAGCCAAAACCAATAACGTTTAAAGGCCGCTCTATTCTCGTAATTGCATCAGTGTCCGGATTATTATACCACAATCCGGCATTAATTACAATTTTTCCTGTGTTAGGATTACACATTTGATATCCGGGTTTCCATTTGTTTTTTGGCGAATATCCACGATGATAAAACTCAACATCGTTTTCTTCTTCAAGTAAGGAACAAACGTTGAACCAACCAGAAGTGGATCTATATATCGGCATCTTACTGCTTGACCCTACAATTTGATGCCAACGTAGCGCATCTTCAACAGCGAGCAGATTATCATCGTCAATCGTAATCATAGTATCCGCGCCGTTCTCGTATGCCTTCAGAATCCCGATATCGCGGCGTTCGAAAGAATTAAACGGGATGTGCTCCCACAGTTCCGGAAACCGGTGCATATATTCTTGCTGAGCCTGGATATCCATATAGTTGCAGTTTGGAATCGTGAGGCAGAATTCCTTCGCCTCGGAAGGGGTCTTCTGGTCGCCGATCACGATGAAATCAACTTCCCGGCCGTACCGGATGGCGTCATCGGAGTATGCTGTCAGAAAGCGCGGGACATTGATTGAAGTTGTAACTACGGTCGTTTTGCTCATCTTAGGGCTCTCCATTTTTCTAATATTTTAGTGCCTTCCGCGCCGGCTTCGAGGCCGTTATCACGCTGCTGACTTACTTCCCAATGTCTGTACTTCCCTATCACCTCGGGAGTAAATTTTGAATCAATTCCTCGCCACGTCTTGAGATAGAAGTCTAAATCAGAACACCATGGAAGGCTCTCATCAAACAATCCGAATTTATCAAAAACAGCCCGATTCCAAAAAATAGCAGGTGTATAAAATGGGTTATCCCGCAGGATGTCTTCAAATGTCACAGGATTCACCGGCGGTTGCTTATAGCAGATATGCTCGCCTTCACGGTTAATCCATTCACACACGCCGTACAGGCAGAACGGCCCGGATCCGTGGTTCATGAATTCATCATTGACGTGTTTGAAGGTGAAGTGATCGCCACGTTCGTCGTCAGAACTCAAGATAGTCAGGATATCTCCAGTTGAGTTCTCGATGCACCAGTTTAAAGCCTCGTAGTAGCTGTTTTGTCGATTTTCCCGATCGGCTGGTTCGGCTTCAACAAAATACTTCGTCTTACTGTCCGGGGCCATGATTAGGCTGCGAAGTTTGTCTGATGTTATTGCAGGCTGATCATTATTCCCATCCTTGATGATGATTTCCCAATCTGTATGGGACTGTTTAAAAACCGAAACAAGCGCCTTTTCAAACAGCTCGGGCGGGCATTTATAAGTCGGCATTAAAACAGAGATTCTCACTCTAGTAACTCCTTCCATTGTCGCAACGTTTTTTCATAATGCTGAGATTTGAATTCTCGAATCATTTTCTTCTTGTTTGCAATTATATGCGGCAGCGCAACGCCGTCCGATAGTCCTTTCAGTTCTTCAAAACTTGAGTAATATACAAACAAGTCTGGATAGGCGTTATTATACCATTCTGACAGACTGAAGTCACCATATCCTTCACCAGGCATCCCTCCGTCCCAGAAGAAGCCTGGAACGTCACGCTGAATCTCACCGAGCAGGACCTGGTCTGGCAGGAAGTAGACGTTTTCTGACGCGATGTTCTCAATAAGAGAACGGGTCGCAAAAACATAAGGTATATGCACGATGCCACGGGCGGTCCGGAGGTCCGGAACGCAGGTTTCCCAACTTTGGTGATAAAACGGGACACCTAGTTTTTGCAATTTTGGCATAATCAGGCTCTCGTTATGCTTCCCGACAAGGTAAAACTTATCCTCATGACATGGAATCGGCGTCTTGTCTTCATTATTCACGGTCAAGAAAGGTGTCACGATTTCAAGTGGAAAATGTTCAGGTACTATCAATCGATTGTGTGCGTATCGGCGGTCATATTCTGTCGCAGCAAAGAATTTCACATTCGGCATTATTGTTGCATTTATCAGCAAGTCATAATATGCATTCAAATCCGGTACGTCGTGATCAAACCTAAAAAAGAACCAAACAAAAAGTGGTTTCGTCCAGTTATTTTGCAGAAAAACTCGACACCAGCTGGCGGTATGCGAGACTAACACGGCGTCAAATTGATTGAAATAATCTTTTTGTTCATTCCAGATTCGATTTGCGGTTTCGGCGCTGAAATTACCTTCGCTATGATACCAGGTTTCACCTGTATGACCGGTCTGGGTGAGCAGATACGTGAAGTGGTCGGGAAACCAGTAGGGCGAATGTGTAATGTTAAGAATTCGCATAATTAGCCATTGGGCCACAAATCAGGGTGAAGTAGGTGCACCAACCTGACAAGACCAGTATGCAATTTGGTGGCCTGGGTGATCATACTGACCGGTTTGACGCGATAATGAAACAGCGGCTCGTTCACGACCGCGACTTGCCAGCCGCGCTTCAGGATATCCAGCCACATACACCAATCCTCGTAGCCCAATACTTTTGAACTGCCGCCAACCTCAATAAATATCGTTTCATAACCTCGTGTCTGCTCGAAAGCGGCGCGACGAATCAATGAGCAGACAGGCAAATCGTTGCTACGCATCTCATGGCCTAATGACAGACCTCGCGGCGCAATCCGGTTATGCAGTAGACCTTCGTATTGCATATCCGTCGATACGACTCCGACTTTCGGATCCGCCATCAGAGGCACAGTTTTTTCAAGGTATCGAGGGTCAATAAAGTCGTCCGAGTCCAGCGGAAGGATAAACTCGCCGTCTCCTGCCTGGATTCCTCGATTCCTAGACTCAGACAGACCGCGGTTCTCCTGATCAATCACTAGCGGGGCCCGTTTTTCGCCTTCAGGGAAGTATTGACGATACAGAACCCATCTCGGTTCATCGTCATCTATCCCGAGTTTGTTTATCTCGATAAAAAACTTTCCGCGATTCTCGATTTCTTGATCACTCCAGTCGTCTGTCTTCGTGTCCCAACTTCGACCGCCGTTCGGAAAATATCGATCCCAGATAGCGTGTCTCTGGACATCATAATCTAGATGCCGGTCTTGGACTTCTTTTAAATATGCGTCACGCTTCAAACCGTCTTCTCGGACATAATCGTCGATTGCTTCTTGAAGCACTCTACGGCTGCAATCCGTGCTGCCGTCATTCACAACTACTAACTCAAAATTTTTGTAAGTTTGTGCCAAAACTGATTCAACGCACTGGCGTATATATGCTTCCTGGTTGTATAAAGGAACCACTACTGTGACTTTTCCGGGAATCATAGCGCGAGCCTCTTGTGTAGCCATTCTGTCTTAAGTCTGTGATATTCAGACGACTTGTAATCCCAATTTGAGCCCCTAAAATAATGCAGCGCAATCGGCACTCCGTCGACAGAAAAGACTTCATATTCAGATGGATGAAAATCCAGTTCTGGGTCGTCTTGACAGTATCCTGGCGTTATAAACGTCGGCTTCAGGTCCGGATGAGCCTTAAGATAAAAATATGTTTGACCACCTATGTCTGTCGCGATGCCGTTCACCAGGCTTCCCCACCAGTTAATCTGTTCTGGATCCGGCAATCTGGACATATCAGCCAGAACCAAGGCGTCATGCATATGAATCCCGCCCAGGCCCGGTCTCGTCTGCGGGATAAAGGCTAGCGGACTTGTTTCGATATAATCACTCAGCCGGACCGGCCGGTCTAGGAAGACGTCCGGGTGCAGAAGGCAGATATTTCCAGTCTCTTTCTGGATGAATTTCTCCCACGTATAACAACAGGCGTAGCAGCCGGCGCAATTAGGATTCGACCAGTTGCCTCGCGAGTTGAATACAGTACAGTGTTTCTCGACGGCATTACAGCGCTTAATCAAGTCTAGGTCTTTCTCAACATCATGCGTTCCGATATCCCATTTCTGACACATCTGCTCGATGGGTTCGTATTCCTGTGGTCGATCAAACTTTGAGTTGTTCATGACTATAAAATCGAAATCTTCTCGCAAATATTTCCGGAACGATTTTACCTGGAGTTCGATGAAGTCGGGCCGGTTCGAGGTGAAGGCATAGAAGGTAATCATCGTTTCTCCTGAGTTGGGAAATCAAAACTCTTTTGACTACGAACTTCTACCACGCCTCTTATGAATCGTTCTTCGTCTCCGGGATAGATAAACATCGGTCGGCTACCACAATGATAGCAAGGTACTATTCTGTATGGTTTTTCTTCAGAAACAAAAGCTCTTCCGCTACATATTGGGCAGCTCATTTATTCTCCAGAGTTCGGACGGCGTGCTCGATCGCCCGGATCTTGTTAAGATAGGTGTGGTCTCGTGCCACGATATCCATCAAGTCATGCAATTCCTTGACTTCCATGCTTTCCAGCCGCCCCCGGGCATCGTAGAAGAGCTGATACGTGTCTTCATTGCAGATTAATTTTCCGCCAAAAAGTTCGTTAGCGTACTTTGAATGCGTCACGCCGAATTGGCCTGCGCTTATGTTTTTGAACAACCGGCACGAAATATAGCCTGTCCGGACCTGATCCAATCCTTGGAAGGCCGGCGCCATATAAGAGCATTGAATAAGACGAACGTGTTGCTCGATTGAAACCTGCGGCCCGCCATTAAAGCCGCCATATGTATTAAATAATCTATCATTTTCGTGGCATGCCCGAATGAAACCCTTCATCGGACCTTCTTTCTGGTAATCTACAGTTCCAATATAATTAACCAATAGACTCTTGCTATTAAATGCCTGTTTTGGTTTATTAGCCTCGATTTCGTGTGGCAGCAAATCGGTGCCCCAGCGCATCTGCAGAGACCGGTTATCGGGCTCAAAATAGATATCTGAGCCGAGGATTTCGACATTCTTGGAATAAACGTTTGGCGTGATATGGACGCCGTAGGGTAAAAGTTTGAGCCCATCAAAATACGAAAGTCGGGGATCTCCAAGTATATTATGAATCAAATAGTAGCAATCTTTTCGTTGCGGCATGCCTTGAAGGACGCAATTCATTCCGATAAAAAAAGTATCTGAAAAATCTATTTTTGAATTATCATCGCCATAATCTAACCACCGAACGTCTTTGCCTAAATGCTTCAGAGCGCGAAAAAACGCTTCGTGTATATGCCCAAATGTATTATAACCGTTGCGGCCTGTTGCTCCCCAAACTATCCATCGACACTTTTCAATATCAAACACGATTACTCCTAATCTGTTTTTAAAACAGACTTTAATGAAGTTTTAAGTTCTTTAATTTCTTTTTTAAGCCTATCAATTTCTTGTTCTAAAGCCTGAGGATTGCAAATAGGATGAGTAAAACCGTACAACTCGCCAGTTTCATGATTGTGGTGTAAATGTGGAGTTTTACCCCACCCGAGCTCATTCCAAGACATAAGCTGCCCACAGCGCTCACAGTTTTTATCCTTCATCAGTTTTCGAATCGTTGCATGATTAACGTCTTTTGATATTGGAGTATGTCCTCTGTGTCTTGCATTTTTCTGCGATCCCATAATAATTTGACTGACCCGACACACCCAGAATCCACTATTCCATTTAGCAAACTGGTTTGATTGCCCGCGGATTGGTAAAACGCCAGAACATCCACAGAGAAAAATATATCGTTCCTTAGGAATTTGATAATTCATTGGAGAGTACCCATACTTTTTCCGGTGGTATAATTTAAGGCATTCGGCACAATTGCCGGATTTACGCCCCGTTTTTCTACGTGCCAAGCTCATATTTTTATTATTTAATTTAATACCGCAATCAAAACAGGTATCATTTCCATGCTTACCGCTATGTCCTTTTATACGAGCACAAGTACCCCTAAATATTCCATTTTTAGCTAATCCGATGTTTTTACCACAAAGTTTAAACATTTATTATTTCACCTTATCCAGCGCCAACAGTTTTGGCACAATTCCAGTCCGTCCTGCCGCGGCCCAGATTGCGCTGTAATAACCACCTGGCTGCCGGTACTCACTTTCTGGAAAACAATATGAAGGCGTTAATAACTTAGCTGGCGGATTCTCAAATATATAGCGATTTAAAAAACTTTCGTCATTCCACACAGCTTTTATGCCTTTTTTAGTATCCTGATCAATGCCTGCGACAATGTTTTCCGCCATTTTAAGAAACGCCTCAGTAGTTCCGCCGTTAAAACCACCACATACATAGTTTCTCACAATTGGGCAATAAGCAGACGATTCGGGATTTTTTTCTGGCGTCCCATTGAGCCCCAGATAGCCTGGATGTTCTGTTGCTACGATTCCGTCAGCAAAAATCTCGTCTTCAGTGACTGGTGCAACAAATTCCATGTCAACATCTACGTAGTAGAGGTAATCATAGCATTCCAAAGTTCGGCGTTGTTCCAAGAAAGTGTGGTAGCGGTGCAGAGTTGTTAACGGAAATCCTTCATTCTCTTTGTAGAATCGTGGTAATTCTGGTATGTCGTACCTTCTATCAGACCAAACAATTGGCATATGTGGAACAAAATACGTCCGAGCAGACAGCAGTAACGGATTAATGTACTGATGGTATCGCTCTCCAGTCGCGATTACGAGCAGCGCAGTTTTCATATCCGAATCCACCTTGAAGGCACGAGGTCCCGGTCATCAACATCTGGCGAGGTAAACCATTTTTTCGGCGCCACGACGGTCCGGCCGAGTTGATTATCACCGAACCAGGCGCCCCACCAGCCGAACGACGAATTGGCCAGAATCGCATCCTTACATGAAGCCATAAGCCGGATATCTTCCCACATATTTGTACATCTAACAAAATGGAAATCCACAGGAAGATGCTGACTACACCAAACCTGATCATCTGAGAAAACAAACACCTTGACATCTTGACACCTCATATTACGAATTAATTTGAGGGCCTCTCGATAGTATTCTATTGGCAACAAGCCATGGAAGTGCTGCAGACCGACATAATCCTGGCGTCGGACATGCAAAAACACACTCTGGTTTTTATAGATTTCCTCCTCTATTTCTTTAGCGTAACCAGTTAAAGGGTTTTGCGCCCATCTGAGATTTACATGATTACGAAGCCGTTCCGCGATATTTGCAAAATACTGTTCAGTCTGCCAGTATCCGATCATTTTACTACCGTCTGCCGGAGTCAAGGCTTCAGGATGAAAGATGTGACTACCTTCGTATACTTCACGTTTTGATGAATCACCAAATGGTAAAAAGCCAACTAATGGTTCAAGCCAATATTGACGATGCGCATTATTTGCATAGGCAGACGGATCGTATTCAACTTCATACCCGTTAGCCTGCAGGGCACGACTATAGGCCCATTGAAAAAGCGAATTTCCGAGGCCACCCATAAATTTGACTGTAATTTTTGCGCTCATTGCTCCTCAAAATATTTATGAATTATGTCCGAAATATAATGCATATCTTCTGATTTAAGCCCCTGATGCATTCCTATATAGAAGCCTTGCTTCGCTAAATGCTGCGCAACCGGAAATTTAGCCGCCATGCCTGGAAACAGCCGTTGATACACAGGCTGGTCCAAAAGTGGGAAGAGATAACGAGTCTCAATTCCGTTCCGTTCGAGATGCATCAGCAGGTCGTCTCTGTCGCCGGATCTTAAAACCATCGGGTACATCATAAACGAATGTGTCGAGTTCGCCGGAATCCAAGGCAACTGGAGCCTGTCCTCAAGATCGGCTAACAATTGAATCAGCGTGGCGGCATTTTCACGGCGGATCCGGATATTTTCATCAGCCCGCTCAAGTTCGGACAGTGCTATCGCGGCCTCCATCTCAGTGCATCGATAACTGTATCCTACGCGATCGAATTTGAACCGGCGCTCTATCATCTGTCGTCGTAAATCATCGTTGTCTGAATCATCCTGATCGATATTCGTGTATATACTGTCGCGTCCGTGCGCCATCAAACTGCGGCAAATCTCAGCCAATTTGTCGTCGTTCGTGGTCACCAAACCACCGACGCCGCCGACAATCAAATGCGCAACGTAAGTTGAAAAGCAAGCAAGGTCGCCAAAACTTCCGACCGTTTGCCCTCTCTGGGTTGCAAACATTGTTTCGCAACTATCTTCAATAATCTGGAATTTATATTTTTCGGCGATTAGTCCGATACGGTGCATATCAGCCGGCAATCCGAATAGGTGAACCGGAATGATGCATCGCGTCTTGGAACTCAGCGCATCAAAAATTCGTATCGGGCTGATGTTGAATGTATGCGGATCGACATCAACGAAGACAGGTTTCAGACCATTCTGAATCACGATATTGGATGTAGCGATAAACGTAGTCGCGGGGACGATCACCTCATCCATATATTTATAATTATATGTTTCTTTCAGCGCGGCTAACGCAATCTGTAAAGAACTCGTTCCGCTATTCGTAAAAACCCCATGCTTGCAATCATGCTGATTCGCGAATTCACGTTCAAACTCAGCGGTATATTCTCCGCTAGATAACCGATTGCTATTTAATACATGATTGACGTATTGTTTTCCAGCCGGACTGATATCAAGATGACCAAGAGTGATTTTACGCATACAGGCCTCGCTGGTACTCGATTGTTTTCGCGAGTCCTTCATCCAGGCTTACGTAATCTGTCTTGCCGAATTCGGTCTCGATTCTAGTTAAATCGAGTTTGACAACCTTCGCGCCGCCAATCTGGTCTTCTTCGCCTTCCGGAATCACGACTTCCGCGCCTGTCAGTGCGCCTATCTTTTTAGCCAAGTCGGCGATAGTCGTGACTGAATGACCGCCGACATTGTAAATGGGTTGTACGCCTTGCAGGATGACGCTCCAAAGCATCTCAATAACGTCTGTCACATACCCATACGTTCGAACCGCCTTACCGGAATCTTGAAGTACAATCTTCTTATTGACTAGGGCGGCTTCGATAAATTGGCTCATAGCCTTGGTGTCATGCTTTCGCGTCCCAGGTCCATATGTCGGTGCAATCCGGGCGGATATGGCCCTAACACCGGCTTGACGGAAAGCATTGACAATCGCTTCACCGCATCTTTTTGATTCAATGTAACAGGCCCTAGGGTGAGACGGGTTGGTAGTCCCGATATCGTCTTCAGTCGCAACTTTATCCAAGCCGTTGTATACCTCAGTACTGCTACAAAACAGAAACGAGCCGCCATGTTTCAAACTCCGCAATAAGTGAAGTGTAATTTCTGTATTTATTCGAATCGTGTCTATCGGATTCGCCATGAACAAAGCGGGCTGCCCAAACCCGGCTAAATGAAGTATAATATCGGCCTGGGGGAAATCATAATTACGATCCATACTACTGTGAGTTGGCGCATAGAGTTGTACATTTACCTCAGTTATCGATTTAAAAAGGTTGGAGCCTATCAAGCCGGTCGAGCCAGTGATTAGGACAGTTTTACCTTTCAATTGAGACAAATCAGGCATCATTGTATTTGTCGCCCCATTCCACGAGTATTGTGGATTTTCCGTCCAGCCTTGTCAAGGCTTTTTCATATGCCGGCATAATCTGGTCAGTCTCGTCCAACCGGATGACTTCCGTGTTGGTCAGCATCAGCCGAAGAGCATCCGTGAAATCACCGAGATGCTGGCAGCCCGGGTTAAGGGGTCCGGTTGCGCCAATACCGGTCCGAATAATCAATTTAGGCTGATATCCGCCCTGTGACATTTCAACGATTTTGTCAACATGACTGATAAGCTGTGAAAAGGCTAATAACATAAAATTCCATCTGGGAAAAATCGATATAGGCACGAAGCCCCCTAAAGCCAGCCCAAGACTAATTCCCATCTGTGCTTCTTCAAAAACTGGAAGTTCAATTTTCTTCTCTGTCGGAACAGTCATCAATGTTGGAGACATTATTGTTCCGGGTACGGCAACGGCTTGCCCTAAGAAGATTGTCTTCGGATCTTGGGCGAGATAGTACATTGCTTTCTGGAGTTCATGAGAGTATGCACTCATTTATTTTTCTCGGTTAATTGTTTTCGAAGAAATGCATTTTCATGACGAAGATTAGCAATGATTTTATACATTTGTTCGCAATTTTGAATCTGTTTAGTTGCCCATACTAAATTACCTAAAATTATACCCTTATCATGATGTACAACATGGAGCGAAGCAGTTTTATATGGTTTCGGACCAATAGTAGACAAAAGCTCTTTTTCCCCAACCAGGTATGAGCCGCCCTTCCTTGGGTCCCAACGAGGCTCAAAAGGCATTCCCTTATAAAATTTATGAGACGCATGATTTGGATTAAAAATGAATCCATGATGGGCTTTCAAAGACAGCCAAATAGGGTGTTTCGCTATATATTTTTTAGCCGCACGATTATGTCTTTCTTTGTGTTTTTCGTACCAATTTTTACTATATGCTAATAATTTTTCTCTGTGAGCTATATAATATTTATGTTTAGCAACAGCCTGTTCTTTTTTGTGGGCTTCGTACCAATTTTTACTGTATGCCAATCTTTCTTTTCTATTCATTAGAATTCTACCCTTTTTCCTGCGCCACTATGAGGATAGCGACCGGATTTATAAGAAAACTCATCTGTTTTCTGTTCCCAATTTACATATGGACCCAAACCCCAAACCTCTTCTGTATTGGTGCATACTGAAATTTTATTATTTTCGATATGGAAACGAATCGGCAAATCATGTCCTTCCGAGTACTTTACGCATTCGTGAAAAATTCCGCTCTCAGCCGTCATATCTCCAGAAAACACGTGAATCACTGAGTCTTCTCCTGTTCGCTTTATCGACATCGCGAGCCCTACCGCGATAGGTAAGACGCCGCCAAATATGCCAGAACTGATAATACGATAAAGAGGAAAACAAAGGGCAATAGAATAACCGGCCACGATTTTTTGCTTAAGTTCATCTTTTGGGACTCCTTTGAGCAAACATTGGTAATGCGATCTCCACGAGCATAAAACCCAATCGTTAGGACGGATGTCTTCGAAAATTCTAATCAGCGGCTCTTCGCCTCCGCTATATAAGTGGATTACGCTACGAATCTTGCCGGCATTGAACAACTCGGCAATCTCGGCTTCAAAATCAATTAGTTCTTGAGCTGTCATTGGTTTTTGTACCATGCGATGGTTCTTCGCAGACCCTCGTTAAAGTCCATACTCGCCGTGAATCCGAACTCCTCGAAAGCCTTTGTGACGTCGAGGCAACGACTAGGCTGCCCATCCGGTCGGCTGGCGTCATACAGTATCTCGCCTTCATACCCGACATCTTTCGCCACAAGCGTAGCGAGGTCGTGAATCGCAATTTCTCGGCCGGTGCCGATATTGACAGGCTCGCTTTTATTGTATCGCTCAGTTGCGAGCACAACGGCCTCGGCGGCGTCCTCGACGTACAGAAATTCCCGGCTAGCCTTTCCGGTTCCCCACAACGTGACTGACTTCACATGGTTAGCCTTGGCCTCGGTGAAGCGGCGGACCAGGACAGGAATCACATGACCATACCGAAGATCAAAATGATCGCGTGGGCCGTACAAGTTGACTGGCAGCAGATAAATAAAGTTCAGGCCGTACTGCTGTTTATAGGCTTGACCCTGGACGAGCAATGCTTTCTTCGCGATTCCGTAAGGCGCATTCGTGTCTTCTGGGTAGCCGTTCCACAGACTTGATTCCTGGAATGGCGTCGGTGCATATTTCGGATAAGCGCAGACGGTCCCGATTTGGATAAATTTTTCAATCTCGTATATGCTTGCGTAATGGATCATATTGATGCCCATCATCGCATTATCATAAAATAACTCGGCTGGTTTAACCTGATTCAAACCTATCCCGCCCGCGTGTGCCGCTGCGTGAATTATAATATCTGGCCTATATCTCTCAAACATAGACCGGGTTTCATTTGCAAGCCTAAGATCATATTCAAACGATCTAGGAATATAAACACGTTTACAACCGCGGTCTTCAAGTTTCTCAATAATATAGCTCCCTAGAAACCCGGCGCCACCCGTGACGACGATTCGTTTATCTTGTAGATTCATATTGCTCCTGCATCCATCCGAACTTTAGGTCATATCCACTATTATACAAATGAGCCGGGAAATGCTCTGATATCGTTCCACCTGGGATATTCAACATCGTAATCTCGCCTGTATTATACATCGGCCCGAGTAGGTTTCCGACAAAAAAGTCTTCCGCCCAGCCGGTAGGATTCGAATACGCAACTGTGCTGAAAGCCTTTCTAGAAAGAAAGTAACCAAAACCTCCACTAGCCCAAGCATAGGTTTTAGGATGCAATTGTGTCGCGCCTTCCCGGCTAACTGTGATGTAAGGAAAGGTCTGACCGAACGGGCGGTCGATTTTGCCGGCATAGTCATAACCTTCAAAGCCGCAGGTTAGCAGTTTGCTCGGAATCAAAAAACTATCTGTGTCGCACAAAAACAAATAATCGATAGCCTTTCCCATCGCCCACATGCAGATAGCCTTCGTCTTGAATGGCAGGCCGTTGTATGTATCATCGCAATCAAGCCTGACTTCATCGGATTCATTCTTGCCTACTCCGCCGCCGACAAAGAATTTCACCGTGCCGGCTGGAAAGTCCTTATGCCAGGTCTCACGTATCACGTTGTGATACCCCAACTCAAGATGCGCGTTGCAGGACTTCACGGCTACCAAGATTTTAGTCATTTTCCGAATCCAGGATATCTTCTTTAACTTCCTGATAGTGTTCCTTACAAAAATGATACACTCTATCATCATAACGAAGTGTATATGTTGCGGGTTCCTTACAATTGATGATTCCGCCGCCCCACCAACTGTACTGACAAGTTATTTCATTCATCTTCAACCATCCATTTTATCAAACGCTCGTGATGTAGTTTGCACAAATGGCTTATATGATTTGCAAAATGAAAAGTATAAGTTGCTGGTTTCTGACACGCGTCTCTCCACCGTAAAGTATCGTGAAAGGCTCCGATAAATTCGCCGGTTTCATTTATTTCAATAAATTCACAAAGAAGTTCACTCATCGTGTCCTCTTGCTCTCGACAATCTGGGCCAGGACGCGTCCAATCTGGCAACAGTCGCCAAACTGCTCGGCGTTAAGGCATTTTTGGCAGACCTTGACATGATTGTTTAGATTCTCTTGGTCTTTGTCAACCATTATAATCATTTCTTCCTAAAATGGTGTCAAGTAACTCTCTGCCCTCTCCTATCGGGAGCCTAAATCCTGCCGCGTGTTGGTGCCCGCCTCCGAGATACTTCTTCGCAATTTCTGATACATCGATATCACCGACCGATCGAAGCGAAAACGCAATCATGCCGTCAGCGCGTTCAAACCAGGTCAGGCCGACATCCGCCCGTTGAGCCAGGACGTTTCCGACTTCGCTGCAATTCATGTAAGGACAGTTGACGACCTCGGTGGTTAGGAATTTATGGTCTGCGATTTCAATGAATCCGCGCTGGGCCTCGTCCGTGGCTTCTTGGACATACCGGTTGATATGACTCACTACCGCAGCCCCTCGTTGGACTGCTTCTGATGGATTTATATCATCAAGGTGTTCCCAGGCCCCGATTGTAAACGGCAATGTCATGATGTAAGCATTAATTTCTTTTGAAAACGGTAAAGCCCAATTCCACAAGTCTCTATCTTCAACAAAATCTACGTACCACGGACGTGGGAGCCACCCTATTAATCTCTGAGATGTTCTATAACCCGAATCCTCTCCAAACAGGTAATCCCAAGTCAGGCTGGCTCCGGATCGCTTCATATCAAAAGTGACGAATGGTAAGTCGCCGATTCGCTCTAGCGCGGATTTATGATGATCATAAATGTGAAAACTCTTCGCAATTGAATGCAGTTTGATATTGTCTTCCCGGACAGGCCAGCTGAAGTCTGTAACTAAGACGTCCTTGCCACGGACAGTATCAAACGGGACTGGTTCGCCGTGATCCAAAGCAAGGATTTCAGCTTCCGGATAACGCTTCTTTGCGATAAAGGCGGCTGCCCAGCCGTCAGGACACTTAGCATGCGTGACGATTAAGTCCATATCCAGTCTCCTCGTAATCCACAACGCCGTTCCCCATGACGTATTTTCGAATCCCGCGCTTCACGAAGCAGGGGCGGGCCGGGTCCATAGCGCGGCGCCTGTAAAGGTTATAGCGTGCGCTGTTACGAACTTGCTGCTCGTTGATGTTCACGCCCGGTATATAAGCAACTGCAAAACCCGCCTGTCTAACATCTAGAAACCATGCGGCGTGTTCTCCGCCTCCAATTTTTACATCGTCGTCCCAACGAACCTTTTGAAACACTTCTTTTCGAACAAGGGAGTAATTTACTGTTAAGTCCACCCAATAATAATCTTGAGGGAAATCTGGATGAGGAATGATCCCACATGCTTCCTCTTCCAGAACTCCGTTGCCCTTGTCGTGCAACAAAAATTCATAGGGATTGTTGTTGACTCGTCCACTAAAGACATTGAATTTTGGATAAAGGTTCGCCGTACGGATGAGTTTCTCAATACCTTGCCGAACTTCAACAGTGCTAAAATCAAAGTCATCGCTTCCCATCAAGAGTAGGGGGCGCTCAAGCCTATCGGCAATTGCGTTTCCCATAGAACCAAATCCGGCATCAAAGGGAAGTTGAATACAAACATGACCTTCGCGTTGCAAATCCGCGAAGATGCCCTCCTTCTCTTCATTATGATCGCCACAATCACAAATAATCATCTGTACTTCTGGGAGATTTCTGCGGATAGCATCAATTGTATAAAATAGTTGAGCATCTCTCAAAAATGTTCGAATAGCAATAGAAACTTTATTTAACATTTTCATTCCTTTTTAAATAAGCTATTGCGGATTCTAAAATGCTTATTGAATCTTTAGCTAAGCCTATAAAAAGATTACAATGACGACATAAAACTCCGCGCACTTTTTTACCTTTATGGTCGGTCATCCAGCCGACCCCGACTGGTCTTTTTCTTTTACAAATACCGCATTTTCGTCCTTGTTCATTAAATAAATTTTCCCAAAACTCTGAATTTATTCCATATTCATACTGAAGATAATAATCTCGGCCAGCTTTTGTTTTCCTAGATTTACGTTTCGCATTACGTGCCGCCGCTGGGTCTTTCCAATATTTCTTTATGGCACCATTTAGTATTTTCTTTCTATTTTTCTTATAACGCTTTTTTGCTTTTCCTGATATTTTTTCTCTATTCTGTTCACTGTATATCTTTTTATCAGCTAATATTTTAGTCCTATTAATTATGTATTTCTTCTTCCTTTGAATAGATATTTTAGCTTTGTTAATCTGATAATATTTTTTCATTGCTTTTTTCTGTTTTATGGTGGCTCTCAATTTCGACTCCAGCCGTTGAGGTTCAATTGGATATCATGCAACTTTTTCTCGGCTTCTTCTAGCAGTCTGGACTTCTCGATATATCCGTTTTCTATAATTTTCAAATGTTGCAAAACAGTCTCGGCGCCGACGTGACCTTGTGCCTGCATGCTCTCGAGAAATCCTTCAACCATACCGAGCGCGTACCCCACCGTTGGATTATCCATTTTTCGCATCCTCGAAAGCTTTAACTACAGCTTCAAAACTACATGTATATCCGCTATCACCTACACTTTTTACAAAAGTTGGGTCATTCAAAAGCTTGATAATGATCGGCAGCGCCTTTTCCATTTCTTCTTTTGCGACTTCTTTTGTAGCTTCATTTGCATCTTTTTGTCCTTCATATCGGCTAAAAGACTCAATGCTTTCTACAAAATCGGCAATTAATCGTTTCTTAACATCCTGAACGTCTAAACCATCACAATAAAATACTTCGTAACTAATGTCATGGTCAGAATCAATCTGGACTTTGCCGTCTTTGACTGGC
>Ga0210404_10000342_pt1 | contig 26102 bp, 20 predicted proteins | sample IncBWH28MmetaG_FD_155455 | JGI IMG/M metagenome (GOLD analysis project Ga0210404, IMG submission 155455) | Forest soil microbial communities from Barre Woods Harvard Forest LTER site, Petersham, Massachusetts, United States - Inc-BW-H-28-M | ecosystem: Environmental > Terrestrial > Soil >... | reverse complement strand
TCCAAGAAATGGGCGATCTATTCCTTCGTTTCTTCGCGTGTATTCTTTTGATTCCGCTCATCAGCGCTGCCGTTGTCTACTGGCGGGGGCAGTTTGCACGAGCGATGATCTGGAACGGCAGTCTGCCTATTCTGCTGTTGTGCGCCTCGGTACCATCGATGGTTGTCAATCCAACGCAAATTACGGCAGGCGGGCTTCTTTACACCATTCCCCCCGTCGCCGGGCTGGCGGTGTGCACAGCGGGATATCTGAGGCACGGTCGGAATCCGCTGCTGTTCTGGTTCCCCTGGTCCGTGAATCTCGCGATCGAAGCGTTCCTACTCTATCTGGCCTTTTGGTTTCATATATCGTTTTAGAATTACGGTCCCGTGAGTGGACAGAAAAACCGGGCATGCAACGAGCCAATCTTTTGCTTTGTACTGTGTCCGGGATTGTGGCGGGTTAGCAATCCGGCACTGACGGAGCAAGTCAATGGGATCTCATAGCTTTTTGTGGCTCTTTATTTTCTTTTTGAGCGTCGGAATCGGCGGCGGCCTGTACGAAACGCTGGTCGTCTACCTTAGCTAGAAGAACGATGCGACACCGCAGAATCTTCATCAGAGACTCAAGGACTCTGGTCAAGCCTTAGCCTCTCGGCGCTTCTGGCCATTGATCTCGCCCACGACCGCTCTCCTCGCTGTGATCAACGTGTACTTCGCTTGGCAGCAGACGGGTTTCCTGCGAGAGCTATGGCTAGCCGCGTCAATCGCAACCGTGCTCAAGAGTGTGAGCACATACACCTACTTTGCACCGACGATGATTCGCAAGTTTGAAAGAGCCGAGTCACTAGAAACAGCGGAACTCACCAAGAGTGTAAAGAGATGGACGGCACTCAGCCCCGTGAGACTGTGCGTGGAACTGTTTGGGTGGACGGCTGCCGTCTGGACGCTATGGTTGGTTGCAAAGGGATGAGGTCCGATGCCTTTATCACAAACCTCAACTTATGCCAGAACCCCACACCGCTACCGAAACGTTGGCGAACTCTTGATAATTTGGATGACCGGAGATGTGAAGTGGCACTTCACTTCTCCGGGAAGGAATTGGGCACCTTTGTGGTATGGATGGTGTCCATACGGTGTGGTGTTTCGCTGTATGGAAATGGATCAGACTTGAGGCGGGTCCTGGTCACTTGCAGACCGTAGCTTAGACTCCAATGACTCCGACTCACTAAGAAGCGCTCTCATGCGATTCGTTTTGGGAATGCTAGGTTGGTTTGTGGTTTGTTTCGTAGCCGCGACCTGCGCCGCGCAGAACGGTACAAATCTCGACAAGCACGCGGGTTGGCATGACCCATCTCCGCATACGGTGCAGTTTATAACCGTGGATAAAGACGTGAAGCTGGAGGTGCTGGATTGGGGTGGTTCCGGACGACCTTTGGTTTTTCTGGCCGGCCTCGGTGACACGGCGCATGTGTTCGATGACTTCGCGCCCAAACTCACGTCCAATTACCACGTCTATGGCATCACGCGACGGGGATACGGGGCGTCGAGCGTTCCCGCCGTCGGGGGCGCTGCTTACACGGCTGACAGGCTCGGCGACGACGTATTGGCCGTGCTCGATGCGCTGAAAATCGAACGACCAGTGCTCGTGGGACATTCCATCGCGGGCGAAGAGTTGAGTTCCGTCGGAACGCGGCATCCCGAACGGGTCGCGGGGTTGGTCTACCTCGATGCCGGTTACGGATACGCGTACTACGATCCGGTGCAAGGAGATTATTCGATTGACTCAGACGATCTGCAACGGAAGCTGGAACAAATGAGAACAGGTCCACCCGATCCGATGCAGTTGATACAGGGATTGCTGCAAACCGACCTACCCCGGTTTGAGCGGGACCTGCAGGGAATGGCGGCGAACTTTAAGTCGTATCCACCGCCTCCCCCGGCTCCAACCGCCGCCGATCGGGAAAGCTTCGACGCGTGGCGTGTCTGGGAAAACAGAGAGATTGGCTTCGCCGTGCCGGAGGGAGAACTGCACCAGATGTTTGAATCCACACCGGATGGACACGTCGGCGAACCTCGGACGGGGCCGAGCATTCCACAGGCTGTGATCGCGGGCGAACAGAAATACAGGAACATCCAGGTGCCCGCGCTCGCCATTTACGCAGTGCCTCACGATCAGGGTCGGTACCTGGATAATAATCCTGCCGCGCGTTCGGCCGCGGAAGCCAGCGACGCCGCCAAAACCGAGGCGCAAGCAAAAGCGTTTGAGAGCGGCGTGCCCTCGGCACGCGTGGTTCGACTACCGCATGCAGGTCATTACGTCTTTCTGACGAACGAGGCGGATGTGCTACGCGAAATGCGCGCTTTCATCGGTCGCTTGTCCTGAGAATTCTCAACTGATTAGTTCTCGGACATGTGAAGTATAGCTTCACTTGGACGGTTACCGGGTTTATCACTAGGCTGGCAAGATTCGCTCTTTTCGAGATAGGATGGCGCCCGCGCTGGCAATTACTGTCATGACAACTACCTGGAAAAGGAGCTGACTCATGCGAAACATTCTGAGCCGCCGTTTGGCGAACACGCACATCTTGCTGGTCATTGTGATCCTGCTTCTATGGCCTGCCGGGACCTTCGCCCAAGCGACCCCGGTGGGCCACTGGGAAGGCGCGATCGCGCTGCCCGGCGCGTCGCTGCAAATCCATGTTGATCTGAAACAAGCCGCCGGCGCCTGGCAGGGCACCATCGACATCCCGCAGCAAGGCGCGAGCGGACTTGCGCTGCAAGCGGTGCGATTCGACGCGGCCCAGGTGCATTTCGAGCTTCAGGCCGGTCCGGGCCTGGCCGTATTCGATGGCAAGCTCGATGGCGACAAGATCAGCGGCGACTTCTCGCAGGCCGGAGGAAAATTTACTTTTTCGCTCGATCGCAAGACCGGTGGGGCGACACAAGCGGCGGGTTCGAGTCAAGGGACGAAACCCGGGCTCGATGGATTCGATGACTGGATTAATCAGGCGTTGAAGGATTTCAAAGTGCCGGGCGTAGCTGTGGTCGTCGTGCAGGGCGATAAAGTCGTTCTGCTCAAAGGCTACGGCATGCGAGACACCGAACGGCAGCTTCCCGTCACGCCGCAGACGCTCTTTGCGATCGGCTCTATTACAAAGTCTTTTACTGTGACTACGCTTGGCATGCTCGTGGACGAGGGAAAGCTCGACTGGGACAAGCCGGTGCGCAACTATTTGCCGGGCTTTCGCATGTATGATTCGGTGGCCACCGAACAGATGACCACGAGGGACCTGGTCACGCACCGGTCGGGGCTGCCGCGCCATGACCTGGTCTGGTATTCGTCCGATTTTTCCCGCGAAGACATCATCATGAACCGGCTTCCCTACCTTGAAAACAGCAAGCCTTTCCGTAGCACGTTTCAGTACAACAATCTGATGGTTATGACCGCTGGATACCTGGCCGGAAGGCTAAACGGGACCACATGGGAAGAGGCAGTGCAGCAACGGCTGCTCGCTCCGCTCGGAATGAAGGACACGAATTTCTCCGTCCTCGATTCCCAAAAGAGCGCTGATTTCGCCCAGCCGTATAGGAAGAACCGCGAGACTGATGAAGTGAAGCGCATCCCGTTTTACGTTCAGGGCGCTGTCGGGCCGGCCGGTGAGATCAACTCGTGCGCGGCGGACCTCGGGCGATATCTGCTGTTCCACATGTACCGGGGAAAACTCGAAGGCAAGCAGCTTCTCTCCGAGAATAATTCTGTTCAGATGCAGATTCCTCAGATGGTGATTCAAGAGGCTCCAGCCTTTCCGGAGTTAGGAACGAACGGCTACGGGATGGGTTTGTTCGTTTCTACGTACCGCGGCCACAAGCTGGTCGAGCATGGAGGAGCGATCGACGGATTCACCGCTGAATTTGCATTCCTGCCGCAGGACGGAATCGGTGTGGCCGTGCTCGCTGATCTCGACGGAACGGGTCTGCCGAACGTAGTGGCGTACAGCGTGTTCGACCGCTTGCTCGGACTTCCGCAGGTTCCCTGGAGCCAGCGGATTTTGTTTCAGCAGGAGCAGGCTAAGAAAGCCGAAGAGGATGCGAAGAAGAAGGGATTCGTTCCCAGAAAGATGGGCACACACCCGTCGCACGATCTGGATGAGTACGTGGCCGATTACGAAAACCCGGGCTACGGAATCATCTCCATTACTCGCGACGGCGACGGGTTTCAAATGAAGCTGAATCGCCTGACCGAGACCTTGAAGCATTATCACTACGACCTTTTCCAGGTCCCCGAGAACCCGCTTGACCCGCTCCAGAAGATGTTCGTCATGTTTCACACGGATCTGAACGGCGATATTTCGACGGTATCCATCCCCTTACAGCCGGATGTCGCGGACATCGTGTTCACGCGCATGCCCGACAAGCAGTTGATGCAGCGGAGCGTCGTCGAGGCCTTCGCAGGTCAATACGATATTCCGGGGAGCCCGGTTCCACTGACGATTGTGCTTCGCGGAGATCACACTCTTGTGGCTAGCGTCCCGGGCCAGCCGGACCTCGAACTGGTGCCGACCCGCGGCACCACGTTCGGCTTGAAGGGGATCAATGGAATCACCCTCGAATTCAAGCGAGACACCTCGGGCAAGGTGACTGAAGTCGTGCTAAACGAGCTCGGCACCGTTCTTGAGCTCAAGAAGCGCTAAAAGCTCTCCCGTTGCGAACCCAATTTGAAGACCGGTGGGCAAACGCTTGGTTCGTAGGATTTGCGCACAACAAACAGAAACGGGGATACGAGAGACTTCAGAGCTCCGAATTACTCTGACCAGACTTTCGCGTGAACACGTGAGATCTCGCGTTCTAGAAGATGATTTCTCAACTGGCCCCCGTGCCGGCTCGTGCGCCGGCCTACGTGGCCAATCTGGGTAACAAAAGTACAGCCTACTTAAGGGACACGTCCCCATCGACCGACTGATGAGATCGTGTCAGGTTGTGAGCCTCTGTAATAGGCTGCCACATGACGATCCAGACCATTTAACGGGCCCTTGCCAACATCCTGCTAACATTTGAAAAGCTCCTAAGCTCGGGCCGGTGCTAGTTTCCAACCCATGCGTAGGGTAGCATGCTGGACGATAGCGGCGCCGTCTGGCTCATCTATACCGGACCGCCGGCCGCTTCCCAAGTTAACGTTCGCTCGATGACGAATGATCCGACGAGCGTTCCTCTGATGAGGCGCGACTATTTCCTGGATGATCCTCTGGCGGCCGCTGCGAGCTTTCGGAGCTTCCCGCATCCGGCGCTGGGGTCATCGAGACGACTTCATAGCTGCGCGTTTTGCGGTCGCTGCCTTCCGGCATGGTCAGAATCATGTCCCTGGCCTTTATTTTGAATTCGCCTTCGGTGCCGACCGGCAGCAGCGTGGCGTGCTTCAAATCCATGGGGCGAATTTCATAATCCATATCGTCGGTGCGCAGCAAATATTGCGGGCAAAGCTTTTCGTCCGAATTCACGCGGGTGATTCCCGCCGACGCCCAAAGTGTACCGAGGCCCGAAAGGCCGTGTTGTTTTGCACCGCAGGGCACGGCTTCCATTTTTTCCAACATACCGCGCTGAAAATCTTTGCGTTTCCTGTCATTGGCGCTCAACGGAAGAGCGCAAGCAATCGCAACCAAAACGATGACTGAACTTTTGAATTTCATGACTTCTCCTTCGTGAGGAACGCGCGAATGGGAAGGCCGCGCTGCCAGCCTCCCCATTCGGGCTCGAAGCTTCGTTACTGCTTATTCTTGGGAGCGGGCGATGAAGTTTCGCCGTTGCCGCTCGGGTCCTTGCTGCCGGTCGCACCGGTGGTTCCCGTCATGCCGGAGCCGCTACCACTGCCGCTGCCGGACATTCTGGAGGCGTTGCTGCTGGCGTTAGACATCTGTTGCGCACCCGTGACGAAGTTCTGCGGGTTCGCCATCAGATCGTTCCGGACGTCAGGATGCGTGTTGAGGTAGGTGTTGAGGTCGGGGCGGCTGTAAACGAATTCCTTGTTTTTTACCGCTTCGGGATCTCTGTTCAAATCCCTCGCGATGTCTCGGTGACCGCCAAGAAATCCACCGAAGTCCGCCATGTGATCGTGCATCGCATCGCGATTGTCCCGGCTTTCCGCACGGCCGATGTTCGCTTCCTGATGGATGAACACATTTGGGTCTCGCCTCAAGTCGTCGCGAACTCCCGGATTGTTTTGAAGAAAAGTCTGGAGCGTCGGGTGGTTCTGGATGAACTCGCGGTTATTTGCCAGGGAAGGATCCTTACGAACCTGCTCGGCAATCTCCCGATGACCGTCGAGGAACTCGTCAAACCGTACCGCGTTCCTCTGATCGGTATCGCGGTCGGGGCTGACCGCCTTGCGTTCGCGATCCCGATCGGTACTGCGTGCGTCCGCATCACGATCCGAATTGGCATTCCGAGCGTCGTCACGATCGAGGCCGTTCCCAACAGCGCCGCGATCGGGATCAACGCCACCGTTGCGTGCGTCCGCATCGCGATCCCGTCCGTCCGAATTGTGGCTGAAACCTTCCTCTTCCTGCATGAACGTCTCGGGGTTGTCGTGCAACACTTGCCGCACAGCTGTGTGTTCCTGAAGGTATCTGCGCAACTCAGGATGGTTTTGGAGGAAATTGTAGTTCTCTGAGAGCGTGGGATTGCTGCGAAGCTGCTGGGCAATCTCGCGATGTGTGTCGAGGAACCGAGAAAATTGAGCTAGCTCACTACGCTGTGCGTCTTCTTGCATGAAGGCGACTGGGTTTTGACGGATTTCGTCCTTCACTCCTGGATGATCGTTGAGATATGACCTCAGTTCCGGATGGTCATGTAAATAATTGTTGTTGTCGACCAGCCAGGGCTTGCTGTGCAATTCCACGGCAACTTCCCGGTGGCCTTCGAGAAATCGATTGAACTCGACAATCTCCCGCGCCGAAGCGTCTTCAGAGTGCGCCGCCCGGTTTGGAGCGGGCAAGGTGCGTGCGTGCAGCGGTGCGCCCATGCACAGCAACGACGTGAAACCGAACAACAAGGTTGGCGCTTTGCGGAATCGGAATGGCATGTTCCCCATGTTGCGATCCTCCTCTTCGTACGTTGTGGGCGGGTTCGGGTTGCAGGTGCAATGACCGTGCCAAACAGCAAGGCGGTTCAATGATCTTTCGAGATTTCAAGCAATTGCGGGGATCGTGCCTGGTATGACCGGACAAAAGTTCACAGCAATTTCTATATTCTCGGGAAAATTCGCTATAGGGAATTGTCCGTAGCGGGTTTGCTGTACGTCGAGGTTCCATCGAAGCGCTAGAAAGAATCGGTCTGTTGTTTTCTCATAGATGATCTGTTCTGAACTCCTGATACCGATGGATGCCCAACCAACTCCGTGGTCCCCAAACCTAGATTTGAACGTGCTTCGATACAGCGAGTCTGGTCGTGCGACTTCAATTTCGGTCAGCTCGCGAGGATGAATGCTTGCTGGCGCTGCTGGGAGACGCCAATTCCCCGGCGCGGTAGGGCCCTTGTCCGACGCGTTAAGCAGGACCGACTGGAAGGTTCCCCTTCTCGCGGCCCCAATATTTCACGCGCAGCCTCTCCAAGTCTTTGCGGTTTTCTACCTTGTAACTCTCGGCGAAGAACGATTTGTTGAGTTCGCCAAAGGAAGCCACATTCCGCATGATTTTGCGTCTTTTTTCATAAGCCACTGTATTCCCGGAAAACAACACAATCGTCGTTTTCCAGAGGCAAGCATGTCGCACGCTTTCTCGATCCGGCGCCTGCGCGTTTCCGGTTGCTTGGCTGAGCTGATCGAGAAAATCCAGTCCCGGCGCGCCATTGGTGTGATGTCCTCCCACCCCGCCTTCGCCAGCGGGGCGGCTGCAAGGGCTTTGCGTAGATCCATTGGCACCCTGATCTCCCCTTCTTCTCCGGCCCGAGTAATCTCCACCGTTACCCTGTCTACGGCATCTGTGCCTGCGGCATTGCGCATGGTTTTGTTAACCCTGAGCGAGTGACTTCCTTTGCCGCTTGGTTCGAGAGCGCCTCGAAAAGGGAAGCTATTGATCGTTCCCTCCACCATCGTCCGGCCTCGTGATGGAAGCTTCGCGCTCGCGTTCTTGGGTAGGGTTAGGGTCCACGATCCAGTCTTTTCGTTTGCCTTGGGCCGAAACAGCTTGGCGCTGAAGCGAATCGTTGACTTGGTTTCCTGCGTCTTAGCTCGTTTCATATATCGATATACTACCAAATAAAACAAAGACGCTTTTCCGGGCTGACTCCTTCCATGAAAAGGCCGGTGAGTGTCAAGACAGTCTTGCTTTTCTAATCAGTGGATCCTTGCCTTTGAGCCGATCCGCCTCTGTTGCCATCCTTCCGTCCGCAGTCTGTGAAGAGCGATTCTCGCTCGCTGCAAGGTGGGCGTACTCAATTCCGTAGGTGCTGCTACCGGATGATCGACCCCGGCTCCCCTCCGTTCGATGGGAGTTGGGCCAGGAGTTAGGCGCGATTACCAGATCTCGGCAAACGAGCTCGGAGGCTAGAATTCACACTCTGCTATGCTACGGCGGTCACCCCGTTGTGGCTGTTCTACAGTGGTTCATAGACCTCTCGGCCCGGTAATGCTTGCAATGCCCCACAATTCTGGGGAAACTACGGCAAGAACGCGCTGCATTTGCTAAGAAAAAGAACGTCATCGGCGCGCCGACAATTTGATAGAGTATGGCATTTATTAGGAGGACGTATGAGCACGAAATCGAAACACACGAAGAAGTCCGCGAGCGGCGCGGCGATCGGTCGCCGTAGCTTTATGGGCACGCTGGCTGCAGCCGCGGGCACCAGCGCCGTCGCGGGCACCCTTTCTCCGTTTGCTGCGTCGGCGAACGCGGAGACCGTCCATTTTGCCTCCAATACCCCCGGGATGGGCGGAGGTGGCCCTTTCCGCGCGGAAATTGACATTCGCGATTGCGACGTTGAAGGTGAGATTCCGCCCAGTATTGACGGCGCCTTCTATCGCGTCGGACCCGATTGGCAATATCCGCCGATGGCCGGCAACATCCCGTTCGACGGCGAAGGGCACGTCAGCATGTTTCGTATTTCAAACGGCCACGTGGATTTCAAGAGCCGCTACCCGCGCACGCAGCGTTTCAAAGCACAGGCCGCTGCTCGCAAGAGACTATTTGGCATGTATCGCAATCCATTCACCGACGATCCCAGCGTGAAAGGCGTCAGCCGCGGCACGGCCAACACCCACGTCGTGTATCACCATGGTCTTTTGTTTTCGCTGAAGGAAGACAGTCCACCGGTCGCGATGAATCCGCTCACGCTTGACACGGTGGATGACTACTACACCTTCGGCGGCGGTTTCCACAGTTTGACGCACACCGCTCATCCGAAGTTCGATAACGCCACCGGTGAGATGATTTCCTACGGCTATGAAGCCAAGGGCATGGCAACGGACGATGTTTATGTTTTTGCCGCCAACGCCAGAGGCAAGATCACGTGGGAGACGTGGGTGAAGGTTCCCTACGTCGGGATGATCCATGACTTCGCCGTTTCGCAAAAGTATATCGCGTTCCTGGTGATCCCGATGGCGACGAATGTAGAGCGCATGAAGCAGGGTCAGGTGCACTTTGCCTGGGATTCCACTCTGCCCACTTGGTTTGGTGTCCTGGAACGCGGCGGCGATGGAAAGGATTGTCGCTGGTTTAAGGGCCCGGAGCGCTGCGCCACCCACGTTATGGGTGCGTTCTCAGACGGTAACAAAATCTACGTGGACATGGACATGGCGCTCAAGAACCAGTTTCCGTTCTTCCCCAATCTCCACGGCGAGCCGTTCGACCCGAAAGCAGCCTCGGGAACGCTACATCGCCTGTCGGTTGATCTCTCGGACAAGTCTCCGCGTGATTACAACATGGAGGAACTCTACCCGCAGTCGGGCGCTCTTCCGCGACAGGACGATCGCTATCAGACGATTCCTTATAAAATTGGCTTCATGCCGACGAGCGATCCGTCCAAGCCGCTCAATCCCAAGCTCGGGAATATGCCTTTCCGTCCGACCAACTCCTGGACGAAATTCGATCATGCGACGCGTAAGACTTCGGAGTTTTGGATCGGCGATGATTCCAGCTTGCAGGAATGCTGTTTCGTTCCGCGCAGCAAGGACGCCGCCGAGGGCGATGGCTATCTCGTCGGCGTGACGAACCGTTTGCTCGAAGGCGGCCGAGCCGATCTTGTGGTCGTGGACTCGCAGCACATGGAGGACGGCCCCATCGCCAAAGTCAGGCTGCCTTTCCGCACCTACAGCCAGGTCCACGGCTGGTGGGTCCCGGCCTACGATCTGCCGAAGGCTTGAGATCTGAACTCAGCTCCGTTGGCGGCCTTGCAGCTAGCGGAGCGCATATTATCTGCCGATTGAGCCGGACCAATTCTCGAAGCTGCACACAATTTCATGTCGGATTCGGCAACAGATGCTTCTCCCGCCTCCAGCCGCGGCCGGGAATATTGGGTCTCGTCTGGCATGGTGTTCATTTGGGCCCTCGCGCTCGCCGAATTCCTATTTCACAGCTACTACAATAATCGCTACGGATACTTTCGCGACGAATTTGACTACATCGCCTGCGGCAATCATCTTGCATGGGGCTACGTCGACCAGCCGCCGCTGATTCCAGTTCTCGCGCACGTCTGCCGCGCGGTCCTCGGCGATTCTCTCCGCAGTATTCGATTCGTCCCGGCGGTTGCTTCCTCGTTGCTAGTCGTTCAAACGGCCCTGATCGCTCGCGAATTTGGCGGCCGCCGCTTTGCCCTTCTGTTGAGTGCCATCACTGTCCTGATCGCGCCGCAATATCTCTCAAACGGCAGTTTGCTCACCACAAACTGTCTCGAACCAAACCTATGGATGGGCTGTGCATATTTCGCGATTCTCGCCATTAAGCGCAACGACTCGCGTCATTGGTTTTGGTTTGGCGTGATTACGGGACTGGGTCTCGAGGAGAAATACACCATCGCTCTGCTCGGCTTCGGAATCGTGGTCGGTCTTCTCCTCACCGAACACCGCCCTATCTTGCTCGACAAATGGCTCTGGTTCGGAGGCGTTGCTGCCTTCCTGGTCTTTCTCCCGAACTTGCTCTGGAACATCCATTACCACTGGCCTTTCCTCCAGCTGATGCACAACATTCGCGCCGAGGGACGCGACGTCGTCCTCGGTCCCGTTCAATATTTTCTCCAGCAGGCGATCCTCATGCATCCGTTAACCGCGCCGATTTGGATCGCCGGCCTCCTCGTGCTGCTATTCTCAGCGCGATTGAAACCGTACCGCCTGTTCGCGTGGAGCTACATCGTCTGCTACGCCGTCCTGTTCGCACTGCACGGCAAGAATTACTATCTCTCGCCTGTCTATCCGATGTTGCTCGCCGCGGGCTCGGTCGGGATTGACTTTGCCCTCGACCGCCCTTCTTTCCAGTGGCTGAAGCCGGCAATCGCAATCGTGCTGCTGGCGAGCGGTGCTCGCTTCACGCCGGTCACGGTTCCCGTTTTTACGCCGGACCACTTCATCGCTTACACAAAAAGTTTGCCTTTCAAATTGCCGGTCATGGAACACTCCCACGAGCACGCGGCACTGCCTCAGTGGTACGCCGATCAGTTCGGCTGGCAGGAGATCGTCGACGAGACCGCTGTCGGGTGGAATCAACTCCCGCTCGCCGAGCGGTCAGACTGTGCCATCTTCGCGCAGGACTATGGCCAAGCCGGGGCTGTTGACTTCCTCGGCCGCCGCTATGGTCTGCCGCCCGCCCTTAGCGGCCATCAAACCTATTTCCTGTGGGGCCCCCGAGGCTACTCCGGAAATTGCATGATCATTCTTGGCGATCACCGTCAGAGGCTCGAGCAGCTTTTCAACAGCGTGCAATATGTCGGCACATCGACGGACAATCGCTACGCGCTCGAAACTGAAATCGCCGTATATATTTGCCGCGGATCGAAATTCGGCACGCTCGCACAGCTCTGGCCGCAGCTGAAAAAGTGGCGGTGAAAATGGGCAATCCTACAGCGCTCCGCCGCCACAACTAGCGGTTGCGGCCCTGTACGCCTTCTGATATAGATTCCACGCAAACATACGTGCTCGCAATGGATCCCTGGGAGGAAGTGATGCGCAAGAACGTCGTCGCTTTCTGTGCACTGGCTGTCTTGGTGTTTGTATTTGTTTCCGGTTCGCTGAATCAAGTCAACGCCGCGCCTGCGAGCGCCAGCGACTGCGATCGCGCGTGCCTGAACGGCTTCCTAGATCAATATCTCGCGGCGATCGTCGCTCACGATCCGTCGAAGCTTCCGCATTCCGCCAACGCGCGCTATACCGAGAACAATGTCGATCTGAAACTGGGAGACGGTCTCTGGGCGACAGCGACCGGGATCGGAAAATACAAGATCTACATGGACGATCCCGAACAAGGTTCCGTCGGCTATTTCGGCGTCGTCGAGGAAGACGGGCATCCCGGGATTCTCGGTACGCGGCTGAAGATTGTGAATCACAAGGTCACGGAGATTGAGACTCTCGTCGCGCGCCCCGAGGGCGCTACCGCAGGACTTGGGGGCGCCGACAAATTGAAAGATAAGCCGATCTTCTCCGAGGACGTGCCCGAAAGTGAGCGTCTGTCCCGCGATTCGCTGATCGCTCTCGCCAACGGCTATTTCTCGACGATTCAGGAAAACACAGGCGAGATCAAAACTTCGTTCGATCCCGATTGCCAGCGCGTGGAGAATGGCGGAATCACCGCGAACAATCCCGACGGCCAGGGAGTCGCCAAGATGGGATGCGAGGCGCAGCTAAAGACTGGCCTCCTCAGGTTTGTGACGCGATGCCGCGACCGTCGATTCGTCGTCGTGGACCAGCAGAAGGGGCTGGTGCTTGTTTCCACGTTCTTCGATCACGCTGGTCGATTGACGACCTTCAAGCTGGTAGACGGCAGCGATTTTCATGTGCGTCCGCCTTTCGACCGTCCATTTTCGTTCGTCATACTGGAAATGTTTAAGGTCCAGAAGGGAAAACTCCGGCAGATTGAGGCGGTCATTGTCAGTGTTCCTTATCACATGCCCAGCCCCTGGGTGAGACCGGCGAAGTAGCCTGCGAGGCAAAATGCGAATCAATGGAAGTGTTCTTAGCGCCGCGATGCTTCTGATTATCGGCGCACTCGCCGCCAGCTCGGCGCGCGCCCAATCATCATCTCCGCCCTCGGACTACGATCCCAATTTCAACTACGATTGCGATCGCGCGTGCCTCAACGGTTCCCTGGACCAGGTCCTCGCCGCGATGGCCGCGCACGATCCTTCTTCGCTCGCGCTCGCGCGTGACATAAAGTACACCGAAAACGGTCAGCTGCTGAAAATCGGCGACGGTTTCTGGGGAACCGCCAGCGGCCCGCCGACCTACAAGATTTACGCCGACGATCCGCTAACCGGGCAGGCCATGTTCCTGGGCGTGCTACCCGAAAATGGTGCGCCTGTGATCTTGTGCGTACGGCTGAAAGTCGAACTACACCGCATCACGGAAATTGAGGCGATCGTCGCCCGTAAGGAAGCAGGAAGCATCGCGCGACCCGAAAACCTCGTCACGCCGAATCCGATCTTCGCGGAGGTCGTTCAGCCGGCCGAGCGGCGCTCGCGGCAGAACATGATCGCTATCGCCAACAGCTACTTCAATGCCATCGAAAAAGGCCACGGATCGTTCGTTCCATTCGACGAGAACTGCAATCGCATTGAATCGGGCGTGCAGACCACGAACAACAAGCAGCTCGCGACGAGTCCTGATTCCGTTCTCGGCCTCGGCTGTGCCGATCAAATCAAGACCCGCAACTTCCAGCCGGATACACGGATCCGCGACCGCAGATTCGCGGTGATCGACGAGGAGCGCGGTCTCGTTTTCGTTCTCGGCTTCTTCGATCACGACGCGACGCTGCGTTCTTACACGCTCGCCGATCGACGAACGGTGAAGCAAACTCGCACCGGCCCGTGGACTTGGGAAATCGCGGAAATGTTCAAGATTCAGGACGGGAAAATCATGCGCGTTGAAGCCATCGTCAACACCGGCATCTATGGTATGGAATCCGGCTGGTAAGACCCTCGGGGGGCGCCAGCCCGGGCTTTTTATCCTAAGCAAAGCGAAGGATCATTTCGCGCAGACGTCCGGCAGGACGTCGCCTGAAGACGCTCTCAGCGTTGTAGGTGATGATCGAGGTTGTCCATCCGATGTGCGTCGTCTTCGATGCACACGGGTGATTCCTCGAGAGGGACGTTGGACGGCTTGATCAACCGGGGCGCTTCAGTCCACGGTGCAGTCAGCACGTTGGGATCATCCACAGTGATCTGATACGCGAGATCGTCGCCGACTTTCCAGAAACGCTCGGTGACGTGCATCGCCGACGTGTGAAAGTATCCGCCTTCACCGAACCACGTATCCTCAACGAAGTTGGTGGAATCAACCGCGAACGTGTTTCCATCCCAGTGGCCGATTGAATCTCCGTAGTAGGAAGGATCGGCGTCCGCGCGGTGCGGCCGGCCGTCGGTTGGAATGATCCGGTAGGGATCGCCGGAGGCATCCTCGTAAAGGAAAATCGTTTCGGTTGGGAGTTGGATGATCTGGCGCGGCGAGCTGATGCGCGGCACGCCCGGTTTTCCACAGAAGAAGACCTTGTCGAGCTTCGCCTCGTGGTCCAACAGATATTTCACCTTCGTCTGGAACTCCGGCTTGTAAGAAGGCGCCGATGTGAACGGCAATGAGCCTTCGACCGCGGTCTTGGCCGGCATGCGCCCGCTCAAATCGAGCGTCGCGTAGCTGACCGAGCCGTTCTCGACTTTCTTTAGCGCGCCGCCCGGCAAGGCAATCGAATAAGCCCAGTTTCCGCTCAAGTCGGGATGGACCGCGATTGCGTTGGGTGCCTTGCTGGTCGCCGCCGTCGAATTTTGCTGTGCTGGCGCAGAAGCGGCCAGGAGCATAGCGGCCGCGATCGCACACCTAAATTGGTATCTCATGTTTCCCGCCCCCTTCTTAACGAGTGCTGTTAATGTCGTTCGGGCTGACCATTGCCAGGGAATTTCCGTCCGCGAATGTAATCTTTTGCAGAAACCCGTAGGGCGATCCATCGCGGGCGCGATTTCCTTCGACCGTAACGCTCTGCCCGATCGCTTTCTTGAAGTCGGCGCTGTTCACGCCCACGCGCTTGAGCCAGGAAGGTGGAGCGCTCTCGAATTTCCAGTTCTCGACGCCGCTCCCGTCCGCCTTTCTTGCGTCAATGTACACGGCGATGTGCGGGTTCACCCAGTCAACCTGGGTCAGCGTGCCCGTCAGCGTGAATTTCTGGGACATATCGAAGATGGACGAAGGCGAGTGGTGCGCCCAGGCTGATCCCGCCGCAACGAGCATCGCGCATAAAACCAGAGCACTGGAAATTTTATACCTCAAAGAGTGTCTCCTTTCCTAAGTTTCCGCGAAGTGTATCACAGCGGGCCGTGCGGTCAATTCCGCGCGCTTGGGACAGGCAGAGCCGCTTCGCATTCCCGCAGCGGATGGCTCTCACCACCCAGTGCCTCATCCTCGGCTCGTTGCCGTGCGCGTAGTTCCCCATAGACCGCTCCAGCGCAAACGTAGGAACGAAAGCGGAGCCCTTTTTTGGCCCGCCGGCAGTACCGGGCCGTCGTAATGTTGCGAGACGTCGAAGAGCTGAGCACTTCACAGACCGCCGCCGCGCTCGATCTTACCGAGCAAAACGTAAAAGTTCGCCTGCATCGAGGCCGAGCGATGGTGCGGGGATATCTATTCGCGCGCGTTGGGATGAACGCCAAGGACGCGTTTCCATGGATGGGTGCCCGCTGCGAGCGTGTGGTCAGCGGCGTCTTCGCGCGGCTGGCCGTGCTTAGCCCCGGGCCTCCGCAACCGCCGGATCGCCTTCGCGCTGCTTGATCGAATTATCGTTCTGGAAGGCAGAAGACGCGCTTGGGGGGCCGCTGGGCGTATATTTCCTCGACGAGACCGTCGCGGCGTTCGAGAATAGCCCGCTGATTCAGCGAGCCTTTGTCGGTAACTTCTCCGGCGTCGAGCGCGGGTGGTTCCTCGAGCAGCAGGGCTCGCTCGACGCGATTGGAATTGCCGGTTGCTTGCACAGCAAAGGATTCCAGCAGCGACGCGAATTTTCTTGTGACCGAATCGTGCCGTAAGACTTCTGTAGCGGCAGCGCCGAACGGCAAACCCACAGCGAGCCTGCGGCATGCTTCAAGGTTGGGCACCAACATCATCCCCAGAAAATTGCGGTTGTGACCGGTGATGACGACGTCGATTACATACGGCGCGAACCAATGAATGATGCGGTTTCGCAAAGGGCCGACGTTCACGAAGGTTCCTGATGACAGTTTGAAATCCTCCGCCAAGCGCCCATCGAACAACAGTCCTTTGTTGACGTCATTTGAGTCCACGAATTGAACAGCGTCGCCGAATTTGTAATAGCCCTCTTCATCGAAAGCCTGCCGCGTGAGTTCCGGGTCGCGCCAATATCCGGGAGTCACATTCGGACCCTTCACGCGAATTTCCATTTTGTCGCCGGAAGGCACGACCTTGGCTTCCACGCCCGGCATCGGGATTCCAATTGCACCCGCTCGCTCGGAATCCCACGTGCACTGGAGAGCCATCGGAGATGTTTCGGTGGCGCCCAGGCCCGTGGCCATCAGAATGCGCTCGCCGCATACGTCCATCATCAGCTTTCTGTACGCGTCCCAAAGCGGCTGCGAGAGCGCCGCTCCCGCATAGAACATGAATTTGAGTTGGCTGAAGAAATTCTCGCGCAGCTTCGCGTCGTCACGAAAGCACTCCAGCAGCAGGTCGTAGCCGCGCGGCATGTTGAAGTAAACGGTGGGCGCAATCTCGCGCAGGTTTCGGACGGTTGTGGCGATTCCCTGGCTGGTTGGCCTGCCGTCGTCAATGTATAGAGTGCCGCCATTGTAGAGCGTCATGCCGGTATTGTGGTTGCCGCCCGCAGTATGGTTCCAAGGCATCCAGTCCACAATGATTGGTGGCGCCTCGCTCAAGAAGCGGAACCCCTGCAAGATCATCTGTTGATTGCTGCAGATCATGCGGTGAGTATTGATCACGGCTTTTGGAAGGCCGGTCGATCCAGACGAAAAAAGAAATTTCGCAATATCATCCGGCACGATCGCGGCGTGCGCCGCGTCCACCGCCTCGGTTGGCGTAACACTGGAGATTTCGTCGAACGAACTGGAACTGCGGCGGGGGATGCTTTCCTCGGCGAAGACGATCTCGATGTCTTCACCTAACGCGCAATCGAGCGCACGACGATACTTCTGGCCACTCGAGACAAACACCAACCCAGGTCTCAGAATGTTCATGACGTGTTGGAGCTTGGCGAAGTCGGTCGAGACGAGCGAATACGCGGTAGCGATGGATGAGGTGGGAACTCCGACGTGCTGGCCGGCAAACATCAACAGCAGATGCTCGAGATCGTTGTCCGAAAGGATTGCAATGGGGCGATCGGGAGAGAGACCGCGATCGAGAAATGCCTGCCCAAGGCTCCGCACTTTCTTGAGCGCGTCGGCGTACGTTAGGAAGCGCCAGGGCCCGTCCGCAGACCGCTTGGCGGCGAGCGCGCGATCAGGCGCCACTCGGGCCCAATGAATCAGCCGTTCGGTGAGCACGCGCGGGTAGCTTTCGAGAGGCTCGTCCGGGCGGATGATGAACGCGCCATCCGGGCGGCGCTCCATCGAAGCGCCCGAGGTGCGCAGATTTACCGAGCGCACTTTAGTCATAAGGCCGCCCGATGGGCATCCACTGCTTTAGCGGGGCCAAGAAAGGAAATACTAGGAAGCCTTTGTTCTGCCCGACCCGCGCGAATTCTCATCGTAGAGCTTGAAGATCGAGCCGTTGCCTTCATGACTTAGGTTTCCGACGTCCTCGCGGAACAACATCAGCGGCGTATGATCGCCTCGCCGGACCAGGAATGCAACCCACCCCTCCGCCCAATCTCCGGAACGAAGCGTGGCGTGCAGTTCCGGCTCGGGTTGCCTGGCGAGAGCAGCTGGATCGTATAGCTTGTCGTCGCCGGACATCGCGGTAAATTGCGCCGAATCCAAGGTGTAGCTATACTGTTCGGGCATGGTCCTCGCGGAAAATTCGAAGCGAACGCGGGCGAGGAGATATTCCAGACCGGAGGTAGGCTGTTTATTCGAAGCGCTTGCGTCTCGTACGAGCCGCCACGCTTTTTCGCCACGGACGACTTCCTTCACCGTGATTCTGACATCGTAGAGTTCGTCGCCACCGTTGTACTGGTCGCCAAATATGATGATGGTCGTGAGGGGGACGCCGACTGGCTGCGCGTGCGTGGCGGCAGAGCGCGTCTCTCCGGACGGAGCCATATTGCAAATCGCCATTAGGACTGCCAGCGCGCCGACCGCGAAGCGAGTGGCGATTTGAAATTTCTTGATCTCCAATTGTGATCTGATCCCCAGTCGTTTCGGTGAGGAAGGCGCAATGCGACATGCCTTCACCGGCCGAGCGCCGGTGAAGGCACGGTTAGGTCTCACTGCTGATTTTGTTGCGTAGGTGCGGCAGGCGCTGCCCCGGCAGGCGGCGGAGGAGGTGGAGCAGTCGCCGGCGGTCCGGGTAGCGGTTCCTTCGCATCCAGCGCGAACGTGTAAATGCGCGCCTTCCCCTGGCGTCCCGAGAGAATGGAGACATACTGCTTTCCGTCGAGCATGTAGGTCGCCGGATTCCCCATTCCTGCCTGCAGCTTGGCGGACCAGAGTTCTTCGCCCTTATCCGCGCTGAGTGCCTTGAATTCCCCGCTGCTGGACTCCGCGAAGACTACGCCGCCCGCAGTCGTGACCGTACCGCCGCCATTCATTTGCTTCAGCCGCCAGCGTTCGGTTTGGGTGACCGGATCCCAAGCGACCAGCGAGCCACCTGGTGGACCAAGTTGAGGAGGAGGCGCTGCCTGGCCAGGAGCCGGGGGAGGTGGCGGTGGCGGTGGTCGGAACACGATGCCCCAGTTGTAAGCGCCGATCTCGTACTTGAATGTTGTCGCGCTGACGTACAGGAAATCGCTGTCCAGCGCCGGAAGATAGACGAGACCCGTCGCTGGGTTAAACGACATTCCTTGCCACACGTGCCCGCCCGCGGGCCCCGGCGCGGCGGTCACATTCTTCTCGTCATAGTGCATGTTCGGCGCTTCGATCGGCCGGCCGGTTTTCGGATCGAGGCCGGTAGCCCACGTGACGTGCACGTACGGCTTGCCGGAAATAAATTCGCCGGTCTTACGATCGAGAACGTAAAAGAATCCGTTCTTCGGCGCCTGCATCAGGACCTTGCGCGTCTTTCCATCGATTTTCAGATCGGCGAGCGTGAGCCCCGTCACCGCGTCGTAATCCCACTCATCGCCCGGCGTAGTCTGGAAGTGCCAGACGTACTCGCCCGTATCCGCATTCACCGCCATGATCGAGCAGACGAACAGATTGTCGCCCGTGCTGCGGTACTTAATGACCCAAGGGCCGCCCTGGCCGGTGCCGAAATAGACGAGATTGAGATCGGGGTCGTAGGAAATTCCGTCCCAGGCGTTGCCGCCGCCGCCGAGTTTCCACCATTCGCCGGTCCAGGTTTTCGCGGCCATCTCCATTGCTTTGTTCTCGAACGGTTTTGCCGGATCGCCCGGCACGGTATAGAAGCGCCAGACCATCTTGCCGGTGTTGGCGTCGTACGCAGAAACGTAGCCGCGCACGGCGTACTCACCGCCGCCATTGCCGATGATCACTTTGCCTTTGGCAATGATCGGTGCGCCGGTGATGCTGTAGTCGGCATCCGGATCAGCAGTAGGTGTGTCCCAAACCATTTTGCCCGTTTCGGCATCGAGCGCGACGAGACGCGCGTCAGGCGTACCGACAATGACTTTGCCTTCATAGACTGCGACGCCGCGATTGGCGGGTCCGCAGCACATGCTGGGGCCGGTGCGCTGCCGATCGGGCTTGCCGGACGATCCTGGGGGGAAGTTTTGGTGGCCGACTTTCGGGTCCCAGGTCCACTTTTGTTGTCCGGTGCGCGCGTCGAGCGCGTAGACAATACCCCACGTCGCGGTGCCGTACATGGTTCCGTTGACGATAATCGGAGTGGTCTCGACGGTTCCCGGCGAGGAGCCCGTGTCGTAATACCAGGCGAGGCCCAGCCGGCTGGCGTTGGACGTATCAACTTGCTTGAGCGGGCTGTAGCGCTGGTCGCCGAGATCGTGGCCATTGGTCAGCCACTCGTCGGCATTCTTGCCGGCCCTCCTCAGCGCTTTGTCATCGACAGGCTTCGACGGCGAACCGGCCGCGGCGCAGATGCCCACGACGACCGCCGCCAGTGCGAAAACAAAAAACCACTTCGTTCCATTTGATCTCTGCATTTCGGAAACTTCCCCCCGTTGATTATGTCGTGTGCCACGCGCGGGGCACACTGCGGATACGTCCCCTGATCCAAGTTTAGTTCACTACCCCCCAACCTCACCCTGAAATCTACGCCCACTTATCAATCGAGATGCTCACACGGTAGCTCATATTCCCGACCATGTGATAGGGATTCGTTTGGCCCCCTACGACTACGAAGTTGTACGAGTCCGGGCGCTGGTAATACGGAATCATGGCGTCGTCCGGAGTTTTGGGGTCCGGAACCCAGCGATTCGCAAACAGCGTGGACCGGGCGTTCTTTGCCGAGATCAGCGAATTCTTCTGCAACCAGTCGGCAAGCTGCTCCTTCGTCTTGTATCCCAGCTCGACCAGACCCTGTGCCACCAGCGGATCGCAGACAATCAGCGCTCCGAAGAGTGGACCAAAAGGAATGCAATTGTAGGCGATGGCTTCGTGATATTGCGGAACCGGCTTCACGCCGAGGCCAATGCCACCTTGTCCCTGCGAAATGCTGAATCCGACGAACACGCTCACTACGTTTTCCTCGGGCTTGAAACCCTTCTGCACGTGAAGCGGGGTCCACGGGCTGTCCTTCTCATTTTCGGGAAGGATGAGGTTGTTGTAGTTGACGCCGTTGCCGAGCGTGCCGAGGTAGGTCTGGCCGGGGATCCCCGAGTTCGAAAGGTTCCTCGAGAGCATCGTCCAGGCGCGCCCGATTGCCGCGTTCGGTTGCGCGAATGGGCCCATGGCTCCGATTCCATAATTCATGTTGAGCTTGTCGCGAATGGGCCCGTTGATCACTGCTGCCGTGGCGAAAGAATTGGTCGAGCTTGAAAGTGAAGTGAGCCCCGTTTCCGCGATCGCCAGGATCGTCGGTAGATATTCAGGTTTCGCACCCGCCATCACGGCGTTGATGGCGACCTGCTTCACGGTGAACGACCAGTCCGGATACGATCCGCGCGCTGGAGACATTTTGCCCACCACTTCGTCCGGCTTGTGGCTCGTGCCTTTGAGCATCGCGGCGAGCCGCTCGTCTGTTGGAATGACGATCTGCATGAAGTCCGTCATTCCGTTATCGATATAGTATTGCTGCAGATTCTCCGCTGTGTCCGTGAAGGTGGCCGGTCCGGTCGAGACTTCAACTTGGCCGGTCTTTTGCTCCTCCGCCGTTAGCGGCTGGGTTAGAGCGTCCAACACTTCCTTCATCAGCGGTTTGCCGCTGACCGGATCGTTTCCTTCCAGGTAGGCGTACATCTCCGCGTCCGTCTTGCCCCATACGGGATGCGGAGTGAAGCAGATTCGTTCAAGCGGCATGCCGCGTGAGGCGGCGTTGGACTTGGCCAGATCCTTGAACGCAATCGTGACCATCGGAGCGGTCGGGAAGCCCATCTGTTCAAACTTTACGCAGTGACCAACGGTCGCTGGGGTGCACGTGCTTCAATGCCCGATCGCCATGATGACGGCGTTGCCCTTCGCTTTGATTTCCGCGTTCAGTTTCGGGTCGTCATCGGCGAACGCACCGGCCTTCAGCCGATAGATCGTGGTAACGCTGGGCATGTTCTTCTTGAACCAGTTACCCATCTGATCCAGGAAATGGTCCGCGCCGGGGAATCCATCGGAAACCAAGAAAATCGTTTTGCCGTCCAGACGAGCGAGCCGGGGTGCCATGGGCACGAGCTGCACCGGAGGTGGAAGCCCCTTTGGATTTAGTCCGATGAGTTTGGCCGGGCCAGCCTCTGCCTTCGATGCCTTTTCCTTGGCCTCCGCACTCGCACCTGCCAGAAGCGCCGGGGAAACCCCCAGCAGCGACAGCATTTTTCGTCGATTCATTTCCGCCCCCCTTGCTTTGTGCACACCAACGCCTTTAGTTATAATCCCGCCTCGTATGAAATTGCAATTGGCGCTCGGCGTCGTGTACGCGGAAACCGCTACGTCCACTTGTCAATCGAAACGCTCACGCCGTAGCTCAAGCTCCCGCCCTGAAAGAACGCGTTCGTTTGGCCACCGGCCACGACGACATTGATGTCGTTCAAGTGCGGCCATCGAGGGATTACCGCCTCATCGGGCATTTTGTACCAGGTGGCATATGGCTCGAGTCCCTTGAGCGCGCGCGGGTAATCAAAGCCATACGCGAAATCACGGCTTTTATAGTCTTTCACGGACTGCGTGGTGTTCTTGTAGAGCCAATCAATTAGTTTTTCTTTTGTGTCGTAGCCGCGCTCGTGCAGGCTGTGCGCGATCAGCGGATCGGCCACCACCAGCCCGCCGAAAAATCCAGTGAACACACTGAAAAGGTCGCTGAACTGCTCCTCATATTTCGGAGTATCCGTGCTGGTGCCGCGCGCGCCTTGCCCGGGGACGATGCCCAGTCCGCGAAATAAGCTGACGACGTTCTCACCCGCTTGGAAGCCCTTCTGTACATGGAAGGGAACCCAGGGGCTTGCGGCTTCGTTTTCGGCGATCACCAGGTTGTTGTAGTTGAGGTTGTTTCCCTGCGAGCCCATATACGTGTCGCCAGGGACGCCGCCGTTGGCTAGGTTCTTCGACAACAGCGTCCAGGCTCTGCCGATCGCGGCATTCGGCTGCGCGAATGGACCGAGAGCGCCGATGCCGTAGTTCATGTTCAATTTGTCGCGAATTGGCCCGTTGACCACTGCGGCGTAAGCAAAAGAATTCGTGGAGCTGAAAAGCGATGGAGTGCCGGACGATGCAATCGCCAGCATCGTGGGAAAGTACTCGGGCTTGCAGCCGGCCATCACGGCGTTGATGGCCACTTGCTTCACCGTGTATTCCCACGGCGGATAGGCGCCAGCCGCCATTTTACCCACCACTTCATCGGGCTTGTGGCTCGTGCCGGCAAGCATCTCCTCGACCATTTCCTTGGTGGGGAGAAAAATCGGCAAGAAGTCGGTCATTCCGTTGTCGGCGTAAAACTGCTGCAGGTTCCGCGGTGTGTCCGGGCCGTACTTTTCCGGCCCGACGTCTACATGAACCATGCCGGTCTTCGACTCTTCGGCTGTGAGCGGCAGTGTGAGGTCGTCCACAATTTCCTTCATCATCGGCTTGCCGCTGATGGGATCGTTGCCCTCGACGTACGCGCGCAGCTGCTCGGGCGTTTTCGCAGCGACCGGATGCGGCGTGAAAGTAATCCGCAGGTGAGGCATGCCGCGTTTGGCGACATTTAAAATCGCGAGATCCTTGAATGCGCGTGTGACCAGGGGAGTGGTGGGGACGCCGAGCTTTTCAACGCTGATGCAGTGACCAACGGTCGCTGGCGTGCACGTGCTTCAATGCCCAATGGCCATGATCGCGGCGTTACCCTTTTCCTTGATCTCTTTCCACAGCGCCGGATCGTCTTCCGCGTACGGTCCCGCCTTTCTCTTGAACACGACTGTGACGCTGGGCATGTTTCTGTTGAACCACAGCTGAATCTGATTCAGCAGAAATCCGCCGCCCTCAAATCCCGTGTCCACCAGATACACGGTTTTGCCATCGAGGCTGCCTAGGCGCGGCGCCATCGGAATCAGCTGAATCGGGGGCGGAGTGCCCTTGGGATTCAGCGTCTCAACCGTGGTTTCGCCCGACGCGGCCTTTGCGGTGGTGATCTTGGCGTTCGATTGCTGGCCGTTCGCACGCGCTCCAGCCAGAAGCGCTGGAGAGATCCCCAGCAGCGAAAGTAATTTTCGCCTGTTCATTTTCCAACTCTCCTTCGCGGTATGCGGTGAACCTGCCCTGGTTCTGACTTCCCGCGCTCGAGATTCTGGTTCTGGCCCTTCGTATTCCTAGAGTGCCTTCATGGCGTGCGTGCCGTGCGTCATCGCCGCACCGGCGCGAAGAGCTGCGGCGACGATCACCGCCTCCGCGATTTCCGGATCCGAACAGCCGGATTCGCGAGCCCGATTCGCGTGGATCTCGATGCAGTAGGGGCATTGGGTCGTAAATGCAACCGCGAGCGCCATCAGTTCCTTGTATTTCACAGGGATCGCGCCAGCCGCCATGGCCGCCTTGTCGAAGGCCACAAACGCCTTCATTCCTTCCGGCGCATTGGCATCGATCAGTTTCAGCTTGCCGAGATTTTTCATGTCGTACACAGGCAGCCTCCCGGTTGCTCGTGAGATTTCTCAGGGCTTCTGAGAGTTTCGAAGTGCCCGATTATAACTGCTGCGCACGCCTTGGGGCAATTTCACACAGCAGCGTCAACTGGTTACCGCGGCCGTAATCCGGTTTACGTCTGATAAGTTCTCGAGAGATTTCACAAGTTCGATGATCGACTGGGCCTTCGATCGAGGCCATTTGGAGAATTCAGTGTTGCCTCTGAATTTGTCGGCCACCTCATCGTAGGTCATTGGATTTTCGGGACTGCCCTTGGCGGGCTGCGTGCGTCCCGAAAAAGTCCTGCCATCCTTCAGGTGGACCTTGAGGATGCCACCCTCCACCAGCACAGCCTGAAAATTCCCGCCCTGGCTGGCCTGCTTGTCGAATTCCGGATCCACATAAAAGCTCACGCGCCGGATCATGTCCTGCACGTCAGGGCGCTGCACGACGCCATCAGTGAATTGGCTTAAACCTGCCTTGCCCTCCAGCAGGAGGACGCTCATGGCGAATTCCATGCTGAATTTCGCCTCCAGGCCGGTGGTCGGATGGTGCCGAAAAAGCGTGGTCAGGTTGCTCCGGTTCCCGCCGACTTCGACGCGGTCCACGTCTTTGGCTGTGATGTTGTTTTCTCGAATGAGGCGCAGCATCTGGTCCATGAATGCCTGCTGGATGGTTCCACACGGAAATCGCTTGATCAAGTCTCCCGGCGACGCAAACATCCACGGTTTGCCAAGGCGATCGACAATCGCGCTGGGATCAAATGTTCCCCCGGCAGCCTGGAAAAATCCAAGCGGCGCCTCCAAGATATCGTCGGACGCAGTCCAGCCGAGAGCCGCGAGGTCGGCGGCTACAATTCCGTTCTCGGCGGCGTGCCCGGCGTGAAAGGGCTTCGTCATCGAACCGAAATTGTCACGGAGGCCGCTGGCCTCGGAACCCGCGACGCCCAAAGCATAAGCCGTCTGCTTCGCGCTCAGGCCGCGAAGCTTTGCGCACGCCGCGGCGCTGCCAAAAGATCCGCAGGTTCCAGTGGTGTGAAAGCCGTCGCCATTGTGGCGGGGCGAAATCGCGTCGCCGATCTTGCTCGCCACCTCGACGCCCACGTGAAACGCCAGCATCAGATCCTTGCCACTGCGGCGTTCTAGCTCACAATGTGCAAATGCCGCTGGAAGCATCGGTGCCGTTACGTGCAGCGCGGAGCCGGTATCGTCGTAGTCGTCGGCGTGGATGGAAATCCCGTTGGCTAGCGCCGCAAAGCGGGCCGGGGCTTTCACGCCTGTTCCCATGATGCTGGCTTTCCCGTCCGAAAATCCGAGTGTCTCGATATAACGCCGGATGAGGACGCCGGAAGCCGAAGCCGATCCAGCCAGCGCTAGACCGAAGCCGTCCAACAGCGTTTTCTTGCCGAGCGCGATCACAGTCTCCGGAATGTCCTCGTATTTTGTGTTCACGATAAATTCCGAGACGTATTTGGTCAGTCCCGAAACCGCCGGGAAGTCGCCCATGGCACGGCCGGAGGCGCTTGACTCCCATCGTTGGCTGCCAGTGAGCGCGGCCGCGGCCGCCAGCAGTGAGTTCCTGAAAAATTCTCGCCGTATCACTCGA
>Ga0210404_10000341_pt1 | contig 26174 bp, 21 predicted proteins | sample IncBWH28MmetaG_FD_155455 | JGI IMG/M metagenome (GOLD analysis project Ga0210404, IMG submission 155455) | Forest soil microbial communities from Barre Woods Harvard Forest LTER site, Petersham, Massachusetts, United States - Inc-BW-H-28-M | ecosystem: Environmental > Terrestrial > Soil >... | reverse complement strand
CATTCACCAGTACGTCACCTTACTCCTGGACGGACTGGCCGGCCCCGTCGCCCCTGACCAATCCGACCACCTGAAGACCGTCTTGAAGAGCGTGAATCAGCTGCACGCCATGATCCGCGATCTGCTCGAAGCCACCCGCGCCGAAAGCGGCAAGATGCGCATCGAGCCACGATGCATTTCACTGGGCGAACTGGTCCAGCAAACCGTCGCCATGCTGCGTCCCATGGCGGACGAGAAAAAAATCGGACTGGAAATCGGACTCGACCAGAGACTCCCGCTGGTGCACGCCGATCCCGACCGCGTTCTCGAGGTGCTCATCAATCTGGTGGACAACGCGATCAAGTTCACGCCCACGGAAGGGTCGATCATGGTCCAGGCCAGCATGGTGGACGCCGACCCCGGCTTCGTCTACATTTCGGTCAGCGATACCGGACGCGGCATCGGCCCCGAAGCCAAGGCGCTAGTCTTTGAACGTCTCTATCAGGACGCCGATTCGGTCGACAACAATCGCTCCGGATTGGGATTGGGGCTATTCATCTGCCGGGAAATCGTCCGGCTTCATGAGGGACGCATCTGGGTTTCCAGCGAACCTGGGCAGGGTACGACCTTCACCTTCACTCTCCCCGTCTACTCCCTCGCCAAGCTGCTTTCCCCGGTTATCACGCATGAGGATCGCTTGCGTCCGGCTTTTGTGCTGGTGCGCGTCGAACTCACGCCGTTCTCGAATCCTCCGCGAGGCAATTGGAAGGAGACCCGGCAACAGTGTCTGGAGACCTTGCGGCGTTGCGTCTATCTCGACAAAGACCTGGTTCTGCCGCCGATGGGGACGTCAGGAGCAGCGGAAACCTTTTTTGTCGTGGCATCGACGGACCTGCAGCGTTCCGGGGTCATGACTGCGCGCATTCGCGAGCAACTGGAGCGGGTGAGCGATCTCAAAACCAAATGCTCTCTCACCATCGCCACGGTTCCGGTTGAGCTTGCTTCCGACAATCCGGGGGAAACCCTGGAGCAGCAGGTTCAAACCGTGGCCAGCCACGTAAACCGGATGATTTTGACGAGTATGGAGCGAAAACAGTTGTGCGCCAGCAAAGGCACACAAGCTCCCAACTAGTGAACCAACAAATAAAAGGAGAACTTTCATGCCAAGACCGAAGATTCTAGTAGTCGATGATGATCCTGATCTGGTGCGTGCCCTGCGGCTGCGCCTGCGAGCCAATAACTACGAGGTCGCCACCGCCTCCGATGGCTATGCCGCCATCGCCTCCGCCCAGAAAGAGCGCCCCTCTCTCATAATTCTGGATCTGGGCCTTCCTGTCGGCGATGGCTTCGTCGTCCTGGACCGGCTGCAGAACAGCGACACCCTCTCCGGTGTCCCGGTCATCGTGCTGAGCGCGCGCGATCCCCAAAGCAACGAAGAGCGCGCACTCAAGGCTGGGGCAGCGGCATTTTTTCAGAAGCCCGCTGACAACGACGAACTGCTGAACGTGATTCGGGTCAGCCTTGGATCTGCCCTCGCACAAACAGCGGCCTGGCCGTCGTAAACCGAACGACAAGCCAATCCACGTTGTCATCCTGAGGCCCGCGTTCTTTGCGGGCCGAAGGACCTCTGCATTCTGCTGGCGGCGCCCACAACGCCAGCAGCCCCGGCCCGCACCAGTGTTGCACAGATCCTTCGTTGGCAGTCCTCGGCTTCGCCGAGGACTCCGCCTCAGGATGACAAGGGTCGCCTGGAACGCTGGTCTTTCTTAACCGCCGCTAACACGTTCCCTCCTAGTCAGATACAAGATTCCACACAAACCTCCAGAAAAGCGTACTCGGTTTCCAGAAACCCATCTATAATCTTGGAAGTTGCTTTAGATACGGCACTTAGCAGGCCCAGAACGGGAAATCGACATGGCAGCGAAGTTGCTCATTGAGAAGCAGTCGGGCCTTGACCTGCAAGACCCTGATCTGCGTCCCACCAGCTACCCCGCCGGGGGGTGGGCGCCGAAACCCATGAACCGGGAAAGCCAAGTCCGTTCCGTTGCTGTCCTGTTATTCCTTCTGACAGTGGCTGCCGTCGTATTCGCCGGCTTCAATTTCCGGAAACAAAGTGAATTCTCCGCTCCCGATGATGGCGTTTTGTGGGTAGAAGACGGTGGCCGCTTGATGGCCGACCGGGTAGAATCCAACGGGCCTGGCGCCAAAAGCGGCATCAAACCCGGTGACCAGTTGAGTTCAGTCAACGGTCAGGAAGTCAAGGATTTGGCGGGGTTGGAGCGCCAAATCTATCGCACCGGCGTCTGGTCCAAGGCTACTTATTCCCTGATCCGGCAATCGGTCCCCCTCGATTCGAGCGTCATCCTGGTTCCGGCGGATCGTTCCCCGGATAACTGGCTGCGACTGATTGCGCTGATCTACCTTGGCATCGGCGTTTATGTTCTGCTGCGGCGCTGGACTGCTCTAGGATCCACCCACTTCTACATTTTCTGTCTCGTCTCGTTCATCGCTTATTCCTTCAAGTACACCGGCAAGCTGAACGATTTCGACTGGACGATTTATTGGGGGAACGTGGTCGCCTGGGTGCTGCAACCCGCACTCTTCCTGCACTTCGTCTTGACTTTCCCAGAGAAGCGGCAATTTGTGCGAAGGCTTCCGTGGTTGCTGGCACTGGTTTATGTGCCGGGGGCAATGCTCTTGGGAATGCGCCTGGGGGCAATGCGATGGTTGGAGGCGACGGGACGACTCGGCAAGAGCATGGACCGGCTGGATTACTCCTACGGAGCTGTGTTCTTCCTGGCCGCTGCCACGGTGCTCTGGTACAGCTACCAACGGGCCAGCACAACCATCCTGCGTCAGCAGTTAAAGTGGGTGACGCGAGGCACCATTTTAGCCATCGCGCCCTACACAGTGTTGTACGTGCTGCCATTCGTATTTCCGCACGCGCTGGGCTGGCTTCCGCAAGGTTTGACGAAAGTGTCGGTGCTTTTCCTCGGCCTGCTGCCGCTTACGTTCGGCTACGCCATCTTCCGCTACCGCTTGATGGATGTGGACCTCATCTTCAAGCGCGGTGTGGTCTACACTCTCGCGGCGGCAATCGTGGTGGGATTGTACTTCGGTCTGGTGGCCGGCGTTGCCCTGCTCGTGCACAACTGGCAGCCCAGTTCCGGTCCGGTAGGTCTGATTCTCGCTGTCGTAGTCACCGCGCTGCTGTTCGATCCTGTTCGCAAGTGGATTCAGGACCGCATCGACCAGTTCTTCTACCGCACGCGTTATGACTACCGCCGCACGCTACTCGAGTTCGGCCGCGAGTTGGGTTCAGAAACCAATCTGAACACGATGCTCTCTTCGCTGATCGACCGGCTGTCCCGCACGCTCGCCGTCGACCGCATGGCAATTTTCCTGGCTGGCGACGCAGCGGGACAATTTTTGCCGGCCAAATCCTTCGGCATGTCCGTGCCCGGCACCATCGATCTTTCCTTCCTGAGCGTGCCCCGGCCCGAGCCGGCCGGCCACCTGTTCTTCGAAAACACGCACCAGGTGCCGCGCGAAACGCCGGGCGCGCAGCAAGCCATCGCCCGGCTGGATCTGAATTACTACATTCCCTGCCGCGCCCAGCAGAAGACCATCGCCGTGCTCGGCCTGGGCAAGACCACGAAAGGCGACTTCCTCTCCAGCGAAGATATGGAGTTGCTGGAAACCCTGGGCGGCTATCTCGGCATCGCGATTCAGAACGGACAGCTCTATGCCTCGTTGCAGCAGAAGGCGGCGGAGTACGAGCGCCTCAAGGACTTCAACGAGAACATTGTCGAATCCATCAACGTGGGCGTGATGGCGCTCGACATGGAAGACCGCATCGAGAGCTGGAACGCGCAGATGGAAGTGATGTACGCGCTGCCGCGCTGGCAGACTCTGACCCAGCCTCTGAAAGCCATTTTCCCGGCGGAGTTCGTCGAAGAGTTCTACCGCATGCGGCAGGATGCGGGCATTCGCAACCTGTACAAGTTCCGCCTGAAGACACCCGCGGGCGAAGTCCGCACCGTGAATGTAGCCATCGCGCCTCTGGTGACCCGCACGTTCCAGGTCATCGGACAGCTGATCATCATGGACGACATCACGGAGCGCATCGAGCTCGAAGCCCAGCTTTCCCAGGCGGATAAGCTTTCGTCCATTGGGCTGCTGGCGGCCGGCGTGGCCCACGAAGTCAACACTCCTCTGGCCGTGATCTCGTCCTACACCCAGATGCTGGCCAAACAACTGCGCGGTGATCCGCAGAAGTCGGGGCTGCTCGAGAAGATCACCCGGCAAACCTTCCGTGCCTCTGAGATCGTGAACAACCTGTTGAATTTCTCGCGCACCAGCGGCAGCGAAATCGGCGATGTGGACGTTAACAAAGTGATCGCCGACACTCTGGCGCTGCTCGAGCATCAGTTCAAGGTGGCCAAAGTCGAGGTGCAGAACGCGCTCGCGCCTGCGCTGCCCCCAATTCAGGGAAATGCGGGAAGATTGCAGCAGGTGTTCCTGAACCTGTTTCTGAACGCCAAAGACGCCATGCCGGGCGGCGGCACGTTGCGCGTGGCCACGCTCAACGGCGAGAGCGTCAGCGTGTGCGTGTCCGATACCGGATCAGGCATCGCACCCGAGCACATTCAGCGCATTTACGATCCGTTCTTTACCACCAAGACTTCGCCTCGTGAAGGCCAAAGCCGCGGCACCGGTCTTGGCCTTTCCGTCACCTATGGCATCATTCAGGAACATGCCGGCAAGATTCGCGTTGAAAGCCATCCCAACGCGGGGACCACGTTCACCCTGGATTTCCCGCTGAGCAGAAAGACCGTTCATGTTTAGCTCACAATATGTCTGACGCCGCCGTCATCTCGCGCACGCTATTAAACGGAACGCCGGGACTGGCGGGCGCGGTGCTCATCATTGACGATGAAGCCGAGATTCGCGAATCCTTGCAGACCCTGCTCGAGATGGAAGGCTTCGCCGTGGAAACCGCGGCCACCGGCGAAGCGGGCCTGCAGCGCATCGGCGAACATCCTTTCGACCTGATCCTGCTTGACCTCGCCCTGCCCGGCCGCGATGGCATGGAAATTCTGGCCGAGATTCGCGCCCACGAAACCCGCCTGCCGGTGATCATGATCACGGCCTACGGCACGGTCGAGAACGCAGTGCGCGCCATGCAATCCGGCGCCGCCAACTTTGTTCAGAAGCCCTGGGACAACGAAAAGCTTCTGGCCGACGTACGCGCCGCTGTGGGATGGCGCCGGGCCGAAGAAGAAAACATCCAGCTGAAGCGCGCCCTCAAGCAGCGCTACAACTTCGAAAATATTGTGGGCAAGAGCGAGGCCATGCTGAAGATCTTCGACCTCGTCGCCCAGGTCGCCAACAGCCGCTCCACCGTGCTCTTGCAGGGAGAAAGCGGGACGGGCAAGGAAGTCATTGCGAAAGCAACGCACCTGAACTCGCCACGCCACGACCGGCCTTTCGTCCCGGTCAATACCGGTTCCATGCCGACTGACTTGCTGGAGTCCACTCTCTTCGGCCACGTCAAGGGCGCATTCACCAGCGCCATCGCGTCGAAGAAGGGCCTGTTTGAGATGGCGGACCGGGGCACGCTGTTTCTCGACGAAATCGCCACCATGGGCCTGGACACGCAAGCCAAGATTCTCCGCGTCTTGCAAGATCGCCGCTTCATGCATCTGGGCGGCGTGCAGGAGATTCAGGTGGATGTGCGCATCATCGCCGCCACCAACGTGGATCTGCGCCAGTCGGTGCGCGAAGGCCGCTTCCGCGAAGATCTGTTCTACCGCCTCAACGTCATCACCATCGAGCTTCCTCCCCTGCGCCAGCGCAAAGAGGACATTCCATTGCTGGTCGATTTCTTCCTGAAGAAGTACGCCGAGGAGAATGACCGCTCCGTTCGGCATATCACGCCGGAAGCGCTGCGGCCCTTGATGTCCTATTCGTGGCCAGGCAACGTACGCGAACTGGAGAACGTAATCGAGCGCGCCGTGGTGTTGTCTTCCGGAACGGAAATCGGCCTGGACCTGCTGCCCGACCATCTGCTGGGCCGCGGTTCCGCCTTCACGCTGCACGATCCGCCGGCGGACGCGTCGCTGTTTGAAATCGTGGAAGACGTGGAGCGGCGCATCATCACCGACATGCTGGAAAAGTGCAACTGGAACCAGACCGAGGCGGCCGAACACTTCAAAGTCCCGCTCTCCACACTGAATCAGAAAATCCGCCGCCTGAATATCGAGATCAAGAAGAAGACGCGGGGATAAAGAAAGTGGGCAGTGGCCAGTGGTCAGTCATACCCGCCCATACTTTCCGCGCTCCAGCCAGTCCGATTTTTCTGACCACTGATCACTGACCACTGCCCCCTGATCACGGCTCTGCAGCCACCGACCACTCTGCTTCTGTTATAGTTTCGGGAAAGCGCAGCGCCCAGTCCTTCGAAAAGGATCGATCGCCGCGCTTTTCGAAGCCGCATGGAACTCACCTCGCCCACGTACCTCGCCAAAGAAAAAGTCCAGACGGTTCAGGATTACGTCCTGTTCAGCGGTCATGCGGTCGCGAATCTCTTTCGCAAACCCTTGTACTTCTCCGACATGGTGGGGCAAGCCGATGCAATCGGCGTGGGATCCCTGCCCATCGTCGTGCTCACCGGCTTCTTCACCGGTGCGGTGCTGGCGCTGCAGGCCTCGAACACGCTCCAGCGTTTTGGCTCCATCACTCTGGTGGGACAACTGGTTTCCACCTCCATGGTGCGCGAGCTGGGGCCGGTGCTGACCAGCCTGATGGTCGCGGGGCGAAATTCCTCCGGCATGGCCAGCGAGTTGGGTTCCATGGTGGTGACCGAACAGATCGACGCCATGCGTGCTCTGGGCACCGATCCCTTGAAGAAGCTGGTCACCCCGCGCGTGACTGCCACCGTCTTCATGATGTTTTTCCTCACGATCATTTCCGATCTGGTGGGCTTGACCGGCGGCTTGTTCATCGCCAAAGTGCTGTTGCGTCTCGATGCCCGCCAGTATTGGTACAACGCCTGGGAAACGCTGGTGTTTCAGGATGTCTTCATGGGGCTGCTCAAGCCGGTATTGTTCGGCTTCATTATCGCCACGATCGGTTGCTTCTACGGAATGAATGCGCGCGGAGGAACGCAGGGCGTGGGCCGCGCCACCACGCAAGCCGTGGTCGCTGCTTCTGTTCTAATCCTGGCGATGGATTTGTTCCTTACGCGATTCCTGATGGCTGTGCTTTCCTACCACTAGCCTTATGTCCACGCCAACCTTGCCGCTCGATTCCGCTGCCCTGATCACGCAGGAGAATTCTGCGCCGGCCATCGTGTTTGAAGACGTGGCGCTCTCCTTCGCAGAGAATGACGTGCTCCGCGGAGTTTCCTTCCGCCTGGCCCGGGGCGAGACCAAAGCTCTGTTCGGCGTCGCCGGCTCTGGCAAAAGCCTGATTCTCAAGCTGGCGCTCGGACTGATCCGGCCCGATGCCGGACGCATTGTTGTGCTGGGGCAGGACGTGACTCAGATGCGGGAAGAAGAGCTGTTCGAGTTGCGCGGCAAAATTGGGATGGTCTTCCAGGAAAGTGCGCTGTTCGATTCACTCACCGTGCGGGAGAACGTTGCGTACCGGCTGACGGAAGAGCACGGCATTTATGACGAGGATATCGACCGCAGGGTGCGCGAAGTATTGCGCTTCGTGGAACTGGAGCACACGCTCGATCTAGATCCCTCGGAGCTTTCCGGAGGCATGCGGCGGCGCGTGGCCATCGCGCGGGCGCTGATCACGCAGCCGGAACTCCTGCTTTATGATTCGCCCACCGGGGGCCTTGATCCGGTGACCTCGAACACCATCATCGAGCTGATCGTGAAGCAGCGCGATGTGTACAAAACGAGCGCCCTGCTGGTCACACACCGCCTCCAAGATGCTTTCACCATGGCCACGCATCAGTTCGACAAGCAAACCAACCACATCGTGCCGCTGCCGCCCGGTCAGCATTGCGAAGTGCCGATGAGCTTTCTGATTCTGCGCGATGGCAAGGTAATCTTCGACGGCGACCTGCGGGCGCTGGCGCATACGCAGGACGAGTACATAAAGGAATACATCTCGTAGCAGTGATCAGTGGTCAGTAAGAACCTACGTCGCACGGGTTCGTTGCTGGCCACTGATCACTGGCCACTGACCACTGCTTTCACTTTCCTGCCATAAGTTTTTCCACCTCTTCCGCGCCTGACGGCAGCGCTCCGCTCAGCTTGACCAGCTTCCCATCCGCGTCCACGTAGTAATCGTCTTCAATGCGCACCCCGAGGTTTTCCTCGGGAATGTAAATCCCCGGCTCGATGGTGAAAACCTGGCCCGGTCCCAGCGGCGCGTTGTAGTCAGTGGCGTCGTGCACGTTGAGCCCGACGGGATGACCCAGACCGTGGATGAAATACTGCCCCAGCGGCTGCCCGTGCAGATCCCTGCCATGGGTGTTGATGTACTCGAAGGCAATTTTGTGCAGCGACGCGGGATCGTCGCGCTTCATCGTCGACTTGCCGGAGACGAAAGCGGCCTCCGCGGCCTGTTGCGCGCCCAAAACGATGTCATAAATCTCGCGCTGGCGCGCGGTGAAGTGTCCATTCACCGGCATCGTGCGCGTGATGTCGGAGGCGTACATCGAATATTCGCCGGCGGCGTCAATGACCACCACGTCCCCGGACTTCATGACGTTGTCATCGTCCGAGTAATGCAGCACCGTCGAGTAGTATCCAGAGCCCACGATAGGCGCATAGGCCACCCGCTCGCAGCCGCGCTTACCCCACTCGTATTGCATGAGTGCTGAAATCTCGCGCTCGTTAACGTTCGGCTTCACGGCTTTGAACGCGGCGAAGTGCGCCGCCACCGAGGCATCCACCGCCTTGCGGATCAGGGCCACTTCTCCGGCATCCTTTGTGGTGCGCAGCGACGCAATCATCGGCTTCACGTCTTGAAAGGAAAGATACGCATTGATTCGCTTTAGAAAAGCCAGCGGCGCTGACGATGCAGAGGCCTCGCCGTGTGAAGCGACATCGGTGTAGAGCGCGGGACGGGCGCCGGCCAAATACCGGCCAACGTTGTTGGGGAGTTGTCCCATATCTTCGACGTGATCGAAGCCCGTGATCTTTGGCGCTTCCGGGTTCTCCGGGCCGAGCTTGGGGCCGGTCCATTTCTCCTGGATCAGATTGCGCGGAGGGAGAAAAAGAATCTCGGTATAAGCCCGCGCCGGCGCGTCACCCTTGGCCTCGGCGGCCGGCGCAATCAGCAGCGCGGAACCCGGCTCGCTCATGCCGGAGAGATAGTAGAAGTTATCGTCCTGGCGGAAGCCGTAAAGATCGTTGGGGCCATCGTTCTCCGTGGCCGCAAACAGCACCACCACGCCTCCCACTTTCTTGGCGAGCGCTTCGCGGCGGGCGTGATAGTCGGAGTTGGGCTGGCGGTCGAGCGCGAAACTCGACTCAGCCGAGGCAATCAGGAAAAGACCGGCAAAGATGCCTGACAGAAAAAAAGAAGACTGCAGTTTCCGCATCGTGGAATCCATCCCTCGGTTTGACGTACATCCCTCCCCACCGTCACCTGGACGGCGCGGGCTGTCGACAAGAACCCCAACGCTACTTCTGCCCGCCGGTGGCGCTCTGTTTCGCCTGCAGGAAAGAATCTACGTTGCTCTTGTCGATCAGGGCAGAACCAGTATCCACGAAGGACGGGATTGGCGCAAAGCTGTCCTTCGACCAGTCCGTCAGCAGGGACGAGGGCTTGTGGTGATACAGATTGTCGAGCATCTGCATCCCGACAAAGGCCATGGTGTATGGCTTCTGCGCAATGGTCGCGGCGATGCCGCCCTTCTTGATCCACTCCAACGTTTCCGGATCGGTGTCCATCGCCATCACCACCTTGCCCGTGATGTGGTAGCTGTTCAGCACGCCGGCAACTTCCTTGCCCGATTGCGCCTCCAGGCACACAAAGGCATCGACCTGATCTTTTTCCTTGCCGATGATCTGCGTGGTGGTATCGAAGGCGATGCGGGGGTCTCCCTGGATGTCGACCACGCGCGTGATCTTGATGCCAGCGTGCTCGAGCGCATCCCGATAACCGCGCAGACGGTCCTGCATGTTGTGCTGATCCGGCATGGTGAAGACCACGACGTTGCCTTTGCCTTTTAATTCCTGCGCGAGACGTTGCCCGCCCGTCAAGCCGACCTCATAGTTGTTGGTGCCGATGAAGAAGAGCCGCTTGCTGGCCGGGGCGTCGGAATCCACGGTGACTACCGGAATTCCGGCGGCGATTGCCCTATCGATGCTGTCCTTGAGCAGGGCGGGATCGGTCACACCCAGCAGGATGCCGGTGGCTTTCTGCTGCACGGCTTTGTCCAGGGCATCGCGTTCGGCTTTCGGATCGTAGGTGTTGGGCCCGAGATAGTCAGAGCGTACTTTTTGCTGCGCCGCGGCTTTGGCGAAACCCGCCCCTGCGGCCTGCCAGTAAGGAACCTGGAGGTTGGCGGCCACGAATACGTAGTACTCGTCGGAATCGTGCGCGGAACCACAACTGAGCAGCGAGACCAGAAAGAATGCCAGAGCAAGACCACTAGACAGCTTGCGGAATTGGAGCATCGGATCCTCCTCCGAACCGCGAAGTTACGGACGGCGAAGTTCGACCGGCGCCGGGACCGATGAGAACCTTTAGCGAGTGGATTGTAACCGAGTCGTCAAGCGGAAGGAAAGCGCTATGCCACTGCAGAAGTGCATGACGTTTCCGCACGCCAGACCACGCAGACTACACTCCGACCGGGAACGGCTTTGTGTGGCTCTCGGCACTGAGCGCGACCCCGGCGAAGCGACCCTGCAGCAGTGACATCAATCCCGTGTACCAGTAGCCCAGCACGAACAGCAGGAGGAAAGGAACCGTGACGAAGTTCTCGTTTTCGATCGCGTAGTACACCGTCAACGCGAAGTAGGCGCCAATCACCAGTTCGACCCAGGGCACCCAGCCCAGGCGCCTGCGGTATTTGGTGGCGCCGACTCTGTCTTTCCTGGATTCCACGTGGTACTTCGGTGTGCGCGCGAACGCGCTCTCCTTGCCGATAAGCGCCTCGATCACAGCCTTGGTGTTGGTGATGGTCAATCCGATGCCCAGCGCCATGAGGACCGGCAGATACAGCAGCGCGCGCGGCCAGCTTTTAGGAAAGAGCTCGCGCTGCGAAACCAGGTAGAAACTCGAAATCGAAAATGTTGACGCCAGGAACAGCGGCAGATCGATGAACAACATCTGGAACCATCCCTGATAGAAGCGGATAATCATGGCCGGCAACATCAGCACCGAAAGCACGATCATAAGCGGATAGCTGAGGTTCGCGGTCAAGTGATACCAGGCTTCGATCTTGGTGTGCAGCGGCGCATCGCTGCGCAGTACACGCGGCAGAATTTTCTTTCCTGTCTGGATCAGCCCTTTGGCCCAGCGCGCCTGCTGCGTCTTGAACGCTGTCATCTCCACGGGCAACTCCGCGGGACACTCGACGTCCTGCAGATAGATGAACTTCCATCCCTTGAGCTGTGCGCGGTAGGAAAGATCAGTGTCTTCGGTGAGCGTATCGTGCTGCCAGCCGCCCGCTTCGTCGATCGCGGTACGCCGCCACACACCGGCCGTGCCGTTGAAGTTAAAGAAGACGCCGCTGCGGGCGCGTGCGGAGTGCTCGAGCACGAAGTGGCCGTCGAGCAGGATGGCTTCCACCTGCGTAAGGAAAGAGTAGTTGCGGTTGATGTGGGTCCACCGGGTTTGCACCATGCCAACCCTTGGCTCAGTGAAGTGATGGACGGTGCGCAGCAGAAAATCTTCCGGCGGAGTGAAGTCGGCGTCGAAAATGGCGACGAACTCTCCCTTCGCCGTCTTCAGACCCTCGGCCAGCGCTCCCGCCTTGAAGCCCTCGCGGTTGCTGCGGTGATGGTAGCTGATGGGATTTCCCAGCGCGGCATAGCGTTCGACCAGGTTCCGCGCGACCTCGACCGTCTCGTCGGTGGAATCGTCGAGCACCTGAATGTCGAGCCGCTCGCGCGGATATTTCAGCTTGCAGATCGACTCCAGCAGCCGCTCAACCACGTACTGCTCATTGAAGATGGGCAGTTGCACAGTCACGCGCGGCAATTCCTCGAAGTACACGGCCGGCTCGGTCGTGCGCTTTTCCTTATGCTTGTAATAGAGATAAACCAGAACATAGCGATGCATCCCGTAACCGGCCAGCAGGATCAGCACAATGAAATACGGGATCAGCAACGCACGATCAAATGCGTCGGTGTGGTAGAGACCTTGAAAAGTCTTGTCCAAAAAATGCTGCCGGAGATAGGGCCCAATGCCCTTGGGGGCAGTCCATGCGGCTAGCGCCAAAGACAGGATGAGATCAGAACGCAGCAAGGGGTCCGGTCAAAACCTTTATTCTACCGGATTCGGCGGGTTCGGTTCTTCTTTGACGAGGGCCAAAGACAACCGTGCCGTTATCGTGCGCGCTTAGCGAATGACTTGAATTCTCACGCCCACCCTGACCTTCTTCCATGCCTTCTCGGCGGTGTACACGGGGACGTGCAGTGCGATCCCCAGCGCGAGGCACGCGCGGTCTCCCAGGGACAGGCCAAGATGCCGGGTTTGAGTGGCCAGATCGCCGGCAATCCTGGCATGTTCCTCGTCGAATGGCAGGACTTCTCGAACCGGGCTGGTGGCGTCTTCCCATGCTTGCTCGGAAGTCCACCCGCGGCTCAACAGCTTGGTTTGTACTTCGGCAAGATTCACCGTGCTGCCGACCGCACGGGCCAGCAGGTCAGGAGTCAGCTTCTCCGCTCCTGGCTCACCGTTAATCACGGCAAGGATGGCGGAAGCATCGAGCACAATCCTATTCATCTTCTATCTTTGCCTATTCATGCCTGGCGGCCTTGCGGCGTTCCGCGAGCAACTCATCGACCAGCGAGGTGCCGGGTTTTACGTATTGCCTCGCCCGCCGCTGCGCTCGCCGGATGCGGCGCTGCTGGGTCGTGATGCGCAATTCGTCGTCTTCGATCCGCAGTACGACTTCATCTCCAACTTTGATGCCGAGGGCCTTCCGGAAGGAAGAGGGGATCACTACACGGCCGTTCTCGTTCACGCGCGTTCGGGTTTCTTCCGTCATGGCACGCTCCGTTACAAATGACATAATTATAACATACTGTCATAATGGCACTCTTAGGGTTGGAAACCACTGCTGTGATCAGTCTGCGGGCGCTTGCTCTTCGGCGGCAGGCACTGCCCTGAGTTGCACGCTCTTCCGCTCGCCTTCGACAAGGTGCAGCGCTCTTCCCTGGCCCTCGTAGCCCTTGAGGAATTCGGGATTGTAGTAGGCTTCACCGTCCACGTTCTCCCAGGCGAAGAGCGTGTAGTCGCCGGGAGGCAAGCCGCGCAGGGTGAAGCGTCCGCTTTGGTCGGTGAGCGCTTTGCGATAGCGTTCGGGATGGGTGCGCAAGCGCGCTTCGGGTACGGCGACGACCACCGCGTCGGGCAGGGGCTCATCCTTCTGATTGGTGGCCACGCCCTCGGCCACGGCCCCATTGGCGCTCGCCACGAGGTCAAGTGCGGTGGCGCCGCCGCCCACAGCGAATCCAGAGTCCGTCACATCGCGGCCGCCCGCCGCCAGGGATTTCACAAACCAATCCGGCATCGCGCTGGCATCCGAAATCTGAACGGAATAATGTCCCGCCGGCACGTTCTTCCACTCAAAGCTACCGTCCACATTGACGTGGGCGAGCGTGGAAAAGCCTGCTTCGATGTTGAAAGCGCCGAGCACATCGTCGTCGCCGTCGCCGTCAGACGACCGCAGCATAAGGAACATTTGGCTGGGATCGGGTCGGGCCCCGCCGCTGGCTTCCATCCTAAGGCGGCCGCGGATCGAGCCGCCGGTTTGAGGCGCGAGCCGCAGACCTTCCACGTTCGCCGACGTTATCTGCAGCGCCTGGCGCGCCATCATCGGCGCCGCAACGTTATCCACCGTGGCCAGAATGGTATAGGCTCCGGGAGAAACATCGCGAATCTCGAAGCTGCCGTCTTTATGCATCTCCGCGCCATTCAGCACCAGACTGAAATCCTTGGATTGCAGCATGATCGCCGCCGTAGAACCGGGCGGCAGATTCACCACGGAGCCGCGGATGATCAGGCTGGGGCTGGGCGTGAGCGAGAAATTCACCGGGAAGTCGTCGCCGGCATGCAACTGGATCGCCGCAGCCTGCCCGCGGTCTCTGGTGCCGGGGTAATAGGTGGTTTGGTAGGACGCTGACGCGGGCTTGTCGGAGGCTGCAGTTCCGTTGCGAGGCGCGGCAGCGGGCGCCGCCTCGATCAGACTTCTGAAGTCGGGCGGCGGCGTTACCGAAACGAAGTAGCTGCCCGCGGCGAGGCCTGCAATGCGGTATTCGCCCAGATCGTTGGTGCGCTCGGCCCCCACCTGTTCCCGGCGGCTGCGACCGGCGACGAAAGTCTGGCGCAGAACGGCGACTTGCGCCTCCGGCAAGGGATCGCCATCTTCGTCAGTAACCCGGCCTTCGACCACCGCCGCGGCTTGCAGACGAATGACGAGATCCTTAAGCTCCTGGCCCGCGGTCAGCGTAAGCACGCGGCCTTCGGTGCGGCGGTGCCGCTTGTCGATTTCCTGGTAACCGGCACGCTCCACAAACAAGCGATAGCGTCCGGGCACTATGTTCTCGATGTGGAAACTGCCATCCACGCCGGTGAGGGCGGTGTAGTTTCCGCCCTCAGTCTGGCTCTCGGCAATCAGTTCGATCAGCGCCTTCTTCACCGGCTCGCTGCCGGCATCCTTGGTGACAAGTCCCGCGATGACAGCCCTCGCCGGATGTCCTGCCACGCTGGAAGGTGAAGGCATCCCGGCCACTGCCGAATTCTGCGCGTAGGGCGCAGTGGTTCCCAGCAGGACGGTCAATAGACTCAGGCAAGCAAGCTTCATTTGGATTTGATCTTTGCCGCGAACTCTGTTGCGATCTTCGATCCGATCTGGGGTGATCGGTCAGATGGTCACTCCATTCTACCCCGGGTGGCCAGTAGTCCCACAGCGTATCGTCACTGACTCCCCACAAACAACTTGAACCGCGCTGCGAAATGTGCAAAGGTCTCCTGCGGGGAAAGGAGTGTGCGACGAGAATGAAGAAAGTGATTGCGGTTGCGGTGCTGGCTTTGGCGGCAATGGGTGTGGCACAGGCTCAGGAGGTCGCTGGAGACTGGATGGGTACTCTTGAAACTGGTATGGGTGATTTTCGTGTCGTGTTGCACATCACAAAATCGGCAGAAGGAGCCCTCATAGCGACCATGGACAGCCCTGATCAGGGTATTGGAGGCATGCCTGTGAACCCGATCACCCTTGAGGGCTCGAAATTAAAGTTCACCGTAACCGAGGCCAAGGGATCTTACGAGGGCACGGTAAAGAATGGCGGTTCAATCACCGGAAACTGGAGCCAGCCCAAGAAGATTCCGCTTGAGTTTAAGAAGACCACCACACCTCCGAAACTCGATCATCCGCCGGCGCCGCCTTCCGACATTGACGGCACCTGGGAAGGCTACGTGGATGGGCTCCACGGCCGGGTGCGTGTCTTGTTTCATATCAAGAACACGGGCGACGGTCTGACCGCCACCATGGACGACCCCGACCAGAACTTCAAGGGCTGGCCGGCTACTACGGTGACTCGCAACGGAGCGTCGATCAAGATCGAGATGCAGCAACTCGAAAGCACCTTCCGCGGCAAAATCAATAAGGAGCTCAACCGCATGAGCGGGGACTGGCACCATGAAGGAGACGATCCTTTGACGCTAAAGCGGTTGAAGGAGGAACCAGCGGACTCGCAGAAGCAACCTCCGCCTCCCGCGCCCGCCAAGAACTGACCACTACGGCCATGTGGAGCGGACGCTCCCTTCGGCTTCGCTCCGCGCAGGCTCTGTCCGTTGCTTTGCCTTTTGACCTTGCATTTATTAGCGCGCCTTCCTGCCCTGACGGTCCTCGCCCCCTTGTCATTCCGACGCGCGAGCGAAGCGAGACAGGAGGAATCTGCTACCTTGTCGAGCAGCAGACCGCTTAATTCAGGAAGTATTGCCGGTACAACGTGTCCCTCTGGGCGGGGCGGAAGCCGGCGTCGCGAATAATCCGGCGCAACTCTTCTTCTGTCGTGCAGTTGGTCACGCCTGCGGCTCTTACTACATTTTCTTCTAACATCACCGAGCCTACGTCGTTGCCGCCGAAGCGGAGGCCCATTTGGCAGACTTTCAGGCCTTGGGTTACCCAGCTGGATTGCACGTTCTGGAAGTTTGAGAGATAGAGGCGCGAGATGGCTAGGACTTTGAGGTATTCGACGGCGGTGGCTTCGTCCCAGTGGCGGCCGCCTAGCGCGGTGTTGTGGGGCTGGAAGCTCCAGGGGATGAAGGCGGTGAAGCCTCCGGTTTCTTCCTGGAGGTCGTAGAGTTGCTGGAAGTGGTTGACGCGGTGTTCGTAATTTTCGCCGACACCGAACATCATGGTTGCGGTGGTGCGCATGCCGATCTGGTGGGCGGTGCGGTGGACGTTGATCCAGTCACCCGTGAGGCACTTGAGGCGGGCGATTTTGTAGCGAACTTCGTCGTCGAGAATTTCGGCGCCGCCACCGGGGATGGAATCTAGTCCGGCATCGCGCAGACGGAGAATCGTGTCGCGGATGCTGAGGCTGCTGTACTCGGCTATGGCGATGATCTCGGAGGCGGAGTAGCAGTGCAGGTGGACTTTGGGAAAACGTTCTTTGATTCCGCGCAGCATTTTTTCGTGCCAGTCGATCTTGAGGTCGGGATGGAGGCCGCCTTGCATCAGGACTCCGGTGCCTCCGAGTTCGACGGTCTCGCGGATTTTCTCGTAGATGGTATCGAAATCTAGAATGTAGCCTTCCTTGGCGGCGGGGCCTTTCAGCGGGCGATAGAAGGCGCAGAAGGTGCAGTACTCGGTGCAGAAGTTGGTGTAATTGATGTTGCGGTCGATGATGTAGGTGACCGTGCCCTCGGGATGCAGCTTGCGGCGGACCGCGTCGGCTTCCATGCCGATGCCGATGAGGTCGTCCGAGTGGAACAGGTCGAGGGCTTGGGCCTTGGTCAGGGACATGGGTCCTTTTAATTCTAACGGAGGCGGGTAGGCTGGGCCAAATTCGGAGGATTAAATCCCTCCAGATTAAAGATGAAAATGGCGGATCCAAGAGCTTTTAACCGCTAAGATCGCGAAGAAGGGCCGCGAAGGACGCGAAGAAAATCCTTTGCGTTATTTGCTTTTGTAACGCAAGTATTGTATCAGCGACAGCACTGCGCCGATTACCGCCAGGGCGATCAGGATGGCCATTGCGGGTTTGTCATAGCGGGAGAAGAAACGGAGGATGTGGCGGCCGTAGTGGAATCCCAGGCCGGCGGCGATGGTGTAGCGGAGGCCGCGGCCGAGCGTCAAGGCTGCCAGGAATTTCTTTCGCGAATATTGCATGGCGCCTGCTGCCAGCAGAAATGGGACAAAGGGAAACGGCGGAGGCAACAGGGCAGGAACAGCGACGGCGGCGAATCCCCAGCGGGCAAATGCTTGGGAGAACTGGGCAGCTCTTTTTTTCGAGAGCTTGCGTTCCATCGCTTCCTTGCCACCCTTGCGGGCCAGGGCATAAGTAATGTAGCCGCCGATGACCGCGCCAAGTGTGGCCATGACGGCGTAGTAGGGCCACGGCTCGCGATGACGGGCGGCCAGCCAGATGGTGAGAACGTCCATGCTGCCGGTGAGCGGGACAACGGAGTTGTCCGCAACTCCCAACAGGATTAGACCCACTCCACCCAGGTGGCGGAGTTGCCGCCAGATAGGAACCGCAAGCAAGGGATGAAGATGGAGAATCATTCAGGTGTGAAGCGAGTTTAAACAATTGCGGCGTTCGCGGGGACTAAGAAGCGCATCTCCGGGGCGGCAGGCAACGCGCCGATCTCGGCCGCATAACGATAGAAGAGTTGTAGGCCTTCGAGGCAGGGCGCGTCGAGTTGATAGTCAATGTTTTCGGTTAGGTAGGAGCGGATGTCGGACTCCTTGAGGCCGAGGCGAGTTGACCATTCGCGGGCGATGTGATCGAGGCTTGCGGGCTCGAGGCCGTGGTCGCGGGATTGTTGGAAGGTTGTGGCCAGGTCTTGTGTCGGAGGGGCTTCGCGCAATGCGTCTTCCTGCAGAGCTTGCTGACGAACTGCCCAGAAAGCGAAGACGAAGGGCTTGCCGGTGTAGCGAATCCACTCCTCGGCGAGATCGAGGGTGAGATAGCGGGAGCGGTCGATCTGGAGGGCGGGATCTCCGATGACTAATCCGGCGTCGTGGGCGGCTAGCATCTTATCCATATCCGGCGACATGGGGGCAAAGGTTCTGCCGCCGCCCAGCCATTTCTCGAACAGAATTTTGGTCAGGGCGACCGAGGTCAACGAAGAGGTGTCGAGGGCCACGGTACGAATCTTTTCTATGGGCACTCGGCTGACAAGCAGGATGGAACGCACCGGGCGGCGCGAGGCAATGGCGACACCGGGCAACACCATCAGTCCGGGGATTTGCGCGTACGCGGCGGCTGGGATGATGCCGATGTCGGCGGCGCCGGCTTCGAGCGCGCGAGCGCAGGCGGAGGGCAGGGTGTAGGAAACGTCGAAGGCGCGGCCGGCCTCAGCGTGTTCGAAATCCCACATGAGGGGAGCGGTGTTGAGGTAGGAAATCGCAGAGATGCGCAGACGTCTCATTCCTATTTTGATTCTAGCAGAGCTTTTCAACAGGGCTTTGTGACGGCTTCCCTTGACACCGCTTTCCGGCAATGATTACAGTCCGCCCAGTCTCTATTGGTGTCGCATTAAAGATTGGAGTAGCCGTGCCTAACGCCGTTGCCGCATCTGCATCTTTATCCGCAACTCACATACTGGAGTGGCTTGCCATCTCGCTGACGCCGGGCCTGGGGCCGACGAAGGCGCGGAAACTGGTGGAACATTTCGGCAGCGCGGAGGCGGTCTTCCACGCCTCGTTGACAGAACTGGAAAGCACGGGGATTCAGGCCGTGTCGGCGCAGTCGATCGCCACAGGGAAGTCGGCGGAACTGGCGCGGGAGGAAATTGCTCGGGCTGCTGGCGCGGGAGTGACGGTGCTTTCGCTTGAAGATGCTTGTTATCCGCCGCGGCTGAAAGAAATCTATGATCCGCCGTTGGTGCTTTACGTGCGGGGCAATCCCGAGGTGCTGCCACAGCCGGGAATCGCGATGGTGGGGACGCGGCATCCTACGCCGTACGGGTCGGGGATGGCGGAGCGGTTGGCGTGCGATCTGGCGTCGCAGGGGCTGGTCATTATTAGTGGTATGGCGCGCGGAGTGGATACGGCCAGCCATCGCGGGGCGATCTCGGCCAAGGGCAAGACGGTGGCGGTGTTTGGCACGGGCGTGGATGTGATTTATCCGAAAGAGAATTCGCGGTTGTCGGAGCAGATTCTGGCGCTCGGCGGTGCGCTGATTTCCGAATTTCGTATGGGGACGTTTGCGGCGCCGCAGAACTTTCCCATCCGCAACCGGATTTTGAGTGGGATGTCGGTTGGGGTGCTGGTGGTGGAAGCGGCGGAGTACTCGGGAACGCGCATCACGGCGCGCTGCGCGCTGGAGCAAAACCGCGACGTTTTCGCTGTGCCGGGCAACGTGACGAATAAGAATTCCTGGGGGCCGAACACGTTGATAAAGCAGGGCGCTAAGCTGGTTGCGACTTGGGAAGACGTGTGGGAAGATTTGCCGGCAGAAGTAAAACTCGCGTTGAGTCCAACCGTCGCGTCTGAATCCGGGAAGGCGTCGTCGGCATCTCTATTCCCGGACGAAGGGCTTCCGCCGCACGAGAAGAAAATCTTGAGCCTGTTGAAAGCGGACGAAGCGACACAGATCGATGAAATCGTTGAGAAACTGGAGGATGAGTTATCTTCCTCTGAGATTTTTGCAGCCCTGTTTGAGTTGGAACTCACGGGCAAGATTCGACAGATGCCGGGGAAAAATTTCGTGAAAAGTTTTTAGCATCCGCAGGGGCAGAAGCCATAAAGCCTTTAACCGCTAAGGTCGCAAAGAGCTCGCGAAGGACGCGAAGAGAGGCAATGACTCCGGCCGAGCGTCTTGCGTCACTCTGTGAATTCACGGATCGCAACACGAGCCGATCGGCCGTCAGCCTTCACCGGTAACTTGTTGCTTTCGTCCCGTTCGTGCTAGGTTCAAAGCGAAAACTTAAGAATTGAGGGTCCATTGGTAAAGAGTTTAGTCATTGTCGAATCGCCGGCTAAGGCGAAGACCATCCAGAAATATCTGGGAAAGGGATTTACGGTCGAGGCCTCGCTCGGCCACGTGAAAGATCTGCCCAAGAGCACACTCGGCGTGGATACGAACAACCACTTCGAAACCGATTACGTCGTGATCCCTGGGAAAGAAAAGGTTCTCGCCAAGCTGAAGAAGCTGGCGGGGCCGATGGACGCGATCTATCTGGCGCCTGACCCGGACCGCGAAGGGGAGGCGATTGCAGCGCATCTGGCGTTCGAACTCAGCGGCAACGGCGCCTCGAAGAAAAAGAAGAAGAAGAAAGAGGATGCGGACGCGCCGCCGCGCATTCAACGCGTTACTTTCAATGAGATCACGAAGCGGGCGGTGCAGGCGGCGTTTGAGCATCCTCGGGCGATTGACCAGAACCTGGTAGATGCGCAGCAGGCGCGGCGGGTGCTGGACCGGCTGGTTGGATACCAGGTTTCGCCGCTGTTGTGGGACAAGGTGCGGCGTGGACTTTCTGCCGGACGAGTTCAGACCGTTGCGCTTCGTTTGATCGTGGAGCGCGAACGCGAGATCAAAGCGTTCGAGAAAAAAGAATATTGGACCATCGACGCGCACCTGGCAGCGAGCAAGCCTCCGGCATTCGACGCGCGGTTTGTGGGCAAGGGCGAAGAGAAGATTGAGGTCACTAACGGCGAGGATGCGGAGAAGATCCGCACGGCTTTGGAGCAGGCCGACTGGCTGGTGCGGTCGGTCGACAAGAAAGAGCGGCGGAGGAATGCAGCTCCTCCTTTTACGACCAGCAAGTTGCAGCAGGATTCCTCGCGCAAGCTGCGCTTCAGCGTGAAGCGCACGATGATGATCGCGCAACGGCTGTACGAAGGCGTGGAACTGGGCGAAGAGGGACTGGTTGGTCTGATCACCTACATGCGTACCGACTCGACCCGGGTTGCGCCTGAGGCGATTCAGGAAGTGCGCGAATACGTTGGCAAGGAATATGGTCCGGCTTACCTGCCTGAGACTCCCAATACATATAAGGAGAAGAAGGAAGCGCAGGCCGCACACGAGGCGATTCGGCCGACCTCGGCGATGCGGCATCCGGATCTGGTTAAGCAGTATTTGAAGGAAGATGAGTTCAAGGTCTACAAGCTGATCTGGCAGCGTTTTGTGGCGTCGCAGATTATGCCGGCGGTGTTTGACCAGACGACCGTTGACATTGACGCGAAGAGTAAGAGCGAGACCTTCTGGTTCCGCGTGACTGGATCGGTGATGAAGTTCGACGGCTTCCTGCGAGTCTACGAAGAGTCGAAGGAAGGCAAGGACGAAGAAGACGAAGAACTCAAGCACAAGCTGCCGGCGCTGGAGGCTGGACAGAAGCTCACGCTCAAGGAGTTGAAGCCGGAGCAGCATTTCACCGAGCCGCCGCCGCGTTACAACGAGGCGTCGCTGGTGAAAGAGCTGGAAGAGCGCGGGATTGGGCGCCCTTCAACCTACTCGGCGATTCTGTCGACGATTCAAGAGCGGCAGTACGTGCAGAAATTGGGCGGGAAGTTTACTCCGACCGAGATCGGGTTAGTGGTCACGGATCTGCTAGTGGAAAACTTCCGCGACATTTTCGACGTGGCGTACACCGCCGGCCTAGAAGAAAAGCTCGACGAGATCGAAGAGGGCAAGGAGAAGTGGACGGACACGCTCGGCGACTTCTACAAGAAATTTACGAAGGATCTCAAATATGCCGAAAAGCATATGGAGAACATCAAGCGGATGGAGAAGCCCACGGACGAGAAGTGCGAGAAGTGTGGCGCGCCGCTGGTGATCAAGTGGGGCAGGCACGGGTCGTTTTACGCGTGCAGTACCTACGATAAAGAGGATCCGAACACTTGCACGTTCACGAAAGAGAATCCGATCAACCTGCCCGACCTTGACTCGGCGGACGTGCAGGAGACCACGCAGGAAGAATACTGTGAGAACTGCGGGCGCGTGATGGTGCTGAAGCGCGGGCGTTTTGGGCAGTTCATGGCTTGCACGGGATATCCCGATTGCAAGACTACGCGGAGGCTTGACCAGGGCAAGAAAGTTCCGGATATTCCGCTGGATGAGCCCTGCCCGAAGTGCGGTCGGAACATGATGATCCGGCACGGGCGGTATGGGGAGTTCACGGCGTGCAGCGGATATCCCGAATGCAAGTACGTGAAGCAGAACTATATCGGCGTCAAGTGCCCGGAATGCAAAGAAGGCGACCTGGTTGAGAAGCGGGCGCGCAAGGGAAATACTTTTTACGGGTGCGGAAATTATCCGAAGTGCAAGTTCACCTCGGCGCACAAGCCGATAGCGGAAAAATGCCCGAGTTGCGGCAGCGAGTATCTGGTGCAGAAATTTCTGAAAGACGGACCGGTGATCGCGTGTCCGAACAAGGAGTGTGACTACGAGCGGCCGGCACCGCCTGAGGCGGCGGCGACGAGCGCGTGAGATTGTGCGATTGAGTGATCGGGCGATTGAGCGAGTGAACAGCCATTCCGCCTTGTAGCTTTACAATCGCGAAATCACTCAATGGCTCAATGACTCAATTTCCCTAAGGAGTTCTCATGTCCAAGAAAGCAACCGCCAGCGACGCTCAAATCATCATGCAGCTCTACGATCTGCGCCGCGAGGCGGAAATGCGCAAAGCACGCAACTGGTGGGTCGGCGAATTCTGGCCAGAGAGTGCCGACGATTTCATGAAGGTCAGCGGGAACTTCGGCACGCAGGAAAACAACTGGCTGCGCCAGGTCGGCGGATACTGGAGCATGGCCTCGGCGTTCGTGCTGCAGGGGGTGCTGAATGAAGAACTGTTCCTCCAACCTGCGGCGAGCGGGGAAATGTTCTTTGTGTTCGCCAAGGTTCAACCTTTTATCAAGGAGCTGCGCGAAAAGATGGGCGATCCGCATGTGTTTGGGAACATCGAGAAGGTGATCACGGGGTCCAAGTTCGGACGGGAACGGCTGAAGTTCACGCTGAAGCGAGTCGAGATGATGCGTGAGAAGAGGGCTCTGGCGAAGGCAAGCTAGTTGCGCTGCTGAGGTTTTCTGAGATCGCTAAGAAAGTCATCGAGCTTCGCTCGATGGACAGCCGAGAGCCTGCCCTGAACTTGCCGAAGGAGCGGCTGTCCCCACATAAACCCATCACACAGAAACTGGGCGCTTGGCTGCCATCTGTTATCCTAGACGGCTGTGCGGATGATCTGGTGGTTCCTGATCCTGGGGGTTAGCACGCTGGTTGTGGTGTGCGTTGCGATCGCCTTGTACGTAAGGTTGCGGCGGCACTTGCAGGCGGCGCACGCGGCGCGGGAAGGAGGCTCCAGCGAAGTAGAGCGCGAGCGGCAGTCGGGCGACATTGAGCACTGATGCTGCACAGTGGAGAGTTTGGAGATACTTCCATGGCAAGACTGGCAATTCAAACGTTAAGCAGTCCGCAGGAACGCATTTTCGAAGGCGCGCGCCGGGTTGCGCTGGTGGTTGGCGGCAGCTTGCTGGTGGCTTTGTGCGCTCGCATCACGATTCCGATCCCGGGCACACCGGTGCCGCTCACAGTGCAGAATTTTGGCGTGCTGTTGGTCGGCCTGCTGCTGGGAAGCCGGCGTGGTTTTGCGGCGCTCGCGCTGTATCTGGCCGAAGGTGCGATGGGCATGCCGGTGTTCAGTCCCACGGGTGTGGGAGGGATGGCGCAGTTATTGCACGGTGCGACGAGTGGCTTTCTGCTGGCCTACCCGCTGGTTGCATGGGTTGCCGGGTTCGTCATCGAGCGTGGACGGAAAAGTTTCGCTCGCGCCGCGATAGGCGGGCTTCTCGGCGAGATAGTACTTTTCACCGGAGGCTTGAGTTGGCTCGCGGTTATGACGCACTCGGTGACGCAAGCCTTCCGCTGGGGCCTTTATTGGTTTGTGTTTGCGGAAGTTATCAAGGTGATGATGGCGGCAGGAATTGCGGCGCGATGGCAGCGGCGTGCGGGGGCACAGCAGTAGCACAACCCGGGAGCAGTTTGGAGTTCAATCATGACAGTAATTTCGGAACAGGAAACGAAGCATACAGGCAATCCTTCTTCTCAAGTGCGCGAGATCAGCATCGCTCATAGTCCGGATTCCGACGATGCGTTCATGTTTTACGGTCTCGCTACCAATAAGGTTCGCGTGGGGGGACTGCGTTTTACTCATACTCTCTGCGACATCGAGACCCTAAACCAGAAGGCGCGTGAGGGTGTCTACGACGTGACGGCGATTTCGTTTCACGCCTATCCTTACATTCAGAATTTGTACGCGCTGATGTCCTGTGGGGGCAGTGTGGGCGAGGGTTATGGGCCGATGATCGTTTCGCCGCGCGCGTTTACGCAGAGTGAAATCAAGGAGAAACGCATCGCGGTTCCGGGCACTCTCACTACCGCCTATCTTGCGTTGCAGCTTTTTGCACCCGGAGTGGAGACCGAGGTCGTGCCCTTCGACCAGATCATTCCACAGGTGCTCGAGGGCAAGTACGAAGCTGGACTCATCATTCATGAAGGGCAGTTGACTTACGACAAGGCTGGCCTGCACCGCATTGTCGATCTGGGGAGATGGTGGCAGAAGATGACTGGGCTGCCGCTGCCGCTGGGAGGCAACGCCATCCGGCGAGCGCTTGGGCCGGAACTTGTTGCCGCAGTGAATACCGCGCTGCGCGACAGTATTCAGTACGCGCTTGAGCATCGCGAGGAAGCTTTGTCCTACGCCATGCAGTTTGCTCGCGATCTGGACTCGCAAACCGCCGACCGGTTCGTCGGGATGTATGTGAACGAGCGGACGCTGGACTACGGTCCGGATGGGCGCGAGGCTGTGGTGCGGTTGCTGGATATGGGGCATAAAGCGGGGATTATTGGGCCGGAAGCGCGGGTGGATTGGGTTTAGAGAAGCTCTTAGCTGCTGGCGGCGAAAAGCTTTTAACCGCAAAAGGTCGCGAAGGGCTCGCGAAGGACGCAAAGAAATTCTTCAAGGAGTACCGCAGATTTGTCCGGTGCGACCGCAAATACCTACCAGAAACAGACGCTTCTGATTGACGCAGACGACACGCTTTGGGAAAACAACGTTTACTTTGAGCGGGCTATTGCTCGCTTTATTTCATTTCTTAATCACCATGAGTTTTCTCCCGAGCAGGTTCGCGAAGTTCTGAACGACGTGGAGCGGGAGTGCGTGGTGAAGCACGGTTACGGGCTGCACAGTTTTTCTCACGCATTGGTGGACACGTTTGAGCGGCTCAGCGTGCGTCCGGTCACGCCGGAATTGCATGCCCAGATCACTGGTTTTGCGCACACGGTGGCGGACCATCCGATCGAACTTTTGCCGGAGGTTCCTCAAACGCTGCAGTACCTTTCGACGCGGCATCGCCTGATTCTGGTGACCAAGGGAGCGCTGGAGGAGCAGTCGGGAAAGATCGAGCGCTCGGGCCTGAAGGGATATTTCGCGGCTGCGGAGATCGTCGCGGAAAAACATGCTGCGGCGTATGAAATCCTCATCGAAAAACATTCGCTCGCCCGCGATTCGACCTGGATGATCGGGAACAGCCCGCGGTCTGATATCAATCCGGCGCTGGCTGCGGGATTGCACGCGGTGTTCGTGCCGCACGGCGATACATGGATTTTGGAACATGAAGAAGTGAATGCGGCTCCGGTGTCGCAACAGTTGTTGATTGTGGGGCGGTTTGCGGAGTTGCGGGAACATTTCTGAGCCCGCGCATTTTTAGTTGACTGACCCCGCATTTACGAGTGGGGCTAATGAATGCCGTCGCTGGCGCGACTCAGGCTTTAGGCGGCGCTGAAGCGCCGCTCTTGCGCGGCGCTCCGGAGCGCATGGTATTT
>Ga0210404_10000340_pt1 | contig 26259 bp, 23 predicted proteins | sample IncBWH28MmetaG_FD_155455 | JGI IMG/M metagenome (GOLD analysis project Ga0210404, IMG submission 155455) | Forest soil microbial communities from Barre Woods Harvard Forest LTER site, Petersham, Massachusetts, United States - Inc-BW-H-28-M | ecosystem: Environmental > Terrestrial > Soil >... | reverse complement strand
CGCGCCGGCGTTGGCCTCCAAGCCGAACGAAAGGCCGCGCAGAAGGCGCCAGTCTACAACTATTACGTCACCTGGCACTCGCCGGTCGACGACGGCAAACTCCGCGCGTTCCATACGGTTGAAATTCCGTTCGCCTTCGACATCGTCGACCTTTGCACGTCGATGACCGGCACCGGCCCAGAGCGGCAGCCGCTGGCGGACAAAATTAGCGGCGCGTGGGTGGCCTTCGCGCGCACGGGAAATCCTAGCCACAAAGGAATCCCGAACTGGACGCCCTTCGATATCAGCAAACGCGCGACCATGATCATCGACAACGAGTGGAAAATGGCGAACGACCCGCACGGCGAGGAACAGCGCGTCCTGCATAGCGTGCAAAACGGCTAGGCGTCGGCTGCGAGGGTGCCCGGGTTTTCTTTTCAGTGAGTTGCGGCGCGAGTCGCGAAGCGCGCGGGCACGGTGTACACTCAGCGCGGGGAATTTCGCGCAGTGAGCGGCGCGATGGGGCCATGGCGACGACACCGCAAACGCAATCGCTTTCGGTTGGCGAGATCATCGAGCAGCGACCGGTGGGCGGTTACCAGATTTGGACCGCGGTCCTGTGCGGGCTCGTGCTCGTTCTCGACGGGTTCGATTCGCAGACCATCAATTTCATTTCGACTCCCGTGGCCAACAGCATTCACGTCGCGGTGAAGACCTTCGGGCCGATTTTTTCCGCGGGGCTGTTTGGATTGATGCTCGGCGCGCTGACCAGCGGGCCGATCGCCGACCGCTGGGGCCGGAAGTGGCCGGTGATTTTTTCTACGGTGAGCTTCGCGGTGTTCTCGCTGATTACGGTGCACGTCGCGTCGTTCCGCGAGCTCCTAATTTTGCGATTTCTTACGGGGCTCGGGCTGGGGGGCGCCATGCCGAACGTGGTGGCGCTTGCGTCGGAGTTTTTTCCGCGACGAGTTCTGCCGCAGGTAGTGACTCTGCTGTTCATCGGGATGCCGCTGGGCGGCGTGACCTGCGGATTGCTGACCGCGGCGATGATTCCGAAACATGGCTGGCAATCCGTTTTGTATCTTGGCGGTACGATTCCGCTGGTGATTGCGATCCTGCTGATCGCCAGCCTTCCCGAATCGATCCAGTTCCTCGCCGTACGCGGCAAAGATCCGCAGGAGGTGTCGCGAATTTTGAAGAGAATTGCGCCTGAACTTGCGGGTACCAGGGTGCGACCCACACCGCGCGACTCCCGACATGAGGGCGTGCCCATGGTGCATCTGTTTACGGAGGGCCGCGCGTTCGGAACAATTCTGTTGTGGATTCCCTACTTCATGAATCTGCTGATCATTTATTTCATCGGGAGCTGGTTGCCTGCCCTGTTACTGCAGACCGGCATGTCGGTATCGGCCGGTGCGAGGGCCACCGCCTTCTTCAGCTTCGGCGGGGTGTTCGGATGCCTTTTGGAGGGATGGCTGATCAAGAGGCGCGGAGCGTTTCTGGTGCTGCTCGCGGAATTCGGGGTCGCTACGGTTTTTATCGCGGCACTATCGAAGATTCCCAATTCGTTTGCACTGATGCTGGCGATCACCTTTGTGTCGGGACTCATGGTGATTGGAGCGCAGGGGGGATTGAACGCACTGGCAGCGAGTTTTTATCCGACGGCCGTGCGATCGACCGGTATTGGCTGGGCGCTCGGCGTAGGGCGCGTGGGTTCGATCGTCGGGCCGCTTCTGGGAGGGTGGTTCCTGAAGATCGGGTGGACGCCCGGGCAGATATTGCTATTCGGAACGGTTGCGTCGGTTTGCGCGTTCCTGGCCATCCTTCTGAGCCGTATTGGTGGGCGGACCAGTGCGTATCATGATTCGACTACGATTGCGGCGCATTGAAAACCTGCCACTGAGACGCTGAGGCACAGAGAAAACCGACGACTTCACGCTGATTTCTTGGCAAAGGGCTGGCGCAGTCCCGCCTGCTCGAGCAGGGGCAGAACCTGGCGATGGAAGCGATCGACTCCGTCGACGTAATCCACCCACGTTAGGATCACGCCGTCGATTCCTATGCGCGAAATCGCGGCTAGCTCTTCGTCGATGCTTTGCGCGTTTCCGACCAGCGGGTGTCCGGCGCCTACGGCCATTCGATGGCGCATGAACGCGAGGCGGGGCGAGTCGATGGGAACGTTGTTCTCGACGCTGATGGTTTTCATGAGGCTGTCCATCACTTCGGCGTCGAGATATTCCTCGGAGTAGCGGCGGAGATAGTCGTCGGCTTCCTTCTGGGTGTCGCGCTGGGTGACGGCGCAATTCGTCCAGAGCTGGATTTCCCGGTCGAATTCCTCGCGCGCCATTTTCTTGTAGGCGACCACTTGCTCGCGCCAGTCTTCCGGCTTTGCGCCCTGCGGGCTGATCAGGCCGATATCGGAATATTGCGCGGAGAAGCGCATGCCGGTGGGCGAAAGCGCCGCGTTCATGACCGGGACTCCGCCGGGCTGCAGCGGCCGCGGACGCGAGATCGCTTTCTTCATGCGGAAGTTTTTCGACTCGTAGTCGAATTCGCTGGGCGAATTCCACAGGCGGCGGAGAATCCGCAGCCATTCCTCTAGATAGATGTAACGCTGGTCGTGCTCGAGCAGGTCGATGCCGAACATGTCGAATTCGCGGCGATTCCATCCGCCGACGATGTTCAACGCGAAGCGGCCGCCGGAGATGGCGTCGATGGTGGCCGACTCTTTAGCGACGAGCACGGGGTGCATGGTCGGCGCGTGGGATGTGGAGAAGACCGCAGAGTATTTGGTCGAAGCGGCTAAGGCAGCGGCCCAGGTAAACGTCTCGAGAACGATGTTGGATTTGTGTTCGGCCTTGTCGTCGAGATAGCCCTTCCAGCGGGCGATGGGGACGATGGCTTCGAGGCCGGCGTTATCGGCGAGCTTTGCGGAGGCCAGCGTGTTTTGCCACGTCGGCATGCTCATCTCCGGCACCAGGCTCATGTTGGGAATGGTGTTGGTACAGAAGGTGCCGAGTTTCAGCTTGTTGTCGTTGAAGATTGGATTGGTCGTGTTTTTCACGCGGCAATTCTGCCAGAGATTTTACGAATTACAACGACCCAACAGGCGTCATTCGAGAGCGATCAGTACGATTTCGGGGGTGGTGGCAACGCGCACCGGCGGCCCCCAAGTGCCTGCACCGTAGGATGTGTAGACCTGCATGTTTCCCAGCCGCTGCAGACCGTAGACAAACGCGCCGTAAATCCGTTTCGTGAAAATGGTCCATGGAAAGAATTGTCCCCCGTGGGTGTGGCCATTGACCTGGAGGCTGATGCCCGCTTCGGCAGCGACGGCTAGTTGATCGGGCGCGTGGGTGAGCAGAATGCTCGCGGTGCCGGCGTCGATTCGCGCATTTTGGAGGATCGCGCGGAGGCGATCGGCGCGAACTGCGTCGCGAAAGTGGACGCCAACCAGCTGCAGGCCGTCGAGAGCGACTTTTTCGTTGTGCAGCACGCGGACGCCCGCGGCGGAGACGGCTTGAAGATATTTAGCGTCGTCGCCAAACTGCTCGTGGTTGCCGGCGATGAAATAGGTGCCCTGCGGTGGCTTCAGCAGGGCGAGCGGTTCGGCAAGCTTGCGGAAATCAGAGACGGTGCCGTCGTAAAAATCACCGGCAATCAAGACCAGATCCGGATTGTGACGCGAGATTTTGGCGATGACGCGCCGAGCGAATCCCTGGCCCCGAACGTGGCCGAGATGCGTGTCTGAAACCAGCGCAGCGACACGGCCGCGCCAACTGGCCGGCAGATTCGGCAGTTTCACGGTGACGCGCCGGGTGCGGACGAGGCTCGCATTCAGCAGGCCGTAGACTCCGACGAGCAGCGCGATTGCAAACGTCCAAGACGTGATGCGCTGCTGAGACCACGACAGGCGGAGCGCTCGCTCGACGAGGTACAGAATCCAGCAGAGACCGGCCGCGAGGAAAAAGTAATTGAAGAATGCGAGCCAGACGGCCGCGGCCTTGTAGTAGAGCCGCGCGGGCCATTGCGGAAAACGCCAGGCGAGCAGCGAGGCGGTCACGAAAGTCAGCGAGAGAAGGAAGAAAATAGCGCCGAGGTAAGGGATTCGCCCCGCGTTTGACGACCGCTCGAAATCGGCCCATGTCTCATATACGAAGCCGTGAAGGACCAGCAGGATCGTCTGAAGGATCGCTGCAAAATAGATTATGCGGGTCCGCATCCGTTGGGTTTCTCAGCTGGTTAGATGAGATCGGGCAGAAGCGCGATTCGATCGCGGTCAAAAAGGCCCTGGGTCAACAGGCCTTACCGACCGGGCTTCCTACAGCATACACGGTATGTGGCCCGCCTTGCCAAACCGATAGATTCGCTATGCGGGGAACGCTACCTATGCCGAAGCGCGTACTCATTGCCGACGACAACAAAATCGTGCGGAAAATGCTCAAACTTGTGCTGGCCAGGATGCCTAACGTGGAGGTGTGTGCGGAAACCACGGACGGGCGAAGTACGGTCGAAAGGGCCCGAGAGGTCCGGCCCGACCTGCTCATCCTCGATGTGCGGATGCCCGAGTTGACCGGCGTTGAAGTGGCGTCCATCCTGAAGAAAGACCTTCCTCAGGCCAAGATACTTCTGTTCACGATGTACACGGACCTGGTCGGTCCAAGCATAGCCGCCGTGACTGGCGTTGACATCGTGCTGCCCAAGGCGGATGGCGCGGCGGCGCTGGTCCGGGCGATCGACGAGATCGTGCGAGATGAATCGGCCGCGGGTAAACCTGCCGCCCTCTCCGAAAATGCTTGCGACTGACACCTGAGCCACCGATTGCTTCTAGGTTTACGGCAATTGTTTCTTCCTCTGGCGGGCTGCGCGTTCGTGCGATCACTCGGTTCAGTCGGCCGGAACGGTTCGGGAGCGGGCCCAGTTTCGTATGGCCTGTATCTCTTCGACGCGGGTGACGCTGAGAGGTTGCGTTGCTTTGATTTCTTCGAGCAGGATCCCGTTGGTGATGTCCTGCTTCCTGTCAAACGCGGTGTAGAGCCCCGACGCAATCACGGCTTCGCTTTCTGCGCCTGAGAATCCCTCGGAAGCGGTGACCAGCGCGGCCAGGTCGAAGGCTGCGGGGTCTCGCTGCCTTTTCTTGAGGTGAAGGACGAAGAGTGCATCACGTTCGGTCGGGCTTGGCAGATCGACGAAGAAAATCTCGTCGAAGCGGCCTTTGCGGAGCATTTCCGGCGGCAGGGCGGTGATGTTATTGGAAGTTGCTACCAGAAAGACGCCGCCTTCGCGGTCCTGCATCCAGGTGAGCAGCGTGGCGAGCAAACGTTGCGACAATCCCGCGTCGGCGTCTCCGCTTGTCCCTGACGAAGCGAAGGCTTTTTCAATTTCGTCGATCCATAGAACCACGGGCGCGAGCTTCTGGGCCAGTTCGAGAACGCTGTGGAGCCTTTTCTCGCTCTCGCCAATGAACTTGTCGTAGAGCGCCCCAGCGTCCAGACGGGTCAGCTCGATGCCCCATTCTCCCGCGATGGCGCGTGCAGCGAGGCTCTTGCCGCAGCCTTGCACTCCGGTGATCAGCACGCCTCTGGGCGGGGCGAGGCCAAATCGCTGTCCTTCGGGAGTCAAGGCGCTGCGGCGCTTGTCGATCCAATCGCGCAGGCGTTTCAGTCCTGCCACGTCCGCAAACGAACAATGGCCCATGACTGGCTCCAGGAGGCCTGCGGTGCGCAACGCTTCGCGCTTCGCGTCGAGAACCGCTTCGATCAATCCATCGGCGCTGCCGTGAGCCAGCAGACATTTGCGCAGGGCTCGCATCGCTTCCTGCTCGGTGAGTCCTACGAGATTGCGGGCGATTTGCATACGGACGGAGGCGTCCACGCCGATCGGAACACGCCGGTTGAGTGCCATTTCCGCGAAGACTTGGCGCACGGGTGGCAGAAGTTCATCGGCGCTGGGGAAGCCGAATTTGAATTCCGCGGTCTCCGGCGCCAGCTCCGGCGGCACCTGGAGCGAGGCGGCCGAGATTACGATGGACCGCCGGGCCGTGCGGAATTGTTCGGCGAGGTCGCGCAACCGCCGACTGATGCGGTCGGTTTCGCAATAGCGAGCGAAATCTTTGAGCAGGAAAACCGCATCGCCACCGATCAGGCTGATGTTCGCCAGCGCCGCCTCGGGCTGGTCCGTGCCATAGATTGCTGATCCGCCGAACTTTGCAAGACCCGCCGTAACGGTCCAGGTGTAGGCAGGAACGGCGAGCTTGGCCGCCGCCGCGACGACGAGCTCTTCCAGGCGGTCTTCTTCACTGGTCTCAACCGCGATGATGGGGCTGCAGGAATTGATCAGGAGGACCAGCTCGTCGCATTTGCGCGGATTGGGATTTGCGGCCGGGAAAGGCGCGGTGAATGACGGCTTCGCGCTCTGCGTCGGCATCGAGAAAGTTGTCTTCGGTTCGTTGGACGACACAGTTGCCTCGGCAGAGTTGCTGGGACGACAGTCTTAATGGGACGCCTGCGTAGAGGGTATCAAAGCGGTCCAGCACGACACTGAGAGAACTTGGTGCCGCGCCGCGGGCTGGTTAACGGTTTCAACAGGCCTTTACCGCGGCGCGCTCCTAATCCTGTTCGCCGAGAGTTTGCACGTACGATTTACCGTAAGGATAGAAGAGTTCCTTGCGGCCCTGCTTCCAGGCCGCCTTGAGTTCGGGCGTGGTGATGTCCCAGTCCGGCCGACATTTCCTGGTAACGGCACGCAGGTCCTGGCGGAGATCTTCCAGAGTGGGCCGGCCGAAGAACCAGTAGCCGTTGTAGAGCTTATGAATAATCAGACCCGGTTCGAGGACAATCACATGCGGGATCATGGGATTGTGGGCAGGATCGGTGTATTCGCCGATGTCCAGATCTTTTTGTACGATCCGCCCGGCGTCGGAGAGGAAAGGCCAGTGGGCGCCGACTCCGGTACGATATTCGTTCGTCTCGGTAATGTTGTCGGTGCTGATCGTGACAAGCCGGCAATAGGCAACCTCGAGCTCACGATGGAGTTGAACGAGCCCCTCCGCCTGCCGGCGATCCTTCGGGCAGAAGCCTCCGCGGCTGAGGACGAGAACCATGGGATGTGGGCCTTGCAGTTCGGAGAGCTTGCGGCGTTTCGCAGTGTGGTCGGAAAGCTCGTAGTCGGGGAAATTAGCTCCAGGAACGATGTCAGGTCGCATAGGAAATCCTCAAAGGTCGAATGGATACCGCCGCGTTATGATAGCACCGGCTAGCGATCACGGATCGAGCCGCGACGAACAAAGCGATTTGAGGGAGCAAAGTATGGCATATCCCGCGACGTACCGTTATTCAAGGGAGCACCAGTGGGTCGACGTGAAGGGCGACATTGGCACCATCGGGCTCACTGATTACGCTCAGTCTCAGTTGAACGAAATCGTTTCCGTGGATCTGCCAAGGCTCGGAGCCATGCTGGAAGCGGGCAATCCTCTGGGCAGCGTGGAATCGGTAAAAGCGGTGAGCGAAATCGATGCGCCGGTGTCTGGGGAGGTCGTGGAGGTGAACGCGGGGCTGAGAAATGTTCCAGAGAAGGTGAATTCCGATCCGCATGGGCGGGGATGGTTGGTCAAAGTTCGGCTGAAGAATCCCGCAGAGGTGAACGCGCTGATGGATGCTGCCGCTTACGAGGCCTACGTCGCAGTTCCTCATAACGAACCCGCCGGCTAAGGTGTTGCAGGACTCTTAGAACCTCTGGAGTGGAACACCGAGATAAGTTGGGGTGAGCGATGGGATTTGAAATCACCGCCCTCGCTCCGCAAGTTGCTGAAAAAAGACTCACCGCCACTCCTCAATTTGGGCGCACTTGGGAGCAGAACTTCGCGTCCACGCCGCCGACGTAGAGAGACATGCCGGTCGTCAGCGGTTAGCGGCCGGCCGACTCTCGATTGCGAACGGCTCAGCAGTTCACAGGGGAGCGCCCGGCCTGGGTCTCCCTATTTCTTTACCGCAGCAGTCCAATTCAGAATGACCGTCAACGGCTGTGACTTCGGATCTTTCATCTGCGTGTTGACGAGAAACCGCTGCCCATCCTTGACAACGTCGTAAGTCACCAGTTCGGACGTCGCTACCAGGACTCTCGGAATCGCTTGAAACAGCGCCACCGGGCTTCCGGCATCGAAGTTCGCTCCGCCGGCGATCGGCACGGACATGATCTTAGCGTCCGAAGCGAGATAAAAGAGTTCTTTGCCATCGCCTCGCCAGCGCGGTTGCGTTCCTCCGCCCGTGGAAATTTGCCACTTTCCGCGTGCGTCCGGAAAGGACGTGACGTACACCTCCCACTTTCCACTTTCTGTCGATACGTAAGCCACCCACTTTCCGTCCGGCGAGAATTGCGCGTTCCTTACGGTGCCTTGTCCATGAAGAAAAGGGCGCGTTCTCCAATCTGGCGATTCGGCCACCCATAACTCCGTCCCTCGCGTGTAGAGGATGTATTTGCCGTCGCGGGACCAGTCAGACGGGAATTGATCGGCGTTGTCCGAGGGATTGAACGGGAGAAGCTTCTCCTCCTGCGCGCCATCCGCGTCTTTGACGTAAACCATGAACACCCGTTGTCGGCTCGAGGCGAACAGAATCCGCTTCCCATCCCCGCTGAAGATAGGCGCCGCGTCAACGGCCGGGTCAAACGTCAGCCGCCGGAGGCTGTTTCGCTGCAGTTCGTACGTCCAAACGTCGCTGTTTTGAGTCTCTTCATCGGTCCTGTCCACAACGACCGTTTTCCCGTCCTGGGACAGCGCAACATTGACCACATCTTCCGGTTCGCCAACCGAGCCGACCGCGTTTCCCTTCCGGTCGTACCACACCAGCTTTGAAACCGATACCCCGCTTCCTTCCTGTGCGACCAGCACACGCGGTGATGCTGAGTAGGCGAGATGCTCGATTCGCGGCGTGTACGCGACATCGGTCAGCAGAGGTGTCGGCTCCCCCGACAGTCTCAAGTTGTCGGCATCAAATGCCTGCGCGAAGAGCGTCTTGTCGCGGTAAAAGAGCAGGTACCCGGGCGCTACGTAGCTCACGTTTCCCGTCGCCTTAATAACGAACGTCTTCTCATTGGAGTCGAGCGCGCCGACGAAGATCGCGTTCTTTTCTGCCATCCCAACGCTTCCCGCCACATCCCCTCCGAAATAAAGAAAGTGTTTGCCGTCGGGTAGGAATACCGGCCATCGATTCGTCGTCTCTCCACGACTCGGATCGGGAGTCGAGATTCGCGTCGGTGTTCCGCCGGTGGACGGCACTCGATATAGCCCGTCCAACAATCCTCCGCTGGGTGTCACCACGATGACTCCGTCCTTGTTCCACGTTCCACCGCGTCCTGACGGGGCATCGCAAATATTCTGCGCGGGACCGCCGTCGATATCGAGCTTCTTCAGTTTTCCATCCGCGAAAAACGCCACCGATTTCCCGTCCGCGGACCAGAACGGGAATCTCGCGCCCGCCGTCTCCGGCAGCTCTCTTGCCCGTTGTGCTCCCACTTCGTAAAGCCACAATACGTTGGCTCTAGCCGATCCGGAAAATCCGACCACGGCCACTGTATGCCCATTGGGCGCAACTTCTGCGTCCAGCGCCGGGAACGGCAGCGTAGCCGTAAAATAGGATGGTTGTTCGCTGCCTCTCCCGCCGCGCCACAACATCCAGCCTGGCACCAACGCCGCTGCCAGCAAAACGCAGAGCGCCCACGGCAGAATCGTGAGCCACCTCTGCCTTGCCGCCGCGTCAGACTGGATCGCCGGAACACCAGCCTGGCTCCCGCTCTCGCGGATCCACTTCAGCTCGCTGCCGAGGTCCAGCGCCGTCTGCCATCTTTCGTCGCGATTCTTTGCCAGGCACCGCCGGATGGCGTGATCCAAACTCGGCGGCGTGAGAGGCGCAATCGCTGTAATCGGCTCGGGGTCCTTTTCGACGATCGCTGACGCGACGCTTAGCTGGCTCTTGCCCGGAAACGCTTTCTGGCCGGTCACCATTTCATAAAGCACGGCCCCAAATGAGAAAATGTCGCTGCGCGCATCCAGTTCCTGACCCGCGACCTGCTCCGGCGACATATATTGAAACGTACCAACAATCATTCCCTCCTGGGTGAGCGGTGACGTGGGAGATGTCGCGGCGACAGTCGCCATCGTGGCCAGCGATGTCGAAGATTTCGCTAACCCGAAGTCGAGCAATTTGGCCCCCGACTTCGTAAGCATGATGTTTCCCGGCTTCAGATCACGATGAATCACGCCGCTTCGGTGGGCTTTGTCCAGAGCGTCCGCGATTTGTGCCCCATATTTCAGAACATCCGCCAATGGCAACCGACCCTTGTCAATACGCTGATCGAGTGTCTCGCCTTCCAGGTACTCCATGACGATGAAATCCACGCCATCTTGGTGCCCGATGTCGTGGAGCGTGCAAATGTTGGGGTGATTCAAACCGGATACTGTTTTGGCCTCACGTTCGAAGCGTCTCCTCGCTTCTGAGTTCGAGGTCAGATGATTTGGCGGAATCTTGATCGCCACTTCGCGTCCAAGCCGCGTATCGCGCGCGCGATACACCTCACCCATCCCTCCCGCACCGAGCGGGGCGAGGATTTCGTAGGACCCAAGGCGAGTGCCAGTACTCAGAGCCATGTGGGGCTGGATTATACCCCCAGGAACATTAACGGATGCTACCAGTAGCGCTGGATGTGCAGCCCGAACAGTTTTCAGAATTTCGACACGCCGCAGTGCATGAACTCATGCGCTTGAACGACGCCTGCGAGCAAGAGTTTCACATCAATTCATGTCCGCACTGGGATTATGATCTTGAACGCGGAAATCTCACTTTTTCTGAAAGCGGCGTGCCGAAGGTTCGTGCCTCAATTCAGGTTATCGGTACAACCTCTTTTTCGGGTGGAACTTGGTTGTGGGGCTGGGCGAACGAGAGTCTGCCCCCGAACGTAACGAAGGCGGTGGCGAAGGTGCGAGAGTTCCGCCAGGCTGGAAACATCGCCGAACTCACGGAAGGTGTATTACCGGACGACCAATATCTTGGTCGGGGGTATGACAGCAGTCGCCGCGAAACTTCTGGGAGCAAAGGGAGCCTATCGGTGTCCCGACGAGAATGGCTAATCAGGAGTTGGCGGATTCCATGGATGGCAGGATCCAAGAAAACGCGAAAATCGGCAAAGTGGTCAAAATTGACCTTACACGGACGAATTAACTCACTACGCTCGCTAAACTGGTTGGGTGTGGAGAATCGCGCTCGCCAGTGAACGACTCTCGCGCTATGGGAGACAGGTTACGTCATAAGCAACGACGCAAAGGAGCATAAGGATGAATCCCGCCTTGAGACGGATTGTCTTCTTGTTGACCGCAGGAGCAGTGCTAGCTGGCGTTATCGCCTTCAAGGCCCCTATGTCTGGGCATGCCGATGATGACGGCACCCCGGTCTACGTTACAAAGATTCCGCCCGGATACCGCGACTGGCAGTTGATCTCCGTGGCCCACGAAGAAGGCAACCTTCACAGTTTCGCTGCCATGTTGGGCAATGACGTTGCGATCAAAGCCTACCGCGACGGGAAGCTGCCGTATCCGGACGGCACAATCATTGCCGCTCTACACTACGGTCACGTCGCGTCGGAGGAAAACGACAAAGTCTTTGGCGATCCCCAATCTTTCGTGCCCGGGCCGCCCACGAACGTCCAGTTTATGATCAAGGACTCCAAAAAGTATGCCTCGACCGGAGGCTGGGGGTTCGGTCACTTCAATAAAGACGGGACTACTGGCACCGACGCACAGCTCAAGACTTGCTTCCCCTGCCACGCGAAGGCTTCTCGCGACTTTGTTTTCACCGTTTACGCACCTTAATACGCGCAGAAGAATCGAGCGGCAGTCGAAGAAGGCGTACCGCCCTTGATTGGATCTTCGTATGACAAACGATATCTGGAGGATAGAAAATGAGCGAAAATGAAAACGCGGACCATCTCGAGTTAACGAGACTACTGCAACAGGCGAAGCCACTCATGGAGCCGATGTTTCCTGACCAGCGAAAAAAATGGGTCGCCGAAAGTCCACTCGCTCAAGAGATCTCTGCGATTCTCGTTAAGCATCCTGAGTATTACGAGGAGATCAGTGCTCAGGTGAGCGGAATGTTTCCCAAACCGAAAAGTTAAAGGCATACAGATCAATATCAAGCAGGTTGGGAGGCTTCACGCTGCCCGACGGCACCCACATACCCCCTCTCGACCATCGCTCCACCTCTCATGGTTCCGAAAACTACACGAGTGGGCAGCTAGTCATCCATGTTCAGACGATGGAAAATCGTCGTGCTTGTGCTCGTTGTCGGTCTCACAGGCTCCCTTGTTTACCTGCTCATCGTGGGAAGGCTCGTGGGTGTCGTCGTGCGAGTCGTGGAAGTCGTTGGCAGACTCGGTCATAAGTAGGAGAATTAGGGAATGTCGGAATTGGAAAAGCTACTTGCAGCGTCAACGCAAGCCGCTGCGATTGCGTGAGGAATATGTGGTACGAATTTGGAAAGAGCCACATCGCGGCGACAGTTTGTACTGGAAGCGTCCTAGGGATGTCGAAAGACGATTGGAGCAGGTCGCAGGAAATCCCACTCTAATCCCAATCCGGGAAGCCACTCGACTTGCACAATCTCGCCAATCGGGTAGTGATCCCAACGCTGAAACGTTGTGAAATCTGCCTCAGGCTAGAGTCTGAACACAGCGCCGCCCACGGACATGATTTCGAGCTAGATGCTTCGGCCCCCAAATGGCACGGGTGGTATTCGCTGCGACGGGGAGTAGCGGTAGGGGCCGATTATGTCGAACTCGCTCGCCGCCAAAGGGCTTCTACGTCATTCGAGCGTAAACACCACTGAACGTCACACCAAAGATGTGCCTGAAAGCACGCTCGAAGCTATGAAAATGCTGGAAACGTTGTGCAACCATCGTGCAACTCAGGAGGGAACTACCCATAGTTAAGTTGGTGAGCGACCCGAGACATAGGTAACAGATTGGACCGGACACATGGGTTACACTTCCCGGTTTTTTAGGGGGGTGCGATGCCTTGGAAGGAGTGTTCGGTTATGGATGAAAGGCTGCAGTTCGTGGCTCGCCGGCTAGCCGGCGAGGCCATGGCGGAACTTTGCAGGGAGTTCGGGGTTTCCCGCAAGACTGGCTACAAGATCTTCGATCGTTACCAGGATTGCGGGGTCGAAGGGTTGACCGACAGAAGCCGCCGTCCCTATCGGTATGCCAACAAGCTACCGTTTCAGGTAGAGAACTTCATCCTGAACGTGAAGCGGGAGCACACCGGCTGGGGTGCACGGAAAATCCGAGAGCGCCTGATTCGCAGGTCCTCCGGCATTCCGATTCCAGCCAAGAGCACCATCCATGCGGTGCTCGATCGCCACGGCCTGGTCGAACGCCGCGGTCGATTGCGTCGTCGTGCTCAGGGAACCGCTTTGTCGTTGGGCCAGCGGCCCAACGAGCTGTGGTGCACCGACTACAAACACCTTCTGCGCATCCTTGCTGGTGATCACTGTGTCGTACAGCCCAATGTCCTCGTCTTCGTGCCTGTGAATGCCGGTGTAACTCAGGCTGGCATCCTCATAGCGGTTGAACTTGTAGGCCGCATCGTTCATTAGGCTGCTGTTGAAGCCCCCAGGCTTGATCGCAGGAAGGCCTGCGCTGGCACACTAGCACCGAGGAAGAAATGGAAACTACTGGACGAAGATTCAGAACAAGTACAGCTGTACGAACGCGTGCTTTATATCGTGCCACGATATAAAGCAACGATGCGCAGGAACCGAGAGGCAAAGAAGCGAAGACTAGCGTTCGAGGATTTCTTTGTAGTAGTTGAGGGCTACTTTCTTCGGGGCCTGGGGCAGCAGGAAATCGACTGTGCGGGTGGAGTTGCCCACCATTTCCAGCTGGTTAAGGCGGACCATGCCCTGGCCGAAATCGGCGAAGACCGGAACGAACATGGCGAAATTCGGCGAGACCTCGCTCTGGGTGATGGTGGCACGAATGCGGACGGATTTGCCGTCGGCGGGCGTGGACTCGTATTTGAAGTCGTACCTCGGAACATCGGTTCCGAACACCCATTCCTGGAAGAACCAGTCGAGCCGGCCGTTTTTCGTCAGATCGAGATTCGGCGGAACGTGTTTGTTAACAACTGCCATGAACGATTCGGTCGAGGCCGGAGCGTTCCGATGCGTTTCGACGAAATCGTGCATGGTGTCGATGAAGACCTTTTCCCTGTCTTCGGGCTTCGTCGCACTGTCGTCGTACATGATCGAGCGCAACATGCCGAGTACGTAGGCGCCCTTGGAATAAATGTCGCCCTGATAGGCGTTGAGCGATTTGGGCGAAATGAGCCGAATGCCCATCCACAGCGGGCCGGCGTCGTCCGGCGAAACACCGAAGTTGTTCTTGTCGAGGACGTGGCGTTTCTGGCGATCCCAGAAATCGATGTAATCGTGCTGCCATTTTTCACCGACGGCCTGCTGCAGGAAGAGACCGGCGGAAAATTCGGCGAACCCCTCGGAAAGCCAAAGATCGTGGTAGGACGCCCAGGTGACACTGTGCCCCCACCACTGATGCGCCACTTCGTGCGGGGTGACTTCGCGCACGAAACCGTTGGCCTCCTGGTTGATCTGGCCGAACAACATCCAGCGCTGGGTGGAATCGATGTATGCCATGATCGGGAGATAGATCAGGCCCGGCCAGGACTGTCCGAAATTGAAATTGGGCTGCTCGGTGACGGCAACACTGTCGTACGGGCCGCGGCCAAAATAGAAAGTGCACAGCTCCATTTGCGCACGCGTCTGGTCGAGCATGTAGTCGGTCATTTTCTTGGGCGACATCGCGGCCAGTGCCGACATCCTCATGTCGCCGGGCGCGCCGCCCTCCGGCGTTTGTCCGGGCAGGACGCCGCCCCTGGAGAAGCGTTGCAGATAGTCGGGCAGTTCGGACAGGTAATAGCCTGAAATGCTGTAGTGCGTTTTCGAGTCTTCGATGGTCGTCGACAAGTATTGGCCGTAGTTGAAGCCCGCAACAGCGACGGGAGTAGGAGTTACCCAGTGAAAGACGGCGAAGCCGTCTTCTGTCGATTCGCTTTCGAGTTTTCCAACGCTGATGACTTTGTTATGCGGTGGGACTCTAAACGTCAGGTCGAACATCGACTTTTCATTGAATCCGTCGACATTCGGATACCAGGCGGTGCGAGCAGCTACGTAGTAGCTGCCGTTGCCGGCGTCGAACAGAACTTTGTCGCCTTCGTACTCGACGGTTATGGCGTGTTCCGCGCCCACGTCGAAGGGCTCATCGAGAATGGCGTAAAACGAGCCGTCCTGCTTGTGGCCTTCCTGAACGAAATGCAGATCTTTGCCGTTCTGATCGGCCACCCGGGTGACTCGAAGCCTCGGCAAAAGGTCGAACTTAATCACGCGCTCGCCCGGGATCAGCGCCGTAAGGGTGATGGTTGCGCGGCTGAACAGATGGTCGTTCCTGGATACAGCCGTTTCGATTTTGTAGGCGTGGGCCGCGAAAATGCGGCGATCTTCGCGAGAGTTGGCAGTGCGGTTCAGAATTTCGGCTTTCAGGTGATCCGCGTACCAGATCCCGTCCTCCATGCTGTCGCCGCCGAAATTGATCAGGGCGACTTCCTCAGGCGAATCCAGCTGCGGGATGGCGCCCACGCGCAGGCGGACGAAAAAGCGCAAGTCCTTGTGGGAGACGCCTTGAATGAAGGCGTTGATGAAAGCCGGGTGCTTCGGATTGTAGAGCGCGGCCAATTCGTCGGCGTCGACATTGTCCATCGATTCGTCGTCGAACGTTCCTTCCGTGAAATTGATCGGCGTGTCGGTGCTGCGGCGCACGCGCTCTTTCCAATGTTGGAAGACATCCTCGGCCGCCGGAGGCGTGGCGGTTTTCTCCGTGCTCAGGCCGCGAACCTGCGGTGCGAAATCCCGCGTGTAGCGGATCACCACGCTGGTCAAGTCCTCGTCGACGGCGGCCGCGCCGGTCCGGCGCGAAAGTTCATGCTGATCGATGGAGGTGACAGGCTTGAGGCTGAAATGCCCTTCCCCAACGAAAATCGCGCCGGTATCGATTCCGTTCACCGGCGCAAGCAGCGTCAGCGTGCCAGTCTTGAAATACAGGCTGCCGACGTCGAGTCCGAGCGACATATTTTCGACTTTGAAGGTGTCGCCGAGACCATTATTTCGCAGCTGCACGTAAAGGGGGTCGGAATTGCCGTAGCCGGAACTTTTGGCGGTGACTTTGACGCTGGTTTGCTGGGCCGCGAGGATCAGGGCGAGTTGCAGATCGATTGCGCCGTGGAGATCCACCGCGGTCATCAGAGGATCGAATCCCTCGCGCGTGACGCGAACCGAATACTTGCCGGGCTTCAGGTCGGGGGCGGAAAATTTTCCGTCCGGGCCGGTGGTGAGGCGGATCGGAGCTGGCAAATTGTCGCCGGTGATTTCGACTTGGGCGTTGGGCACGAGCTGGCCAGCAGGATCTTTCACCGTGCCGGAAATCGTGTCGGCTCGGATGATGGTGGCAGCGCACGCACACAAGGCCAGCGCGAATAGAAACCGCGCGGTTTGAATTCGCATGATGTTTTCGAATGCCTCGAAGGCCGTAGCCTACTGCGTACGGTACGAATTGACAATTGGCAATTGGAAAGACGTATCTGAATGGTATCCGGGCGGCGGTGTCCAAGGGTCCCGGGCGTTCCGGCCGGGCTAGGACGTGGCAGAGGCGTTTGATACTACGTTTAGCGTGATAATTCTCTTGTATCCCGTCCAGGCTCTAACCCGATCCGCCATTCTATCGCTGCCTGGCTTGAAAAAAACGACGGTTTCCCCGGGTCGATTCCCGCAAGGCGTCCTAGCGAGTTTTATTCAACCCCCCAAACATAAGGCGGGCCCGTTTAAACGGCAAGATCGCCTTAGCCGGAAGGAACTGTGCAAAGAGTGTGCAAAGGTGAGGAATCACGCGGGAGCTAACTGGTTGAAAAAATTGGGGTGAGCGATGGGATTTGAACCCACGACCCTCGGTGCCACAGGTGAGGCATCCCGCGTCGGCGTGTGTGTTTTCATCAGGGTGGACGGCTCAAAATCCCTGTCCACCGGCACATTTGGGCGATTTCGGCTGGTTCCGTGCAACCGATTGTGCAACCGGGAACGGGATTTTGGACTCATCGAGAAGGACCGTAAAACCGGTGCGATTTGCTATTGGCATTTGGTGATCTGGATAGTTTTTGGGGCCACCGGAAGTGGGTCTTCGGTTTCCCAAGAAACGCGTCCTCCGCTTTTTACCTTGACGATCACTTATCGGACTGGTGATAGAATCCCTCCCATGCGCCTTCGCACCGCGTCTCTGTGTGTTGTCGGCGTTCTTTTATTTGTCGGCTTTGTCAAATCAGGCTTGGCGCGAATCAACATCGACACCGAAAGCGTCTATAAGGACGTTGCGTTTATTTATGCCGCGGATTCCTCTGGGCAGAGTGCCAATCCAAGCGCGCCTCTAGGCACCGGCTTTTTTGTGCAGGTTCCACTCAAATCTGACCCCGCACACTCCTATACAATGTTCGTCACGGCGAGGCATATCGTTGACCCGCAGTGGGCACGGTGTCCGGCACCGAATCCTACCAAACTCTTCCTACGCCTCAACACCAAGAACTACGACCCCACGCGGGACGGCACGGGGACGGACTTCATGGCAATTAATCTAGTCTCGGCCAGTGGTCCGATGTGGGTGCACGATTCTTCCGACGACAACGTTGATGTGGCGGTGATTGGCTTCGATCCGAAAGATATGGACAGGTTTGATTGGGGTGCCGTGAAAGTGAGTGAGTTTGCTACGGATGACGAATTAGATGCTCGCGCAGCCAGCGATCCTGTGGCCTCCGTTGGATTAATGCCCGCGTATCCGGGAGTGAAACGAAACTATCCGGTTCTCAAGATTGGGTATATTTCAAACAAGCCCGACGAACTAGTTGCTGCACAGTGCGTACCAAACGGCGTCAATAGACTTCTCCGAGTTTGGCTGCTATCCGTCAATCTTGTGCCGGGAAATAGCGGTGCTCCCATCTTGTATGTCCCGGAAGGTTCCAACGGTGTGAGTTTCGGCGGAGGACGTCCGAATTTGATCGGACTTCAATCAATGTCCTTTGCAGGGTCCGACATCGCTGGTATGACACCTTCAAAGTATATTTTCAAAGTTATTCAGGACCTGAATCTTAAGGATGCTGATCTTTACAGAGGCACTCCTGACAAGAAACCCACGAACAATTGAACGTGCAAGATAGCTTTTTGTTTCGGATAGCTAATCGGCGTCATGTGCGCGACCACTCCAACTCGGATCACCGCACAAGACTTCTATGATTTCGATAAGTGTCCCCACCGTGTTTACCTGAACCGCTTCGGCGATCCAAAAGAAAAACTACCGCACTCCGATTTTCTCGATCTGCTTTTCGAGAATGCGCTTCGTCACGAGCGAGATGTGATGGCGGAAATGATATGTGACACACCAGAAGGCTCTACGCTTGAGCAACGGGCACTGTCAACGTTGCAGTTGATGCAAGCCGGAGTCGAGCGCATTTACCAAGGTGTTTTCTTGGGGGCAGGGGAAAGCGGCATCCCCGACCTCTTAGAAAAAGTGAGCGGCAAATCGAAATTGGGGAACCATTTCTATCGGCCTGTGGACATCAAGGCCGGAAGCGGCTACGAAGATCGAGAGAAGGGGATTCTGCGGAATGACTATGGGATGCAACTCTACCATTACGGAATCCTTCTGGACGCCGTACAGGGACTATTCCCTCCTGACGCCGACATCCTGAACCGACACAAGAAACGAGTCGTTTACAAACTAGGTCAGTTCCGTGATCTCTACAATGATTCACTGGTTGAGGTGCGTGCACTTGCAACGGGCGCAAAAACCGACGAACCTGCTTTCGGAGCGGTCTGCGGCGCTTGCCAATGGTGGGGTGTCTGCGAAAAGGCACTCGTGGCTGTCAACGACGTGACGCTTCTTCCCGACGTGGGACGCAGCAAGAAGAGTGCACTGAACGGTATAGGCATTACGTCGATTTCGGACATCCCGACTTTCGACTTTTCTCGTGTGAAGATCAAGGGCATCGGGCAAAAAACAATTGACGCAATGAAACGCGCAGCGATTTCGGTCCTGTCGAGCAAGCTTGAGGTTCTCAGTAAACCTTCGCTGCCTGATCCACCCCGAAAGATTTATTTCGATTTCGAGGACGACCCCACTCAAGATTTGATTTATCTGTGTGGACTGTGGGTTGAGCCACCATTGGACGGATTGAATTACCACGGACTCTTTTGCACGGATGAAACCGGGGAAGCAAAGATTTGGGCCGAGTTTCAGAACCTTTGTGTTGCGATGGCGTCGGAAAGCTACGTCGTCTTTCATTATTCGTCATACGAGAAAACCAAATTAAGTTCACTTGAACGAAAATATGGTGTGGCTCAGAAAACCGCGTTTGAGCTATTCCGAAGCCGCATGGTTGATCTTTTTCCTCTCGTGAAGCAAAGCGTGGTTGCCCCTGCCCGAGGCTACGGCCTGAAACAAATTGCTCCGTTCGCAGGACTCAAACATTCAGCCGAGAATGCGGGAGGAGCGCAGTCAATAGTTTGGTTCCAGAAATATCAGGCGGATCAGAGCCAAGCGGACGTGTTGGAGACATTGCTCACATACAATCGGGAAGATTGCCTCGCAATGAAATATGTGGAGGAGTGGCTCAGGGAGCTATAGGATTAGTTCTCCATGCCTATCGATACCTGCACCAGTACGTTCGCGCAGCTTACCGCAACGGTCTTGCCATCGTACATGGCGAGTATGCAGTCGGCCCTAGAGTCCGCACACGCTCTGAGCGGGTTCTGCACGCAAGGGGTCGGTATAAAGACCATTCTGGTGCGACTCGGGCGGTCACGGGACTTTTCCGGCTGTTACGTGCTCTTGCGTGACGGGAAGCCTTTTTACGTCGGGATTTCGCGCAGTGTTATTGCACGCCTGCGTCAACACAGCACAGGCAGTACGGAATTTAGTGCGACTCTGGCATACCGTCTGGCGAAGGGGAAGGTGCCCCATGAAAAGACGAGGCGTGAAGCTATGCAAGACCCGGCTTTCCGGGTGGCGTTCAATGAGGCACAAATACTATTGCGTGGATGCACCGTGGCGTTCATCGAGATACCGAATCCGTTGGAACTCTACCTGTTTGAAGCATACTGCGCCATGGCGCTTGACACATGTGAGCGGAATACGTTTCGCACGCACTAAGCTAAGCGGGCGTTCAGAATATCGGGGATACACCGAACAGTTCTTACACTTTCCTGAAATGGTTATCTGTGCTGACCGCGTATTTTGACGAAAGCGGGCATGAGAATAGGAATGCTGTCGTTGTCGCCGGTTTTATCGGCGATGATGAGCAATGGAAGGAGTGTGCCGAACATTGGCGCGTGGCATTGGGACCTAACAGAAAGTGGCTTCACATGAAAGACTTGCGTTGGAGGATGGAGCGCACAGAAAAGCTTTTAGCTAGGCTCGGCCCGATCCCACATGAATGCGGTCTCACCGCTGTACTCGCTGTGCTGCGCGTAAATGATTACTATGATTTGGTGGCTGGCACCCCCGCTGAACGCATGACGAAGGGCTACTATTTTTGCCTAATAAGTATCTTCGATGCTCTCGTAAAGAACACCCCTAAGAACGAGGCAATCAGGTTGGTTTTTGAGGAGCAAAACGAATACGAGATTCGAGCTAGTGGTTTCTTCGAGGCTAACAAGCATCATCAGACTGCAACCGGTGAACAAAAATTCAGAAGTATTGAATACATTGCTAAAGATAGCTCGATTCTCACGCAGCCATCGGACTATTTGGCGTTTGCTGCGCTACAGCGCTATCGTGATCCGCAATCGCGGAAAGCTAAATGGTGTGCTTCAATACTGGAAAATACGCGACCAGCTTTTGGCGTTGTCCATGACGGAGAGGGTTTGCGAAACGTGATCAAAAGAACTTTGAAGCAATTTCCAGAATATGCAAAACGGATAGAGCCGAATGACAAAGTTGGCTGAATGTTTTCGTTTCACAATCATCTGATTGTGGACAGGTGGGATTCGGCCAATCTGCCCGGTGGAATCAGCGGTTTGCGGCAGGCTTTGAGGGAAGGTTTTTGGACAGCCGGTAATAGGCGCGTTTCGCTGTTCCGGCACTCAGCCCGAGGTGCTCAGTAATCGCCCTCCACGAAACCCCGGAATCTCGCAAACGGGCAATCCTCGCGGCATCCACGGTCACCCGTGGCCGTCCGAGCCTCTTTCCTTTCGACCGCGCGGCGGCGATACCGGACTTGACGCGATCCCGGATCAGTTCCCGTTCAAACTCGGCGATAGTGGCGAATATCCCGAATACGAGGCGTCCGTTGGGTGTGCTCGTATCCACGCCTTCGTGCAGCGAAATGAACTCGATTCCGAGCGAGCGAAACTCCTCAAGCGCATTCACAAGCTGCCTGAGACTTCGAGCAAATCGGTCATACCGATACACCACAACCACATCGACGCATCTCTTGCGGCACGCAGCTAGAAGCGCGTCGAGTTGGGGTCTGTGCTCTTTCGCGCCCGAGACACCGGCATCCGCATACTCGCCAGTGATCTCCAAACCCCGGCGCACGCAGTAGTCCCTTAGCTCGCGCAGTTGCATCTCGGGATTTTGGCCGTTGTTCGACGTGGACACTCTCGCGTAGATAGCTGCTCGCATTTTCGATGACTCTTAAATTTGACGCGGCACAGGTTTCTGCTAGGACCCTCTGCGAAGGTGGGACATTCCACCTTTTCAATGGGTCGGAAATCTCAGCCCGCGAGCAATTCCGTTTCAAGACACATCAAAGCATCGCGGATATTGTTGGAGGATTCCTTCACGATTCGAGCGAAGTTCGGCGCGGGTTCGCCGTTTGTCTCACGCTGCCAGATACCCTCAAGCAATCGGGTTGCCTCAGCCGCCAAACCATAGCTGGAAAACTCGATCTGTCGCGTGCGGGAAAGAAACCGTGCCTCAAGGCCATCGGTCCCGTTGCACGTAAACACAAAGATCGTCTTAGGCGGAAACGCAGTGGCGTCAAGCTTGGATAGAAAGTGCAATTGTGCGGCGTTCGACATTCTGTCAGCTTCATCGACGAGTACGACATGGAATCCGCCCGACACCGGAACGTACCAGCATTGCCGAATGACATCCTCGACGTTTGCGACGTTGCATTGCTGCGAGGGGATGTGATGGACTTCGGCTTTCAGCATCTCCGCCAGCGCGAGAGCCATTGTGGTTTTTCCGGTTCCCGGTGGCCCGACAAAAAGCCACGCGGATTGATACGGATTCGCGGCGAATTTGCAGAGGATTCGCTTTGGTTTGTCGAGGCCAACGAAATCGGAAATCACACGCGGGCGATATTTCTCCGCGAGCGGCATTGGAAACGGTAGGGGTAAGGCGGTTTCAGTGGCGATGTACGGCAGAGCCGACATGCGAGAGGACTCCTACTCGCTTAGAAACTTTCGCAGATTGGCTGGAGTTAAGGCTTCGGGCCGGGGCTTCGCGCAACGAGTGCATGGGAGATGCCAGCCGAGATTTTTGAAATTGAGAATTCCTAGGGGACGGGGTGTTTGCGCGTTGGGGGCCCCTTTTATTTAGATGGAGCCTCAAACAGGGGGGCTTGTTACCCACTAGTTGGTTCGGGTTATCTTTCCAGCAGCCCTGGCGTAATCCGGGTTGCTCGGCTGTAATTCGTAGGCTCGTTCATAGGCTGCTGCGGCGGCTGATTGGTTGTTCAATCGCTGATAAGCTATGCCCATATTGAACCAGTATTCGGAAATTCGCGGCTGGTATCTCGCGGCCTCGCCGAGCCATCGAACCGCTTCTTGATTGCGGTTTGCCAAGAGTGCGTCGTAACCCCATTTCCCCTCTTCGTAGCCACCATAACGCGAGCGGTTTACGTAAGGCCGCGCGAACGTTGATCCAGCGAGTCCTAGAACGACGAGAACGGCGGTGCCTGCCGCGAATAGCGCGCGACGATTTGGTCGCACCATTGCATAGCCGAGCAGCACTCCGAGCACGGCCCCCGCAGCATGGGCGACATTTGCAACCTTCCAGATACCGGTGACGGTTGTAAACACGCAAAGGAAGAACCAACCAATAAACAAGTTGATCGTTCTGCGGTCGAGCGAGTCTCTTAGACGTTCGTCGTGACGTGAAAGAACGTAGAGCAACCCGAATAGTCCGTATCCCACGCCCGACAGCCCAACTCCTCCCTGAGCGAAGGCAAAGTCCAGTGAACTCGAACCTATAGCGAGAAACAAGACTAGCAATGCCGTCTTGAGGTGACCGAAAACGCGCTCAACCGTCGCACCGAGGACCCAAAGCCAGTAGAGGTTAAACGCCAAGTGGATAATGTCGAGATGCAAGAAGATGTTCGTTGCAAGCCGCCATAGTTGTCCGCGGCGAATCTCTGCATTCTCGAACAAGAGGGATACGTTTGCGCCGGCCCACCAAGCAAGCGTCAGTACCACCGCAACCAGCGCGATGGCACAGATCACAGGGTACTTTGGAATTTCTTTCCAAGACGGAACTTGCATACTGGCTCCGTAGGCATTCCATCACGGCGGTGCGTTTTTCGCATCAGGTGAGTGCTACACAGTGTAATCAGTGAGGCAATAAATCGAAAGTATCCGAGTTGGATGAGAAGTAGCTCAGGCCACGGCTAAAGCCAACCGCGAAAGTCACAACGGGGTGGGGATGTTTGTTCGGGGGGACCCATTTTTTTAGGTGGGAGCCTCAAATGTGGGGTTTGCTGCTACGGTAGATTCCGTTGGCCGTCTGCTGAGTTGGGCACTCTTCGGACGTACAATACGAATGGGACAAGACTCATGAGGGCAGACGAAATAGAGTCAGTCATCAGAGCCAACGTCGCCAAGACGGTGTGCGTGGTCTACATGGATGGCAATACCGAGAAGCTGTTTGTGCATACCGTGGATGACGAAGGGTTTGTGTGTGACATCGCCACCGAAATCACCGAACCACCCGCTTGTGCATATTGGGTCCGGTATCGAGATGTGCGTGAGGCTCGCCCTCTCGCAAACGGACCGGCAGAAAAGTAACCGAAGCACATGTCCGGCAATCCGACGCCATCGGGAGTTGGACGGGAAATTTGTATGGAGTCTCATTAATCGTGAGCGAATCGTTACAGGAAATCATCAACAAGGTTTGGATAACACCGGAACGTGCGGAGATGTGCCTGTAAGTACGCTAGAAGCTATGAAATTGGTGGAAGCGTTGTGCAACCCGCGTGCAGCTCAAGAGGCAACGAAGCGGAGTTAAGTTATTGAAAAAATTGGGGTGAGCGACGGGGTTTGAACCCGCGACCCTCGGTGCCACAGACCGATGCTCTACCGGCTGAGCTACGCTCACCACTTGACCAAAATCATAACACGGCGCCGTGCGAGCGAGCTATGTGGCCGGACGATTGGCAGCCGGCAATGGCTAGGCTTTGCGCGGGAAGGGAATTGGGGCGACCGGTTTGCGGGGCGCCGAGCAGTCGCGCAGATGGACGCGGGCCTGCTCGGACCAAGGGCCGTTGGGGGCGTGGCGCAGATACAGGAGCCACTGCTCGCGGGCCAGGCGACGTTCGCCGCGCTTCTCGTAGGCGAGCGCAAGATTGAAGTGGACGTCGGCATGGGCGGGCAGTGCGCGGACGGCGCGACGCAGATGCTCGATGGCCTGATCGATCTCGCCCTGCTCCTCGAGGACGCAGCCGAGGTTGTAGCGCGAGATTCCGTTCAACGGATCGAGTTCGACGGCGGATAGAAACTCGGCCCGCGCTTCGTCGGCGCGACCCAGCTGATAGAGCGCCACGCCTAGATTGATGTGTGCGTCGACCCAGCCGGGCGAAAGCTCCAGAACCTGGCGGTAGCGCTCGATGGCCTGGGGAAGAAGGTCCGGACTCGCCTCGCAATCGAGCGCGCTCTGGAACAACTCCTCGGGCGTGGGCCCGGCCATGGAATGAATATTCGACGGCCGCTGCGGCGACTCGAACCCGAAAGCCCACTGCTGCTTAAGCGGGCTGAAGGGGCGGGTGGCGCCGGGAGGAATCACCAGCACGTCGCGGCCCTGCTCGACGAAACGGAGTTCTTGGAGCGGGAAATCCGTGGCGCCAAATTGCTGCTCGATCAGGCTGACAGCGCGGCGGACGCGGCGGGCGGGGATGCGATGGTCCGTGAGGCGCTGGAGGGTACGGAGGGCGACCAGATCGCCAAAGCTATAGAATCGCTCGCCCCAGCGCGCTTGGGGCCGCACTAGCCGAAGCCTTTCCCAATAGCGAAGACGGTTCGGCTCAACTCCTAGGATGCGGCCAACTTCTCTTCGCGTATAACGCTGGACCAAGCCGGCAAAACCCCCGAAAAAACGATTCCGAGGAAGATTATGCACCCTTTGTCAATGGGTGTGGGAGCCTGCTTGTGTAAAGAATGTGGATAACTCAGGGAGAGTCCGGCGGCGATTACCAAAAGGACGCCACGACCGCGAGCGTTGATCGCGGGGTCATCCCGGCTTGCTAGACTTTTATGGGCAAGTTCACGCTATGTCACTCGATAACACCGGACGTCTCTATCTGGAGCGGCAGATCACCCTGGCGCGCGCGGTGATTGCGGCGCTGTCGCTGGTGGCGCTGCTGGAGACATCGGTCGCGCCGGTCAGACGGGCGTCGATCGTGTTTCTTTCGGCGTATCTGGTGGTGGCAGTGGTCGAGGCGCTGGTGGAGCGGTTTCTGGGCGGGTCGCGGCTGCGGATTCCGCTGGCGGTGGATTTCGCAGTGCTGGCGGTTTTCGTCTACCTAACGCCGTCCGTGTCGGCGTTCTGGTTTCTGTTTTTGTTCACTGTGTTCGCCTTGGCCACGCGCGGCGACACGCGCGCGATGCTGGCGCTGGTGGGCACGGCCACCGTGGGCATCATCGCTCGGGTTGCGGTGGAGCAGCCGTTTCGCTGGCAAAGCGTGTGGCACTGGATCGCAATCGGATCGGGAACGCTCGTTTCGGGACTGTGCATGGGATTTCTCGGCGCGCGCGAGAGGGAACATCTATCGCGGCAGGAGTTCGTCAAGAAGGTCACCGGCCTGCTGCAGTTCAATCATGGGCTGACCGAATCGATCCGGCAAATGCTCGGCGAATTGTCTGTGGCGTTCGAGTGCGAACTGGCGTGTCTGGCGGTTCTCGCGGAGGA
>Ga0210404_10000339_pt1 | contig 26377 bp, 23 predicted proteins | sample IncBWH28MmetaG_FD_155455 | JGI IMG/M metagenome (GOLD analysis project Ga0210404, IMG submission 155455) | Forest soil microbial communities from Barre Woods Harvard Forest LTER site, Petersham, Massachusetts, United States - Inc-BW-H-28-M | ecosystem: Environmental > Terrestrial > Soil >... | reverse complement strand
TGCGGTGGTGGCGGTGGAGGATTCCACGGTGGCGGCGGTGGAGGGTTCCACGGCGGCGGCGGTGGAGGATTCCATGGCGGTGGCGGTGGTCATCGGTAACCGTGGATTGATCCGGATTTCTCCGTAGCGAAAGATGAGCGGCCGGCAGCGAGCGCTGCCGGCCATTTGTTTTTACCCCGGCCGCCGACCTGTCTGGCGATGTGGCATGAGTCGGCGGAAAGTCGGCTACCGGCGCCGCGCGGGCCAATAACTCTGTACCGCAGCCCGCATTTCTTGCTAGAATGTGCGGTTCGCGGAGATGCACTAGTAGTAAAATATCTGCATAGATCTCAGGAGACAGACACCCTATGGCCTACGTGATTGCAGAGCCTTGCATCAACACCAAAGACACTGCGTGTGTGGACGCGTGTCCGGTGGATTGCATTCATCCCAAGAAGGATGATCCCAAGTATGCGACGGAGCCGTTGCTCTACATCGATCCGGTCGAGTGCATCGATTGCGGCGCGTGCGTGCCGGTGTGCCCGGTATCGGCCATCTTCGCGCTCGACGATCTGCCGGAGAAGTGGAACGAATACACCGCGAAGAATGCAGCTTACTTCGGCCGGTAGAGCGGCTCTCGGTTTTTGACGTGGCTTGATGTTTTCGAGGCGCGCGCCCATAACGGGCGCGCGCCCTTTGCTTTTCACGGCTCAATCAGGGGACGATTGAACACACGAAGAATTGCGGCGAACTGCGCCACTGTTCGCACCAGCATGATTGCGTCGCGCAGTTTTTGGAAGCTGTCCGCGCGTCATTGATGGCTGGCAGTGAAGCTCCCCTGTCCGCTGCATCCTCCGCCCGACAGGCTCCAGTGGCCGGAGATGGTATTGCCCATCACATTCCCGCTTAAGCTGAGGACGTTGCTGGTGGTGCCGGTGATGGTCAATCCAAATGAGCCCTGCACGCTGCCGTTGAAGTTGCCACTCAGAGTGAACGAACCCGTTTCCGTGGTTGTTTCCGAGGCGAAGCAGGGGGCGGTCGACGTAAAAGTGAAAGTGGTGACATCGAGCCCGCTGCCGCTGCCCTGGGTAAAGGTCGTTGAAAAATTGTAAGCCGTCGTTCCATCGCTTGTGTTGGTCAGAGTAGCGACCCAGGTTCCGTTGATGTTGCCGGAGCCCGGACCGCCGCTACTGCTGCAACCAGCCATGGTCAGCCCAAGCACCAAAAGGACAATCATCCTGCTTGATTTCTTGTGCACATCTCCTCCTGAGTCGGATAGTTCTAATAAAGAGAACCCCCAAGCCGCCCTAAAAGTTGCCTGCATAATTGGACGAAAAGCGCGACTCATCTAGGTATCCGACCAGGCCTTTGTTGCACTACGGAATCCACTGTATTGTGCGACGGAGGGGCACCAGCTACATTCACTTTGTAACATTCATAGTAAGAGCGTTTTTGGGGCGATCATGGGTTAGTGTCGCGTGGACACTCGCGACGTTTGGACCCTCACGATCGTCCCTTCGCAGTTTTTGAGCAAGTGATTGCCGTCGCCAGTGGTTTCCACGCCTTTGTGCCATCCCGCCCAGTCCATTACAATCCTCCATTAACTCAGACTTGCTAGGCTCTCATGGCACTGACGGAGTCGGAAGCGATTGTGCTGCGCACGTATCCGCTGCGCGAGGCCGATTTGCTGGTTACGCTGTTCACGCGCGCGGAGGGCAAGGTGCGCGGGGTGGCGCGGTCGGCGAAGAAGTCGAAGCGGCGCTTTGGCGGAGCGCTGGAACCAATGACGTATGTGCGGGCGTTTTACGACGTCCGGGAGCGGCAGGAACTGGCACGGCTAGATGCCTGTGAGGTGCTGGAGTCTCCGCTGGCTACCGAAGTCGGCTATGCGCGGGCGGTGGCGCTGGCACATGTGGCAGAGTTGCTGGATGAGATGCTCCCCGACCGTGAGGCGAATGACGCCATTTTCCGGCTGACGCTTTCGGTGCTGCACGTCTTGACCGGCTCGGATGTGTGGATGCCGGTTACTTATTTTGATTTGTGGCTGACGCGGCTGGTGGGATTTCTGCCGGACTTGACGGAGTGCATTGTCTGCGGCCGCAGTTTGAACGGCAGCCGGGCTTATTTTCATGCGCTGGCGGATGGGCTGATGTGTCCGGAGGACAAACGGCTGGCTTCGTCGGAAATTTCAAGCGAATCGCGAGCGTTGGCGGCGTTAATGTTTCGCGCGCCGGTGGAGAGTTTTGCCGGGAAGCCGTGGCCGAAGGCGCAGGGAGCCGATCTCCGGAAGTTCGTGATCCAGGCATTGCAGCGGCATATTGAGAAGAAGCTGGTCACGGCGGGGATGCTGGAGAAGGGCGCGTTCTAGCCGGGCGATATAATACGTCGTAGAGCTAAGTCTTGGCCGAAGAGGAAGACATGGAGCCCGATCTAAACAAGGAACGTCAGCAGGCTCACGCGCTGCTCGACATGTTGCCGGATGAGAAGTTGGCCGCGGTGCGGAGTTTGCTTCAGGTGATGGTGGAACCACTGTCCGGTTCGGTGGCCTCGGCTCCGGTGGACGAGGAGGAAATCACGTCTGAAACAGCTGCGGCGCTGGAGCGCTCCCGGGCTTCGCTGGCGCGCGGCGAAGGCATTCCGCACGAAGAGATCCTCCGCGAATTCGGGCTTGGCAAGTGACCGCAGAAGCCGCCCGGATTGCAGTGATCTGGGCGCCTGAAGCCCGCGCCGATTTGCGTGCCATTAATCGAGAAACGGCGATGCAAGTTCTGTACTGCATCGACCGCTACTTGGCCGGTCGCGTTGGCGATGTGAAGAGGCTCAAGACACCATTTACCGGCTTTCGTCTCCGCTGTGGCGACCACCGCGTGTTCTTCGATCACAAGGGGGAAAACACGATCGAGATCACTAGCGTTCGCAATCGGCGCGAAGCTTACCGGTGAAACTATCGCGATCTGTAGCGTCTTAAAATCCATCTCACCCGGCACCCGCATCTGCTAGCTGACGGTTCCCGCCGCTTCCGTTACAATCAATGATTAACCTTCGGGTTCCCATACAAGCTGTGAATCCACCTAAACCCAAGTCGCTGACGTTTCAGGAACTCATCCTGCGGCTGCAGGGGTTTTGGGCGGAGCGCGGGTGTGTGTTGCAGCAGCCCTATGACGTGGAAGTGGGCGCGGGGACGATGGCGCCGGAGACATTTCTGCGCGTGCTGGGGCCGAAGCCGTACAAGGTAGCGTACGTGCAGCCTTCGCGGCGTCCGGCGGACGGGCGCTATGGAGAGAATCCGAACCGGTTGTTCAAGCACATGCAGTTGCAGGTGATCCTGAAGCCTCCGCCGGAGAATGTGCAGGAGTTGTATCTGGAGTCGCTGACGGCGATTGGCATTGACCTGCGCCAGCACGATATCAAGTTTGAAGAGGATAACTGGGAAGCTCCTACGCTGAGCGCCTGGGGCGTGGGTTGGCAGGTGATGCTCGATGGGCTGGAGATCACGCAGTTCACTTATTTTCAGCAGTGCGGCGGAGTGGATTTGTTCCCGATTTCGGTCGAGCTCACGTATGGGTTGGAGCGCATCGGAGCGTTTCTGCAGGATGTGGAGTCGATTTACGACATCGTTTGGGCGCGCGATCCGGAGACCGGGCGGGCGACGACCTATGGTGATGTGCGGTTGGCGGATGAATTGCAGTTCTCGGTTTACAACTTTGAGGCTGCGAACATTGATTTCCAGTGGAGCCACTTCAATCAGTATGAGCGGGAATGCACGGTGCTGATCGAGGGGTATTGGTCGGCCAAAACGAAAAAGGCGGATGAACTAGTAAGACTCGGACTTAGGGGACTGGTTGACGCTACTGGAAATGCCATTGAAGCTAATCGGTACCCATTATTGGCAGCTTACGACCTTTGTTTGAAGTGTTCGCATTTGTTCAACATTCTCGATGCGCGGGGCGCGATTTCGGTGACCGAGCGTGTAGGAGTGATTGCGCGGGTGAGGGCGCTGGCGGTGAGCATCGCAAAGGCGTGGGTGGATCAGCAGAGTCCGCACGCCGCGGGCGAGATTGACGAGAGTGAACCGGCCGTTACGAAGAAGAATCAAGGCAAGCGCGAAAAGACGGCGCCGGTGGGGGCTTAAGCATCATGCCAGATTTTCTACTAGAAATCGGCTGCGAAGAAATCCCCGCGCGAATGATTGATGATGCCGAGACGGTCCTCGGCGTCCGCGTCGCCAAATTGCTTTTAGACAAAGGGCTTCTACCGACAACGGCGACGACATCGACGATGTCTACCCCTCGTCGGTTAACTGTCTGGGCGAACGGGATCTCCGCGGCTCAGGAGGATGTCACCGAACAACTCAACGGTCCTTCCGTGCAGGCCGCATATAAAGATGGTCAGCCTACACAGGCGGCCGTCGCGTTCGCCAGGAAGACTGGAGTGGATGTTTCGCAACTCGAGAAGATCACCACGGCCAAAGGTGAGTATCTGGCCGCCAAAGTCACGAAAAAAGGCCGAAGCGCAGCCGAAGTGCTCGCCGAAAACTTACCCAAGGAACTCTCTGCGATCTACTGGGCGAAGAATATGTACTGGCGCAAGACCGGCGAGCGGTTTGTGCGTCCGGTGCGGTGGATGGTAGCGATGCTGGACGAGGCGACGATTCCGCTGGAGTTTGACGGAGTCTTCGCGGGCAAAACTTCGCGCGGGCACAGGGTCTTGTCGAATGGCGCAGTGACGATTCCACGGGCCGGTTCTGCTTATGTCGACGCGTTGCGCGCGGCCAAGGTTCTGGGACGTGTGGAGCGTGAGCAGCAGATTCGCAAGGCGCTGGACGCGGCCACGCGCACGATTTCCGGGGCGCGGTGGCGGGAAGATAAGTCTCTGCTCGACACCGTGGTGAACCTGACGGAATTTCCTTCCGTGATCCTGGGCAGTTTCGATCCGCAATTTCTGGCGTTGCCGGAAGAGGTGCTGGTCACGGTGATGCGGGACCATCAGAAGTATTTCGCAGTGGAAGATGCGGGCACCAGGCTGCTGCCGCATTTTCTCGCGGTGCTGAATACCGATGGCGATCACGATGGATTGATTCGGCATGGCAACGAGCGGGTGCTGCGGGCCCGCTTCAGTGACGCGCGATTCTTCTGGGAGACGGATCAGAAACGGTCCCTGCTGGAGCGCCTGGAACTGCTGCGGCACGTTACTTTCCAGAAGGATCTCGGCACCTACTATGAGAAGACGCGGCGGGTGCAGCGTTTGTGCAGCTGGCTGAGTGAGATCGTCAAGCAGAGCGGGATGGCCGTGCGCCCCGGCGTAATCCACAAAGCGGCATGTCTGGCGAAGACCGACTTGACCACCGAACTGGTGAAGGAGTTTACCGAACTGCAGGGCATCGTCGGCGGGCTTTACGCGCGAGCGCAGCAGCTTGACGCGAGCTTGCCCGAGGCGACACGATTTGCGATTGCAGATGCGATCTACGATCACTACAAGCCGGAGTCGACTGAAGATGACGTGCCGCGGTCGATGGAGGGTGCGGTGCTTTCCATCGGCGACAAGGCGGACACGATTGCCGGGATGTTTGCGTTGGGTCTGGTGCCGAGCGGGTCGAAGGATCCATTTGCGCTGCGTCGGCAGGGGAATGCGATTGTGAAGGTGATCGCCGAGAAGAAGCTGCCGCTCCGGCTGAGTGACATTCTGCGAGACGCGCGTGCGGGCTACCAGGGATCGGACGCGGAGAAGAAGTTTATCGATGATGCCAGGTTCTCCGAGGCCGTGCGCACGTTCTTCCGCGAGCGTCTGGAGTTTTATCTGAAAGATGTGCGCAGCTATGCGTATGACACGGCCAAGGCGGTGCTGGCGGCGGACGCGGAAGACGTTGTCGATTTGCTGGCCCGGGCGGAGGCGGTGAAGCAGGTGATGCACATGCCCGAGTTCCTGGCGATTGGCGCGGCCTGCAAACGCATGAGGAACATTCTGAAGCAGGCTGAGGAGAAGGGGATTCAGCCCGCCGGGAAGTTTGAATATCTGCCCGACTCTGCCGAAGAAGAAAAGACCCTGATGGCCTATATGGAACGGACAGGCGCGAGAGTCGAGGCCCACAGGAGCAAGAAAGAATACCTGGACGCGCTGCTTCTGCTATCGACTGCGAGGGAGCCTGTGGACAAGTTCTTCGACAAAGTGATGGTGATGGTTGAGGACGAAAAAGTACGAGCTAACCGGCTGGCTTTGCTGCGGACTCTGTTGAAGGAGTTTTCCACGATCGCTGACTTTTCCGAGGTCGTGATCGAAGGGAAAGCATGACCAGCCGAAGTCTCTCAGTTGGCCGTGCGACCTTGAAACGGGCTCAGCTCAAGATCACTCGAGCTTAGATAATTGGATTGCCGGCGGGACGCCGGCGCTACGAAATCGAATACAAAAGGACTAATCATCATGGCGACAATTACCCTCCCCGAAGCTGCAGTTCAAGAAAGCAAGAAGCTTACAACCAAGTACGTTTACTTTTTCGGCGGTGGCAAGGCGGATGGCCACGGCAAGATGAAAGACGATCTGGGCGGCAAGGGCGCCGGCCTGGCCGAGATGACCAATGCGGGCCTGCCCGTGCCCCCGGGATTCACCATCCAGACCGAGGCCTGCCGTGAATACATGCGAAGCGGCGGCGTGTCCAAAGAAGTCGACCGTCAGATGGAGGAAGCGCTGGCCAAGCTGGAAGCGCTTCAGGGACAGAAACTGGGAACGGGCGAGAACCCGCTGCTGGTGAGCGTGCGCTCGGGCGCAAAGTTCTCTATGCCGGGGATGATGGATACGATCCTCAATCTTGGATTGAACGACAAGAGTGTGGAGTCGCTGGCCAAGCGCAGCAATAATCCACGGTTCGCTGCCGATTCTTACCGGCGGCTGATCCAGATGTTTGGCAACGTGGTGCTGGAGATTCCCAAGCACGCGTTTGACGAAGTCTTTGACGCCAAGAAGAAGCAGAAGAAGGCCAAGCTCGACACCGAACTTGATGCCAAAGCGTTGAAAGAAGTGATTGAGGAATACAAGAAGGTCGTGAAGAAACATGCCAAGCGCGACTTTCCTCAGGATCCGCACGAGCAGCTGGTAATGGCGCGGGACGCGGTGTTTCGTTCCTGGCAGAACGATCGCGCCAAGACCTACCGGCGCATCAACAACATCGATGACATGCTAGGCACTGCGGTGAACGTGCAAGCGATGGTGTACGGCAACCTGGGAGACACCAGCGGCACGGGTGTGGGCTTCACGCGCAATCCAGCCACGGGCGCGAAGGAGTTCTACGGCGAATATCTGATGAACGCACAGGGCGAAGATGTGGTCTCGGGCGTCCGGACCCCGGTGCCGATCCTCGAACTGCAGAAGATTATGCCCGACGTATACAGCCAGCTGCGCGACATCACCACGCGGTTGGAGAAGCACTACAAAGACATGCAGGATTTCGAGTTCACCATCCAGGATGGCAAGCTCTACATGCTGCAGACGCGCAACGGCAAGCGTACTGGTCTTGCCGCGGTGCGGTTGGCAATCGAGATGGTGGAAGAGGGATTGATCAGCAAAGAGGATGCGATCTTCCGCCTCGATCCCAACCAGGTAGTGGATTTCTTCGTATCGCGTCTGGACGAAAAGGATGTCAGACCCGAAGACGTGCTGACCACCAACGGTCTGGCCGCGTCCCCGGGGGCAGTGGTCGGGCAAATCGTCTTCACCGCCGACGACGCCGTGGAAAAGGCTGGACACGGTGCAGAGAAGAATCCGGTGATCCTGGTTCGCGCCGAAACCACTCCCGAAGACATCCACGGAATGGAAGTTGCGATTGGTATTCTGACATCGCAGGGCGGCATCACCAGTCACGCGGCGGTTGTCACTCGGGGTATGGGTAAGAGCTGCGTAGCGGGCGCGGGTGAGATCGCCGTCGACGAGCGAAAGCGCGAGATGCGAGCGCGAGGGCAGGTATTCAAAGACGGTGACTGGATCACAATCGATGGCACGACCGGCCGCGTGTTGCGAGGCAAGAGGAAGCTGCTCCCGCCGGACCCTGAAAATCTGGCGAAACTCGAGAAGTTTATGAACTGGGCGGAGCCTTTCCGGAAGATCGGAGTGCGTGCCAACGCGGATATCCCTCGCGATGCCAAGAAAGCGCGCGAGTTCGGCGCCGAGGGCATCGGCTTGTGCCGTACGGAGCACATGTTCTTTGCCCAGGATCGCATTGCGCACATGCGTGCGATGATTCTGGCCAACAATGAAAAGGACCGGCGCATCGCGCTGAAAAAGTTGCTGCCCATGCAGCGCGCCGACTTCATTGGCCTGTTCAAGGCTATGGAAGGGTTGCCGGTGACGATCCGCCTGCTCGACCCGCCGCTGCACGAGTTCCTGCCGAAGCGCGAAAAGCTCATGGTTGACATTGCAAGCCTGGCCAGTGCTAAGGCGAAGCAGAAGAAAGCTCTGGTGGAGGAATACCGCGAGTACGGCGTGAAGGGGGTTGGCGATCTAAAGAGAGTTCTCTCCGCGCTGCTGGCGCGTGTGGAGGAGTTGCATGAGTTCAACCCGATGCTGGGGCATCGCGGATGCCGGCTGGGCATCACTTATCCAGAAATTACTGAGATGCAGGCGCAGGCCATTTTTGAAGCGGCCGTCGCGGTAGACAAAGAAGGCATCAAGACCCATGCGGAGGTGATGATCCCGTTGATCGCGACGGTAAAGGAGATGTCGAACCAGGGGGCAATTGTCCGGCGTGTGGCGGAAGAAGTGTTTAAGGAAAAGGGAAGGCACGTGCATTACCTCGTGGGCACAATGATTGAGCTGCCCCGCGCCTGCCTGGTGGCGGACGAGATCGCCAAGGAAGCAGAGTTCTTCTCGTTTGGCACGAACGACCTGACGCAAACCACGTTCGGTTTCTCGCGCGACGATGTGAACAAGATTCTGCCGACGTATCTGGCGGAAGGCATTCTGAAGCAGGATCCGTTTGCCTCGATCGACCGCGATGGGGTTGGCGAGCTGGTGCGGATTGGGATCGAACGGGGCCGGAAGACGCGTCCCAAGCTAGAGGTGGGGATTTGCGGCGAGCACGGCGGCGACCCGTCGTCGGTGGAATTCTGCCATCAGGTGGGAATGGATTATGTGTCTTGCTCCCCGTTCCGCGTGCTAACGGCTCGGCTGGCAGCGGCGCAAGCTGGAGCCTCAGATGCGCTGAAGGTCGAGGGTGGACGAACCAAATAAGTCGGCTCAACGCAGAGGACGCGGAGGGCGCAGAACGACGACTAAAATCTCTGCGGCCTCTGCGCTGTGATTTACTGCACCTTTTGCAGCCGTGCAATCAATTTCTGGGCCAAGCTTTCTTCTGACTCCGACCATAGCAGGCGCGCACTTGTCCCGCTATTCTTCTCCACGTTCACCGAGAATTCGACCAGCTTCGCGACGTTGTCACGAATCTTGGCGCGGGTCTGGTCGCTGAGGGAAGTCTCGGGCTGTAGAAAGTACGAATCCAAACCGAAATCAATCTCAATGTGTCCGGTCTGCTGGTAAGCTCCTTCGTCGAATTCTTCCCCTTGGACGATGAATTTCACGGTCGCGGGCTCGAGCACCCAGTTCGCATTCGACTCATCCGGGGTCCACAGATCCCAGTGAGCTTCGAAGATGTAAGCGTAGTCGTCGTGGACCAGTTCCGCAGCGATCAGCGTGGCCTGCCCAGGATCGATTCCGGTGGGAAATCGGCGCTCCAGCACGGTGGCCTCATCCCAGGAAATAGGGTGCAGGGCGAAGTAAGTGATTCCCGGACGCTGCGCGGAGAAAGGGAACTGCTGTAAAACGGCAAAGGCGTGCGGCAACATCTCGGGGCCGGAGAAATCGGAAAACCAAAGACTGAGATAAAGTGGATCAGACACAATCGCCTCGAACGTGTGACCCGCGCCTATGCGCGCTGTCTCTACAATTCTAAATTGTAGTGGGATCGCGGGAAAAGAGAGCAGTCAAATTGCCGGCAGGAGGTCACCCGGCGATCCGTTTTTCAATTCCACCAATGGGGATGGGAAGGCTCGGACGATCGCGCGCCTCTCATTGCTCACGTAAACGCTGCGAATCCGATACAGGATGCGATCGGAGCAGACTAGAACCGTTCTCCCCGTGTTTTGACAGGGCTGCGGGGGATTGTTACGATCAACTTGTGCCTCGAGCCCCCCACCTAACAGCTGTCCCCGTCGTCTAGCCTGGCCTAGGACATCGCCCTTTCACGGCGGTAACACGGGTTCAAATCCCGTCGGGGACGCCAACCTTATCAACTACTTGCAAATCCCCTCCAGAATTTTGTAGGTCCGTTACGGTCCGATAAGCCTCGGTGGACTGGCGAACACCCAGTCCTCACTCGAAAATGTGCTCCCGAGAGTATGCAAGCGAGGCCTCCTGCATACCACGATTGATTTGAGGTGAATAGGAGTGTGTCCGAGCTTCGTTCAAAACCTCACGAAGGGTTTGTCTCTCATCCGCTGACAGTCGGTCTTGCTGAAGGTGGCGGCAGCTTGTCAGCTCGCGTTTCCCGGACGAGTACTGCAACCTTGTTGTCTGTTGGCGCACGGCCACGTTAGTGGCCGAGTATTTTTCTTCTTCCTCGAGGACCTCGCGCACGGCGATTGCATGAGCGGCGAGCAGTCTGTCATCACCGCCAACAATGGCCATGACGGACTTCGGCGCTGAAAATGTCATGTCATAGAGGAACCGCGCCTTACTCTGTTCCGCGCCATTGCTAGCAATGCGATCCGCGCTGTGGCGCTGCCGCGGGAACTCTCCAGTTTGCGTGTCGAGGCCCTGACGCACTGCCTCGAAATCCTCGGAAGTAACCTCTCCTTTTGAGACCCGGCGGTTCAGCGCCGCGTCCGCGCCACTTGCCTTCGACAGTCCGACTCCGGTCGTAGTAGTCGCTCTGTTGGAGATGGCGCTGTGCGTAGCCCTCACCGCCGTCATGGCACGAATCGTCAGCACACGCCGACGCTAGCTCTGTTCGAGAATTGGGGTCAAGCCAGTTCGTGGCGCGGGTGCTAAGTCAATGACAGATAAAGGCGCGGAGGACAGCGAGTAACTTGAGTGACAGAACAGCGTATTAGTGCTGGATTCCCGCCAAAAGCAATGCTATACTCGACTTCGGAAATGACGATACAGACCAAATCCATTATGAGACGGCGCGTTAATCGCGCTCGGCCCTCGGGATTGGTCTGATCATTCGCTAGATTTCCAAGTTCAGATTCGATTTCCGAGGCTCCGACAAAAGTCGGGGCCTTTTGCTTTTTACAGATGTTTTTTGGCCGGTAGCCAAGCTGGAAAGGCACGTGACTGTTAATCACGCCATGCGCAGGTTCGAATCCTGCCCGGCCAGCCAATTTTCGAGGGAAGACACGGCTCGCTAGTTCAGTAGGAAGAACGCAGCTCTCATAAAGCCGTCGCGGATGGTTCGAATCCATCGCGAGCCACCATGGAGGGGCCTCCGGCGAGGGGCAGTGGCTTATATCCACTTCGGCGCCAGATTAGCGCGGCTAGACAGGTTCGACTCCTGTACCCTCTACCAATTTTTTGCGCCGGTAGTTCAACGGACCAGAACAGTTGGCCTACACCCAACAGATGCGGGTTCAACTCCCGAACGGCGCACCATAGCTTGCCCTGAGCAACTGAGCGAAGCGAAGTAGTCGAACGGGCAGGATTAGCTCGAAGGTCGAGCCCGCGGTCGATAACCGCGAGGCGTTGGTTCGATTCCAACATCCTGCACCACTTTGATTGTGGACAGGGGTGACTGGCAGAGATGGTAGATGCACTCGCCTCTTAAGCGAGACCAGGCTGGTTCGATTCCAGCGTCACCCACCAGATTTGCGGGATTGGCAGATATGGATATGCACTCGCCTTTTAAGCGAGACGAGTGGGTTCGATTCCCACATCCCGCACCAGGAGCAACAAAGAGGCGGCATAGCATAACGGATCAATGCTCCGAGCTTCTACCTCGGACGATGAGAGTTCAAATCTCTCTGCCGCCTCCAATATGGGGATGTCGTCCAACGGATCAGGGCGCAAGGCTACGAACCTTGAGATCAGAGTTCAATTCTCTGCATCCCCTCCACATTAAGTAGGCTCGCGTGGTCTAAAGCATGATGACGCTTCGGTCCTAACGAAGAGATCCGGGTTGGATTCCCGGCGCGAGTTCCAGATGGGTGGGTAGTGTAACCGAACAACACGGCAGCGTCCGAAGCTGCAAATCCGGGTTTGACTCCCGGCCCGCCCCCCACTTTTGGGTATTGACGGATTTCTGGAATGATGTAAGAGTAGAAACTGAGATACAAGCAATGATGCGCAAACCCCATACCGATTGCTTCCCGACACCGGCCACGTTTACGTGGCAAGGAGCGGGGGAAGGTACGTTCATGTAACGGGGGCGATCCATAGCGCGTAGTTTTTCTGAGCCTCCGATACAAATCGGGGGCTTTTGCTTTTTGCGGCGTATTTCGCGAATGCACAGATAGGAGGCGTCGTCGTCTAACGGCCAGGATGCGGCCCTTTCAAGGCTGAGATGGGAGTTCGATTCTCCTCGCTGCTGCCAAAGTTATGAGTACACAAACGATTGAACTCGAAGGCTTTGAGATCGAGCTTGCTTCGGACCTTTACTGCGACCGTGGCGGAGATCATGGCGAATTGGTGGATCGTGCGCGTACGGATCGCAGGAGGCTCGGACACAACATCGATGAATCGGCAGTGTTGTGCGTACGGTGCATGAAAGCAATACCGCTGAAAGCGTGATGCCGGGTCGTCTAGTGGCAGGACCCTGGACTTTGAATCCGGGTGCGGGCGTTCGAATCGCTCCCCGGCAGCCAGTTCTTTGACAATCGAAATTCCCTCTTCGTCCAACGGCAGGACGCTGCGCTTTGAACGCGGAAATCGTGGTTCAAGTCCACGGGAGGGAGCCGGAGCTATGGTCTATCGGCAGGATGGCTGACTGTCTATCAGCAGGGACGGGTTCAATTCCCGTTAGCTCCGCCATACGTTTGCGGGAGATTCGTCCAGCGGCTAGGACACTGGCCTCCAGATCCAGTTACGAGGGTTCGAGTCCTTCATCTCCCGCCAACGGCGAGCATGGTATAGCGGCTGGTGCCTCGGGCCTCCAACCCGATGACGCGAGTTCAACTCTCGCTGCTCGCACCATGATTTTGTGATCGCGGAAGTCGTCTAGTGGCCAAGACGCGACGATGCCAACCCGTTCGACAACTTCGCTTCGCTCAGTTGCTCAGGGCAGGCTAAGAACGAGAGCGCGGGGTTCGAGTCCCGCCTTCCGCTCCAAGGTTGTGAGGTGGCGTAGCCAAGACAGCAAGGCGTCTGCCTGCAAAGCAGATCATCGGGAGTGCAATTCTCCCCGCCACCTCCAGAATTTGTCGCTGGTGTAGCTCAGTAGGAAGAGCGCGGGCCTCGTAAGTCCGTGATCGGCGTTCGAATCGCCGCGCCAGCTCCGCTGGTATAGCTCAACGGGAAGAGCAGGCGCACGGTAAGCGCCCGACCGCAGTTCGAGGCTGCGTGCCAGCTCCAAAGTTTCGCTGGTCTAGCACAGTGGGAGTGCAGAGAGCTTGTACCTCTCCGACGAGTGTTCGATTCACTCGACCAGCTCCAGATTTCGATGGCGGGATTGGCCGAATGGCTTAGGCACTGGATTGTGGCTCCAGTCACGAGAGTTCGATTCTCTCATCTCGCCCCCAAAATGGGCGGTTCGTATAAGGGGATTACCCACGGCCTGCAACCGTGAAATGCGAGTTCGAGTCTCGTACCGTCCACCAAAGTTTGGCTCGGGAACTCGACGGCAGAGTGCTGGTCTGAAAAGCCAGTGGATACGGTTCAATTCCGTGCCGAGCCACCAAACGTCAGGGAGTGGTCTGAGCCAGTTGAAGGCGCACAGATTCGGGTAACCGGAGAAAGGAGGTCGCAATGCCATTTTTTGTCTTGGTGATGTTCGTGAAAGGTATTTATGAAGCGATTCGTGTCTTTCGCAAGAAAAACCGTGCAACGAAACCCGAACCACTGTGTGTGGGCTGCCTGCACGCGCACGTGCAGTATGCCGCAAATGCGCGGCGTGCGATCTCCTGTGCATACGGCGGGGCGGTGCGTCCCATGAAATTGGATGTGCTGTACTGCACAGACTATGAGAGACGAAACGCGCCGGCGAGTTGTCGCATAGTTGGTTTCGTGCGCGAGATAGTCCCAGCGGAGTGATAACGGAGGCTGAATTTGATGTATCGAGAAAAAACTTATGACCGAAAACACTTACAACGTAATCAAGCCCAACAACGGAGTTCCCATCAAGGCTTGGACCAAGGGTGTTCCTCTGGAGGACGCCGCACGCCAGCAGCTTTTGAACGTCGCGCAGTTGCCATTCATCTACAAGTGGGTGGCGGCCATGCCGGACGTGCATTGGGGAATCGGTGCAACGGTGGGCAGCGTCATTCCGACGCGCGGCGCGATCATCCCGGCTGCGGTCGGGGTGGACATTGGCTGCGGCATGATGGCCGTGAAGACTTCGCTGCACGCCAATCAACTACCGGACAATTTGTACGGCATCCGCACGGCGATTGAGAAGGAGGTTCCGCACGGGCGTACCGACAACGGCGGAAAGAACGATCGCGGCGCTTGGTCGGATTCTCCTACGCATCGTCTGGAAGTGTGGACAAAGTTGGAGCCAGTCTACAAGGCGATCATCGAGAAGTATCCCAAGCTGAACCATGTGCAGCGCATCAATCACCTGGGGACGCTGGGCACCGGGAACCACTTCATCGAGATCTGCCTTGATGAGGACGAGAACGTATGGTTCCTGCTGCACTCGGGATCGCGTGGCGTGGGCAATCGCTTCGGCACGTTCTTCATCGAACTAGCAAAGAACGACATGCGCCAGTGGATGATCAACTTGCCCGAGAAGGACCTCGCTTACCTGCCACAGGGTACGGAGCACTTCGAGGACTACGTTCGCGCGGTGCACTGGGCGCAGGACTACGCACTGGCCAACCGCGATCTGATGATGCAGAACATGATCGCAGCAGTGCAGGCGTCGGGAGACGTCCCGGCGTTCGAAGCCAATGTGGAAGTCGTTAGCTGCCATCACAACTATGTGACATGGGAGCACCACTACGGCGAGAACGTGCTCATCACGCGCAAGGGCGCTGTACGTGCGCGTGAAGGCGACATGGGAATTATTCCCGGCAGCATGGGAGCGCGTTCCTACATCGTCCGCGGCAAGGGCAATCCGGAAAGCTTTATGAGCTGTAGTCATGGAGCCGGACGTGCCATGTCGCGTACGGAAGCCAAGCGCCGCTTCACGCTCGATGACCATGCCAAGGCGACGGCGGGCGTCGAGTGCCGTAAGGACGCCGACGTCATCGACGAAACGCCGATGGCGTACAAGTCCATCGACGCGGTGATGGAAGCGCAGCGCGATCTGGTGGACGTGGCCCACACGTTGCGTCAGGTCGTGTGTGTCAAAGGGTAAACGGAAGAGGGCCGAAAGGCCCTCTTCATTAAATCCGGGTGTAGGGTAGCGGCCACCCAGATGTCTTGGGCACATGTCCACGCAGGTTCAACTCCTGCCACCCGGACCATTTCTTTGACTAGCCTGCTCGTGGAACGACAGTTTGTGGATTGCGTTGTCGGGCACTCGAAGACTTGGGGACCATTGATAACGCGCCAAAGTCTATTTGGAAAGTTCGTAACTTTAATGTTGCAAAAAGTTTCGAATCATGGCATCTTCTAACATCTTCTTCAAGAAAGGACGCCCAAATTGTCGGATTTAGCCAACAAAACGATACGCGGGCAACATCGGCCAATTACTTGGCTGAGTTGCTATAGGGCGTCGCTGCAGTCGCGCTAGTCGACCTTCAGCGCTCTTCCGCAAAATCAAAAACTTAGCTGGGTGGCGCAGGCCGCGGATACTTCGACTGTTAATCGACCCACCGCTGCCACTTATTCCCCCAGCCTAACTCACAACGGTCAGTGGTGATTGGCTACGGATACTTCTCTGGGTGAAACAGCCTTCGGGGTGTGAGGTTCGAATCCTCATGGGCGAAAGCCCTGCCGTGGCCGCCTGTTCCCTGACCAAAGTGATCATTGTACAGAGAGAGAGTTGATTCGCCGGTGGTGAAGAGGAGAGATACTTCGCGCCATTGAACGACGCGCAGGGCGGCGGCCCTGCCGGGGATCAGAGTTCCAGGGACGGGGGCGTAGTCCCGTAGCACAAGGCACCTGGAAAAATCGTGCCCCGAGTCGGCTCTTCTCGCTGGTTCCTCGGCGAGTTCGTGAATCGTCGCGTTTGGCCGGTGGCGAAGACTACGGTTACTTCGCCTCAGGAGCGGGAGATGCAGGTTCGAATCCTGCCGCGGGAATTGTGCCCGCGTAGCTAAATTGGCAAGGCGCCTAATGTTCCGTGGTCGCTGATTCCCCGGCCAAAGGAAGTTTGCGCAGGCAGCTATTCAACAAATAACTCCGGCCTGGTGCCGGTTAGAAAAATGACTATGCTTCAAATTCTGAAAGGCGTGTTGAGCGGCCGGAACGAGTTCGCCTCCGGCGGGCTTCTGCTGATGATCATCGGCGGGGTGAGTGTATGGCTGCGGACTGTGCCAGAAAGCCTCTGGCATTGGATCGTCAGTCAGACCACCATGATGATTACGGTGAAGGATGATGACGCCGCGTTCGTGTGGGTGAAGGAATGGTTTCTGGAGCAGAAGTTTCTCAAACGAATTCGGCGACTTGATCTGGACACGACGCTTCGCAATGAGCGGATCGCCATGATTCCGGCGCCAGGAAAACATTGGTTCTGGTACGGCGGCAGACCTTTTGAGGTCTGGTTCTCGCGCACCGAAAACACTCACGAACGGAGTGGCAGGCGAGTTGAGTCGCTCACGTTCCGAACGTTGGGTAGAAAACGGTTCTTCCTCCAACAGTTCGTGGATGACGTTGTGAAGTGTCATCTCAAGAGACAAGGCGTGCAGTCGTATTTGTATACGTACAACGACGGCTGGGATTACGTGGAAGGGTATTCGCCGCGCCTGCTCGAATCAGTGGTTTTGGAACCGGGAGAAAAAGAACACATGCTCCAAGACATGATTCAATTTCGGAGATCGAAGCGACGGTACGAGAGCTTGGGCGTTCCTTACCATCGCGGCTATTTGCTTCACGGGCCGCCGGGAACGGGGAAAACCTCTCTGGTCTCCGCACTGGCTGCGCACTTCGGCCTATCGATCTACATCATCAATCTGGCAGATTTCAACGACCGCAGTTTGATGGGTGCGGTCAACAACGTGCCGGCGAATTCAGTTTTGCTGTTTGAGGACATTGATTGCATGAAGGGCAGTCAATCGCGAATCGAATCAAATTCGGGCACTGGGCAGAATAGTGGCGCGACGCTCAGCACAAAAGAGGTTGCCCCCAACCAGAACGGCGTCACGCTCTCTGGGTTGCTGAACGTTCTGGATGGTTTTGCTGCGCCCACTGGCGTCCTGTTTGTGATGACGACGAACCATGTTGAACAATTGGACCTGGCCCTTCTGCGTCCGGGAAGAGTTGACTACAAGCTTTACCTGGGAAAGGCGAGTGATCGCCAAAAGATAGAGCTGTATCGCAGGTTCTTCCCGGAGTCTTCGGAAGCCGCGGCATGGGAATTTGTAGAAACCTCAGGGTCCGCAGAAACGATGGCTGAATTTCAAGGCCTGCTTCTTGCCTTGGAGGTGAAGTCGTTCGAGAGGCGAGAAGAAAGCTCGGATCGAGTGACGGCAAGTCACGGAATCCTTGCATAAGCTTCGCCGGTGGTGAAGACGAGGGTTCCTTCGGACTCCGAAGGTCGCAGGTTCGAATCCTGTCAAGGCAGTTCGCGTCGCTTCGACTGTCGTCTCTTAGATCGCCTCGTCGCTGCTCCTCAGCGGCGTTGTATTCTTTGTCGGTTTGCGCTGCGCCAACATTCAACGTTTGCATAGGCTGTCAAATCACTCATTGAGTTCCAAAGTACAGACGCCAAGTACTCTACAGCGCGGTTAGGTTCTAGTTTGCGCTTGCCGCGACAGAAAGCGGATAGAACACGAAACTGCAACCGGTATAAGAAGAGCAGGAAAGAATGCCTCTCCTGAGCAGGCGCGCCGTTGAGTTCGTTGGGAACGCCTCTTCAAAGCGAGCTTTTGCCAAACTGTCTGTCGCATCGCGAAGCAGGTCCGAACCCCGGAAGAAATTCACTTTCTCCGCTTTTCCGCCCGCCACGAGCAGCAGGTTGAAGTCCGCACTTGCAGATTCCTTGGTGATCGTGGGAAGTTTGATGGTGCGCATCTGACTCAGTTCTGCCCCGGCACTCAGCTGGCCTTGGGAAATCGGAACGGTGGCCAGCTTACGCATGCGCTCTGCAGTCTCTTCCAACCGCGGATTCGCTCCGAGTGCAAGGATGTACACATGAAGCGCTGCCGGCAGTTTTCGCTCTTTCTCGTACACCTGGCCCAGGTGGTCGCCTATGGCTCCCTCCTGTGAGAGTTGCCACGCCGAAGTCAGATAGCTCTCCGCTCGCGTCAGATCACCCATCTTGAAGTAGATCCAGCCCAGTGTGTCCCAGTACTCACTGATTGCCCCCGTAAGCCGCAGGTCCGCGTTCTGTATGTTCTCAAGATCAACCTTTTGTGATCGATCCTCCGCTTCTTTCACGGACCGCTGCGAGTACGCGAGAGCATCGGCAAGATTCGTGTCCGCCTCAGCCATCTCATAGGCTACATCATTGAGCATCTCCGCTCCTGAGTCGATCTGCAACGCTTTGTGCATCGCATCCATCCCCTGCTCTGTCTTGTGAGAGCGCAGGCGGACCATCCCCAGCCTCATTTGTGCGTATGCATCGGAGGGATTGGCCTGAGCCGCAGCCTCATAGAGCGGCGCTGCGTCCGAGTAACGCTTCTGAGCCATATAAAGCCCCGCGAGATTTGGCGCGATGTCGGGATCGCCGGGGACGATACTTTGCAATCTTTGCCAGGTGGCGATCGCACTGTCCCGATTCCCGAGGACCGCGTAATCTAAGGCGAGGATCTTGTAGGGAAGAATCTGTTTCGGGTCGGCATCGACAGCTTTTTGAAAAGCATCGAGAGCCGAATTCTTGTCTCCGGTTACGGAATACACCCAGCCCAATTCAATCCAGGCGCGAGAAAAACTGGTGTCCGTCGAAACAGCATGTTTGAAGGCTGCGATCGCGGATCTGTAATCCTTTGACTGGATCAAACCACGCGCATTCTCCTCGGCGCGAAGCGCATCGGAATTGGAACTATTCGGCAATTGCTCATAACTCTGACGAAATAGCTCCGCAAAGTTGGCAGGCCGGCGCGCGGCTACGGGGCCGTCGGCTTGAGGACGCCGACGCAGCGTATGTTCGGCTGCGTCACGATGTTTTCCGGCTCCGAAGTGTCGCTGGCGGTACAAACCAAGCCATACGATAAATGCGGCCAAGGCCACTACCAACACCGATATCGAAATCACCCTCATCCGGTCGCGAGATCCGCCACCGTCCGAAAGCGGGGCAGCTTCTATCTTTGTCTCAACAGGTTTCGGCACATCAGGAACCGGAATAGCAGGGGGCTCCGGCGCAATCACAACCCTGTCGGGCCATTGCTCATCAACCACCGAAACCGGCGAGGGAATCTCCACCGCAGGTTGCGGTGAGGGAGTTGCTTCTCCACCTACTGGGGCCGGTATCGGCCCTGCGTCATCGAATGGCGGCGCGATTGGTCGCGGGTCAATCGGTAGCAGATGAGAATTCTGTGCCGCCCATTTCGCTGCCAGCCCGTTCAACGGACTCTTTGTGTTGTATTCCTGATAGGAAATCATTCGGCCAATGCGGATGATCAATTGATCGAGTCCCTCGGATGCAGCCCAGAAATCGCCGATGCAAACCATCGAATCATCGAAGTTGGGATGAAAGACCGGCGTCAGCATTCGGCATTGGGGCGCACGCCTCGGATACCCGAGCGTCAAATTCACCTCAAGCACGTGAGAGTCCCGCTCCAGAATCTCTCCCGACCCAGAGACATAAAGGCCACGCAAATTGTACGTAAACCTGTAGATCTCGGGTGGGATCCCGGCCTTGCCTGTGATTTGAATCAAAGGCCAGCCCTGCAGTAAGCCCTGCAGTGTCTCTTCATCAAGCATAAGACGTCGTGTACGCGGAGAAGGCATACTGGTCGTGATCAGCTATTTGAGGACACCCGTCTTCTTCCAACGGGCAATGCTGTTTATGTGATATTGGATGTAAACTGTGCTGAAAAAAAATGTCATCGCACCGCTCAATTGCAATCCGATGTTCTCGGTGGAGTTGTAATACTCTTCTATCGCGGCTTTGATGCTGAAGACTCCAACCAAATACACGATCCCTCCGGCAATAATGAAAAGTCCACCAAGCGCCGCCGCACTTCGAAACAGGACAATCGTCAGGAAACCCGCGACCATCCCGGCAGGATACATCGCAACCAGGACCAGCGGCTTGTTATCACCGGAAAGCTTCCTCGCCCAGTTACCCTGCAGCAAAGCCCAAACCAGGTTGAAGAGCTGGCGCGTGAGTAACCCGAGAATGAGGACGATTGACCAGTGCAAATTCGGAGGCAGCTCAACCAACTGAGGCTCAGCGGGCGTGGCGACCGCAACTCCTCCACCGGCCATGGCCATCGCCGGAATATTTCCCAGCACCTGCGACAACGGCACCCAATCCGTCATACCTTCACTCTGAGCTAGATCCTCGGTGACCAAATTTCCGGACTGAACGTACTGCTGCAGGTCAGAAAGACTGTAGGGGCCAAAACGTTGTTCGCCGCGCTTCACGAAGTATTCCATAAACGCTTTCTTCTCCTACGATTCGAACAGCACTCCCCGGACGTCGCGATCAATTGTGCAGATGTCGATCACCGCCCACAACCAGCTCATGGGAGAGCCAAAACCCAAGGTCAGCAGAGTGATGGCCAGCTGGATCCCCGCCCTTTTGTAATAGCCCGCATAAAAGTTATGCGCTCCGAACGCCCCCAGCAGCGCGCCCAGCAAGATGTAGCTCGTGCGTTTCCTCGGTTCGTTCACCACCGCTTCTTCAGCAGGTGCCGAGGTATCTTCTCCGGCGAAGCCTCCGAACATCGAAGGCACAACTCGATTCGCCACGTGCTGCAGGTCGCGCGTCGTTGCTGGTGGTGGAACAACGCCAGGTGGCGGAGGAGGCGGCAAACGACGCTCCACTAGCGTTGCTGGCACCGCTGCCGCCACCACTTCGCGAGTTGAAACGCTCACCTTGGGCTCGTCTCCCGGAGCCCTGCTGCATCCAAAAATCGTGCAGCCTCCATTTTCTGCATAGCAGTCGGCATGATGTGCGGTCCTGCAGCCTTCGCACACTTTCACCCCATCTTCTGCGCCGATGTTCGCTCTGCAGTAGGGACAAACAACGGCCGTCATGACCGATGCTTCTCCTTGTAGCGAAAGGCATACCGCCCAACCTGCAACAAGTCGCCATCCTGAAGCACGCGGTTGTGAATGGCCTGCCCGGCCCAAAGGACCGACCCCGTAGCCTGGAGCATCACACGGGCACCGCTAATGTTGATCACGGCATGCCGGGGAAGAATGTTCGGATCCTTGAAAAGATAAATGTCGGATTCCTGCCGGCTACCAATGCTTGTCTCGGTCTTATAAAGGATGAACTGTTTCCCCGCGAGTGGGCCGGCAACCACATATAGCCATCGGTCTTTCAGCGCGCTCTCCACCAGGCCCATACCGACGCCAGTGGCCAGGCCAACCAATGCAAATCCTACTGCCCTGCTCACCGTGCCCCCGTGAGTCACCAGCGCAATAGGATTGAAGATCACTCCGCCGACTCCTGCGCCGAGGGCTCCACCCAGCACCCCGTAAGTCCCTTTCTTAGATGATTGCCCTACGATTCCATAGATGACTCCGCCAGCGGCGCCAAAGACCGTCCAGGCCAAGCCTCGAACAATCCAAAGGGCAGGGTTGCGCATCGATTGAGCCCCGGCTTCGTAGGAGATCCGCATTCCGATCCCATAAATGGTCTCCGCCATGATGTCGAAGATGAAGCCTAAAAGTATTCCCAATGGCACGGCCAGGGCTCCGCGCAGAAGCGCCTTGCGCACCGACCGTTCGACAATACTCTCCGAAATGCCAAATCCGATGCACATCAGAGTGATGATCAGCGGGATGATGACGACATTTCCCCAATGAGGATGAGGTTGGGCGCCGGGACCGTCCGCAAAGCCAGGCTCCGCGATTGCCCAACCCGCGATTGCGCCCAGCATACCTGCCAACCCGAGATAGAACCAGCCTTGGAGGAGAATGCTGCCGCGCTCCGTCGGAACCGAGACAAATTGCTCCGCGGTTTCGTTGATCGTGCCATACACCTTCGCACCAGATGGTGGCGCACCCGGCACAGAGACTGCGGATTCCGGAATCGCGACGCTGGCAAGATCTTCTGCCGTAATCTTGATCGCGTCCCTGTCACTTGGGCTGGGCATTGTCCCCCTTCTTGCTGCTTTGATTCGACGAGGAAGGCTGGCCGGAATTGTTTGTATCAGGCTTGGTGGGGGACGCATGGCCTGTACCTTTCGCGTCTTGCGGATCCGCTAGGACTTGGCCCGTCTGTGGATCAATCAGCTGGCCGGTTCGCGGATCCACGAGCACCGGCATTACCACTACCCGTGGGAAGACGTACCACGACAGCGCAAACCCCAACGCCAAGGTTAAGAGATAAAAAAAGACCCTGAAAACTAAGCGCTCAAGCGAGCGCTCGCTGCTCTCCGTTGCTTCATCCGCGCCGAGCCGCCGAATTCTGATCGGACTGATTTTTCCCTTCTCGCGCCGCACAGCAGGGGCGTCAGCGACCGCGCTGTCTGCTTCCCCAAGTTCTGCCCCACCGCCTTCCTGGGCTTCTTCGCCGCCGCGCCTATCGATAACTCCGATTTGCGTTAACCGCTCAATGCGGCCACCCACCCATCCGAAGCAGCCTTCCTCATCCGAGTGCGGATCGAAAACCCACGCCACCTGCCCCGGAGAAGAGAAGAAATTCTTGTGAATGAACGTGTCGTGGTCAGAGAGAAACACGCCAAATCCTGGATGTGAGTGATACCAGCCCACAATCCGTTGCTCTGGATACTTCTGATCCTTTATGGCATAAATGTGTTCCCAGGTATCCTGGGTAAAGGTGACGTGGGCGCCGGCCTCTTCGGCATTCTGGCCCTCAATGCACGCCGCGACCTCGATATGGTGATCGCGATCCTTTCCGATGAGTACGCCGCAGACCTCGGTCTTACTGCTTGAACGTGCATGTTGACGGATCTGGCGCACAACTTCACTATCGACGACCAGGGTTGGTTGCGCGTTCGACGGTTTTGCCTTTGCCCTCATGATTCCTGCGGTACGGATCAGCCTACTCTGACGCCAGCGGGCCTAACACACGCGGCGCATCGCCGTGCGGAATGTATGCGACCTCCCGCTTAGCAGTACGCGCGATGAAAGCGTCAAATAGTGGCAATCCCAACCGGCTTAGCGACCTGCCGCCCAATTCCCCCTCGCCCGAATACGAATGCAGTGAAATCACCGCACGCAACTGCCCATCGTTGTTACATTTTGCCCGCTCAAAAGGAACACTTCCGACCGGCTGATAGAGTTCCTCTTCTTCCTTGCACGCCGGACAGACAAACTTCTGCACTACATCGCGACTGAACTCAATTACGACATCGGGAGATCCCAAATCCGACTGCGCTCGCTCGCGCAGCTCCGCCAGGGTCAGATCGTCTGAGCTCTCCCGTAAATGCACAATCTGCGGCAGCGTGTAATGACTCATGCAATCCGCATTCTGTGTGTACTCGACCACATATGAAGAGTGATTCATCCCCTCAAAAAGGTAGCCCTTGCTAGCCAGGGTCGGGAGCCCATGAATCAGCTTCACCGCCTCCTGCACCTGCACTCCCGCAATAATCGAAGAGATCGTCGGCGTCGTTGGAATCTTCCCTTCTACCGTCGGCTCCAACACCAGCAGGTTGCACGACATCCGCTTCTGCAGCAGCGCCCAGTCCACCTCTCCCAGCGTGCATTCGTAGCAAGGAGCGATTCCCGGCAGAAACACTCGTACCACGCCGTTGATGCCTTCGATCGCCCCGTCAATCCACGGGCGATTGACCTTCCACGCCGAGCGATTGATCCACAATCTCGCTTCGCGATTGTCGAGTCCTGCGACAATCACGTTGCTCCAGTCGAACAGACCCAGCCCGCACCCATGCACAACATTGGCCACCACAGGATGCACCGTTGCATCCGGCGCGAGCGACCGATAGGCACAGGCAGCGGCTTCTGCCTTGAACCTCCCCACATCTTCGGAACGATAAAGGACCGCCCGTGAGAGGTTCGACTCCTCGATCCGGTCTAGATCCACTACCACCACCTGCGTGAACCCCAGCAGTGCTGCATTCTTCAGAATTTCATTGCCCAAAGCTCCTGCTCCGACGACCAGCAGCCGACACTTCGCGATCTTTTCCTGGTCCCACCAAGAGATCAACCGCAGCCGGCTGAAGCGATCCTCGCTCACTTCATTGTCAAACACGCGTGTCATGATGTCTCACGAACCGGCAGTTATCTCGGGCTGCAGCCGCAGGATGTCTCCGTCCTGCACCTGCGCCTCCGAGAGGGTTTGTGTATCCTGAATCTGTCGCCCCGAATTCTTGTGATGGAATTTGTAGCTGAGCGGCGCTCCATCCGGACCATTCGTCGGCAGACGCAACTTCTGCACCAGCACCGCAACAATCTTGTTGCAAGGAGCATCGTCCGGCAGTTCCACCGGCACACGCTTATTTTCGGTCGAGTCGTAGACGGTAACGTTGATGTTAGGCATTGCTGTCGAGTCCATCCTGAATTAAGTTCACTGCTGTCCTCCTGCTGGCACTGTTCTTTCTAAAGCCTCGTCGTGGGTAACGTAGTCGGTCAATCGTCTGTAGCCAAAACTCTCAAACTCCCACCCGGAATCTTCCAGCAGTGCGTCCGCGCGGACCGCAAAATTCAAGTTCTCAGCGTTGGGATCACCATGCTTGTCGACCATTGAAGTAACAATCGCCACCAAGTTTCCTCGGTCATCAAACACCGGCCCGCCGCTATTGCCTGGACTCACCGGTGCCGACATCTGGATCGTGCTGCCATTCATTCGGGAAATGATCCCGGTACTCAACGTGAACCTGAGTCCCTCCGGATGCCCAATCACAAAGACGTTCTCGCCCTCGCTCGGTGGCGTGGCCTTCAGCACTGGTTGTACGAATGTCGCATTCCCCTTTTCCCGCGGCACCCAGAGCAGAAGCAGATCCAAACTCCGATGGCGCGCCACCACATCGGCCATTCCCCAAGTTCCCGAGGCCATCGCGATTAGTGCACGCGACCCTGCCTTCGCTACGTTCCCAGCGGGACCATCGACCACATGTCGCGCTGTGACAAACAGATATCCCTCCGCGTTTGCCTGCAACAGCGTGCCGGCACCGAAACCAGACGACGGCATCTCCTGATGGCTAAGCCATGAACGCTGTGCCGGCGAAATCACCGCGACCAGAGGCTTCAACTTCTCCGAGACATCCCTGGCGGACATCGGAGCTCCAGCCGGCAAACTGGGAAATACCTCCTCGTCCAGTTCGCTCAATCCCACCCCGGCAACGGGCGGCAGTGGCGCAAAAGAGAACGCCAACACCGCCGCGATCGAGGTCAATATCCCGCTGATGATGAGCAGGGTGGCTAGCAACGAAGTCCATTCATGCCGCATGCGCGGCGGTAGCCCACGCATCGCGGCACGCAGCACGATTGCGACCAGGCATAGCAGGGGCAAAAGCAGAACGAGCGGAGCCAGAGACCATTTCGCCCATCGAGGTACGGCAGGTGCCAGCTTCGGCTCCAGCCGAGCAGGCTGGTCCGCAGGAGATTGAGTTTCTGCCACTTCGGCAGGGCTGATAACTATCTTTTCCATGTAGAAGGCGGCGCTAGACACACCACAGCGCTCAAGTGCGGAAGTATCACATTTTGTTGTATTTTCCCGCAAATTGCAAGGCGAGACTTGTCGTTCGCGTTGGTGGACTCAATGCGGAAACGAGGGACTCTAATACAACAGGCCAGAATGCGAAGGCTAGCCACCGGACCTGGATCCACCGTGGCTTTAGTCGCGAACGAATCGATCAATCAGCACTTCAAGTCTCATGCGGAGAACTTTTGTCGCTGGTAGATCGTGAGTGAGCCCGTCTACAGCCAGCATGAACACCTCCGAGACCTCTTTAGTACCAAGGACAGCCTGCGTGTACTTAAGTTGAATCTTTCTGCGCCTTTCGTAAGTGTCCGGCGTGACTCGTCTGCATGCCCCATAGAATTCCGTGCCCAT